>Ga0265327_10000274_pt1 | contig 101723 bp, 97 predicted proteins | sample 41621metaG_FD_202089 | JGI IMG/M metagenome (GOLD analysis project Ga0265327, IMG submission 202089) | Rhizosphere microbial communities from Carex aquatilis grown in University of Washington, Seatle, WA, United States - 4-16-21 metaG | ecosystem: Host-associated > Plants > Roots > Rhizosphere...
GCGCTCGCAGGTGGTGGCCGATGCGGTCAAGGCCAAGAAGCTCGCCCTGGTGTATCTGACCTACAAACTGGCCGACGGCCGCGTCGTGCTACACGGCCACGTCGGCGATATCGGCGAGTAACAACGCAAAACCCCAGTTCACGATGCATTCGGCAAACATCACATGGCATCTTGGTGCCGGTAATGGGAGAATTAGACCGAATGCAGATTTCTCTGGGGGAGGGATGGGTAGTTCGGTGTATATGTTGCTGCCACTCGGGGGTGGCGACGGATGAGCCGCGACGCTGGTCGCAGGCGGCCAAAGCACGCACTACCTAAATCGAATAAGCGCTGGTCACTTAACAAAACCGTGGCGGGCCGCGTCATCTTCGCGCTGCTGGCCTGCGGCAGTTTGGTGGTAACGGGCGCCGGCTGGCAGGTCTTCTATAAGGCGTTCAGCCATGTGCCCACGTCTGGTGCCGAGGCCGAGGGCGGCAAGTCCAACGACGGCTCCATGAACATGCTGCTGATCGGTCTGGACTCTCGGAAGGATCAGGACGGAAACGACCTACCCAGGGCGGTCCTGAATCAGCTGCACGCGGGCGATTCGGACGCCGGCGGATACAACACCAACACCCTGATCCTGGTGCACGTGGGTGCCGACAACAAGGTCACGGCGTTCTCGATCCCCCGCGACGACTGGGTACCTGCCGACGGCATCCCCGGCTACAAGCACATCAAGATCAAAGAGGCCTATGGCCTGACAAAGGCCAATGAGGCGGACAAGCTCGTCAACGAGGGCATCACCGATCAGGCGACACTGGAGCAGCAGAGCCGCGAGGCCGGCCGCCGCGCCACCCTCAACGCCGTCCACCGGCTGACCGGTCAGCCCATCGACTACTTCGCCGAGGTCAATCTGGTCGGCTTCTACGATTTGGCCTCCGAGCTCGGTGGCATCACGGTGTGCCTGAACAGTGCCGTCTATGACAGTTACTCGGGCGCCAACTTCCCGGCCGGAGAGCAGTCCCTCAACGCCTCCCAGGCGTTGGCATTCGTGCGTCAACGTCATGGTCTGGAAAACGGTGACCTGGACCGGACCCACCGTCAGCAGGCGTTTCTGATCTCGGTGATGCAGCAGCTTCGCAACGCGGGCACTCTCACCGACATCACCAAACTGAACGGTTTGATGAACGTCGTCCACAAGGACGTGGTGCTGTCCAAGGGTTGGACCGAGAAGCAATTCCAGCGTCTCGGGCAGATCGCTGATGGCAACGTGAACTTCCAGACGCTGCCCGTGGTGCGATACGACAACATCAATGGTGCAGACGTGAACATCGTCGACCCGGTCGCGATTCGCGCCAAGGTAGCCGCCGCATTCAAGAGCGAGGATTCGGCTCCCGAGTCCACCACGGGGACGCCCACCAGCACCGTCGACGTCGTGAATGCCACCGGGGCGTCCGGCCTGGCGTCGACGATTTCGTCCGCGCTGGTTAGCCGCGGTTACACCAAGGGCGATGTGCGGGATCCACTGAGCGGCGAATCAACCGGCACCGCCATCGATTACGGCGTCGGCGCCGATGCTGACGCCAAGGCGATGTCCAGCATGTTGGGTATCGAGGCGGAGCCCAGCGCGGATCCGACGTTGGCGCCCGGACGAATTCGGGTCATGTTGGGCACCGGGTACTCCGCGCCGAGCGATGTGATGAGCGCTGAAGACAGCGGTACCGCAAGTTCCATGTCGAGCTCGTCGAGCTCGGGATCGTCCGGTGACTACGCGCCGCCGGACTCGGGTAAGCCGGTGGTCGGCAGCAGTAGCGGCGTCCCCTGCGTGAACTAGCGGCCCGCCAGTGGCATCCGATTGCCCTCCCAAATAGCCACCCAAATAGCACTGTGAAGTCTGTATAGCTCGCCGACACGCCGAGCGAGGTCGGCCATCCCGTAGTGACCCGCGCTTACCGTTGAATCGTGATGGACATGCACCCCTCAGGCCCGCTGCCTTCTGAGATCTACTGGCGGCGCCGCGCCCTCGCGATCGGCGTGGCGGTGGTCGTGGTGGCCATCGTTGCGGCGGTGATCTTCGCGGTGGTCGGTGGCAGTGCTGGAGCCGATACCAAGGCCGCCGACAAGCCTGCCGAAACGGCAGCCCCCGCCGGTAAGCCGGTCATCCTGCCGCCCAACGAAATCAACAAGCCGGCCGAGAAGCCCGCGGACGCTCCCGCGCATGATGGACCGCCAATCGCCAGGCCCGAGTTGGTGCCCCCGGTGGCGTTGAACCCCGGCGACGACTGCCCGGACGCGACGCTTGCGGTGAAGGCCTCCACCGACAAGGCCAGTTACCTGGCCGGTGAGCAGCCCAAGTTCACCATGGTGGTCACCAATATCGGTCTGGTGCAATGCAAGCGGGACGTGGGCGCCGCCGTGCTGGCCGCCTCGGTTTTCAGCCTGGACAACAAGCGGATCTGGGCCAACCTGGACTGCGCCCCGTCGCAGGAGTCGTCGATCAAGAGCTTCAACCCCGGTGAGCAGGTGACCACCGAGGTCACCTGGACAGGAATGGGTTCCGCACCGAACTGCCCGCTGCCGCGTCCGGCCATCGGGCCGGGGACTTACTCGCTGGTGGTGCAGCTTGGTGATCTGCGCAGTGCGCCGGTGCCATTCATCATCGGCGAGAAGCCCGCGGACGCGCCGCCGCCTGCCGCGCCGCCGGCCTAGCCGGTCTGTTCGGTAAGCGTCGACTCGGCCAGCCGGGAGAGACCCTCCCGGATGTGGCGGGCCCACATCGCACCGATGCCCTCCACCGACTGCAGGTCTGTCGCGCTGGCCGCCAGGAGCCCCTGTAGGGACCCGAAGGCCCTCACCAGCCTGTCGATATGCGCGAACTGCAGCCGGGGAATGTGCGTCATGACCCGGTAGCCGCGAGAACTCATCGCGGTGTCTTGAGCTTCGACGGTGGACGGGTATCCGAACGTGCGCGACAACACCGTCAGGTCCAGCAGATCGGTGTCCGAGAGCGCGTCCAAATCCTCGAGTGTCGAGGCGATCTGCGCCTGCGTCGGTGGTTCGGGGTTGGCGTGATAGTCCCGTACCAGCAGCTCGCGTTCGGTGTCGTTATCACCGACCAGCTCGCCGATCTGCAGTTTGAGTTGCCGTCCGTCGGTGCCGAGCTCGATGACATCGAGCTCGATGTCCTGGCTGATCCGGCGCACCAGCTCCAGGCGCTGCGCCACCGTCATGACATCGCGCAGCGTCACGAAGTCCTCGATCTCAGCGGTCGACAGCGACGAGGTCACCTCGTCCAGCCGTGTCTTGTAGCGCTCCAGCGTGGAAACCGCCTGGTTGACGCGCGACATGACGGTCGCCGAATCCATGACCACGTGCCGGATCCCGGCGGTGTACACACTCACGATATTCATCGAATGGCTGACCGACACAACGGGATAGTCGGTCTGGATGGCGGTTCGCTCCGCGGAGCGGTGCCGGGTGCCGGATTCATCGGTCGGAATGGACGGGTCGGGCACTAACTGCACATTGGCGCGCACGATGCGCGATCCGTCCGTGGACAGCACCACCGCGCCGTCCATCTTCGACAGCTCGCGAAGCCGGGTGGGGGCGAATGCGACATCGAGCGAGAAGCCGCCGTCGCAGATGCTCTCGACCTTGTCGTCGTAGCCGAGGACAATCAGCGCCCCGGTGCGACCACGAAGAATGCGCTCCAGGCCGTCACGTAAGGGTGTGCCCGGCGCCAATCGGGCCAGGGTTTCCCGCATTCTTGCGTTGGCTTCCGCGTTGTCCATCGCGCACCTCCCTCTCCCGTCTCGGTTCGCCGCAGTTAGATTACGTGGTCATGTCGACGTGGACGTTGCCCGAGGGGCTTGAGCCGGTTAGCCGCGGGCCGGAAGCCCCCGCTCCGGGCACCGAGCTGAGCTACGGATGGCCGCGACGGTTCGCGAACCCGGCCCCCGACGGAAACATGTGGGGGTTGTGTCTGTATGCCGGAGACGGTGTGGCGGTGACCGGCCGGTTCGAGGTACTCCCGGAACTCGAAGGGGGGCCGGGAGTCATCCACGGTGGTGTGATGGCAGGCATTTTCGACGAATTGCAGGGCATGGCTGGAACGGTCACGCAATTGCCAGCTGTCACAGCACATTTGGAGGTCGACTATCGTAGGCCTATTCCCATTGGGTCGACCGTTGAGTTAGCCTGTGCTGTGGAGGGAAAACTCGGGCGCAAGCTGTACACCACCGCCACCGCGACTATCGATGGTGAGGCGGTAGCCAGCTCGCGCGGTATCTTCGTCGTCATCGACCCCGATAGGCACTACGGTGCGGGCGCATCGAGGCAGTTGGGGATAAGCCCTTAGCCGTCAGTATGACCTGGGCAGGCCGAGGCTTTGTTGCGCAACGTAATTCAGGATGAGCTCCCGGGTAATTGGAACAGTCTTGAACAGCCGGACAAACTCGTACATGTTGGCGAGCGCCACCTCGCGGGTGAACCCACTGCCGCCGTGTACCTCGATGGCCTGATCCACACACTTGATGGCCGACTCTGCGGCAAGGAACTTGGCCATGGTGCTCATCTCTGCCGCCTCCGCGCCGCCGTCGTAGCGCGCCGCTGCCTCGCGGGTCATCAGTCGCGCGGACTCCAGCGCTATTTTCGCCTCGGCCAACGGATGTGCAATGCCCTGGTGTGCACCGATCGGGACATTCCATACCTGCCGCTGGCGTGCGTATGCCACGGCCTTGTCCATCGCATAGCGCGCCACCCCGTTGCAGATGGCGGCGATGATCACCCGTTCAGGGTTGATTCCGTCCCAGGCCACCGAGAGCCCGCCGCCCTCATGGCCGACCAGTCGATCGGCGGGCACCTCCACGTTGTCGAAAAAGACGGTGAACGACTTGTCCGTGATCTCGAAGGTGATGGGTATTCGGGTCATCTCGATACCCGGTGACTGCCTGTCCACGATGAATGTGGACAGCTTTCCGCGACCGTTCACGTCCGTCCCGGTTCTGGTGACAACAAGAATCGCGTCGGCTTGGTCGACCGCGGTGATGAACGTTTTCTGCCCGTTTATGTAGTACTTGTCGCCTTCACGTCGTGCCGTGGTCGCGACATTGTGGGTGTTAGAGCCGGCATCGGGTTCGGTGATGGCGAACGAAAGCTTGGCAGTGCCCGCTGCCATCGGTACCAGCCAGCGCAGTTTCTGCTCATGGGTGGCGTGGCGGGTCAGCAGGCTGCCAACGATCCCCGGCGAGATCATCAGCATGATCTGTGGGCATCCTGCAGCGGCGCACTCCTCGGCGACAACGCTTAGCGCACTGAGTCCCATCCCACCGCCGCCGTACTCCTCCGGGAGGTTGACGTTGGTAAAGCCGGCCTCCGACAGGGCATCCCAGAGTTCTGTGGGGTGAGTGAGCGTCTCGCTACAGTGTGTGAAGTACGCGTTGCCGAACTTCGAAACGATGCCGTAGACGGACTCGCGCAGCGCCGTCTCTTCGGAGCTACTCAAGGGTGCGGTTGTCGGTGCGCTCATCTGAAGTCCTTCCAGTGGCCGTGCGGGGTGAATCCGAGCAGGAATGGGATCTCGATCCGGCATACGGGACCGTCGGTGATGTCATCGGTATCGAAAATCACGTATTCGCCCAGGTTTTCGGTCCAGCGCGAGACCGGAACCATAAGATAGCCGTCCCCCTCGGGAGCATCGGGCGTACGCGGCACAAAGGTCGGCTCCATCACTATGGCGGGACGATCGTGGCGGAGGCGGTATTCGCGCTCCGCGCCGGTCTCGATATCGCGGGCGATCAGGCTATGCATCCGCATGCCATTGCCTCTTGCCTCGCCGCCGATGAGGTATCCCCAGCGATGGCCGCGTCCATAGAATCGTTCGTCCACCTTCGGCAGCTCGCACGGACGGTCGTCGAGAATCTCGGATTTCACTGTGCCGGAATCTAAGTCGATGGTCCAACGACCCATGGTGCTTCGTGCAAGATTGAAGAACAAGGAAACGTCATCGCCCTGGAATCCGTCGATGTCTAGAGGAAATGGCGGGCGCTCGAAAATGGGTGCATCCAAGGTCAGCTGGTTGCCTCTGGTGTTCGCGGCCAGCGTGTGCATAATGTACTGCGATTCGATCTCTGCTGTTATCCAACGTATTTCGCCATTTTCGATGTCATCACGAGGGATGAGGGCCAAAATTATGGGCAGGCTGGGGTCCCAGTGCTGCACCGACCTTCCGGCGGAGATTCGATCCGGATCGAACGCAAATCCCTGGAACGGCAGCACGACCCATTGGGGAGTAAGCCACATGTCGTGTACTTCCGAGCAGTAGGGCGCGTCGGTCAGCTCACGGGAGATCACCGTATGGTCGGGGCCAACCACGTGCACGGTCGCGTACGGCGCTCGGTTGGAGTACGACCAGCCATAGAGGGTTCCGGTTGCTCGATCCCACTTTGGGTGCGCGGTGAATGCGGCGTCCCCGAATCCTGCCTGATCGAATATTCCGCGGGCCAGTTGTGGCGACCAGGGAACCACTCCGCGGGTCTCAAGGGTTATTGGGTCAAGTGCCACCGGCGGACTGCCTTGCTCTCCGGAGGCAAGGATCTCCTCGCCGAACGGGAAACAATTGATGTTGTTGGTGCCCTGGGGAATTCCGCGAGTGTGGGCATCGCGTACGGCAGCCCCGAATCCGATGTTGCGCCAGTCGCTCCATTCGCCGTCGGACCACTGGAACATCCCGCGCTGGTGCTGCTCCTCGAGCAGGTACTTCGGTGTGCGCACCCAGCGGTTGCGGAAGTCGGCTTTTCCGTTGTCGAGCACCAGGCCCTGCACCATGCCATCCATCGCCAAGAGCCCGGTGGCGCCGTGACGGGCCGGATGTTTGAAGGTGGGGCCCACCCGATAGAAGCCGCCTATGAGGTCCTTGGGGATTTCACCGTAGGTGGTTACGCAGTCCTCGACGGTGGCTTCGAAGCGCATGGGGCGGAAGGCGCCGGTCAGGACGGCGCTGTTCGGTAGGGTCACCATGGCCACTTAGTATACTAAGTGGAAGGCCGCTAGGCTAGGCCCCGTGACCAGGCCGATGGCGGCGAAGGCGCCCGACGTGATTGCCGGAATGTTGCGCCGCCGGATTCTCGGCGGCGAGCTCAAGCCCGGAGACTCGCTGCCCACCGAGGTGGAGCTGATCGCACAGCTGGGGGTGAGCCGAGAGACAGTCCGGGTGACCCTACGCCTGCTGGAAGCCGAGGGCCTGACGGAGACGAGGCAGGGGCGTAGCGGCGTTCGGATCTGCCACCCGGACCCTGCACAGGTTGCCCGTTCTTTAGTACAGCTGCTCACGTTGACGGGCGCGACCTGGGGGGACATGCTCGCGTTCCGCAAGATGCTCGAGCCTTCCGCAACAGGGCATGTGGCCGAATTCGCATCGCAGGAGGAGCGCGCACGGATTCTGGCCGCAGCGCAGCGCGGAATAGCCCCGGACGGGACCGGGTATCACGAATTCCATGAAATGGTGGTGCGGGCAAGCGGGAATGCCATTCTGACTACGGTTCTCGCGGCGATCGAACAGGCCGTGCGTTGGGCTGCGGCAGAGCAGCAGATCAGTCAGTTCGATCGTGAGGAGGCCGCTCGATCGCATCGTGAGATCGCCAAGGCGATCGTGGCCGGAGACCGAAAGCTGGCCGAGCGCAGAATGAGTCAGCACCTGGCGGCGGCGCAGCGACATGTGGAGGCATCCGGACTTTCCGGCGAACCGATGATCCCGCCCGCGCGCTGGAGCGGTGAAGACGCCAGCGTGCCGTGGCGCTAGTCAGTTTGCGGAGTTGTCTGCGTCTTGCGCGGGGCCCCGCGCAAGACGCAGACTCGGACGCTTCTCCGTTTCGATCTTGCGTGCTTCCGAGAGCACCTCGAGGGCCCGGCCTACCGTTGGGCAGCGCAGTAGGTGCATGCCGGCGGGGTGTAGATCGTCGCCCTCGGGTGGAATCACCGCATGCGTGTAGCCGAGGCGGGCAGCCTCGGAGATGCGCTTGCCCACGGCGGCAGAGCGCCGGATATCGCCCGCCAGTCCCACCTCGCCGATGAACACCATGTTGGCGGGCAGGGCTATGTCCGTGTATGCCGAGGCGACGGCCATCAGGATGGCCAAATCCGCCGAGGGGTCGGTCATGCGCATTCCGCCCACCGTTGCCATGTAAATATCGTTGTTGCCCAAGGGAAGTCGCCCGTGTCGCTCCAGCACGGCGGTGACCATCGCCGAGCGTGCGTGATCGAGGCCGCTGACCGCCCGCCGCGGCGATGGGTTGGTCGACGTGGTGACGAGGGATTGCACCTCACCGAGCAGGGGGCGTTTCCCGTCGAGGGTGACGGTCACCGCCGTGCCTGCTGCCGCCTTCTCGCGATGCTCGAGGAACAGCCCGGATGGATCGGACACGCACTCGATTCCCTTGTCACGTAACTCAAAACATCCGACTTCATCCGCTGAGCCAAATCGGTTCTTGATGCCGCGCACCATGCGCAACGCCGAATGCTTATCGCCCTCGAAGTGCAGCACCACATCGACGAGGTGTTCCAGCGACCGTGGTCCGGCGATCGCGCCGTCCTTGGTGACGTGGCCAACCAACACCATCGCCACCCCCGACGACTTGGCCGCCATGGTCAGTGCGGTTGTCACCGCGCGCACTTGCGTGACCCCGCCGGTGACCCCGTCGGTGTCGGTAGTGGACATGGTCTGCACCGAATCGATAATCGCCAGTGTGGGTTTGACGGCCTCGATGTGCCCGAGCACGCTGTGCAGGTCCGACTCCGCGGCCAGATATACCTCGTCGTGAACACAGCCGGTGCGTTCAGCCCGCAGCCGGACTTGAGCCGCGGACTCTTCGCCGCTGATGTAGAGGGCCCGTCCGCCGGATGCGGCCCATTGATGGACCACCTTCAACAGCAGGGTCGACTTGCCGACTCCCGGCTCGCCGGCGAGCAAGTTGACCGAACCCGGGATTACGCCGCCGCCGAGCACCCTGTCGAGCTCGGAGACGCCGGTGGGCCGATGCTGGGTGTCATCGGTCGCGATGCTGGTGATGGGTACCGCAGCCGAAGCCGGCGCAACCGCCCGTACCGCGCCCAGTCCGCCGATGGAGGACAGCACCGCGGTCTCACTCACGCTGCCCCAGGTACCGCAATCCGGACAGCGTCCCACCCATTTGGCGGTGGTGTGCTGGCATTCCGAACAGCGATATTGCGCGCGGGGTTTGGCCACACCGCGACGTTAGTGGCCGGGTATGACAACCGGGCCAACACGGTCCAGGTGTTGCTCACGGTTATATCCGCCGGGATCTGGCTCTGTCTGTGCAGTCCCGTGTCACGCACACGCTCCGGGCTTCGGGGCCGGTCGAGCATTCGTGCTGGTCATGTTTCCGGCTGTCGCCGCGATCGGTATGCAACTGTGCACTTTTTATGAAAACTCTGAGTGAATTGATCGCGGAGATGTATCGCCCGAAAAGTGCGGTGAACACCTTTTATAAATATATGCATTGAAATGGGATGATGTCTCGACGTTGTGAGCGTCACGGCGACATGACTTGCGACCGAAGCTGTCCTGCCATACTGTCAATGGTGTACAACTGTTAACCAAAATGGAGCCAAGCATGTCTCTCAATATTCAGGCTTTGACTTCGTCTCGGCTTGCGCGTCGGGTGCTGACCTCCTCGTTCGTCAAGGCGGCCACGACTCCTCACGGAGTTGACCGCTACTTCGAAATGTTTGACCCGTTGTGGTCCACGACTGAGACCCGCGCCGAGGTGACCGACGTCGTCCGGAAGACCAAGGACAGCGTCACTCTGACTCTGCGTCCCAACGCCAACTGGACGGGCTTCCGGGCCGGACAGTTCGTCAAGCTCTCGGTTGAGATCGACGGCATCCGCCGCACCCGCTGCTACTCGCCGGCGAATTCGCAGTTCCGCCGTGACGGCCAGATCGAGCTCACGATCAAGGTAGATCCGAACGGACTTGTTTCGCCCTGGGTGCTGGCTAACGCCGAGCCCGGACTGGTCGTACAGATCTCGGCTGCGCAAGGCGAGTTCTACCTGCCCCTACCGCATCCGCGAAGCATCCTGCTGATCAGCGGTGGTTCGGGAATTACGCCGGTGATGTCGATGCTGCGCACGCTCACCGACAAGGCGTATATCGGAAAGATCACCTTCCTGCACTACGCGTTCACCAAGGACGACGTGATCTACCAGGCTGAAATCGACGAGATCAAGGCCAAGTACGACGGCGTCAGGATCTTCCGTGCATATACCGAAGCGGCGGACGGAGACCTCGAAGGCTACTTCAGCAAGGAGCACCTGCTCGCCGTTGACCGCCACTACGCGGAAGCCGAGACATATCTGTGCGGCCCGATACCGCTGATGAACGCGGTCCGTGAGATCTTCGATGCCGAGGGTCTCTCGGACAAGCTTCACCTCGAGCAGTTCGCCGCTCCGATTCGCACCGTCGGCACCGACGATGCCGAAGGTGACCTCATCTTCTCCGAGTCGAATACCGCGGTCGCCAACAACGGCCAGACGATTCTCGAGCAGGCTGAGGCCGCGGGCCTGACCCCCGAGTACGGCTGCCGCATCGGCATCTGCTTCACGTGTGTTCGCAAGAAGGACAGCGGAACGACCCAGAACGTTCTCAACGGCGACCTCTGCAGCGACGGTGACACCAACGTCAAGCTCTGCATCAACAAGCCCGTCGGTGACGTCGTCATCGCCCTCTGATCAACGCCGAGCCAGCCCCTACCCGCAGCCTTGAAGGAGATACGAAAATGACTACTTTCGCACCGGCAACCAAGCAGAAGAACCAGAAGAAGCCAACTATCTACGCACCTCCGGCCAGGCCGAACGACCTCAAGAAACTGTCGTCCGACCAGATCGAAGAGTTCGGCAAGGAAATGGACGCCCTGCGTGCACGCATCGTCGCCGACCTCGGTGCGAAGGATGCCGAGTACATCCGCGGCATCGTGCGCAAGCAGAAGAAGCTCGAACTCGCCGGCCGCGCGCTGCTGTGGGCTGGCTGGTTCCCGCCGGCCTGGCTCGCTGGCGTTACCGCTCTGTCGTTATCGAAGATCATCGACAACATGGAGATCGGGCACAACGTCATGCACGGTCAGTACGACTGGATGCAGGACCCGGCGTACACGTCGAAGAACTTCGACTGGGACAACACGATTCACGCCGACAGCTGGCTGTACACGCATAACTACGTGCACCACACCTTCACCAACATCGTCGGCAAAGACCATGACGCCGAGGGTTACGGCGTCATGCGCATGACCGAGGAGCAGCCGTGGCACCCGATCTGGCTGCTCAACCCCGTCTTCTGTGCCACCCTGCAGATCTTCTTCCAGTGGGGAACTGCGCTCCAGGAGCTCGAGTCGGAGAAGTTCTTCAAGGGTGAGAAGTCGTGGTCCGACATGAAGGACGGGCTTGCCAGGTTCCGCGCGAAGGCCGGCAAGCAGGCGCTCAAGGACTACGTAATCTTCCCGCTGCTCTCGGGCCCGGGCGCGCCGTTTACCTTCCTCGGAAACATGGCGGCCAACCTGGTCCGCAACCTCTGGGCGTCGTCGGTGATCTGGTGCGGTCACTTCCCTGAAGAGGTTCAGACGTTCTCGATCGAAGAGACCGAGGACGAGAGCCACGCCGCTTGGTACTACCGCCAGATCCTCGGCTCGGCCAACTTCACCGGTTGGAAGGGCATCGACATCCTGTCGGGCAACCTGAGCTATCAGATCGAGCACCACCTGTTCCCCGACCTCCCCGCGTACCGCTATGCAGAGATTGCAGTCGAGGTCCGCGCCATGTGCGATAAGTACGGCATCGCCTACCACGAGGCGTCGATGGCGAAGCAGCTGGGAAGCGTCTACAAAAAGGTGTTCAAGCTGTCGTTCCCGGACAACTTCTTTGAGAAGTCGCCGATCGCGACGATCGCAGACATCATCGCGTTCCCAGTGCAGATGGTGCGGCGCCGGTTCCAGGCTGCTGCCTGAGCTTTATCTGAACCTGACGGGCACGCTAATCAGGAGGCAGTGGAACGATCCGGTCCTGGCAATTCACGGTCTTCTCACCATCGTTGGACAGGACGGTTCGTCCGTCCACCAAAATCCGGCAGTAGATGTGGCCGGAACCCCAGATGGCCGTCACTTGCTTGACGGTGTCCTTGTACGGCCAGGCAACCGTCACCGACCAGGGCAACTTGACGTCATTGAGGGCCTGTGGCGTTCCGGAGTAGTCGCCATAGCTGATGGTGCCGGCCCCGGGGGTCTTGCCGGCCGCCCACACCAGATAGGTCACCTTGGGCGGCGCGGCCTGCGCGGTCCCGGGAAGGAGCAGACCAAGGACCGCGGTCGCTGCAGTTGCCGCCGCCAACGTTCGCTTCACGGTGTCCTCCCGGTTCAGGCCTTGGGCCGGAAGTTATCACGGAGCCGGTGGGCAAATGGGCCGAATCGTCACACCGCGGGGTGTCACGGATTGCGGCTGCACGGGTCGCCATCCACTTGGTCCCGCGTACCGACCTTAGTACCGGAATTGCCGCGCAGGCAGTGCTGGCGTGGCAGGCCGTCGGTGGCGTAGCTGCAGGTAGCCAGCTCCACACGGTCGTTCTCGTCGACCACCTGTCCGTCGATGAGGATCTGGCAGAAGATGCGCGGACCGTCTCCGGTGTTGTAGCCGGTGACGTTGATGAGCGGATGCTTGCTGTCATCGGTCCAGGTGATGTCCTTGCCCCACGGCAGCTGTGGGTTGATCGCGCCCTGGCGGGCGCCATTGGCGTCGTTGTAGCCGAGGGTTGCCGCGACCAGTGGGCCGTACTCCGCCCAGACTCGGTACGTCACGGTGCGAGGTGCCGCGTGGGCGATCGGCGCGCTGAGTGCCGTGCCGATCATGGCCACTGCGGCCGCCCAGGTGAAGAGCCGTTTCATGGGCGCAAGCTAGCACGAAAAGAGCGAGGGCCTGGGACGGCAGATCGCCGTTCCAGGCCCTCGCGACGCGACTGTGTTAGTGCTCGCCGCCCTCGTGGCTGCCACCGCTGATGGTGTGCTGGCGGGGTGCGCTGGGGCCGGCGTCGATGGGTACCGCGACGGTGACTTCGCCGGCCTTCTCGAACGTGAAGGTGAACCGGTATGTCAGGCCATCGGCAAGATCCTTCGTCAGCGCAAGCTGTGCCTTGCCGTGCGTGATCGTCGAGTCAGAAGAGGCCTGCGGCTTGGCTTCTGGCGCCTTGGTCTCGGGGATCGCGGTCTCCGTGCTGCCGGATTCCGGAGCGGCGGCCTCGGGCGCCTTGGTCTCGACCGGTGGCTGCTGCCCTTCGGCGGAGCCGACGAAGAGGCGCCCGGTCGCGGGGATGTCGCTGTCTCCGCTCAGCGTCACCTTGCCGATGTCGTCCGGCGACGTGATCGAGGTGAGCCTGTCACTGACATCCGCGGATTCATTCGCGATGACCAGAACCAGCTCCGCCTTCTGTCCGGCACGCTGCTTGACCGGGTCCGAGTTCCCGACGAGGTGAATGTTGCGCAGCGCCAGTTTGCCGAGGTTGGCGCTGCCGCCATTGATCGCCGACGACTGGTTCGCGGTCTGCGAGATCTGTCCGGCACCGCAGCCGGTCAGGGCAGCGGCGAGAACAGTGGCGCCGAGAAGTGTCGTAACGCGAGCGGTGCTGCGCTGGGACCGAGTGCGTAACACAGGCATCTCCCTGATTCGAAAGCGGATCCGGACGTGTCCGGATCCACCTGCGGCGGATATGTCCTATAGACAGTAGTAGGTCCCTCGCCGGGACTAAAACGGCGGGGCACTCGGGGTGAGCCGCCTGCGCGAAGAGCGTCCCGATCCGGCCGCGCCCCGGTGTCCCAGTCTGCGGGCAGAGAACCGATGTGATCTGGATTACCGCTTGTGGGGGCTGGTTTATGGGAGTGTGAGCAGGCTCCGGGAGGGTTGCCGGATGCACGAAAAAGTCACCCTGTCAACCCCGGGGGTTCATCTGCAATGCCCCTGACCTGCACCGTTGGTGGGCATGCCGAGATACGCCGTGTTAGAATTGGGTATCGAAAGGGGCACGAAACAAGATGATATTTAAGGTCGGAGACACCGTTGTGTATCCACATCACGGTGCAGCGCTGATTGAAGCGATCGAGACCCGAACCATCAAAGGCGAGCAGAAAGAGTATCTCGTCCTGAAGGTAGCCCAGGGCGATTTGACTGTTCGCGTGCCTGCAGAGAATGCCGAATACGTCGGTGTCCGTGACGTGGTGGGCCGCGAAGGTCTGGACACGGTCTTTCAGGTGCTGCGTGCACCGCACACCGAAGAGCCCACCAACTGGTCCCGTCGATTCAAGGCGAACCAGGAGAAGCTGGCTTCCGGTGACGTGAAGAAGGTCGCCGAGGTCGTGCGTGACCTGTGGCGTCGTGAGCAGGAGCGTGGCCTGTCCGCGGGCGAGAAGCGGATGCTGGCCAAGGCTCGGCAGATCCTGGTTGGTGAGCTGGCGCTTGCCGAGAACACCAATGCCGCCAGGGCCGACATCATTCTCGACGAGGTGCTCGCAGCTGCCTCGTAGGACGGCGGCGATAGTCCCGGCCGCCGGTCTCGGTGTGCGGCTGGGTGCAGATATTCCGAAAGCCTTCGTCACTGTCGGCGGCCGGACAATGCTCGAACATTGCGTCGACGGTCTGCTGTCCTCCGGAGCCGTCGACGAGGTGATCGTTGTAGTCGGCGCCGATCAGCTCGATAAGGCCGCAGCTCTCGTAGGCCCGACGGTAAAGATTGTGCAAGGCGGTGCCGAGCGCACCGATTCGGTACGAGCCGGTTTGGCCTCCGTGGATGCGGCCGACTGGATTCTGGTTCATGATGCCGCGCGTCCGTTGACCCCTCCGGACATGATCGCCCGCATCGTTGCAGAACTGCGCGAAGGCCACGGCGCGGTCATCCCGGCGATCGCGGTCACCGACACCATCAAATCCATCGATACGCACGGCGAGGTGAGCGGCACCCCGGACCGGGCCGGCCTGCGGGCTGTGCAGACTCCCCAGGGATTCGCGGCCGACGTGCTCAGGCGCGCCTATGCGGCCGCCGGGGATATCGCGACCGACGATGCCGCGCTAGTGGAGCAAATCGGCGAGCGCGTTCATGTGGTGGAGGGTGACCGGCTGGCCTTCAAGATCACCACGGCGCTGGACATGACATTGGCCGAGGCGATTCTGAATAGGGAAGGGCACTCCCAATGAGCGCATTGCCGCGGGTCGGCATCGGTACCGATGTGCACCCGATTGAGGAAGGCAAGCCCTGCTGGTTGCTCGGGCTGCTGTTTCCTGACGACAACGGATGTGAAGGGCACTCGGATGGGGATGTCGCCGCGCATGCGCTCTGTGATGCCCTGCTTTCGGCGGCCGGGCTGGGCGACGTGGGGGCGGTGTTCGGCACGGGCCGTCCCGAATGGACGGGCGTCAGTGGCGCGAAGATGCTGACCCACGTCCGGGAGCTACTGCACAACAATGGTTTCCAGATCGGCAATGCCGCGGTGCAGGTCATCGGCAATCGGCCGAAGGTCGGTCCGCGCCGGGCCGAGGCCCAGCAGCTGCTGTCGGGCCTTGTTGGGGCGCCGGTTTCGGTGTCGGCGACCACGACCGACGGCTTGGGCCTGACCGGACGCGGCGAAGGGTTGGCCGCGGTGGCAACGGCGCTCGTCACAGCGCTGTAAGCTCGCTGGTCGTGACCGGTCACGCTCCGCTTCGGCTGTACGACACCCATGTGGGTGCCGTGCGTGACTTCGTGCCGCTACAGCCGGGATCCGTCTCCATCTATCTGTGCGGGGCAACGGTGCAGGGTCTGCCCCATATCGGGCACGTGCGCAGCGGTGTGGCCTTCGATGTACTGCGCCGCTGGCTCAGCGCCCGCGCCTATGACGTCCTGTTCGTCCGGAACGTCACCGATATCGACGACAAGATCCTCAACAAGGCGGCCGACGCCGGCCGGCCGTGGTGGGAGTGGGCATCGACGTATGAGCGTGCCTTCGACGAGGCCTACGACGCTCTCGGAGTGCTGCCGCCGTCGGTATCCCCCCGCGCGACGGGGCACATCACCCAGATGGTCGAGCTGATCGATCGGCTGGTTGATTCCGGGCATGCCTACGCCAGCGGCGGCGACGTCTACTTCGATGTGCTGAGCTACCCCGAGTACGGGCAACTGTCCGGGCACAAGATCGACGACGTCCACCAGGGTGAGGGTGTGGCCACCGGAAAGCGCGATCCGCGCGACTTCACGTTGTGGAAGGGCGCCAAGCCCGGTGAGCCGTCGTGGCCCACTCCGTGGGGACCGGGCCGCCCGGGGTGGCATCTGGAATGCTCGGCCATGGCTCGCACCTATCTCGGGTCCAGCTTCGATATCCACTGCGGTGGAATGGATTTGGTTTTCCCGCACCATGAGAACGAAATTGCGCAGAGCTGTGCCGCCGGTGACGGGTTCGCCCGCTACTGGATGCACAACGGCTGGGTCACCATGGGCGGCGAGAAGATGAGCAAGTCGCTGGGCAACGTGTTGTCCATTCCGGCTGTGTTGCAACGTGTCCGGGCTGTTGAACTGCGCTACTACCTGGGTAGCGCGCACTACCGTTCAATGCTCGAATACTCCGAGACCGCACTGGCCGATGCGGTGAAGGCATATAGCGGTATCGAAGACTTCCTGCACCGGGTGCGGATCCGCGTCGGTGAGGTGCCAGTGGGTACCTGGACGCCGGGATTCGCCGCGGCCTTGGACGACGACTTGTCGGTGCCGATTGCGCTTGCCGAGGTGCATGCCACCCGCGCCGACGGAAACCGGGCGCTGGATGCCGGCGACCACGAGGGCGCGCTATCCGCGGCGGCCAGTATCCGCGCCATGATGGCCATTCTCGGGTGCGACCCGCTCAATGAGCGCTGGGAGACGCGCGATGAGACGTCCGCCGCGCTGAACGCCGTGGACGTGTTGGTGACAGCGGAGCTACAGCGACGCGAAACGGCACGGACAGAGAAGAATTGGGCACTGGCCGATGAGATCAGAGACCGGCTCAAGCGGGCGGGTTTGGAGATCACCGACACCGCCGACGGCCCACAATGGACCCTTATCAGTAGCGACGAAGAGCAGTAGCAATGGCAGGTAATTCTCAGCGCCGAGGCGCTATACGTAAGCCCGGTACCAAGAAGGGTCCCACCGTCGGTTCCGGCGGCGTGCGCCGTCGTGGCCTGGAGGGCAAGGGGGCCACGCCTCCGGCGGAGCAGCGGACCAAGCACCCCGCAGCCAAACGTGCTGCCGTCCAACGGAAGGTCGCGGACGCCAAGCAGCGCCGGATCAAGCAGGGCGACGAGTCCGAGATGGTGTTGGGCCGTAACCCGGTGCTGGAATGCCTGCGCACCGGTGTGCCGGCGACCGCGCTGTACGTCGCCGTCGGCGCCGATAACGACGAGCGGCTGACCGAGTCGGTGGCTCTTGCCGCCGATGCCGGAATCGCGATCCTGGAGGTGCCACGCCCCGATCTGGACCGCATGAGCACCAACGGATTGCATCAGGGCCTCGCGTTGCAGGTCCCGCCGTACAAGTACGCGCATCCCGATGATCTGCTGGCCCGCGCCCGCGCGGAAGCGCAGCCCGCGCTTCTGGTGGCGCTGGACAACATCTCGGATCCGCGCAATCTGGGTGCCATCGTGCGTTCTGTGGCCGCCTTCGGCGGGCATGGCGTCGTCATTCCGCAGCGTCGCAGTGCATCGGTGACCGCCGTGGCTTGGCGTACCAGTGCGGGTGCGGCGGCACGTCTTCCTGTGGCCCGCGCCACGAATCTGACGCGCACACTGAAGGATTGGCAGGATAAGGGGATAACCATCGTCGGGCTTGACGCCGGTGGCGACACCGAGCTCGACGATCTCGACGGTGCTGGCGATATCGCTGTTGTGGTCGGGTCGGAGGGCAAGGGACTCTCGCAGCTGGTCCGCAAGACCTGCGATGCGGTGGTCTCGATCCCGATGGCCGGCCCCGTTGAATCGTTGAATGCCTCGGTGGCCGCAGGTGTGGTGCTCGCGGAGATCGCCCGCCAGCGCCGCTGAGCGCCTTTTGCCGAGATGACATTCACGCAGGTGTCTTCTCACGTTTCACCCGCATAGACGTCATCTCGGGCACAATGTGCAGCCATGAAGCGCATAGCTACTGTTCTTGCGGTCGCCCTGGCCTTGGCATCGTGCGGCAACAAGGAGGCGACATCCTTCGACCTGCAGGCACACCGGGGTGGGCGCGGGGAGACCACCGAAGAATCGTTGCGCGCCTTCACCAAAGCCATTGAACTCGGGGTGAGCACTCTTGAACTCGATATCGTCATCTCCAAAGACCGCAAGCCCATGGTCTGGCACGACCCGGTGATCGATCCCGCGAAATGTGCCGACACCGGCCCGGTGTCATCCGGTGATCCGCAATTCCCCTATGTCGGAAAACTGGTCAAGGACCTGACTTCCGAGCAGCTGCACACCCTGGACTGCGGCAAGCTGCTCAAGGACTTTTCTCAGGCGGAGGTAGTCAAGAATGACAAGATCGCCTTGCTGTCAGATGTTTTTGCTCTGGCCGACTCGTATCATGCCGACGTGCGGTACAACGTCGAGACCAAGGTGGAGGCCGCCGAACCTCAGAAATCCGTGGCGCCGCAGGTGTTCGTGGATGTCATCCTCGACACCATCCGTGCGGCGGGCAAGCTCGACAAGGTTGAGATTCAGAGCTTCGATTGGAGTACGCTGCCGATGACCAAGCGGGCCGAACCGGGCATCCCACTGGTCGCGCTGTGGGATGAAACCACCTGGTACCCAGGCTCTCCGTGGTTGGGCGGGGTGGACCCGGCCGTGGTGAAGGATCCGATTGACGGGGCCAAGCAGATAGGTGCCACCATCTTGTCGCCCGGATACTCCGTGCCCTATGGAGGCAAGGTGGGTGATCCTGGTTTCGCGCTGGTCGCCGACAAGAAGTTCGTCGACAAGGCGCACGGTTTGGGGCTCAAGGTCATCCCCTGGACTATCAACGATGCCGAGACCATGAAGGCACAGATTGAAGCCGGTGCGGACGGGATAATCAGCGATTACCCAACTACGCTGCGGAAAGTCATGGCAGAGAGGGGTTTACCACTGCCGTCGGCGTATCACCGCTAGACGAACGGTGCCAGCTCGATGTCGTTGGCGGTCAGTGCCGAGCGAACAGCCTGGGCAATCGTGACCGCACCCGGTGAATCACCGTGCACGCATATCGACTCGGCGGTGCGGCTGAGGGCGGGAATGCGCGCCGCCACTTCAGCGGGATCGTGTAACACCGCGCCGGGTTCGCTGCGCGGCACCAGGGTGCCGTCGTCGCGGTAGGCCCGGTCGGCGAACGCCTCGGTTACCACCCGTAGCCCCAATTCGCGTGCGCAGTCTCCGAATACACCGTGCGGCAGGGTCAGTACGGGGAAATCGGCGTTCAGATCCCGCACCGCACGCGCTACCGCATCTGCCTGTGCTTCGTGATGGATGATCGTGTTGTAGAGCGCGCCATGCGGTTTCACATAGGTCACCGATGATCCGACGGTGCGGGCCAGCGCATCGAGCGCGCCGATCTGGTACACCACGTCGGCGTACAGGTCGTCGGGGGAGATATCGATGAACCGACGGCCGAATCCGGCGAGATCGCGATAACCCACCTGTGCACCGATGCGGATACCGCGCGCAGCGGCGGCGTGACAGGTGCGGCGTAATGTCGCGGGATCGCCCGCATGGAAACCGCAGGCAAGGTTGGCGCTGGTGACCACGTCGAGCATGGCCCCGTCGTCGCCGAGGCTCCAGGCACCGAAACCCTCACCCAGGTCGGCATTCAGGTCGATGCGTGTCACTGGAACCGTCGTTCTTCCCGCGAGCCACTCACCAGGTCAGCGTAACGCCCCTATGCGTGTCGGTACCGCCCGATGACGCGGCACAGCAGATAGATCGCGACGGCGATCATGGTGACGAAGACGGAGATCGGTACTCCGGGCGCCAGCGACAGCACGATGCCGCCGATGGCGGCGATCTCCGCGAAGACAATCGACAGTCCAATGGCCCGCGCGGGTGAGGAGGTGATGCGAGCGGCAGCGGCGGCGGGTGTGATGAGCAGTGACATCACCAGCAGAGCGCCGACGATCTGCACACCCTGGGCCGCAGTGAGACCGACGAGGGCGGCGAACACAATTCCCAACGTGCGCACCGGGACTCCACGAGCCTCGGCCACATCCGGATCGACGGTCGCGAACAGCATGGGCCGATAGGTGACGGCCAGTACCGCTCCGACGACGATGCTCACCACGACCAGCATGAGCAGTCCGCTGTATCCGACGCCGACGATCTGCCCGGTGAGGAGGGCGAAGTTGGTGCCGGTGCGCCCCGGATAGAGGTGGATGAACAGCACTGCCAGTCCCAGCCCGAAGGCCATGACCACCCCGATCGATGAATCACGATCCTTGGTGCGCTGCCCGAGGACACCGAAAAGTATTGCCGCGACCACGCTCCCGAGTAGCGCTCCGGTCCCCACATTGGCACCGGCCAGCAGCGCGGCAGCGGCGCCCGTGAGCGACAGCTCGCTGGATCCGTGGACGGCGAAGGACATCTGCCGCATCACCACGAACGGCCCGACGAGGCCGGCCAGCAGTCCGAGCAGTGCGGCCGCGAGGATCGCCTGCTGTACGAAGTCGCGCGCCAGGAGATCAGCGGTGAGGGAGAGATCGAAGAAGTTATTCATGGGCGTGCTCGGCACATTCCTCGGTGATCTGCCGGTCTTCGCCCACTACCACGTATTGTCCACGCACCTTCACTACGTCAATCTGGGCGCGGTACAGCTCCGACAAGGTCTCGGTCGTCATCACCTCGTCGACGGTGCCGATCTGGAAGCGCCCGTCCACCAGGTACAGGATTCGGTCCACATACGGCAGGATCGGGTTGATCTCATGTGTCACGAATAGCACGGCCGTGTGCGCACTGCGCCGGCGTTTGTCGATCAGAGCGCAAATCTGTTGCGCGCTTGCTGGATCCAAGTTCAGCAGCGGCTCGTCGCAGAGCAGGAGCGCGGGGTCGCCGGCTAATGCCTGTGCGATGCGCACCCGCTGGAGCTCGCCGCCCGACAGTGACGAGACGGCTTTGGTAGCCAAATGGCTCGCGTCGACCTGATCCAGAGCGAGTTCGATCGCGGCGCGATGACGCGCTCGGCGGGCGGAGTTGAAGGCGGTCAAACCCCAACGATGGCCGTCGATCCCGAGACCCACCAGATCCTCCGTGCGCAGGATCAGCGCGTTGTCGGCGAGTCGGTGCTGGGGCACGTATCCGAGGTCATTGGTGACGTTCATAGTTCCCTGGGTCAGTGGCACCTGCCCCAGCAGCAGGCGCAGCAGGGAGGTCTTTCCGGAACCGTTGGGCCCCAGTACCGCGATGAACTCGCCGGGTTCGACAGTGAGATCCAGATCCTGCCAAAGGGTGCGTCCACCGCGATCCAGTGATGCGTTGCGCAGTATGACGGCACTCATGCGGCCATTATCCGCCAGTGGTCTGCGCTCATCCCAGGGCCGCGGCGAGTTGCTCGGTGGTGCGTCGCTGCCAGGTGATGTAGTCGGTGCGGTCGGGCAGGGTTTCGGTCACCGTCACGACGGGAACTCCGTGGGATTCGGCGGATTGCTTGAGCTGATTGGTCACCGATCCGGCTGTTTGGGGGTTGAACAGCAGCGCCGCAACCTGTTTGGTGCTGATCAGGTCCAGCGCGGTGGCAACGTCCTTGGGGGAGGGATCTGAGCCCTGCTCGGCCGCCTCGGCGAAGTCATGTGGTGTGCGGTCCACCAGTCCGCAATGGGAGACCAGGTGGCTGGCCACCGGCTCGGTCGCTAGGATTGGCTTGCCGCGGTCTTTGTTGGCGACATTGTCTTGCAGACTTGCGATGGAATCTAGCTGCTGCCCAAACGCTTTGGCGTTTGCGTGGTACGAGTCGGCATTGTTCGGGTCGGCCTGCGCGAGATCGTCCGCGACGTGGTTGGCCACGTACTGGGCGGTTCGTAGGCTGTAGAACACATGCTCATTCTTGTCGGTGGAGTCCGCGGGTAGAAGCTGGTAGGCGTTGACCCGGGCCTGGCCGTCCTTGAGCAGCTTGTCGATGAACGGGTCGTACCCGTCGCCGTTGTACACCACCAAGGTGGCGTCCTGGACCTGGGCCGCCGCCGCCGGGGTCACCTCGAACGAGTGCGGGTCGGTGTTGGCGCCGCTGACCAATGCGCTCACCTTGGCGTGGTCACCGGCGACAGCCTGGGCGACCGAGGCCCAGGCGTCGGTCGAGGCCACCACCTTGGGCTCACCGGTCGGCTCGTGAGATTGGCCGCAGCCGACGAGGATGAGCGTTCCGGCGGTGGCGACCGCCACGGACAATCCCGCCACACGAGCGGACATCGCAGACCTCCAACATCTCAGTAATGAGAACGATTTTCATTATGGCGGATAGGGTGCTTGCTGTGCAAAGCGCCGCCAGCGCTCGCTGAGGTTGGTGGCGACGCGCGCCGCTGGGAGCGGCACGGATCGTGCAGTGAATCGCCCCGCGAGCGGGGTGAGTTAGGACAGCAGCGCGGCGCAGCGCAGCAGGCCGATATGGCTGTACGCCTGCGGGTGATTACCCAGCGAGCGTTCGGCCACCGGGTCGTACTCCTCGGACAGCAGACCGGTGGGGCCGGTGGCCTTGACCAGCTGGTCGAACAGCAGCTCGGCCTGTGACCTCGCGCCGATGAGCAGATACGCCTCGACCAGCCAGGCCGCGCACAGATGGAACCCGCCCTCGCCCCCGGGCAGGCCGTCATCACGGTGGTATCGGTAAACGGTTGCACCACTTCGTAATTCGGCCTCGGTGGCGATCACCGTCGCGGTGAATCGAGGATCGGTGGGGTCGATCAGTCCGGACAGACCGATGTGCAGGGAGGCGGCGTCCAGATCGGTGCCGTCATAGGCGGCGGTGTAGGAGTTGACGGAGTCGTTCCACCCCTTCTCCACTACCTCGCTTGCGATCTCGTCGCGCAGCGCGGTCCATGATGCCGGGGCCGCACGCTGGAACTCCTCGGCCAATTTCACCGCGCGGTCTACTGTCACCCAGCACATCACCTTGGAGTAGACGTGATGACGCGGATTACCGCGGATCTCCCAGATGCCGTGGTCGGGCTCGTACCACCGGCGTTCGACGGCAAGAACCATGTCGGACACCAGGTTCCAATCGGCATCGGTCAGCGGATCGGAATGCCCGAGGCGCTTGCGTGCATGGGTCAGATCATGGATCAGCTCCACGACCGGGCCGAAGACATCCAGTTGCACTTGCGAATTGGCGGCATTGCCGACGCGAACCGGTCGCGAGCCCGCATACCCGGGCAGCGAGTCGATCACTGCCTCGGGTGGCAGCACGGTGCCTGCCAGCGTGTACAGCGGGTGCAGACGATCGGGTCCGGGCAGATGTTCCAGCACCCGGTGCAGCCAGCCCAGTAGTCCCTCGGCCTCGCTCAGCGATCCGAGTGCCACCAGCGCCGAAGCGGTTATCGACGCATCGCGCAACCAGCAGTACCGATAGTCCCAGTTGCGAATGCCGCCAATGTCTTCCGGGAGCGATGTGGTGGCCGCGGCCATGATCGCGCCCGACTCGGCGTGCACCAGGCCGCGCAATGTCAGCGCCGAGCGCTTCATTAGGCCGGGTTTGCGTTCGGGCAGTGTCAGGGTTTGGGCCCAGTCGCGCCAGTACGATTCGGCACGTTCCCTCAGTTCTGGTTCCGGGATCGAGTTCTCGTCGAGATTCTCTGTACCGCAGCGCAGTTCGAGAACCACTGGGCCATTGGCCGGGCTGATGGTGGCGGTGGCGGTCTGATCGTCGGCCCCGATTTTCCAGGTGACGCCGGGTGCGCGCAGCACGATCGGATCGTTGGTGCCCAACACGCGCAGGCCGTCCCCGTCGGCCACCAATTGCACGGGAGCCTGGCCGAACTCGGGGCGTGGAGCGAAGGTCACCACCGCATCGGCCTCTCCGGTGACCACCCGAATCAGGTCGGTGCGTCCGGGGATTTCGTCGTGAGCCAGGTAGTCGGTTACTTGCAGGCTGGCCCAACGTGTTTCGACAGTCATCGTGCTGTCGAGATATTTCTGGCCCAGCGGTAGCGCGGATCGTGCGGGGCCAATCGTGAAGTGCCCGGCCTCATCCCCGCCGAGGAGATGGGCGAAGACCGCCGCCGAGTCGGGTTCGGGGTGACACATCCAGGTGACACCACCGGTCGGCGTCACCAGCGCAATGGTGCGCGAATTCGCGAGCATGGTGAGACGTTCGATGGGTGTGGCGTGTCCACCGAGTAGCCAGGTGCGGCGCTCCTCGAGCAGGAAAGCCAGTGCGGTCCCTACCGATTCGGTGTCCGGGATGCGATATCCGGCGAGTGTTTCGCCGTCGCCCACCTTGACCCCCAGGTCGGGGCCGTGTAGCCGCTTGAAGACCTTTTCGTCGGTGACGTCGTCGCCGAAGAATACCGCGGCCGTCGCGCCCTCCTGGTGGCGCAGGATGTCGAGGGCCTGGCCCTTGTCGGTGGGTATGACGGCGAACTCGAGGACCTTCTTGCCTTCGGTGACCTGCGCGCCCCAGCCGTTCGCCACCGTGAGTGCCTGACTCAGCGCGGCATCGGCGTCCTCCTCCGAGGCATTGCGCACGTGCAGCGCGACACTCGCCGGTTTCAGTTCGATGGCCACACCGGCGTACTCGGCGGCGATGGCCGACAGCTTGTTGGCGATGGTCTTCAACAGCGCCTTGGCGTCTGCGTCGATGGCGTGCACAAATCCGGCGTCGAACTCCGAACCGTGACTTCCGACCAGATGCACCTCGGAGGGCAGCCGCGACAGGGTCGCCAGATCACGCAACGCACGTCCGGAGATCAGTGCGGAGGTTGTCGACGGCAGTCCCGCCAAAGCCCGCAGCGCGGTGGTCGATTCGGGATGCGGGCGCGCATCGTCGGGATTGTTGACCAGCGGGGCGATCGTTCCGTCATAGTCGGAAGCCACCAGCAGTCGGGGTGTACGGGCCACCTCGGAAAGAGCCCGGCGCAATTCCACAGGCAGATCTTGGGCACTTACCACGGGTCCCGAGTCTACGTCCGCTACCTGCTTGGGGCAGGTCAGGCCAAGCGTCGCAGGTTAGGTAATACCGAGCAGCAATCGGACCGTGCGATCGAGCCGGTGGCTCACATCGGTTGCCGAGGCTCGCCGCGTCAACCAGGCAATCATGTTGGAGGTCCAGACGTCCGAGATGACGCGGGCAATGTGGAACTGGGCATCGGACGGGTCGTCATCGCCGGCCATCGCTCGCGCGAAAATGCCGTCCATCAACCGGCCCACGTGATCAACCTCACCGGCGGCGGAAGCGTCGGCGAAGACCAGCGCGCGTGTCATCGCCTCGGTGAGCAGTGGATTGCGCTGCATGTTGCGGTTCAGTCGGGTGATCGCGGTGTGCAGTCGTTCGTACGCGGTGCCGCCGCTGACGGTGTTGCGATCCGATTTGGCGTCGATCTGCTCGAATTCACGTTCCAGGGCCGATACCAGCAGGTGCACCTTGGATGGGAAGTACCGGTAGAGGGTGCCGACGGCGACATCGGCGCGTTCGGCGACGGTGCGCATCTGCACCGCTTCGTAGCCGCCCTTGGAGGCGATGGCCAAGGTGGCGTCCAGGATGCGCTTGCGGCGCTCACGCTGCGCGGTGGAACCGAGATCGTCGTCAGACAGAGCTGAGACTGCGGCGCTCTGGTTTGTCGCGTCGGTGTCGTCGCTGTCCGACGGCGCGGTTTCCGTTCCGCTAGATGTCCGGGGCGTTGCCATTGCGTCTGTACTCCCTGCCTTCAATCTCGCGTGTGCACGCGGTGGTTTCAGCGCACGACTATACGGATGCCTGCCGTTCGAATCAGGTCTCCCTGGCTCGTCGGTAGCGCTCTGTACAGCCTGAATGCGTTCCTACTACACTGAACCCAATCACGATATTAGAACACGTTCTAGTCTGATTTGTGCCGAAAAACGAGCCAAGGAGAATCTGTGTCCGACGTCCAGGAAGCCGCGCGGGATGCGGTCCGTCAGTGGGCCAAGAGCGCGGCTGTCGTCGAGTCGGTTCGGAAGCTGGAATCCGAGTCTGACGGGTGGGGCCCCGCCTACGCCGGGCTCGCTGAGCTGGGTATTTTCGGTGTTGCGGTGCCGGAGGTCGCCGGCGGGTCGGGGGCCGGATTCGATGACATGATCGCCATGGTCGATGAGGCTGCGGCCGCGTTGGTGCCGGGACCCGTTGCCACCAGTGCGCTGGCCGCGGTGGTCCTCGCTACCGACGGACACGAGGAATTGGTCGGTGCGTTGGCCGCCGGGGAACGCACGGCGGGCCTGGCTCTCACGGGGGACCTGGCCGTCTCTGACGGGCGAGTGTCGGGCGTGTTGCCGGCCGTGCTGGGCGGTACCGCCGACGGCGTGCTGTTGGCCCCGGGGCCCGACGGTTGGGTACTCGTCGACTGCGTCGGTGCCGGTGTCGGGGTGGAGGCCAAGAAGGCGACCGACTTCTCGCGGCCGTGGGCCGTGGTCACCTTGGAGGGTGCCGCGGTGCACCCGGTGAGCCTGCCGGCCGCCGTGGTCTCTGATCTGTCGGCCGTGACACTCTCGGCCGAGGCGGTGGGTGTGTCGCGGTGGGCGTTGCAGACAGCTGTCGAGTACGCCAAGGTGCGCGAGCAGTTTGGCAAGCAGATCGGCAGCTTCCAGGCCATCAAACACATGTGCGCGGAAATGCTGTGCCGTGTCGAGCAGGCCGATGTGGCCGTCTGGGATGCCGCCGGGTGCGCACAGGACGTCCTCGCGAACAGCACGGCCAACAGTACTGATGCCCAGCAGCTTTCGCTCGCCGCAGCGGTTGCGGCGGCGGTGGCCGTCGACGCGGCGGTGGCCAACACCAAGGACTGCATCCAGATTCTCGGTGGTATCGGATTCACCTGGGAGCATGACGCGCATCTGTACCTACGCCGGGCGTATGCCCTGCAGTCCTTCCTGGGCAAGCCCGCGGTATGGCGGCGCAAGGCCGCCGCGCTGACCATCGGCGGTACCCGCCGGTCGCTGACCATCGACCTCGGCGAAGTGGAGACCCAGCGTGCGCAGGTCGCCGCCGCTGCCGCGGAAATCGCCTCGGCGCCAAAGGCTGAGCAGCAGGTTCGGCTGGCCGAGACGGGCTTTTTGGCCCCGCACTGGCCCGCGCCCTATGGACTGGGTGCGGGCGCCGCGCAGCAGCTGCTCGTCGATCAGGAGCTACACGCGGCCGGCGTCACGCGTCCCGATCTGGTCATCGGCTGGTGGGCGGCTCCGACCATTCTTGAGCACGGAACACCCGAGCAGATATCGCAATTCGTCGCACCCACCCTGCGCGGCGAGATCGAGTGGTGCCAGCTGTTCTCCGAGCCGGGCGCCGGTAGTGACCTTGCATCGTTGCGTACCAAGGCAACCCGGGTTGAGGGCGGCTGGAAGCTGGACGGGCAGAAGGTGTGGAACTCCAAGGCGCAGATCGCGGATTGGGCGATCTGCCTGGCCCGTACCAATCCTGACGTTCCCAAGCACAAGGGCATCACCTATTTCCTGTTGGACATGAAGGCCCCGGGGATCACCGTGCGGCCGCTGCGTGAGATCACCGGTGAGGAGATGTTCAACGAGGTCTTTCTCGACGGGGTCATCGTTCCGGACGAGAACGTGGTCGGGTCGGTCGACGACGGATGGCGCCTGGCCCGCACCACGCTGGCCAACGAGCGGGTGGCGATGGCAGGTGGCGGCACCCTCGATGAGGCCATGGAATCGCTGCTGGCGCTTATTGGCGATGCCGAATTGGATGTGGCACAGCTGGATACGCTCGGGGTGTTCGTCTGCTCGGCGCAGACCGGCGCGCTGCTGGATCTGCGCACCGCGCTGCGCGCCATCGGAGGGCAGGACCCGGGTGCGGCCTCGAGTGTGCGCAAGCTCGTCGGCGTGCGGCATCGCCAGGGGCTTTCTGAGCACATCCTCGACTACGTGGACTCTCACGGTGCGGTGGAGTCGCACGAGATGTGGTTGTTCATGCGGGATCGATGCTTGTCCATCGCGGGGGGCACCACGCAGATCTTGCTCAGCGTGGCGGGCGAGCGGCTACTCGGCTTGCCGCGTTAGGGACCAGACCTCGCCGAGACTACGGTTTTCGACGCGCTGTGCGAGTGGCCTCCGCAAAACACGGCGTGTCACGAGGCTGATGCGGGTTGGGAAGACGCCTAGCTGAATCGGGCCTGCGCGCAGGCATCGGGTGAAATTACGCTGCGGCCACCGATACTGGCCTCGACGTGGCTGCACACGATGTAGTCGGCGTCCAGCTTGGGTTGCCCGGTCGCCCAGTCGGTGGGTTGGGTGGTTCCGGTGATGCGGAAGCGGTCGGTGTCGCCGCCCCCAAAATAGACGGTGGTGAGCAGCCAGGTGCTACCGCCGTTGTGCTCCACGGTGTTCGGGTTGTCGGCCCACTGCACCCATAGGTAGTTCATGCGGTCGGAGGTGCGTAGCTCGGTGGTCTGTTTGGCCCACAGGTCACCGCCGAATCCCTCAATCCCATTGGGGGTCCGCAGATTGAAACTGGCGGTGTAGTAGCACTGCCGCTCGGCCTTGCGGCAGTCGGCGGTGGTGTGAACCTCCAGCTGGCTGCCATCGTCGACGGGAGTGCTGACGTCGACCGTTTTGACCTCTGCGTTAGCGGGCACCGGGGTGATCAGGGTTGTGGCGGTCAGCAGCAGTGCGGCGGCACATACGACGCGAGCCATGCGGTCTCTCACTCGTCGAAGGTTACGTTGACATCGTCGGTCTCCGGAACCGCCTGGCACGCCAGGATGTACCCGTCGTCGATGTCATTCTGGGACAAGGCGTCGTTGACCAGCATGCGGACCTTGCCTTCCTTGAGGATGCAGGCACATGTCATGCAGTGGCCCTCACGGCAGGAGAACGGCGCGTCCAGGCCCTTGGCGAGCAGCACGTCCAGCAGCACGGTGCTGCGCGGCCAACTGACCTCGTGAGTCTCACCGTCCAGTTCCACGGTGGCCGTGGCCGGTGGTTCATCGTCGTCGGAGGGCTCGGCGAGGACGACCTTGGCGAACGGATCGCTTTCGAGAGAACGGAAAATCTCGATGTGCACGCGATCGTCGGCCATGCCATTGCCCTTGAGCGCGGCCTGCGCGGCATCCATGAACGGCCCAGGACCGCAGATGAAGGCCTCATGACCGGTGAACGGTGCGGCCAGGGTGGCCAGGGACGCTAGCGACGGCAATCCCTGCACCGATTCGAGCCAATGGATGACAGTCAACCGATCGGGGTGCTTGGCCGCCAGCTCGCGCAGCGCCGCCCCGAAGATCACCGACTGTTCATCGCGGTTGGCGTAGATCAGCACAACCTTGCCGCTGCCCTGCGAGAGTGCGGACTTGCAGATCGCCATCATCGGGGTGATACCGCTGCCGCCGGCCAGCAGCAGGAAATCGCGATCGAGCTCTCGAGGGACGAAAACCCCGGACGGCGCCAGGACATGCAGGTGCATACCGGCGTGGGCGTTATCGCAGATCCAGTTGGACCCGTAGCCGTTGGCGGTGCGCTTGATCGTGACGGTCAACCGATCATCGATGTGCGGGGAACTGGACAGCGAGTAGCAGCGCGCCACGGAACCAGTGCGATCGGACGGAATGCGCAATGTGAGGTACTGGCCGGGTGCGTACGCGAACTTGTCGGCCGCATCCTCGGGAATCTCGAAGACCAGGGACCGGGAGTCGGCGGTCTCATCGATCACCTCGGCGATTCGAACCTCAAGGACGTGCTTCCCCAGCGGAACGTCCGTCACGTGATTCCTCCGTTAGTCGTCGTCGGCGAGTGGCCGAACTAGAACAGGTTACAGAATTGACCTTTGGCCCCACAACACCGTCGTCGCTTCGTTCCAGATGAGCCTGCCTTCCCGGGGTGGGAGAGGCGATGTCGACACAGATCGAAACGTGTTCTAGTCTCAGCAGTGAACGCGCGCTGTCACCACGGGTGTGCAGCGAGTGTCGCGAACTACTAGCCCTAGTTTGTGCCGACCGATGCTAACTACAGCAGTGGAGGAAATGCAGTGACCACGACCGAACAGCGGGACGAAGTTCAGGCGGTTCTCGCAGGAATTGACGACCTGCTGCCGACCCTGCGCAAGCGTGCGCAGGAAACCGAGGACCTGCGGCGTCTACCCGACGCCACGGTTGCCGAACTGCAGGAGATCGGCTTCTTCAAGCTGCTGCAGCCCTCGCAGTGGGGCGGATACGAAACCGCCCCCACCACCTTCTACGAGGCGGTGCGTCGTCTGGGCAGTGCCTGCGGCTCGACCGGCTGGGTCGCTTCGATCATCGGTGTGCACAACTGGCACCTGGCCCTGTTCGACCAGAGGGCGCAGGAAGAGGTCTGGGGTGACGACACCAACGTGCGGGTTTCCTCCTCGTACGCCCCGATGGGGGCTGGTGTGGTGACCGAGGCCGCTGACGGCTACCTCGTCAACGGCTCGTGGAACTGGTCTTCGGGTTGTGACCACGCCACCTGGGCGTTCCTCGGTGGACCTGTGATCAAGGACGGCCGTCCGGTCGACTTCGGCAGCTTCCTGATCCCGCGTACCGAGTACCGCATCGATGACGTGTGGAATGTGGTCGGCCTGCGCGGCACCGGTAGCAACACGGTCGTGGTCAAGGATGTGTTCGTGCCGAAGCACCGGTTCCTGTCGTACAAGAAGATGAACGACCAGACCGCCGGTGGGTACGAGACCAACACCGCCCCGGTCTACAAGATGCCTTGGGGCACAATGCACCCCACCACCATCACCGCGCCCATCATGGGCATGGCCTATGGCGCGTACGACGCACACGTCGAGGCTCAGGGCAAGCGCGTGCGCGCTGCCTACGCCGGCGAGAAGGCCAAGGATGACCCGTTCACCAAGGTGCGCGTGGCCGAGGCCGCAAGTGACATCGACGCCGGGTGGCGTCAGCTGATCGGGAATGTGGGCGACGAGTTCGCACTCATCTCGGCGGGCCAGGAGGTTCCCTTCGAGCTGCGTGCTGCCGCGCGCCGCGACCAGGTGCGTGCCACCGGCCGTGCGATCGCGTCGATCGACCTGTTGTTCGAGAACTCGGGCGCCACCGCGCTGTCCAACGACGCTCCGGTGCAGCGTTTCTGGCGTGATGCACACGCCGGTCGCGTGCACGCGGCCAATGACGCGGAGCGGGCTTACCAGATCTGGGGCAACCACGCGTTCGAGCTGCCCGCGACCGACACGATGGTTTAGGAGAGCGGTACCCCATGAGCATTATCAAGGCACTCGGATACATGCGGATCCAGGCCACCGACATGGCGGCCTGGCGCGAGTTCGGGACCAAGGTGCTCGGCATGATGGAAGGCGCGGGAGATGATCCTTCCGCGCTGTATCTGCGGATGGATGATGTCGCTGCGCGTCTGGTGATTGTGCCGGGAGATAACGACCGATTGTTGGCTTCCGGTTGGGAGGTCGCCGACGCGCCGGCACTGCAGGCCGTGCGGGAACGGCTGGCCAAGGCCGGGGTCGAATTCACAGAAGGCACCAAGGCCGAGATCTCGGACCGCAAGGTCGAGGGTTTCATCCGGTTCAACGATCCGTCGGAGAATGTGCTGGAGGTTTTCTACGGTGCCCAATACCTGGGCCGCCGGTTCGTCAGCCCGTACGGCCACAAGTTCGTCACCGCCGAACAAGGGCTGGGGCATGTGGTGCTCACGTGTACCGATGACGCCGCGGCGCAGGCGTTCTATCAGGATGTCCTCGGTTTCCAGCTGCGAGACTCGATGAAGCTGCCACCACAGCTGGTGGGGCGTCCCGCCGACGGTGATCCGGTCTGGTTGCGGTTCTACGGATGCAACCCGCGTCACCACGCGTTGGCGTTCATGCCGATGCCGAATCCGACGGGAATCGTGCACCTGATGGTCGAGGTGGAAAACTCCGACGACGTCGGCCTCTGCCTGGACCGTGCGAACCGGAGGAAGGTCAAAATGTCGGCTAGCCTGGGTCGGCACATCAACGACAAGATGCTGTCCTTCTACATGAAGACCCCTGGAGGGTTCGACATGGAATTCGGTTGCGAAGGGCTGGAAGTCGATGATGAGAGCTGGATCGCGCGGGAGAGCGTGGGGATCAGCCTGTGGGGTCACGACTTCAGCGTCGGGTTCAAGTAGAGGTCTGCGCAGAGATGTCTGAACCGGCTATCGACCCGCGGGCGTTCCGGAATGTACTGGGGCAGTTCTGCACCGGCGTCACCATCATCACCACGACGCACGAGGACGCGCCGGTCGGGTTCGCCTGCCAGTCGTTCGCTGCGCTGTCGCTGGAACCGCCGCTGGTACTGTTCTGCCCAACCAAGCAATCCCGGTCCTGGGCGGCCATCGAGGCGTCGGGCAAGTTCTGTGTGAACGTGCTTGCTGAGGATCAGCGCGAAGTCTCGGCCCGATTCGGCTCGCGGGAGCCCGACAAGTTCGCCGGAATCGATTGGCATCCATCGGGTCTCGGATCACCGATCATCGGTGGATCGCTCGCGCACATCGACTGCGAGGTCGCGAACGTCTACGACGGCGGGGACCACTGGGTCGTGTTCGGATCGGTCAAGGAACTCTCGGAAATTCCGGAGAAGCCGACAGCCACCCGACCGCTGCTGTTCTACCGCGGGCAGTACACGGGTATCGAACCGGACAAGACCACGCCCGCCGATTGGCGCAACGATCTGGAGGCATTCCTCACCGCGACCACCGAGGACACTTGGTTGTAACCGGGCCTACCTCCGTTTCCCCTGCGGGCCTAGCCAATCCGGCGTAACGTCACAGATCCAGGTGCTACCTCGGTGAGGGCGGGTCATGGCGTTGTACGTGTATCGATGCATGAGCTGTGGCGATACCGCGCGCAGCTTTCCGATGGCGACCGCCCCCGATGCCGTGCGCTGTCCCGGCTGCTCTGAATCGGCACGCCGGGTTTTTGGTATCGCCGGGATGAGCCGTGGCTCCTCCGCGCGCATGCGCCTGCTTGACGCCACCCATCGCAGTGCCAGCGAGCCATCCGTGGTTTCCGCGCTGCCCCATGTGCGTTGTCCGGCACCGGTGACATCAAATCCGTTGCATCGCAAGTTACCCCGCCCCTGATCGGAAGGAATGCCATGCCCGAGGTGTTGTTCCCGCTGGATTCGAACAAGAAGTTCACCGAGCAACACATCGTCGGGCACAACAGGTGGCACCCTGATATTCCGCCGGCCGCCGTCGTGAAACCGGGCACCTCCTTCCGGGTGCACTGCCGCGAATGGTTCGACGGCGCGATCCACAATGACGACTCCGCCGACGATATCCGCGATGCCCCGCTGACCACGGTGCACGCGTTGTCGGGACCCTTCTCGGTGGAAGGGGCGCAGCCAGGGGACCTACTGATCGTGGACATTCTCGATGTGGGACCCATCCCGCAGGAAGACTCCGGTCCGCTGGCAGGTCAGGGATGGGGCTACACGGGCATCTTCCCGACCGTGAACGGCGGCGGGTTCCTCACCGAGCAGTTCCCGGACGCGTACAAGGCAATCTGGGACTTCTCGGGGCAGACCGCGACGTCCCGGCATGTCCCCGGGGTCAGTTTCACCGGGATCGTGCACCCCGGCTTGATGGGCACGGCGCCGTCCGCGGAATTGCTGGCAAGGTGGAATGCGCGCGAGGGCGCACTGATCGCCACTGACCCCAACCGCGTTCCCGCACTGGCACTTCCACCGGAGCCCAGGGACGCGGTACTGGGTGCCCTCAGCGGTGAATCCTTCGAAACAGCAGCGGCTGAGGCGGCCCGGACCGCGCCGCCCCGCGAGAACGGTGGTAATCAAGACATCAAGAACCTGACCAAGGGCAGCAGGGTGTTTTACCCGGTGTTCGTGCCGGGTGGAAAGCTGTCGGTCGGCGACCTGCACTTTTCCCAGGGGGACGGCGAGATCACCTTCTGCGGGGCCATCGAGATGGGTGGATTCATCGATCTGCATGTCGATGTGCTCAAGGGCGGGATGGATACCTATGGGGTTTCCGAGAACGCGATCTTCATGCCGGGTAACACCGATCCGCAATACTCACAATGGTTGGCGTTCTCGGGGACCTCGGTCACCCTTGATGACGAACAGCGTTACCTGGATTCGCATTTGGCGTACCAGCGGGCCTGTCTGCACGCCATCGATTACCTGGCCAAGTTTGGCTACAGCCCGGAGCAGGCGTATCTGCTGTTGGGTGCTGCGCCCATAGAGGGCCGGCTGTCCGGGGTCGTCGATATCCCGAATTCCTGTGCCACTGTTTACATTCCGACGGCAATATTCGACTTCCCGGTGACACCCTCGGCCAGTGGCCCGGTGCGGATCGACGCAGGCCCGGGCGCACCTCGCTCTGTCGCCCGCTGAGTCAGTGTTATCGGGGCTCCTGCTGCGTGGCGCAGTGGATGCCGCCACCGCCCGCGGCGATACCGTCGATATCGAGCTGAACCACACTGCGATTCGGGAAGACTCGTTCCAGGGTGGACTTGGCCGCCTCGTCGGCGCCGGGGTCTCCGAATTTGGGCGCGATGACGCCGCCGTTGCAGACATAGAAGTTGAGGTAACCGGCCGCGAAATCCTCTGAGTCGAAGTCATCGCGCCCCTGCCCGGGTGCCTCGAGCACTTCCACGTACAGAGGGCGTCCGGCCGCGTCCGTCGCCTTGTCGAGGATGTCGAGATGCCGGCGTGTCACGTCGTAGTCGAACGAATCGGGGTCGTTGTCGAGTCCGGCTACGACGACCCCCGGCCCGGCGAACCGTGCATAGAAATCGGTATGCCCGTCGGTGATGTCCATGCCCGCGATGCCGGGCAGCCAGATGATCTTCTGCAGGCCCAGTAGGCGCCGCAACTCGGCTTCCACATCGCTCTTGGATCGACCCCGGTTGCGGTTGCTGTTGAGAACACAGCTTTCGGTGATGATTGCGGTGCCCTGGCCATCGACTTCGATACCGCCGCCTTCCAGGACAAGATTGGTGTGCAGCACGGGAACTCCCGCACGCTTGGCCACCTCGACCGCGACCTTGGCATCCGACTCGTGTTCTTGTTTGTTGCCCCAGCCGTTGAAGTTGAAATCAACAGCGGCTCTGCCACTTTCGTTGCGGACGAACACGGGTCCGCTGTCGCGTACCCACAGGTCGTCCTGTGGGGCCGGTACCAACTCCACGTTGGGCCCGGCCAGTTGGCGTGCCAGCTCTGCCTCATCAGGTCGCACCAACATCGACACTGGTTCGAATTGCGCGATGGCCTGGGCGATGGCGCCGAGATTCTGTTGCACCTTGCGGTTCAGCCGGTGTCCCCAGATCTCTGCGCTGGCACCGAAGGCCATCCAGGTTCGCAGATGCGGCTCGCCTTCATCAGGCATGTGCCAGGGTCTGCTGTCGTGCACCACGTCAGCATCGTCGCCCTCACCTGGTACGTCGGTGCACGCGGCGAGCAAGATTCCGCCTGCGGTTGCCGCACCGAGCTGAAGCAGCCTTCTTCGACGCATACACCAGATTGTGCCGGGGTTAGGGTCCACGCGGAGCGATCAACCCGCCAGGGACGGCCTCAGCAATGTAGCGGGCGGGCGTTTGCCGGCAATCTTGGCGCTACGTGGAGTCCATGGACGTACAGTGACTCAGCCAGCTCTTCTCGGCTAACCCACCACGCTGAACACGAGCAGCACGAGTGACCCCAGGTTCGCGATGACCAACGCTAGGCCCCATCGGGTTGGTTGTGCGGCTTCAGCTTTCGCTGCACGTAGAGCTACGCAAAGTCCCATGATTCCCGTCATGAACACCCCGACAAGCCCAAGGAGAAAGAAACCGAATCCCTGGTTGAATTGTTGGCAGGCGGGAATGCCCGGATGGCCAGAGCACTGGCTCACACCGGCTTCGGCCAGGATCGCCTCGAACATATAGCGAACCTAGCAAACCAATGTGAAGATCTTGTGAAAGTCGATGTGTCCGTCTGTGAACGTGGTTAGCGTCCGTACCAGCGCCTGGCGTGTTCGGCGTGCGTCGGCAGATAGGCGCCGGGACCGAAGTGTGTGTCGTAGAAGCCCAGGTCGATGTTCTGTGCCTGCAGGTATATCAGGACATGGACGGTGGGGACGGTACCGGGAATCTTGCCAAACGTGTCATAGATGTATGAAGCCTCCACGGTGACGATTTCCTGGATCGCCTCGGCGGGTAACGCGGCCGAGCGCACCTTGCGTGAATCAGCCCAGGCCCCGGGGGTGTCAGGGTGGAAGGGACCGCCCGGGCCGTACTTGCGCTCGATGTACTTATCCACGCTGGCTGCGATCGTCGGCACGTGCGGTGGGCTGAGGGTCTCGAAGAATCCGGACAAACCGGTGGCATTGGGAAAGGGCCACCGCTGATCATTGTCCGATCGAAACCCGATACCCGGAGCGCGCGGGTCACCGGATCCGCCGAGCACCGATAGCCGGTCGAGCCCGTCGAACATCCAGCCCCCCAGACCGAGCGCTTGTAGCAGCAGCACCCCGTTGTGTGTGGCGGTGGCCAGCTCGGCACTGGACTCGGTGAGCGTGTATTGCTCGACGAAGGACAGCGGAACCGGATCGTCGTAGTTGCGCAGGTTGCCGAATTTTTCGGTGCCCGGGATGCTCTGGTTGTTGATGTCGTCGTAGACGAGGTAGCCATTGGCGGCGAAGAACGACAGATTCGCGATCAGATGTTCGGCCAGATCGGCCACCGGAAAGGCCAGCAGGCTGCCTGGGTGGTTGCCAATCCAGGTGTTGTGACCCTCCATGTACGGCTCTTCGCGCGGCAGCTCCAGACGTTTGTCCGAGATTCGCACGTACGAGTCGGCGGTGTGGGTTATCCACTCCTCGATGGTCGTGAACTCTTGTGGAACTTCATCGCGGGTGGGCAGCAGGTAGATCCCGGTGTCGTCGGTGAAAAACAGCTGGCTGGTATGGAAGCCGGCGGCGGAGGGAAATGTGCGGCCGGTGGCGCTGCCGGAGTAATTCGGGAATGCGGGGGCATATCCAGGGTGATGAGTGATGCCGTAGTGCCACCCGGTCACGCCGCCGACTACCGAAAGGATCAGTGCCCGTTCGACTTCCGATATCGGCGTGACGGGTTGGCCGCTGGTGTATGCCAGCGGGCCGTCGGGTATGCGACCGCCTGCGGGGAAACGTCGCGAGCGGCGACCGGTGATCGCGGCCAGCAGCGGGAACTGGGTGACCTGCGCCAGAGCTTCGCGTTCTCGGTCGGATATCTGTAGCGGCATGAGTCAACCCGACCACTGCGCGGATTTCGGGTCAACCTTTTGACTTCTCCCCTTTCAAAATATGACACGAAGGGGGGCTTGCGGCAAGGCCCCCAACGTGGCGCACAATCCTGCGACCACGATTTCGACTGATGGGAACTGGTATGACGATGCCGAACTTTTTCGAGGCGCACGAGTCGGGCGCCTACTTCCACGGCACCAAGGCCGACCTGGAAGTGGGCGATCTATTGACGCCCGGGCATCTGTCGAACTACGAGGAGGGCCGCATCATGAACCACGTTTACGTGACGAAGACATTGGTGGGTGCGGGGCTGGCGGCGATTATGGCAAAAGGCGAGGGTAGAGGCCATGTCTACATCGTGGAACCGGAGGGCACCCTGGAAGACGACCCGAATGTGACGGACAAAAAGTTCCCGGGAAATCCCACCCACTCCTACCGCACCCGGGAACCGGTGCGCATCGTTGGCGAGGTCATGGACTGGGTGGGACCTCCACCGGAATTCATGGAGACCTTCCGTGCAGGGTTGGCGGATCTGCGGCGCGAGGGAAACGCCGTCATCTATGACTAGACGCGACGAGGACGCCGCTACGACGTACGGCGGACTTTCAGTGCCTCGGTGATCATCGGGATCTGCAGGGGCAGCCGGGCGATGGCGCCGAGCTTTAGCGGCAACGGCTTGTTCCACCACAGCCGCACCATGTTGACGTTGGCGGGAAACACTGCGATGAACAGCAGAGCAGCAATTGTGCCGCCGAGCCTGCGTGTCCTCGGGGCCAGCAGCAGCGCACCGGTTCCGAGTTCGGCAACACCCGAGGCATAGGTATAGAACCGTGCGTTGCCGGGTAGTTCGGCGGGAACGATGTCGTCAAACGGTTTTGGTGCGACGAAGTGTACGACGCCGACGCCGAGCAGTACGGCAGCGAGCCGGTAGGCGGGCCAGGGACTGGCTGTGGTCTCCATGCCCGGAGTCTAGGCCGGGGATCACAGTCCCGCGGCACTCTCCAGGCTTGGTAGCAGCTGACGCGGTGTGCCCAGCAGTAGTGCGCTGCCATGTGCGCGCTTGAAGTACAGGTGCGCGTCGTGCTCCCAGGTGATCGCGATACCACCGTGCAGTTGGATGGAATCTCCGGATACTGTCGAAAGTGCCTCGCTGGCTTTGATTCTCGCCACGGTCGCGGCCTCGGGAGTCAGATCGTGGATAGCGTGGTAGACGGCGGCGCGCGCGGATTCGACCAGCACGTACAGGTCGGCCATCCGGTGCTTGAGGGCCTGGAAGCTGCCGATAGCGCGTCCGAACTGCACTCGCGTCTTCGTGTACTCGACGGTGAGCTCGAGTGCTCGCGCGGCGGCGCCCACCTGCTCGGCGGCCAGCAGTAGCCCGGCTTTGTCGAGCAGGCCCGGGGCGGCCCCGATTGGCTTGCTTTCGGTCACCGCGATGGCGGCGAGTCGACGGGTGGGGTCCATGGTGGACAAGAGGGTGGCGGAGACGGTCTCCGCCTGACGCACCTCCTCACCCTCCAGAGTGAGCACCACATCGGCGATATCTCCGTTGACGACATATCCCGGGTCGAAGGCCACCGTGCCGATCGATTCCCCGGCGGCCAGCGATTCCAGCAGCTCACCGGTGCATCCGGTGTCCAGAAGAGCGAGTTCTGCCCACAGCGTGCCCATCAGCGGGCTGGGAACAAGCCCTCGGCCGAGCTCCTCCACCACGACGGCCGCGTCCGCGAGTTCGCCTCCGGCACCGCCCAATTCTTCCGGAACCAAGAGCGCCGCGGCCCCGACCTGCTCGCACAGGACCGTCCACAGGTTTTCGTCGTACCCGCGTTCGGACTCCATCGCGGCGCGGACAGCGGCCGAGTCAGCCCGCTTGGTGACCAGGGAGCGGACGGTGTCACGCAGCATCTGCCGTTCGGCGTTGGCGGAAGGGCTCACAGTGCCTCCAATACCCGGTCCCGATGCCATTCCGGCGTACCCCATGCCGACGTCAGGGCTCGTACCTTGAGGATCCACAGGGAAAGGTCGTATTCGGCGGTGAACCCGATGGCGCCGTGGGTCTGTAGGGAGGAGCGCGCGGCCTGATAGGCGGCCTTGCCCGCGGCGACCTTGGCGGCGCTCACATCGCGTGCCGCAGTGGGGGATTCGTCCGCGAGAGAGAGTGCGGCGCCGTACACCAGCGGGCGCGCCAGCTCCAGCGCGATGTGCACATCGGCCAGCTTGTGCTTGACGGCCTGGTAGGAGCCGATCGGCCGGCCGAACTGGGAGCGTTGATTGGCGTACTCCACCGCACGGTCCAACAGCGCCTGTCCGGCGCCGATCAGCTGCGCCGAAATGGCAAGTACGCCAAAGTCGATAGCGCGGCTGGTATCCAGGGAAACGCCGCCGCCGATCGGTGTCACATCGAACACCCGGCGGGTGGCGTCGATCGACTCGTGTTGTGCCCCGGCCTGCGCCTCACGGAACCCGATATCGTCGGCGATGAGCACGAGCCCGGCGATATCCGCGTCGAGAGCCCGCGGGGTACTGGGAGGTGCGGCGACCGTGGCGATGAGTTCACCGGAGGCGAGGTGGGCGCTGCGTTCGTCCTCCGCGAGCAGCACCGGGGCCACCGCGAGAGATTCGACGACGGGTCCAGGCACGGCCCACTTGCCCAAACCCTCCAGTGCGACAACCAGATCCACCGGGTGAGCCCCGATGCCGTCGTATTTCTCGGAGACCGCAAGGGCCGTCACGCCCAGCTCGGCGAGCGTCGACCACACGGCCAGGCCGGGTTCGTGACTGCCGGCGGCCCAGGCGCGAGCCGCGGCGGGAACGTCCGCCGCCGACAGGGCGGCGTCGATACTGGCGGCGAAGTCCCGCTGCTGAGTGTCCAGATCAAACTTCACTTGGCACCTCCTGCACGAGCGCTTACGCTGCTTTCTCTGGGTAGACCCAGGATGCGCTCGGCGATGATATTGCGCTGAATCTCGTTGGTGCCCGCGTATATCGGGCCACCGAGGGAGAACAGGTACCCATCCGTCCAGGCGTTTGTCAGCTCACCGTCGGCGCCGCGCAGGTCGATCGCCGTCTCGTGCAGGGCGACATCCAGCTCGGACCAGAACACCTTGGTGATCGAGGATTCAGCACCGAGCTCACCGCCGCCGGACAACCGGGTCACGGTACCGAAGGTGTGAAGTCGGTACGCCTGCGCTGCTATCCAGGCGTCGGCGACGCGCTCGGCTGCAAACCCGTTCTCCGGTACCGATTTCCACAGCTCCACCAGGCGGTCGGCGGTGGCAAGGAAACGGCCGGGGCTGCGCAGCGACATGCCACGCTCATTGCTCGAGGTGCTCATGGCCACGCGCCACCCGTCATGCACCGCACCGATGACGTCCTCGTCGGGCACGAACACATCGTCCAGGAAGATCTCGGCGAAGCCGGGGTCGCCGTCGAGCTGTGGGATGGGGCGGACCGTGACCCCCTCGGCCTTGAGGTCGAACATGAAGTACGTCAGCCCCTGATGGCGCTGCGCCTCCGGGTCGGAGCGAAACAGCCCGAATGCCCTGTCCGCAAACGGCGCTCGCGAACTCCAGATCTTCTGCCCGGACAGGCGCCAGCCCCCGTCCACCTTGCGGGCGGGGGAGCGCAGCGACGCCAGGTCGCTACCGGACTCCGGCTCCGACCATGCCTGCGCCCAGATCTCCTCGCCGTTGGCCATCTTCGGCAGAATGCGATCCAGCTGGTCCTTGCTGCCGTGCGCGAACAGTGTCGGCCCCAGCAGGAACATGCCGTTCTGGCTGATGCGTGCCGGGGCGCCTGCCTTGAAGTACTCCTCTTCGAAGATCACCCACTGCAGCAGGGTGACATCGCGGCCGCCATATTCCTTGGGCCAGGACACCGCGGAGAATCCCGCGTCATACAGGGTGCGCTCCCATTGGCGGTGTGCCACCGCGCCTTCCGGTGAGTCATAGGAGGGCAGCGGCGGATTCGGGACATTGGCCGCCAGGAATTCGCGCACCTCGCCCCGGAAGGCCTCGGTCTCATCGTCAAGAAGTAGGTCCACTAGCTGCTCTCCTTCTGTGCCCTCTGCTCTGCGCGCAACTGCTCATCGCGATGCATGGCCCGCAGAGTGGGTTTGACCACCTTGCCGCCCAAATTGCGGGGAAGCCCGTCGAGGAACTCGACAAACCGCGGCTTCTTGAAATTCGCCACATGCTTTGCGCTGTAATCGATTACCGCCTGCGCATCGAGGCTGGCGCCACTGCGCAGCACGAGATACGCCTTGCCGACCTCGCCGAGGCGCTCGTCGGGCACCCCGATCACGGCGGCGTCGGCCACCCCGTCGAGCCGCATCAGCACCTGCTCGATCTCGGCCGGGTACACGTTGAACCCGCCGCAGATGTACATGTCCTTGAGCCGGTCGGTGATGGTCAGATTGCCGCGTTCATCGAGCTTGCCGATGTCACCGGTATGTAGCCACCCGTCGGTATCGATGGTCTCGGCGGTGGCCTTCGGATCGTCGAGGTAGCCCTTCATCACGTTGGCGCTGCGCAGCAGCACTTCGCCTTCGTCGCCTGGTTTTTCGGCACCGTCGATGCGCAGCTCGTAGCCGATCATCGGGCGCCCACAGGTGGTCGCGACGGTGACGGCGTCGTCATCGGAGCGACAGATCGTGGCGAAGCCCTGGGTTTCGGTGAGGCCGTAGGCGGTGAGCACCAGGTCGAAGTCCAGCTCGGATTGCATGCGTTCGATCAGCACCACCGGCACCACGGCCGCGCCTGTCACCGAATACCGCAGTGAGGTCAGGTCGTAGTTCTTGCGCGCGGGGTGGTCGAGCAGCATCTGGAAGATGGTGGGTGCGCCGGGTAGCACGGTGATCTTGTGCTCCTGCACCGCGGCCATCGCCCTTTCGGGGTCGAAGGTCAGCTGTGGCATGAGCGCGGCGCCGGTCTGCAGGCAGGCCAGAATGCCGGCCTTGTATCCGAAGTTGTGGAAGAACGGGTTGACGCAGAGGTACCTGTCGTTCTCGGTGAACTCGCCGTAGGTGGCCCAGGCCAGGGAGGCGGCAAGCGGCTGGCGGTGCATGCACAGCACACCCTTGCTGCGTCCGGTGGTGCCGGAGGTGAAGAGGATGTCGCTGATGTCTTCCGAACCCACGATGGCCTTGCGCGCGTCGATGTCTTCGTCGCTGACGTCGTCTCCGTGCGCGACGAACGCGTCCCAGGTGGAGTCGTCGCCGGCCTCGACCGCCACCCTCACGATGTGCCGCAGATCGGGCAGGGACGACGTATCGAGCTGTGTGATGCGGTCCGAGCCGAGGAAGAACCCGACCGACACCAGGACCCGAGCCTCGCTGCGCTGCAGGATGTCTGTCGCTTCGTCAACGGTGTAGCGGGTGTTCATCGGGACGACGGCGGCCCCGGCGTACTGCGCGCCAAGGCAGGCGATGGGCCAATGCCACGAGTTGGGAGACCAGATGGCCACCCGATCTCCGTGCGTGATGTCGAGTGCGATCAACGCCGCGGCGAAGCGCCGGGCACGGGTGCGAAGTTCGGCAAAAGACAGCCAAGAACCGTCGGCATAGAGGGCATCGCGCTCGCCGAAACGGGCGGCTGCCTGGTCCAATGCGGCCGGGATGGTGAGTTCGGGTGTCTGCATCGACTGTCCGTCCACTCTCCTCTAACAAAGCAAGTGCTTGGTAGGTTAGCCTACTGGAGTGGTTGAGTCGCAAGTATCACCGGCGCCGGCCGGACAACCTATGTCGGAGATGTCCGACGACCAGGTGCGCGCCGAGATCCGGGAATGGCTGGCCGAGAACCTTGTCGGTGAGTTCGCCGAGCTGAAGGGCCTCGGTGGCCCCGGCAGCGAGCACGAGGCCTTCGAAGAGCGTCTCGCGTGGAACCGTCATCTGGCGGCCGCGGGCTGGACCTGCCTGGGCTGGCCCGTCGAGCACGGTGGGCGTGGGGCTACGGTGAGCCAGCGGGTCATCTTCTACGAGGAGTACGCGCGGGCGGAGGCGCCCCACAAGGTCAACCACCTGGGCGAGGAACTGCTGGGGCCGACGCTCATCGCCTATGGCACCCCGCAACAGCAGCAGCGCTTTCTCCCCACCATCCGCGACGTCACGGAACTGTGGTGCCAGGGCTATTCGGAACCCGGGGCCGGGTCCGATCTCGCCAATGTGTCCACCTCCGCGGTGCTTGACGGTGACGAATGGGTGATCAACGGGCAGAAGGTGTGGACCTCTCTGGCCCTGCAGTCCCAGTGGTGCTTTGTTGTCGCACGTACCGAACCCGGATCGTCGCGCCACAAGGGTCTGTCGTATCTGCTTGTGCCCCTTGATCAGCCGGGCGTCGAGATCCGGCCGATCATCCAGCTGACCGGAACCTCGGAGTTCAACGAGGTGTTCTTCGACAACGCGCGTACCTCCGCCGATCTGGTGGTTGGCGAGCCCGGCGACGGCTGGCGGGTCGCCATGGGCACTCTCACCTTCGAACGTGGTGTGTCGACCCTCGGCAACCAGATCACCTATGCCCGTGAGCTTTCCCGACTATCCGAGCTGGCCAAGTCCAACGGGTCGGCGGACCACCCGGCGATCCGGGAGCGCCTCGCGCAGGCCTATGTGGGCCTGCGCACCATGCGTGCGTACGCGCTGGCCACCATGGACGAGGAGCGGCCCGGTCAGGACAACGTGTCAAAGCTGTTGTGGGCCAACTGGCATCGTGACCTGGGCGAGCTGGCGATGGAGATCATCGGAAAATCGACCCTGTTGACCGATGACGGCGAGATGGATGAGTGGCAGCGGTTGTTCCTGTTCTCGCGCGCCGACACCATCTACGGCGGCTCCAATGAGATTCAACGCAACATCATCTCCGAGCGGGTGCTCGGTCTACCGAGAGAGGTGCGATGAGCGCTCCGCGCGAAGAGCAGGCAACACAGCTAGTGAGTCTTTCTCAATCCCCGAAAGAGGTTGACGGACACGGTCTCCTGAAGGGTAAGGCGGTCGTCGTGACTGCGGCCGCAGGGACCGGGATCGGCTCGTCGACCGCACGTCGTGCACTGGCCGAGGGCGCCGATGTCGTCGTCTCGGATTATCACGAGCGTCGTCTCACCGAGACGCGGGACGAGCTCGCCGCGCTCGGGCTGGGCAAGGTTGCCGCGGTGGTGTGCGATGTCACTTCCACCGATGCCGTGGATGCGCTGATCACGGAATCTGTTGCCGCCCTGGGCCGTATCGACGTGTTGGTGAACAATGCAGGTCTCGGCGGCGAGACCCCGGTCGCGGATATGACCGACGATCAGTGGGACCGGGTGCTCGATGTGACCCTGACTTCCACGTTCCGCGCGACCCGCGCCGCCCTGCGCTACTTCCGCGAAGCCGGCCACGGCGGCGTCATCGTTAACAACGCGAGTGTGTTGGGTTGGCGCGCGCAATACGGGCAGTCGCACTACGCCGCAGCCAAGGCCGGTGTCATGGCGCTGACCCGATGCAGTGCCATCGAGGCCGTTGAGCACGGGGTGCGTATCAACGCCGTTGCCCCGAGCATCGCCCGGCACAAGTTCCTCGACAAGGTGACCTCATCGGACCTGCTGGACAAGTTGTCCTCCGACGAGGCCTTCGGTCGCGCCGCCGAGCCGTGGGAGGTCGCGGCGACCATCGCCTTCTTGGCCAGTGACTATTCGAGCTACCTGACCGGCGAGGTCATCTCGGTGTCCAGCCAGCGGGCGTGACATCGGATATGTGGTCGACCAAACAAGCGCTTGGTTGATACAGTGGGGAGGTGGACAAGGTGACCGAGGTGCGAGAGTCGGACGCTCTTCGCGCAAGCAGCGCATCGCAGCCGTCCCGGCGCGACGAGTTACTGAGCCTTGCCGCCGAAATGTTCGCCGAACGTGGTCTGCGTGCGACCACCGTGCGCGATATCGCCGACGCCGCCGGGATCCTGTCGGGCAGCCTCTATCACCACTTCGATTCCAAAGAGGCGATCGTCGACGAGCTGCTGCGGGACTTTCTTGAGGGACTGTTCGCACGCTATCGCGAGATTGCGGCCGCCAACCTGAATCCGGTTGACACGCTCAAGGGCCTGTTCCTGGCATCGTTCGATGCGATTGAGACCAAACACGCGCAGGTCGCCATCTACCAGGCGGAGGCGCCCCGGCTGCTGTCGCAAGAGCGGTTCTCCTACCTCAATGAGCTCAATACCGAGCAACGCCAGCTGTGGCTGGAAGTGCTGCGCGATGGCATCGATCAGGGCTATTTCCGTCCCGATCTCGACGTGGCTGTGGTGTACCGGTTCATCCGCGACGCCACCTGGGTATCGGTGCGCTGGTTCCGCCCCGGTGGCTCACGCACCGCGCAGGAAGTCGCCGAACAGTACCTCTCGATCGTCCTCGGCGGGATCACCGTCGGGCATCCGTCTGAGAACATCTGAAAAATAAGGAGATTCACCATGTCTGAGGCGTACATCATCGACGCTGTGCGTACCGCTGTCGGCAAGCGCAACGGCTCGCTGTCCACGGTGCATCCGCTGGATCTGGGTGCGGCCACCTTCAAGGGGCTCTTCGACCGCGTCGATGTCGACCCCGACGCCATCGACGACGTGTACATGGGTGTGTTGGACGCCATCGGCGGACAGGCCGGCAATGCCGGACGGTTGGCGTGGCTGGCTGGCGGGTACCCCGAAGAGGTGCCGGGTTGCACCGTCGACCGTCAGTGTGGCTCGAGCCAGCAGGCGATTTCCTTTGCCGCGCAGGCGGTTATGTCCGGAACCGCGGACCTGGTGGTGGCCGGTGGTTTCCAGAACATGAGCCAGATTCCGATCTCGGCGGCGATGCTCGTCGGCAAGGAGTATGGATTCACCTCGCCCACAGCAGAATCCGAGGGTTGGCTGCACCGCTATGGCGATCAGGAAATCTCTCAGTTCAGAGGCGCCGAAATGATCGCGGAGAAGTGGGACATCAGCCGTGAGGAGATGGAGCATTTCGCGCTCTCCAGCCACGAGAAGGCATTCGCCGCAATCCGCAACGGGCACTTCGACAACGAGATCATCCCTGTTGGCGACTTCCGCGTCGACGAGGGACCGCGCGAATCCACCCTGGAGAAGTTGGCAAGCTTGAAGCCTCTGGTCGAGGGCGGGCGCCTCACCGCGGCGCTCGCCAGCCAGATCTCCGACGGCGGTAGCGCGACGTTGGTGGCCTCCGAGGGCGCGGTGAAGGCGCACGGCCTCAAGCCGCGTGCGCGTATCCACCACATCAGTGCCCGGGGCGACGACCCGGTGTTCATGCTGACGGGACCGATCCCGGCCACCCGGTACGCGCTGGAGAAGACCGGTCTGACCATGGACGATATCGATGTCGTGGAGATCAACGAGGCCTTCGCCCCCGTCGTGCTGGCCTGGGCCAAGGAGCTGGACGTCGACCTGAAGAAGGTCAACCCGAATGGCGGGGCGATGGCTTTGGGGCACCCGTTGGGTGCCACCGGCGCCAAGCTTTTCGCCACCATGCTCAACGAGCTGGAGCGCACCGGTGGCCGCTACGGCCTGCAGACAATGTGCGAGGGCGGCGGCACCGCCAACGTCACCATTATCGAACGTCTCTGAGTTCATCGCGAATGTTGACCCTTCCGCTGTCTTTTCACGGAGGGGCCAACATTCGCGGGCGTAGCCTGAAGGGTATGCGCGCAGGAATCCTGATCGGCACGGCAGCGGCGGCGTTGGGCGTTATGGCGAGCGGTGCCCCGGCATATGCCGAACCGTGCCCGCCGGAGATTTGTTACGTCCCGGGAATCCCCGGGGTACCCAGCGGCGTACTCAACATGTTGCCGCAGTCGATGGGTGATCTGCCGCCACAGTTTTCGCAGTATCCGGGCGGCTGGGGAGACCAGTCCTGGGGCGGTTGGAATCAGCGGGACAGCATCGATATCTACAACACCCCGGCACCCGAGGCGCCGGTCCCGGCACCGGGTGGCATCGTGCCGCAGCCGGATCCGTTACCGGGAGACTAGCTCTGCGCCCAGGTCCCGTAGGGCACATCGGGATCGGTGCCGAGCGGAGTGTCCGGATTGGCCCCACCGATATCGTTTGCGTGGTCCGGGACGTAGGGATTGGTTCCGTACGGTACGTCGGGATCCGCTCCGCCGACACCTTGGTCTTGGCGCAGCACATGGCGACGGCCGCGGTCGGTGGGTAGCTCCATAGAGCCCTGTGCAGGCGTGTGAACACCGTGGTTTGGGCCGGACGGCTGGTCGGGATCCGCCGCGGCGATGGGAGAGAAGATGACCGCGGCCATGGCAGCACAACAACAGGCAGCGGTCGGAAAAGTGAACATTCGGTGAATCACATCTCCAGGATTCTCCCGGAGTCTGTGAATCGCCTGGATTTTTACTTCAGGCTGAGTGGGAATGTGGCGCGTTTCCCGCTCAGTGGCTAAAGGATCGCGGCGTTGGCGCTCTTGAGGTGCTGGACCGCTTCCGTCACGATCGCGTCCACCAGCTCCTGGCAGCTCGGCAGGTCATCCAGGATGCCTGCCACCTGACCGGAGGCGAGCACGCCGGCGTTCGTGTTGCCCTCAACGAGGCCTGCCTTCAGCAGCATCGGGGTGTTGGCGGCCATGAGGACCTGCGACCAGGTGAGCTCCTTACCGTGCCGCATCGCCAGACCGTCTTTGACCATCGACACCCACGACATGCCCGTCATCTTCTTGAACTTGGCGGCGTTGCGTACCGCAGCGGTGAAGCCGCGCACCCGCGAACCGCTTTCCAGTTTCTCGACGAGCTCGGTGCGCAGCACCCGGTGCGGCATGCCGTCGACGCGAGTAGACACCACGGTGCCGCCGAGGTCGGAGGCCAGGTAGCGCTGCTTGACGGCGTCCGGAACAGTGCTGTCGGAGGTCAGCAGGAATCGGGTGCCCATGGCGACGCCGGCGGCCCCGTAGGACAATGCGGCGGCCAGGCCCCGTCCGTCGAAAAAGCCGCCGGCGGCGATCACCGGCATCCCGGTGTCCTTCACGGCGTCGAGGACCGAGGGCAGCAGCAGGGTGGTTGCGACCGGACCGGTGTGGCCACCGCCCTCACCGCCCTGCACGATCACCGCGTCGGCGCCCCAGGCTGCGACCTTCTTGGCATGTTTGGCCGCTCCGATGGACGGAACCACCACCACGCCATTGTCTTTCAGCTTGGCAATCAGATCCTGCTTGGGTGCCAGTGCGAAAGATGCAACCCTGACCTTTTCGCGGATCAGCAGGTCGATGCGCTCGGTCGCGTCACCGGCATCGGCGCGGATGTTCACACCAAAAGGTTTGTCGGTCAGTGACTTCGTCTTCGCGACGGCGGCGATCAACTCGTCGAGCGTCATGGTCGCCGAGGCCAGGATGCCCAGGCCGCCGGCGTTGGAGGTCGCGGCGACCAGCCGTGGGCCGGCCACCCACCCCATCCCGGTCTGCACGACGGGATGGTCGATACCGACAAGTTCGGTCAGTGCTGTCTTGAGGACCGGTGCGCTCATTGCTTGACTTCCTTGTCCCGGAACGACTTCGGATCGATCACCTCACGAATGATCCGAACCTCTTCGTCGGTCGGCGTTCGGGTCTCACCGGCGTCGGCCAGCCCATGCACCTCGAAGCCGGTGTTGGACGCGACGTCCTCGGCCGAGACTCCGGGATGCAAGGACAGTGCCCGCATCTGGCGATCCGGGCCGTTGAAGTCGAAGACACCCAGGTTCGAGATAACCCGGAACACGTTGAGGTACTTGAACGCCGGATTCGCTGGATCGGCCTTGTCGTAGCCGACACCGGATATTACGTCGACTGAATTGCCGAATACTCGCGCCGAATGGTTGCCCACCCAGTACGAGGTGGCGTGGTTGATCGTGTTTCCTGGGGCGCCGCGCACCCCGAACATCTGCCGGGTGGGGTGCTGCAGCGGTCCGAATGCCGAGAGGTTCTGATTGCCGTAACGGTCAATCTGATTGGCGCCCATGACAACATGCCGGCGACCGGAGGCCACCACGTCGAACACCTTGCGGAACGGCATCCAGCCTTCAATCGGCGAGATTCCACCGATGGCCGGTGTTTCTGCCATCAGCACGGCCTCGCCGTCCGAGAGCACCAGGTCGGGGGAGAAGGTGAGGCGCGCCAGCCGGGCGCCCACGGTGGACATCGTCGACATCGCAGAGGCCATGATCTCGCCTGCGTCCCTGAACAGTTCGGCGCACGCGACAGCGCACACCTCCGCGCGGGAGATTGTCATGACTTCTGCCCTCCATTTTCTGCTCTTCGCGCAAGCTGCTCATCGGCGAAACGCTTGACGGCTGCCTGGTAGTCCTCTTCGGAACCAGACAGATAGGTGTCGACAAACTTCTGCCAGGACTCGGGGTCACCGGCGGCCTCGGCGTAGTGCCGCTGGAATTTCTCGTCGCGGCCGTAGTCGGCGGCGCCGATGGTGAAGTGCGCGCCACCCGGGGCCTCGACCACCTTGTCGACCATCATGCGGTTGAGCAGAAGCGACTGCAGAGGAACGGATTTCACCAACTCCTCGGTGGATACCACCTTCTCCACCGACAGGTAGCGACGTTCGGCGGCCATGCAGTACAGGTCGTCGAAGTACGGGTCGACGCCGGTGTACGCGGCATTGCCGGTGGCGTCACCCAGGTTCAGATGCACGAAAGCGGCATCCAGATTCAGCGCGGGCATCGCGACCAGGGTCTCCGCCTGCCCCGATGAGTCGGCGTACGGAGAGGTGACGGTCTTGAGCTCGTCGCCCCAGAAGTTCATGACGTCGGATCCCAGCCCGGCCCGGATGGGCAGGAACGGCAGCCGGGCGGCGGCAGCCTCCAAGCCGCACTTGACCATGCCCTCGTCCATCTCGCGGGACTCGATGGCGCCGGTCGTGCGCGCCTTGGCGAACCACGGGTCGTAGAAGGGCGGCGAGTCCAGGGAGACGAAGCCGTAGTAGGCCCTCTTGACCTTGCCCGCGGAACACAGCAGACCCAAGTCTGGCCCGCCATAGGTGACGACCGTCAGATCCTTGACGTCCGAACGCAGAATCGCGCGGACGAAGGCCATCGGCTTGCGGCGGGAGCCCCAGCCGCCGAGGCCGATGGTCATTCCGCTGCGTAGTTCGGCGACGACCTCGTCGAGGGTGCTTGTCTTGTCTGCCATTACTGTGCCTTCTCCTCTTCGCGCGTGCGGCTCATCAGGCCCCCTTCGGCTTTCCGGTCTCGACGAACGCGTCACGGTGTTCATCGGCGACACCGGCAAGATTGAGTTCGAACGTGAAGCCCTGCTCCATGCGGTAGCTCGACTCGACGTCTTGCGGGTCGATGAAGTTGATGGCCTCCTTGGCGGCCCGGATGACCCGGGTGTCCTTGGCGGCGATGTCACGGGCGACGCGCAGCGCGGCCTCGTCCAGCTCTTCGCGCGGCACTACTTCGTGGATGGATCCATAGTGGTGCAACGTCTTTGCGTCGATCTTGGCTGCCGTGTAGAACATCCTGCGCATCACATGCTGGGGGACCAGCCGCTGCAGGTGGGTGGCGGTGCCGAGGGCGCCGCGGTCCACCTCGGGCACGCTGAACACGGCGTCATCGGAGGCGACGATCACATCGGCATTGCCCACCAAGCCAATTCCTCCGCCAAGGCAAAAACCGTTGACGGCGGCGATGACGGGCACCTTGCAGCGGTACACCGCACTGAAGGCCTCGAAGCAGCCCCGGTTGGTGTCGATCAGCGCGGTGTAGCCCTTCCCCTCAGCTTGGGTGGCCTGCATCTCCTTGATGTCTGCGCCGGCATTGAACCCACGGCCCTCGGCGCGCAGGATCACGACGTGCGTGGCCGGGTCGTTGCCCGCGGCAAGGATGGCGTCGGCCAACTCGAACCATCCGCGCGACGGGATGGCGTTGACCTTCGGATAGTCGACGGTGACGGTGACGATGCCCGGTTCAACCGTCGCGGTGGTGATGCCCATGAGACTCCTCAAGGTACCGAAACAAGCACTTGCTTGGTACGCTACCATGGCTCGAAAGCGCAGGACAAACGGTGCAGGACCAGGGAAAGGGTGGCCAGGTGAGCGATGAGCTTCGGCGAAGAACATCGAATGGCGCCACGTATGACCTCGGCCTGGCGGGTCGCGTCGTCCTGGTGACCGGAGGGGTCCGTGGGGTCGGCGCCGGTATCAGCCAGGTCTTCGCCGACCAGGGCGCCACGGTGGTGACCTGTGCACGCCGTCCCGGTGAGACCCCCTACGAATTCCACTCCTGCGATGTCCGCGACGAAGAATCGGTGAACGCGCTCATCTACACCGTCGTCTCCATGCACGGCCGCCTGGACGCCGTTGTGAACAACGCCGGAGGAGCACCCTTCGCCCTCGCTGCCGACGCGAGCCACAACTTCCACCGCAAGATCATCGAGTTGAACCTGCTGTCCGCCCTGCTCGTTTCTCAGCGCGCCAACGCGGTGATGCAGAAGCAGGACGACGGCGGTGCGATCGTCAACATCACCAGCGTGAGCGCGAGCCGCCCGTCTCCGGGTACTGCCGCCTACGGCGCCGCCAAGGCAGGGCTGGAGAGCCTGACCCGGAGCCTGGCCGTCGAGTGGGCACCCAAGGTGCGGGTGAATGCGCTCGCTGCCGGGATGATCCGCACCGAGCTGTCAGAGCTGCACTATGGCAACGAAGACGGGATCGCGGCGGTGGGTGCCACCGTGCCGTTGGGGCGTCTGGCCAATCCCGAGGAAATTGGTTGGACGGCAGCATTTCTCGCTTCACCACTGTCTTCGTATGTGACCGGTTCGGTCCTCACGGTGCACGGCGGAGGGGAACGTCCCACGTTCCTCGACGCCGCCAATGTCAACAGCAATGAGAACGGCGAAAAGGAATAGAACATGCCAGGTTTACTCGACGGTCGGGTCGTCATCATCACCGGCGCGGGGCGCGGTATCGGCCGCGCGCACGCACTGGCGTTCGCCGCCGAAGGCGCCCGAGTCGTCGTCAATGACATCGGTGTGGGCCTGGATGGGTCGGCGGGCACGAGTCCCGCGCAGGAAGTCGTCGAGGAGATCAAGGCCGCGGGTGACGAGGCCGTCACCAACGGAGACGACGTCGCGGACTGGAACGGTGCCAAGAACCTCATCGACACCGCCATCAATTCCTTTGGCCGCCTGGATGTTCTGGTCAACAACGCCGGATTCCTGCGCGACCGGATGCTGGCGAACATGGTCGAGGAGGAGTGGGACGCGGTGATCCGCGTGCATCTCAAGGGACACTTCGCGCCGCTGCGTCACGCCGCCGCCTACTGGCGTGACGAGTTCAAGGCCGGGAACGCGGTGGACGCCCGCATCATCAACACCAGCTCCGCTGCCGGTCTGCAAGGCAGTGTCGGCCAAGGGAATTACGCTGCCGCCAAGGCCGGTATCGCGACCTTGACCCTGCAAGCCGCCGCCGAGATGGGTCGTTACGGCATCACCGTGAACGCCATCGCTCCGGCCGCACGCACGCGCATGACAGAGGCGGTTTTCGCCGAGACCATGGCCAAGCCGGAGGATGGCGCATTCGACGCGATGGCTCCCGAGAACGTCTCGCCACTGGTGGTATGGCTCGGTAGCCCGGAGTCGCGCGAGGTCACCGGAAAGGTGTTCGAGGTCGAAGCCGGCATCATCCGTGTCGCCGAGGGCTGGGCACACGGCCCGCAGGTGGACAAGGGAGCTCGTTGGGATCCAAGCGAATTGGGCCCGGTCGTGACCGACCTGCTCGACAAGGCGCGCACACCGGTCCCGGTCTACGGCAGCCAGTCCTGATTCCGCCGACACGCCGTGTTTGGATGCGTTTTGCGAGTGGAGTTCGCAGAATGCGGCGTGTCGACGTAGGGGGCTAGGGCTCCAGGATGACGACGGGGATCGTGCGGCTCGTATATGACTGGTACTTGTCGAAGTCCGCGTACAGCTCGACCAGCTGGGGCCAGTAGTGGGCGCGTTCCTCATCGGTCGCGGTGCGCGCCGTCATGGCGCGGATATCGCCCTTGATCTGAACGGTGACTTCAGAATTCGCCTTCAGATTGAGGTACCACGCCGGATTGGTGTCGCGCCCACCCTGCGACGCCACCAGAACCACCTTCTCGCCGTCCGGCAGATAGAGCAGTGCGCTGAGCCGCTTCTGCCCGGTCTTGCGGCCGGTGGTGGTGAGCAGCAGTACCGGTATGCCCCACGGGAAAGCCGCACCCACACGCCACTTTCCGCCGAGCCGGCCGTCGGTGCGCTGGTACAGCCAGACGTTGGCGGTGGTCATCCACTTGATCAGCTTGCCGGCGAATTCGGAATTCAGTTGGGCGGGCGCGTTCGCGGATGATCCCGGTGCGGTCATGGCCCTATGCTACGAGGGTGTCAACACCCGGAGCCTCAGACGACGTACGTATTGCCGCGGCGAATGCATACATCGAAGCCCTCGTCACACATCAGGCGGACGCGGTGCCGTTCACTCCGGAATGTGTGCGGATCGAGCAGGGTGTCAAGACCGGGTTCTCCGGAGATCACTTGCGGCGCAGCCTGAACAACGGCCCGCAGTTCCGCCTCATCGCCGCCGCCTCCAACCGGCAGTTCCGTGTTGAGGGCGAGAATGTCATCGCGAGCTTTGTCATCGAGACCAAGGCGAAGGTCGCCGGGTGGCGCGTTGTCGCCAAAGTGGACGAGACGTTCAAAATTCCGGCCGACGACCCTCGGATCCACCACATCCGCGCGATCTTCGTTCCTAAGCTGTCACGCACCTAGAACACGTTCTGGATCTGCGGTTTTTCTGCCGCGCACCCTTGTCCTGGGGTCGATTTCTGTGCTTCACTGCGACTAGAGCCAGTAGTGAAATGCATCACAGGCCCGGGAGGTACAGCGTGGTACAGGCCCAACATCCCCATTTGCCAGACGGTATCGACTTCACCGATCCCGAACTTTTCGTGCACGGGATCCCCGAGCGCGAGCTCGCCGAGCTGCGGCATACCGAGCCGATCTGGTGGAACCAGACCGAGCGCGGGGTTGCCGGATTCGATGACGACGGCTTTTGGGTGGTTTCCAAACACAAGGACGTCAAAGAGATTTCGCTGCGCTGCGAGGTGTTCTCCAGTGAGCAGAACACGGCGATACCGCGCTATCTGTCGACCACGCCGCGTGAGCGGATCGATGCCACGCGGTTGATCATGCTCAACATGGACCCGCCGCGGCACAGCAGGTTGCGGCACATCATCAGCCGGGGGTTCACGCCGCGAGCGGTCAGCCGGCTACGCGACGACCTCGATGCTCGCGCGCAGGGTATCGCCAAGGCGGCGGCGCAGATGCAGCACGGCGACTTTGTGGAACAGGTGGCCTGCGAGCTTCCGTTGCAGGCCATCGCGGGCTTGATGGGTACGCCATTGGACGAGCGCGAACAGCTTTTTGATTGGTCCAACAGGCTGGTAGGTTCCTCCGATAGCGAGGACGACAGCGCGATCGCGAGTGCCGAACTGCTGATGTATGCGATGGGAGTGGCGGCGCGTAAGGCCGCCGAGCCCGGCCCCGATATCTGTACCGATCTGATCAATGCCGATATCGACGGGCAAAAGCTATCGGACGACGAGTTCGGTTTCTTCGTCATGCTTTTGGCTGTGGCGGGCAATGAGACGACGCGCAACTCGATTACTCACGGGATGCACGCCTTCACCAAGTACCCCGACCAGTGGGAGCTGTATAAGAAGACGCGCCCCGAGTCGGCGGCCGACGAGATTGTGCGCTGGGCGACGCCGGTGACGTCGTTTCAGCGGACCGCGCTGGAGGACACCGAGCTCGGTGGGGTGCAGATCAAGAAGGGTCAGCGCGTGGTGATGATGTACCGCAGCGCCAACTTCGATGAAGAGGTCTTCGAGAACCCGTTCTCCTTCGACATCACACGAAACCCCAACCCGCATGTGGGTTTTGGCGGAAATGGTGAGCATCATTGCGTCGGCGCCAATCTAGCGCGCATGACCATCAACCTAATGTTCAATGCCATCGCCGATCACATGCCGGACCTTGCGTCGGCGGGCGAGCCGGACAGGCTGCGGTCGGGATGGCTCAATGGTGTCAAGCATTGGGAGGTCGATTTCTGTCCGGCGGGATTCGGTCGGGCCAGCTGACGGAAAGGCCCCCGACACGGTGGTGTCGGGGGCCTTCGCGAAGGTACTAAATCCGCTCGATAATGGTGCCGGTGGACAGCGCACCACCAGCGCACATGGTGATCAAAGCCGTTGACTTGTCGGTGCGTTCGAGCTCGTACAGCGCCGTGGTGATCAGGCGGGCACCGGTGCTGCCCACCGGGTGGCCCAGTGCGATGGCACCGCCGTTGACGTTGACGCGATCGAAGTCCGGTTTGTGCACGGCCGCCCAGGACAGCACTACCGAGGCGAAGGCCTCGTTGATCTCGACGACGTCGATATCGCCGATCTTCATGCCGGCGCGATCCAGCACACGCTGCGTCGACTGCACCGGACCGTCCAGGTGGTAGTACGGCTCGGCGCCGACCAAGGCCTGCGACACGATGCGGGCGCGTGGCTTCAAGCCCAGGGCGCGGGCCTTGTCTTCGTCCATGAGCAGTACCGCGGCAGCTCCGTCAGAAATCTGCGAGGACGTGCCGGCCGTGTGAATACCCTCCGGCATAACCGGTTTCAGGTTTCCCAGGGACTCCAGGGTGGTGTCACGCAGGCCCTGATCGCGGCTGACCGTCAAGGTCTCGCCGGTGGGATTGCCTTCCTTGTCCACCTGCGGGGCGGCAAGCGAGGTGATCTCGCGGTCGAAGCGACCTTCGGCCCAGGCCTGTTTGGCCAGGGCCTGCGAGCGCACGCCCAGGCCGTCCACGTCGGCACGGGTGATGCCGCGACGCTTGGCAATGCGCTCGGCGGCCTCGAACTGGTTCGGCATGTCGATATCCCAGGAGGCGGGGCGCGGAATGCCGGTGCCGCCGACGTTGGCGCCGAGCGGTACGCGGCTCATCGATTCGATACCGCAGGCGATGCCGGTGTCGATGGCACCCGAGTAGATCAGGCCGGCGATGAGGTGGTTGGCCTGCTGCGCGCTGCCGCACTGGCAGTCGATGGTGGTGGCGCCGGCGGCTTCGGGCAACCCGGCATGCAACCATGCCTGCCGGGTGATGTGTCCGCCCTGTTCACCGAACTGGGTCACGCAGCCGCCGATGACTTGCTCGACCTCGTGGGGATCCAGGCCCGCGCGCGCAATCACCGACTTCTGGATGCTGCCCAGCAGCTCGGCGGGATGTAGGCCCGCGAGCCATCCACCGCGTTTGCCGATGGGGCTGCGCGTCGCTTCGACGATGACCGGATTACCCATGGAGCTGCTCCTTTGCGCTCTGAACGTTGACCTCACGGTAGAACACGTTTCAGTCCGGAAGCAATGAGAACGTGTTCTCACCCTGCGCACCACGTTTTGTCTGCGCTGATCGTGTGCTTCAATGGGACTAGAGAGTGTCGTAGCTCACTCGGCTCTCACTAGATGCTCTAACCAGATCGTCCCTGAAAGACGCCCCGAAAGGCCATAGGAGTTCAACGTGGTGCACCCCAGCCTTCCCGCCGGATTCGACTTCACCGACCCGGAGGTTTACGCCCAGCGGCTTCCCGTCGAAGAGTTCAAGGAGCTGCGGGCCAACGCCCCCATCTGGTGGAACGAACAGCCCGACGGTGTCGGCGGCTTCAACGACGGCGGCTACTGGGTCGTCTCTAAGCACAAGGACGTCAAAGAGGTGTCGCTGCGCAGCGACGTCTTCTCCAGCTGGGAGAACACGGCCATTCCGCGGTTCGCGGACGACATGACCCGCGAGGCCATCGAGCTGCAGCGCTACGTCATGTTGAACATGGATGCGCCGCACCACACCCGGTTGCGCAAGATCATTTCCCGCGGATTCACTCCCCGCGCGATTGGTCGGCTGCGTGACGAGCTGAACGAGCGCGCGCAACAGATCGCCAAGAACGCGGCAGCGCAGGGCTCCGGCGACTTCGTGGAGCAGGTCTCGTGTGAGCTGCCGCTGCAGGCCATCGCCGGTCTGCTCGGTGTGCCCATCGAGGACCGCGGCAAGCTGTTCAACTGGTCCAACGAGATGACCTCGTACGACGACCCGGAGTACGCGGATATCGACCCGGCGGTGTCGTCGATGGAGATCCTGGCCTACTCGATGGAGATGGCCAAGCAGAAGGCAGAGAACCCGGGCGAGGACATCGTGACCACGCTCATTAATGCCCAGGTCGAGGGTGAAGGCAAGCTCTCCGACGACGAGTTCGGCTTCTTCGTGATCATGCTCGCGGTGGCAGGCAACGAGACCTCGCGCAACTCGATCACCCAGGGCATGATGGCCTTCACCCAGTTCCCGGAGCAATGGGAGCTGTACAAGAAGGAGCGCCCGGAGACGGCGGCCGACGAGATCGTGCGCTGGGCCACTCCCGTGACCTCCTTCCAGCGGACGGCGTTGGAGGACACCGAGCTCGATGGCGTGCAGATCAAGAAGGGTCAGCGCGTTGTCATGATGTACCGCTCGGCCAACTTCGACGAAGAGGTCTTCGAGGATCCGTTCAGCTTCAACATCATGCGTAACCCCAACCCGCATATGGGCTTCGGCGGCAGCGGTGCGCACTACTGCATCGGCGCCAACCTGGCCCGGTTGACCATCAACCTGATGTTCAACGCGATCGCCGATCACATGCCGAACCTGGCTCCGGCGGGTGACCCGAAGCGGTTGCAGTCCGGCTGGCTCAACGGCATCAAGCACTGGCAGGTTGATTTCACCGGCGCCAGCGGCTGCCCGGTTCTGCAGTAGCTTTTCAAAAGGAAACGAGCATAATGGATTTCGCTTTCGCGGAGGAGCAGCAGGCTGTCTCTGACGTGGTCGAAGCGGTGCTTGCCGACCGTGAGTTCATCGGTGTGGTGCCCGGGATCGGATACGACGAAGACACCTGGCATGCCCTGGCCGTCAATGGGGTCTTGAACCTTGCCCTTCCCGAACGACTGGGTGGTGACGGGCTGGGCCTGGCCGAGGTATCGGTGGCGCTGCGGGTGCTCGGGAAGCATGGTGCCCTGACACCCGCGCTGGCCACGCTCGGATTCGGGGTGGTTCCCCTGCTGGAGCTGGCCTCCGAGCAGCAGCGGGACAGGTTCCTCGATGGCGTCGGCGCCGGCGGAATCTTGACGGCGGCTCTGGATGAGCCCGGAGCCGCGTTGCCTTCGTCGCCCGCGGTTTCTGCCGTGCGCGACGGGTCCTCGCTGGTGTTGAACGGCCGTAAGATCGGTGTTCTGCATGCGGCCGAGGCGAATTGGATACTTGTCACCACCGACAATGGCGTCGTTGTGGTGGCACCTAACACCCCGGGTGTGACGATCACCCGGACACCGACGGCCAGCAAGGCCGCCGAATACGCGGTGACTTTCGCTGATGCGTCGGTGCCTGCCGAGGATGTGCTCGGTGGCTCAGTTGAGCGGCTGAACCAGCTTGCACTGGCCGCCGTCGGCTCCTATGCCGACGGGCTGGTGTCTGGAGCATTGCGCCTGACGGCGGATCACGTGTCCAACCGGGTGCAGTTCGGCAAGCCGCTGGCCACCTTCCAGGCGGTGTCGCAGCAGCTGGCGGATGTGTATGTGGTCTCGCGGACGCTGAATCTCGGTGTCACATCTGCTGTTTGGCGCCTGTCTGAGGGGTTGGACGCCACCGAGGACCTGGACATTGTGGCGTTCTGGATGGCCTTGGAGGCTCAACGGGTGATGCAGATCTGCCACCACCTGCACGGTGGTCTCGGTGTTGACATCACGTACCCGATGAACCGTTACTACTCGACGATCAAGGACCTGAGCCGTCTGGTTGGCGGGTCTTCCGAGCGTCTAGATGTTCTTGCCGCGGCGCAGGGTTAGGAGCCAGCGATGCTGATTGACCTCACGCCGGAACAGGCGAAGTTGCAAAGCGATCTGCGACAGTACTTCTCGAACCTCGTCACCGCCGATGAGACCCGCGGCATGATGGTCGACCGTCACAGCTCGTCCTATGAGGCCGTGGTCCGCCGGATGGGGCGGGACGGCTGGCTCGGTGTCGGCTGGCCGAAGGAGTACGGCGGACACGGATTCGGTCCGCTGGAGCAGCAGATCTTCATGAATGAGGTCATCCGTGCCGATGTGCCGATGCCCCTGGTGACGCTGCAGACCGTCGGCCCGACCCTGCAGAAGTACGGGACGGAAGAGCAGAAGAAGAAGTTTCTGCCCGGAATCCTCGCCGGCGAGATCCACTTCGCCATTGGATACACCGAACCGGAGGCGGGGACCGACTTGGCGTCCTTGCGTACCACCGCGGTGCGCGACGGCGACCATTACGTCGTCAACGGGCAGAAGATCTTCACCACCGGTGCGCACCAGGCCCAGTACATCTGGTTGGCCTGCAGGACGGATCCAAGCGCCCTTAAACATAAGGGCATCTCGATACTGATTGTGGACACCAAGGATCCGGGCTACTCGTGGACGCCGATCATCACCAATGATGGTGCGCACCACACCAATGCCACCTACTACTCCGATGTTCGGGTTCCGGTGGAAATGCTGGTGGGCGAGGAGAACTTGGGCTGGAAGCTGATCACTACCCAGCTCAATCATGAGCGGGTTTCACTCGGCCCGTCCGGGCGGATCGCGGGCATGTACGACCGCGTCTATGAATGGGCCGCGAAGCCTGGGCCCGACGGCGTGGCACCGCTGTCGCATGAGGACGTGCGACGGGTGCTCGGCGAGATGAAGGCGGTCTGGCGGCTCAACGAGTTGCTCAACTGGCAGGTGGCCTCATCGGGCGATGACATCAGCATGGCTGATGCCGCAGCGACGAAGATCCTTGCCACCGAATGGATTCAGAAGCTTGGCCGGCTGAGTGAAGGCGTTGTGGGCCGCTACGGCGACCCCGCTGACGCGAACACCGCCGAGACGTTGGAATGGCTTGATGCACAAACCAAGCGCCACCTGGTGATCACCTTCGGTGGCGGCGTGAACGAGGTGATGCGAGAGATGGTGGCGACGGCAGGGCTCGGTACTCCGAGGGCTCCGCGATGACCGTGGTGGATATCCAGGAGGGCTTCGCCAAGATCAAGGCGAACGGCCCCAGTGCGCCTCGCTTGGCGCGGGATCCGGTGAACCAGGCCATGATCAACAACTGGGTTGAGGCGATGGGGGATCGCAACCCGATCTACGTCAACGAACAAGCCGCCAAGGCCGCCGGGCATCCTGGCATCGTCGCGCCTCCGGCCATGGCTCAGGTGTGGACCATGGCCGGGTTATACGGCGAGCGTTCCGGGGACGACCCGCTGGGCCTGGTGATGGAGCTGCTTGATTCGGCGGGCTACGAGTCGGTGGTCGCCACCAATTACGAGCAGATCTATCACCGCTATCTGCAGTTGGGTGAGCAGGTCACCACCACCAACGAGGTGACCGAGGTCTTCGGCCCGAAGCAGACTGCTCTGGGCGAGAGCTGGTTCATCAACATCCACGCCGAGTGGCATGTGGGCGACGAGCTCGTCAACGAAATGAACTGGCGCATCATGAAGTTCCGGCCCGATGCCAAGCAGTCGGCCAACGTACCCGAGGATCTGGATCCGTCGAAGCTGATGCGTCCGTCGTGGTCGCGCGACAGTGCGTACTTCTGGGAGGGCGTCGCGGCACACGAGCTGCGGCTGCAGGAGCGTCCGGACGGTTCATTGCGGCATCCGCCGGTTCCCGCGGTATGGCAGGACAAAGACGCCGCGATCGCGTATCAGGTGGCTAGTGGCCGCGGCACGGTGTACAGCTACGTGGTGCATCACGCGCCTCAGGTGCCCGGTCGCACACTGCCTTTTGTGATCGCGCTGGTGGAGCTCGAAGAGGGTGTCCGGATGCTCGGTGAGCTCCGCGGCGTTTCGGCAGACGATGTCGTGATCGGGTTGCCCGTTCAGGTCACCTATCTGGACTTCCCGGCCGAGGGCGAGAGCCCGGCGTGGACTTTGTATGCATGGGAGGCGGCGTGACGACCGTTGGCGAGAAGCTGCCGGAGCTGAAACTCGAAGGCACTCCGACGTTTATTGTGTCGACAGCGCTCGCGACCCGCGATTTCCAGGATGTGCACCATGATCGGGATCTGGCACAGGCCAAGGGATCCAAGGACATCTTCATCAACATCCTGTCCGACACCGGTCTGGTCGAGCGATTCGTCACCGACTGGGCCGGACCTTCCGCCCGCGTGAAATCGATTTCGCTGCGCCTGGGTGTGCCGTGGTATGCCTACGACACCACGGTGTTCACCGGGGAGGTGACGTCCGTCGAAGACGGTGTCGTGGAAGTGGATGTGTTGGGCAACAACAGCCTTGGCGCACATGTCACCGCCAAGGTCACGCTGACGATCGGAGCGAGCGCGTGAGCTTGTCCGGTAAGGCGAGCATTGCCGGTATCGGCGCCACCGACTTCTCGAAGAAGTCAGGACGATCCGAGCTGAGACTGGCGGCCGAAGCCGTGCTCGATGCTCTCGACGATGCGGGGCTGTCACCGTCGGATGTCGACGGCTTGGTGACCTTCACCATGGACTCGAATCTTGAGACGGCCGTCGCGCGTGCCACCGGTATCGGCGAGCTGAAGTTTTTCAGCCAGATCGGGTACGGCGGCGGCGCCGCGGCCGCGACCGTGCAGCAGGCCGCGTTGGCGGTAGCCGCTGGTGTTGCGGAAGTCGTTGTCGCATATCGGGCCTTCAACGAACGCTCGGAGTTCCGGTTCGGTCAGGTGATGACCGGACTGAGCTCGACCGCCGACTCGCGCGGCGTGGAATACAGCTGGTCGTACCCGCACGGGCTGAGCACGCCGGCAGCCTCGGTGGCGATGATCGCTCGCCGGTACATGCATGAATACGGGGCCACAAGTGCAGATTTCGGCGCCGTATCGGTGGCCGATCGCAAGCATGCCGCGACCAACCCGAAGGCTTTCTTCTACGGCAAGCCGATCACCATTGAGGACCATCAGAATTCGCGAATGATCGCCGATCCGGTGCGTCTGCTGGACTGCTGCCAGGAAAGCGACGGCGGGGTGGCGATCGTGGTGACCACGCCGGAGCGAGCGAAGGACCTCAAGAATCGGCCGGTGGTCATCGAAGCCGCCGCGCAGGGTTCGGGCGAGGACCAGTTCACCATGTACTCGTACTACCGCGACGAGCTCGGCCTGCCGGAGATGGGTCTAGTCGGTCGTCAGCTGTGGGGTCAATCGGGTCTGACGCCCAATGACATTCAGACCGCGATCCTGTACGACCACTTCACCCCGTACACGCTGCTGCAGCTAGAAGAGCTGGGCTTCTGCGGTAAGGGCGAGGCCAAGGACTTCATCGCCCACGGCGCCATCGAGCTGGGGGGTAAGCTGCCGATCAACACGCACGGTGGTCAGCTCGGTGAGGCCTACATCCACGGTATGAACGGCATCGCCGAGGGTGTGCGTCAGCTGCGCGGCACATCGGTCAACCAGGTACCCAACGTCGAGCACGTGCTCGTCACCGCGGGCACCGGAGTGCCGACGTCCGGCCTCATCCTGGGGTAACCGACTAACTCAGGAATCTGGCTATGCCCTGCGCGATCGCCGATGCCAGCCGGGCCTGGCCATCGGAACTGGACAACATGGCGGCGTCGTCGCTGTTCTTCATGTTTCCGCATTCGATGAGGATTGCCGGGTACTGGGCCAGGTTCAGGCCGGCGAGGTCGGAACGTCCGTAAAGGCCGTCGTTTCCGCGATAGGTCGACGGCTGGAATCCCGAGGCCTTGAGCTGGTCTCGCATCGTGCTTGCCAGGCGCAGTGTCGGAGCCCCTTGCGCCTCGTTGATCGGCGGATTCGAGTAGTTGACGTGGAATCCCCGGCCGTCGCGGGGGCCGCCGTCGGCATGGATGCTGACAATCGCGTCGGGCTTGAAGGAGTTGCCGGTAGCGGCACGCTGATCGATGCAGGGTCCGAGTGCGTTGTCGTTACCGCGTGAGAGCGCGGTGCGAACCCCGGCCACGGTAAGCGCCTGGCGGATGTGCAACACCACATTCCAGTTGAAGGTGTGCTCGGGAAAGCCGGCATCGGTTGCGGTGCCGCTGGTCTGGCAGTCCTTGGTGCGTCCCCGGCCGTCGCTGACCTGCCGGGTGATCGAGCCGTCGTTGGCGCCGTTATGGCCGGGATCGAGGAAGACGATCTTGCCCGCGATGGGCGATGCGTGGGCCAGTGCGGCGGTGGAAAGCATGGCAGGCATGCTCAACAGGACGGGCACGCTCGAGGCGTACTTGAGGACATCACGTCGCGAGAGGCAGCGGGACCGCTTGGCGGGACCGCACGGGGAGGTCTGCACGCGGGAAAGGTATGCCCCGAACCTGGGGTACGAGACTCAGACATGTGGCTCGGCTGAACTGTGACCGAGACGAGACCGTATCGCAGTCACAGCTTTCTGACAGAAAGCCGGGCAATGCTTGGCTGGTGACGTATCGGGAGGCCGCCACCGCGGCAGGCGTGCCGACTCGCCTGCTCAGGGACCTCGCCGAGACCTTTCGGCCGCCACGGCGATGGCTTGAAGGGTTGGGACGGTGTGGACTGTCGGTACTGCGCTTGCGCTGGGTGCGCATCGCTACCGCGGTTTACGGTGGTACTAGCCGGGTCCGCTACGTGTACAGCAGCTCCACGTCGGCCAACGCGGGAGCGTCCTCGCGTTCGGCCACGACCGCCGTGATCAGCAGCTTGCCGTCTTCCTTCCAGATACGGGTCTTGAGCGTCTCGCCTGGGAACACCACACCCGCGAACTTCGCGGCATAGGACGTCACCCGCGAGGCATCGCCGTCGAGTGCCGCGTCGACCGCCGCCTTGCACACCACGCCGTAGCTGCAGAGGCCGTGCAGGATCGGACGCGGGAAGCCCGCCGCCGCCGCGAAGGCGGGGTCGGAATGGAGCGGGTTGCGGTCGCCGCAGAGTCGGTACAGCAGTGCCTGCTGCGGCAGAATGTGTGTCGAGACTTCGATATCCGGGTTGCGATCCGGGGTTCCGCCGGAGGCAGACGGTCCGCGCTCGCCGCCGAAGCCGCCCTCACCGCGCGCGAAGATGGAACGACGGATGGTCCAGAGCGGGCCCTGGTCATCGGAAGTCGTTGTGTCCGTGACGATGACGGCAGCCTTGCCCTTGTCCCAGATCTCCACGACCTTGCCCTCCGAGCGAGCGGAGCCCGATGCGGGCAAGGGCCGGTGTGCGGTCACCTGCTCGGTGCCGTGCAGGATCTTGGCCAGGTCGATCTCGATCCCCGGGAACGAGACCTTGGGTGGCTCCACCGTGTGGAAACCGGAGGCGACGGTCGCGAAGGTGGGCAGCACCTGTGGGGTCTTGTCCTGCAGGTAGCGCAGCTCGGTTTCGCTCACCGGATCGGCTCCCGCACCGATTGCCAGGTGATAGAGCTGCACATCGGACGCGGTCCACGAGAATTCGGCGGCCGGGGTGGCAGCACCCAGAGCGATATCGACGTTGATAGGCATGAACAGACCCTACTTCCCGGCGATATCGAGCGCGGCGAGGTAACCCCACGTCATGGCCGGGCCAATGGTGGCGCCCGGGCCGGCGTAGGTGTGACCCATCACCGGAGTGCTGACATTGCCTGCGGCGTACAGACCTTCGATGACGCTGTTGTCGTCGCGCAGCACACGGCCCTGGATATCGGTGCGCACGCCCCCCTTGGTGCCCAGGTCGCCCGGCACCATCTTGGCCGCGTAGAACGGCCCCTTGGCGATCGCTCCCAAGTTGGGGTTGGGCTTGTTGGTGGGGTCGCCGTAGTAACGGTCGTAGGCGCTCTTGCCACGGCCAAAGTCTTCGTCGACACCGCTGCGGGCGAAGCCGTTGAACCGCTCGACGGTCTGTACCAAGGTGTCGACAGGGAGGTTCGTGAGTTCCGCCAACCCCTCTATGGTGTCGGCCTTGACGATGACACCGGACTCGATCCACTTACTCGGAATCTTTTGTCCCGGCTGCAATCCGGCGAAGATGTACCGGTTGCGGTACTCCTGGTCGAAGACGAGCCATGCGGGCAGGTTCTCGCCCGGTCCGGGGCCCTGGCCATACTGGCCGCCGTACATGCGATGGGTGGCCTCGACATAGGGCAGCGACTCGTTCATGAAGCGCTTGCCCGAAGAGTTGACGATGATGGAACCGGGGGAGTTGCGCTCGGACAGCGCGAACCACGGACGGCCGACCAGCGGCACGGTCGGTCCCCACCACGAGTCCTCCATGAATTCCAGTGCAGCGCCCAGCTTTTCGGCGGCCAAGATGCCGTCGCCGGTGTTGGCCTTGGCGCCCACGGTCCACTCGTTGGTGATGGGGGCGCGCTGGTACTTGACCCGCATCTGCTCGTTGTGCTCGAAACCGCCGGATGCCAGGATGACGCCCTTGCGCGCCTTGATGACCGTCGGCTCGGCGGCCTCGGGAGTGCCCGCTTCACGCACGTAGACGCCCTTGACGGTGCCGTTCTCGATGTAGAGGTCGGTCAGCGCGGTGTTGAGCTTCACCGAGACTCCGGCGTCGCGCAGGCCGATGCGCAGTGCGGCCGACAGCGCTCGTCCCATGCCGACAAGCTTCTTGCCGGTGCCCTGCGCCCAGAAGGTGCGCACACCCACCCGCAGGCTGCGCAGCACACCACGCGGGTGGCGCTTGAGCTGATTCAGTCGCACGTAATCCTGCTGGCGCACGACGACATTCAGCGGAACCTTGCCGTACGGCGGCTCGAGATTGGGCAGTTCGTCGCCAAGCTTCTTGGCGTCGAAGGGCTTTGGTTCCACCGAGCGTCCGGCGGCACGGCCGCCCGGTGCCTCGGGATAGTAATCGGAGTAGTTGGGTACCCAGTCGAGCTTCAACGGGGAGTTCGCGAGCACGAACGAGAGCATCTCCGGCCCGCGATCGAGGTAGGTGTCGATCTTCTCGCGTGGAACGACGTCGCCGATGATGTTGTAGAGGTACTCGCGGGCGGCCTCCGGGGTATCGGTCTGGCGGGCCTTCTTGAGGACCTCGTTGTTGGGGATCCAGACGCCACCGCCGGAACGGGCGGTCGATCCACCGAAGTGAGGGGCCTTTTCGATCAGTACGGTGCTCAGCCCGTTGTGTGCCGCGGTGAGCGCCGCAACCATGCCGGCGCCACCACTCCCGACGACGACGACGTCGTACTCCTGCTCAGTCATGTAGAACACGTTATAGAATTGAGGCGGCCTGGCGCTACCGGCGTTGGCCAGTGGTTTCGCCGTCCGGACACTGTGATGTTGCGGTGAAAACAGAAACATGTTGCTGTTTTTTGCTTAATGACGATGAGGGAGGCCCCGTGCCGGGTCGTTCGGACATGCCGTCGGCCGATGTCGTCATTGTCGGATACGGGGTGGCGGGAGCGTCAGCCGCGCTCGCTGCCGTGGAGCGTGGGGCGTCGGTGGCGGTCCTGGAGCGATTCGACGGTGGTGGGGCTTCTGCCATTTCAGGGGGTATTTATTACGCCGGTGGGGGCACCAACATTCAGCGCGACGCGGGTGTCGAGGACACCCCGGAGCTGATGCTGGAGTACCTCCAATTGGAGGTCGGAGACGCCGTCAAACCCGAGACGCTGCAGAAGTTCGTCGACGGTAGCGTCGACACCCTGGATTGGCTACAAGGTTACGGAGTTCCGTTCGAAGGTTCGCTGGCCCCGTTCAAGACTTCGTACCCCACCAACGACTACTACCTCTACTTTTCTGGCAGCGAATCCTCCGGCATGGCGCGGGCTGCCACGCCACCCCGTCAGCGCGGGCATCGGGCCTTTGGCCGGGGCGTGTCCGGCAAGGCGTTGTTCGCGCCATTGGCAGCCTCCGCGGAGCGTTTGGGCGCCGATGTGTGGCGGCAGACCCGGGTCACCGATCTGATCGTCGAAGACGGTCGCGTGGTCGGGGTGCGGGGGATGACGCTGAAGGATGCGCCGGGCTGGGTCCGGCGGCTGTATTCGCGGCTCACCGACTACGCGACCAAGCCGGGCATCTACTACCCGCCGATGCGAAAGGCGTTGGAGAGTCCCGCGTACGCATTGGAACGCCGGTTCGCCAGGCCATTTGAGATCCGCGCCGATGACGGGGTGATTCTGTCCTCGGGTGGGTTCATCGCCAATCGCGAGCTGGTACGGCGATATGCCCCGGCCTACCTGGACGGTTTGGAGCTGGGCACTGCCGGTGACGACGGAACCGCGCTGAAGCTCGCCGAGCCGTTGAACGCGGCCACCGGGCACCTCGATGAGATCTCGGCGTGGCGATTTATCGTGCCGCCAGCCGCATTCCTCGGCTCGTTGCTGGTGGATGCCAAGGGGCAGAGGATGGTTGACGAGTCGCGCTATGGCGCCGCGCTGGGTAAGGCGATCGTGCAGAAGGCCGGCGGCGTCGGGTACTTGGTGGCCGACAAGGCGTTGGTGAAACGGGCCCGCCAGCAGTTGGGTTCGCAGACGCTGTGGTTCCAGCGAGTTCAGGCCGAGGCGTTCCTCAACGTCGGCCGCAAGAAGGCCGGATCCATCGAAGAACTGGCGGCCAAGGCGGGCATCGACCCGGATGCGCTCGCGCGCACCGTATCCGAACACAACCAGGCCATCGCCGACGGCACCCCGGATCCCTTGGGGAAACCCGACGACATTAGGGTCCCCATCGGACAGGGGCCGTTCTATCTGTTCAACGTGTCTATCAAGACCAACATGCTGAATCCGTGTCCCATGCTGACTCTTGGCGGGCTGGTGGTGGACGAGGAGACTGGTGCCGTGCAGACCACATCGGGCGCGGCGATCCCGGGGCTCTATGCCGCCGGGCGTGCGGCGGTGGGCATCTGCTCCAATTCGTATGTGAGCGGATTGTCCCTGGCCGACTGCGTCTTCTCCGGGCGCCGGGCCGGGACCGAGTCCCGATTAGACACAGTAAGGCGGTCATAATGCTCAACCCCGAACTTCGCGATGCCATCGCGGCCGATCTGGCCGAGGCCGAGCGCACCCGGGTGGCGATCGCGCCACCCACCGACACGCATCCGGATTTCGACGTGGTCGACGCCTATGAGATCCAGCTGATGAATATTCGTTCCCGCCTAGCGGACGGAGCCAAGGTCGTCGGGCACAAGGTGGGCCTATCGTCCGAGGCGATGCAGAAGATGATGGGTGTCCACGAGCCGGACTACGGGCACCTTTTGGCCGATATGGAGTTGTTCGAGGATGTCGCGGCGTCGGCGTCCAAGTTCCTGTTCCCGCGGGTAGAGGTGGAGGTCGGATTCATCCTGGCCGCTGACCTGCCCGGCGAAGACTGCACCGAGGACGACGTGCTCGCGGCGACTGCGGCGTATGTACCGTCCATTGAGGTAGTGGACAGCCGGATCGCCAACTGGCAGATCAAGATTTGCGACACCATCGCCGACAACGCGTCGTCGGCGGGGTTTGTCATTGGCAAGCAACGGGTGTCGCCAAAAGATATCGACATCAAGTCGATCGATGCGGTGCTGACGTGCAACGGCGAGAAGTTGGCAGAAGGTAGAAGCGATGCGGTGCTGGGTAATCCGGTGACATCGGTGGCATGGCTGGCACGCAAGGTGGCCTCGTTCGGGGTGCGTCTACGAGCCGGCGACGTGGTGCTGCCGGGTTCGTGTACGCGGGCGTTCGACGCGCATACGGGGGACGAGTTTATCGCCGAATTCGCCGGACTTGGTTCGGTCCGACTGGCTTTCGAGTAGAGGAGAGATTGTGGCGTCAAAAGCATCTGTAGCGATTGTCGGTTCGGGAAACATCAGCACCGACCTGCTGTACAAGTTGCAGCGTTCCGAGTGGCTGGAGCCACGGTGGATGATCGGCATCGACCCCGAGTCCGAAGGTCTCAAGCGTGCACGCGGTTTCGGTCTGGAAACCTCGCATGAGGGTGTCGACTGGCTGCTGGCGCAGGACGAGAAGCCGGACCTGGTGTTCGAGGCCACGTCCGCGTACGTGCACAGGGCTGCCGCGCCGCGGTACGAGGAAGCAGGGATCCGGGCGATCGACCTGACCCCCGCCGCAGTAGGTCCGGCGGTGGTACCGCCCGCGAATCTACGTGCCCACCTTGATGCTCCGAACGTCAACATGATCACCTGCGGTGGTCAGGCGACGATTCCGATCGTGTACGCGGTGTCCCGCGTCGTCGAGGTGCCCTACGCCGAGATTGTGGCCTCGGTCGCGTCCGTGTCGGCAGGACCGGGCACTCGTGCCAACATCGACGAGTTCACCAAGACCACGTCTAAAGGTGTTGAGGTGATCGGCGGCGCGAAGCGCGGCAAGGCGATCATCATCCTGAACCCGGCCGATCCGCCGATGATCATGCGCGACACCATTTTCTGCGCGATCCCCGAGGATGCTGATCGCGATGCGATTACCGCCTCGATTCATGATGTGGTGAGTCAGGTTCAGCAGTACGTGCCCGGATACCGGCTGCTCAACGAGCCGCAGTTCGATGAGCCTTCGGTGGTGAACGGTGGTAACCACGTCGTCACCACCTTCGTTGAGGTAGAGGGCGCGGGCGACTTCCTGCCGCCGTACGCCGGGAACCTGGACATCATGACCGCGGCCGCCACCAAGGTCGGCGAGGAAATCGCCAAAGAACTTCTATCTGTAAAGGTTTCGTGAAATGGGTTCGGATACCAGCACTCAGCTCTTGGGCACCGACGGTATTTTCTTCGATGCCGCCTGGGACGTCCGGATCACCGACACGTCGCTGCGCGATGGCTCGCACCACAAGCGGCACCAGTTCACCGTCGACGAGGTGCGCGCGATAGTCGCAGCCCTTGACGGTGCCGGCGTGCCGGTTATCGAGGTGACCCACGGCGATGGGCTCGGTGGGTCCTCGTTCAACTACGGATTCTCGAAAACCCCTGAGCAGGAACTGATCAAGCTCGCGGCCCAGACTGCTACGAACGCAAAGATCGCCTTCCTGATGCTGCCGGGTGTGGGTACCAAGGAAGACATCATCGAGGCTCAGGGCAACGGCGGGTCGATCTGCCGCATCGCCACCCACTGCACCGAGGCCGACGTTTCGATTCAGCATTTTGGGCTAGCGCGTGAGCGTGGGCTGGAAACTGTTGGCTTCCTGATGATGTCGCACACCATCTCACCGGAGAAGTTGGCCAAGCAGGCGCGGATCATGGCCGATGCCGGATGTCAGTGCGTGTACGTGGTGGACTCAGCGGGCGCGTTGGTTCTGGACGGTGTCGCGGACCGGGTTGCCGCGGTGGTGGCCGAATTGGGGTCGGATGCTCAAGTTGGTTTTCATGGGCACGAAAACCTCGGGCTCGGTGTCGCCAACTCCATCGAGGCGGTGCGCGCCGGTGCCAAGCAGATCGATGGCAGCACAAGGCGTTTCGGCGCAGGTGCGGGCAATGCTCCGGTCGAGGCGCTGATCGGTGTGTTCGACAAGATCGGTGTGAAGACGGGTATCGATTTCTTCGATATCGCCGATGCCGCCGAAGAGGTTGTCGCGCCCGCGATGCCCACCGAGTGCCTGCTGGACCGCAATGCGTTGATCATGGGCTATAGCGGGGTGTACTCGAGCTTCCTCAAGCACGCCATCCGGCAGGGGGAGCGTTACGGGGTGCCCGCGCACCAGCTGCTGCACCGCGCCGGTCAGCGCAAGCTCATCGGTGGGCAGGAGGACCAGCTCATCGATATCGCGCTGGAGATTCAGCGGGAGAACGCCGCGAAGGGGTAGGCGGCGCGCTCGGTAGCTGTCGCATCGCTACGGTGCACGTCACGCCGCTGCCCGTGGTGCCGAGTGGATCGACGACTGGCCGAATTGTTTCGGGGCTAGATGCCGACTGCTGCGGTGGAATCACCGAAACCTTCCGCGATCTTGCCTCCCATCGGTGAGATTGAGCACCGCGCGCGGAGGTTCGGTGGTCGGCTTTCCTCATCGGCCCCGATGGTGGCGTCCGCTGTCGCTGCCAACTTGCTCTCGGCGGCCAGCTCCGTCACCGCGACGATTTCGTTCCCGCGGGATCTCCTGAGGCCTGCGAGCTGCGGCCTAGTAGACAGTCCGCACGGTGCGAAGATTTCGCAGGCAAGCCTCTGCGTGGCTTAGCCAGTCCTCGCTAATCGAACGTGAGGCCGGCGGGCGGGTCCCGCTCCCGGGACCCCGCAGGTACGGGATCGCACCGAACGCTGCGGGGACATTGCCGTCTCCCTTAAGCTGCTGGTTGAGTGCGGGGGTTTATACGGTTGGGTAACCGGTCTTGATACCCGTGCGCTAGCTACTGAGTACCATCGAACTCTACGGAGATTTGGCGATTGAGGAAGGGGAGGGGGACGTTGCCCAAGCAGGATCGTGGAGCACCGGCCCGTCCTCCGTGGTTGCCCGAAGAAGATGAACAACGAGGCTTTCTTCGGTCGTTGAGGCGCAAGAAGCGCAACGCGGATGAGGACGAACCCAACGAAGAATCGTTAACCCACGAGACCGAACGGCCCCCCACACTCAAGGCTCCTGCGCCGAAGCCGATCGCCGAAGCGGTCGTAGCTCCCGTCGAAGAACGCTCGGCCGTCAGGCCTGGCGAAGAAAAGGCCAACGGCGCCAAGCCGATGCCCGACGTTTCCAAGTACTACACGCCGCCGCGCAAGCCGGAATCCGCCGAGGAGCAGCCACCCGCGGACGAGCCGAACGCAGTTGTCCAGGGCCCTGTTTCGGAGCCTGTTGCAGAGGCGCCGCGGATCGTCACGAGCCCGCTGCCGGAGACAAAGCCGGAATCACGGCCAATCCCGCAGGTCGAGCAACTCTCGTCGCCTCCGCCCGCCGAGTCCCCGGCAATCCCCGAGCCGGAGTCCGTGGCCGCCGAGGCCACCCCTGCTGTGGAGGCGGCCCAGCAGCCCCCGGTCGAGCCGACGCCGCCCGTCGAGAAACCTGCCCCGCCGGAGGTAGCCAGCTCACCCGAGTCCACCCCGGAACAGGCTGTCGCGGAGTCTGGCAATCAGGACCCGTTCTCGCGATTTAGCCTGCTCGAAGCGCAGCTACGCCAGATGAGCCTTGACGAGAGCATCACCGATGACGAGCTCGAGCGTCACCGGCGCCACACAATGCCCGAATCCGGGCCCGTGGCAGAGGCTCACACTCCGCTCAGCTTCACGCCGCCAGCGGCGGCCGATATCGCCCCCGGCGTCGTGGATGAGGCGCCAGAGATGGCGCGCGCGGCCGATGAGGCGCAATCGGCAGAGCCGGTGCCCACGCCTACATTGGGTTTCACGCTGCCAGAGGCCACGAATGACCTGCCGGAAGCAGCCGAGGAGACTGTTGCCGAGTCTGCTGAATCCGAGCCTGTGGTGGCGGCCGCACAGAATGACGAGCCCGAGTCGTTTTCTGCCGAGACGGAACCAGATACCGGCGAGAAGGAACCAGATACCGGCCTGACCGAGGATTTCGTTCCCCAGGAGCCCGAACCGACTGAGGATCCCGAACCGACTGAGGATCCCGAACCGACTGCCGATATCGCTGGCGAGTTCGTTCCGCAGACTCCGGTTATCGAGCAGCCCGCTCAGCCGGAGGTAGCGCACACGCAGGCGAATGCGCCCGTGGCCGAGCCCGACGACGTCGACGCCAGGGCCGCCGCGCTGTTGCAGCGCATCGAGACCAAGCGTGCGGAGCTCAACGAAGAATTGGCTGCCCACGATGCTGCCGAGGCGGAAGCATCTAAATCTGAGCCGGAGCCCGCCCCGTTCGTACCGATGGTGGCGCCGTGGGCTTCGGTGCCCGAGGTGGTGGATTCGCCTGAACCCGAGCCCGCCGAATCCGCCGACGAAGCCGAGACGGAATCCGCCGCGGTGGCCGACCCCGAACTTGACGGGTTTGCACCTCTGGTCGACGAGGACATCGTCATTTCCGCTCCGGCGGTGTACGAGGAAACTTCCGCGTTCGACGCTCTCGAGGAAGTGGTATCGGAGGGCGAGATTGCGTCCGGGCCGGAGACCCCGGCAGCGCAGACGATCGATCCGGAGCCGGCCAAGGAAATCGCCGACGCCGCACATGGACAGCCTGCCGAAGCTCCTGTCGCCGACGTGCCGGAGCAATCCGAACCTGAGCCGGTTGCAGCGCCCGAACCTGCCGCGGTGCCCGAGCTGCGGTCCGTCGAGCACTCGCCGTTGGGTGCGCCTGCGTCCTGGGAGATCCCCTCGACTCCGCAGCCTCCGCGGGCCGCGGAGTCGCCCGCACAGCCTGCGTATTTCGTGCCACCGGCGGCGCCGCCGCAGCCTGACCCACAACCACCGGTGCAACAGCAGCCCGCTGCACAGGCCCCGCCGGGATGGAACCCGCGCCAGCCCTACCCGGGACAGTGGCCGCAGGGCGCACCCCAAGTCCCACAACCCTATGGCGGACAACATCTTTCGTCGCAGCCACCGCCGCAGCCCACGAGCGTTGATGGGCAATGGCAGTGGGTGCCGCAGCCGCCACAGGAGTCGCAACCTCCTGTGCGGCAGGAGCCCCCCGCGGGTTACGTGCAGCCGCCCCAAGAGGCCGGCCCTCCGGCCAATTATCGTGCGCCGCAGGGCTACCGGATGCCTCCTTCGCTTGATGAGGCTGAGGTCATCAACCCTGGGCGGTATGCGCCGCGATCCGGCTGGCGCAAGGCAGTACACCGATCTACCGGTGGCCGCGTCAACCCGGGCGACTCACGGCGGGATCGCGAACAGGACCAGCTGCTGGCGAGCATCCGTCAGCCGATCCTCGGCGACTACCGCATTGCGGTGCTGTCCATCAAGGGCGGCGTCGGAAAGACGACCACCACACTGGGATTGGGCTCGGCATTCGCGACGATCCGCACCGACCGGATCATTGCTGTGGACGCCAACCCCGACCGTGGAACCCTGGCCGAGCGTGTACGCGATCATTCGACGCAGTCCACCGTTCGCGATCTGCTCAACGATCGGAACATCAGAAGCTACGCCGACGTGCGCAACCACACCCGGATGGCCACTAGCCGTCTGGAAGTCCTTGCCAGCGAACAGGATCCGGCGGTATCGGAGGCTTTCGGCGAGATTGACTACCGCAATACGATCGACATCCTGCAGCGGTACTACAACATCATCCTGACCGATTGCGGCACCGGAATCATGCACTCGGCGATGGCCGGTGTGCTCGATCTCGCGCACACCATCGTGCTGGTGAGCTCGCCGGCCATGGACTCGGCCCGTAGTGCCTCGGCCACCCTCGATTGGCTTATGCAGCACGGACATGCGGCGTTGGTGCGCGAAGCCCACGTTGTCCTGAGCGCGTCCCGCCCCGGGTCGGCGGGAATCAAGCTGGACAAGGTCTACGAACACTTCCAGGCGCGTTGCCGGTCCATCCACATGATCCCCTTCGATCCGCATCTCGCCGAGGGAGCCGACGTCGACTTCAATCTGCTCAACGCGGACACCAACGCGGCGTACCTGAAGCTGGCGGGCGCGATCTCGGAGAGTTTCCCACGACTTCGCATGCGCGGCGACGAGCAGCGATAATACGAAAGAGGCAGGACAGCAAGATGATTGACGCTAGAGACGCCCGGCGGTTCGTTGACGCCGGTGTGTTCTCGCTCGGTATTCCGATCGGCGGTCCGGAGACGGGCCGCGCTGTCGTCGATCAGTCCAGGCCGCAGCGATGTGGTGTCGTTTTGGCCGGTGATGGGCGTATCGGGGCTTCCGACAAGCGGGCGGCGGCTCTCGAGAATATGCTCGGAATGATGGCGAAGTGAGCTGGCATGGCTGATTCCAACGACAACGCACCCGATTCGCCGCCGCCGAGCGGCCCCTGGCGTGAACCCATCGCGGATGGGTTGGGTGGTGGTGACACCAAGGGCAATCCGTTCCGTCGTTCCAAGAATCCCAATCAGGAATTCGTGCCGCCGAGCGCTGACTACTTCCCGCAGCCGACGTTGAAGCCGCCGCCGCCACTGCCGAAGTCCCCCAAACTGTCACGGCGTCAGCGGAATCACCAGCGTCCGATGAACCCGATCTGGGAACCGGATCCGTTGAGTTCGTACGGGATGCCGCAGTACCAGAACCCCGCTCCCCCGACCGCGCCGCAGGGATACGGTGCGCCGGTTCAGCAGCCACCGCAGAACTATCAGCCACCGCAGAACTACCAGCAGCCGCAGAACTATCAGCCGCAGCAGAACTACTACGCACCGCCGCAGAATTACTACGGCCCGCCGGCTGATCAGCCACCGGCGCCCGCGGCTCCGGTGGAACCCGCTGCACCCAACGTGCCGTCTGCCTCGCGGGAGCCGGCGAGCCAGCTGCCGGCGTGGCCCGCGTCGGCGGTGGTACCCGAGCCTGCCGCCCCGGAAGCTCCCGCGCCGGCGCCGCCTGTGGAGACGCCTGCCGTCCAAGAGGAAGACGTCCACAGGGACGAGGCACCCAAGGAACAAGCGTCCGCCGCGGCACCCCCGCCTGCGCCGGTCGCCCCGGAACCCGTCCCACAGATCCGGCCCGATGACGCATCCTCGATGATTCCGGACGGCATGACACCCTGGGGCGGGCAGGCGCCGCACATGCCGCCTGCACCAACACCACCCGTGCGATCATGGGCTCCGCAACCGCCCGCGCCGCAGCCACCGGCGGGCCCGCCGGTGGCGTTCCCTCACGCAGACTGGAATGCGCCGGCAGCACCACAGCGGGCCCCCTTTGTTCCGGGCCAGACCCCGTTCACCGCTGCCCGGCCGGAAGCCCCCGTGTATCGGCCAGCACCGCAGCCGCAGCAGCCGCAACGACCGCAGGGGCCGAGTCACGACCAACTTGGTCTCATCAGGTCGATCAAGCCACTGCCCAGGAGTGGATGGCGCAAGGCCGTTCACCGACTCTCGGGTGGCGCGATCAACCCCGGCGAGTCCTCGGAGGAATCGCATCGCAGTGAGTTGATCGACCGGATCAACCTGCCTGTCCGCGGCGACTATCGAATCGCGGTGTTGTCCCTGAAGGGCGGTGTCGGCAAGACCACCACCACGTTCTCGCTCGGCGCCACCTTCGCCTCGCTGCGCGGTGATCGTGTGATCGCTGTTGACGCCAACCCGGACTTCGGAACACTTGCCCAGCGCGGACCTGACGAGACCCGTTCAACTGCGCGAGATTTGTTGCGCGATCCTGATATTCACCGTTACTCCGATGTGCGCAGGCACACGTCGCAGAGTGCGAGCCGTTTGGAGGTGCTGGCCTCCGAACGCGACCCGGCAGCATCGGAGTTGTTCTCCGAAGCCGATTACCTGGCGGTGATGCGGATTTTGCAGCGGTTCTACAACATCATTCTGACCGACTGCGGCACTGGTCTCATGCACTCGGCCATGGCCGGCGTACTGGGTGAAGCAAATGCGATCGTCCTGGTGACGTCCCCGGCCATCGATGGTGCTCGTAGTGCTCTGGCGACTCTGGACTGGCTTGATCACCACGGTTATTCGCACCTGGTGCGACAGTCTGTGGTGGCCATCAGTTCGTCGAGGCCGGGGGCTTCCTCGATCGACCTCGAACAGCTGAGTCGACACTTCCTGACTCGTGCGAGGGCCGTGCACATCATCCCGTTCGACAACCACTTGTCGGAAGGGTCGGAGATCTCACTGGACCTGATGGGCAAGAAGACCCGCATGGCATTCATGGAACTGGCCGGCTCGGTGGCGGACGGTTTCTATGAGGGCGGAAACACCCGGCAGACGAGCTGGGGCTAACGCTCTAGTTCGTCGGTCGTCATGAGGTCGTCACGGACACTGCGCTCGTGGTACGCCAGCCGTGCGACCCGGTGCGCGACAACCGGGGCAGTGATGATGGTGAACAGCCCGGTCAGCACGATCATGCTGACATCGGTATGCCCGCGTAGCCGCAACGCGGCACCGGCCAAAACCAACAGCAGTCCCAACACCTGCGGTTTGGACGCGGCATGCATACGAGCCAGGGTGTCGGGGAATCGCACCACGCCAATCGCCGCGGTCAGGGCCAGCACCGAACCCAATAACACCAGCGCGCCGGAGATCCCGTCGAGGAGTGCGTTCATCGCGGCGTTCTCCTTTCATCGCGGGGGTTGATCGCGGTGTCGGGCACCCGGAATCGGGTCACGCTTACCGAACCCAGGAAGCTGATCAGGGACAGCGCGACCATCCCGTAGAGCACCGTGGAATCCAGGCTGTAGGCAGACCACGCGGCGAGCCCGCACATGGTGACGGCCACGAGAGTGTCGACGGCGACCAGCCGGTCCAGTGTGTTGGGTCCGGCGAGTAGCCGGTAGGTCGTGACGCTCGCCGCGGCAATGAGCAGCACCGCGGCTATATGCCATACGAGGTTCATACGCCCTCCCTCGTCTCGGACTCGTCGACGGTGTCATCGCCGGGATGCCAATCGACGTCTCGTTCGAATGCCGAGATGAAAAGCTTTTCCAGTTGCCGCAATTGGGCGTAGAAGCTCGCCACGGCCTTGGGCGAGCCGACATCCAGCACGTGTACGTACGCCAGCCGGCGTTCCTGGTCGATTTCCAGGACCACCGATCCCGGAATGATCGTCAAGGTATTGAGCAGCAGTGCCATCACAAGGTCCGACTTCACCGTAATCTGTGCCCGCAGTACGGCACTCAACGGAGGTGGTCCCGGCCTGATGGCCCACCAGGCGACCTGCAGGCTGGATAGCACCATGTACCAGCCGACGGTGAGTGCCAGCCGGATCATGGAGGCCACGTGCAGACGGCCCTCGACCGGCAGCCGTGGCATGGGCAGCAGGACCGTGATGACCAAGGCCACCAACAGCCCGTTGATGGTGTTGGCCACCGAGAAATTGCCCCAGAGCATCGTCCACACCAACATGAGCCACACCAAAGTCCAGGCCCGCAGCACGATTTCGCGTGGTCCGTACTTTGTCAGCTGCTTGATCGGTGTCGGGTGTCCTTCGCGTGTGCGCTTCATCGCGGGCCACCCCCGAGAACGGCACTGATGTACACCGTGCGATCACGGACCTCCGCGGCGGCACGGTCGCTGATTCCGATGATGGGCCCGGCGAAAACTGTCAGCGCCACCCCGACTGCGATCAAGCCCAGTGTGGGCGCCAGCATGCCGGCGGGCATTCGGCCCACATCGGCGCGGTCCACAAACGCGACATCCTCGGCGTCATCGAGAAGCGCGGTCGGCGTGGCGGCGGCCAGGTCGCCCTCCGGTGCGTCGGCACGTGGCCGCCAGAACGCCTTGGTCCAGACGCGGGCCACTGCGTACAGGGTCAGCAGACTGGTGATCGTGCCGCCTGCCACGAGGGTCCAGGCCAGCACCGAACCCTGTAGTGATCCGGCCTCCAACAGTGCGATCTTGCCGATGAATCCCGAGAACGGCGGGATGCCTGCCAGGTTCAGTGCGGGCACCACGAATGCGAAGGCCAGTAGCGGGCTCGCGGCGGCGAGGCCACCCAGCCGATTCAGCGACGATGCCCCGGCCTGACGTTCGATGAGACCCACCACGAGGAACAACGTTGTCTGCACGATGATGTGATGTGCCACGTAGTAAATGGCGCCGGACATACCCAGTTCGTTGGACAGCGCGATACCGAAGATCATGTATCCGATATGGCTGACCAGGGTGAAGGACAGCAGCCGCTTGATATCGCTCTGGGCGATGGCACCCAGGATGCCCACGATCATGGTGAGCAGGGCGGCGACCAGTAGCACCGTGTTCAGGCCGCCGCCGGGGAACAGCAGGGAATGTGCGCGAATGATCGCGTACACACCCACCTTGGTGAGTAAGCCCGCGAAAACCGCGGTGACTGGCGCCGGCGCGGTGGGGTAGGAGTCGGGCAGCCAGGTCGACAACGGGAAGACGGCCGCCTTGATGGCGAAGCCCACCAGTAGCACCGCGAAGATCGCCATCCGGGTTCCCGACGGGATACCGTCTGCGCGGACCGCGATTTCGGCCATGTTGAGGGTTCCGGTCGCCGCATAGACGAAGGCGATGCCCAGTAGGAAGACCACCGAGGACATCATCGAGACCATCACATAGGAGATGCCGGCACGCACCCGGTCGGCACTGGCTCCGATGGTCAGCAGGACGAAGCTTGCGGCCAGTAGCACCTCGAATCCTACGTAGAGGTTGAACAGGTCACCGGCGAGGAAAGCATTGCAGACGCCAGCTGACAGCGCCAGATAGGTGGGCATGAAGATCGACACCGGCTGCCGCTCATCACCGTCGCGGATACCCTGAGCCGCCGCGTACAACACCACCGCCAACAGCACGATGGCAGACACCACCAGCATCAATGCCGAAAGGCGATCTACCACAAGGGTTATTCCGAGAGGTCCTAGCTTCTCGTCGGTCGGGCCCCAGCCGCCGACGGCCAGGGCGAAGGTGCCGTCGCGATCCGCCAGGTACAGCAGCGCGGCGCAGACGCCGAGCACTGTGCTCAATGCCGTCACGGTGATCAGCAGCTGCAACCGGGGGCGCCGTCCCGCGATGAGGGTCAGCGCTGCGGCGGTCGTCGGAACCAGCACCGGGAGCGGTGTCAGAACGGCCATGGCGCTCATGACTTCTCACCCGCGGGTAGCGCGTCGAGCTGGGCGGGGGAGTCCTCGTCGAGCGATTCGGCCCCTCCCCGGTGTTCGTCTCTGCCGTCGGTGACCGGCTCCGGAGGTTCCTGGGCGACGCGCGCGTCTTCGGCGTCGTCGTCCACGACATCGTCGGCTTCCAGCGTGAACATGCGATAGATCAGAGCAAGCGTGAATGCCGCGACGCCCATGGTGATGACGATCGCGGTGAGGATCATGCCCTGGGCCAACGGATCTGCCACGGTGGTCCGGCCAGCGGATTGCCGCCCGATGATCGGTGGATTGCCGGACGGGCCGCCGAGCGTAAGGATCAGCAGGTTCACCGCATTTCCGACGAGAAGCAGACCCAACACCATGCGTGTCAGGTTGCGTTCGAGCATCAGGTACACGCCGCACGCGGTCAGTGCGCCGATGATGATGAGCAGTCCGAGATTGGTCATGATGCGCGCACCCCTCCTCGGGCACGTGGAGACTCCTCGAGCTCGACGTCCAGGCGCGCACCCAGGCTGCGCAGCACGTCCAGTACCAGGCCGACCACGACTAGGTACACGCCCAGATCAAAGAAGATCGCGGTCACGATTTTGATGTGCCCGAACCCGAGCATGTCGAATTGGATAGTGGCCGAGGACAACACCGGCGCACCGAGCAGCATTGAGGCCAGTGCCGTGCCGCCGGAGAATGCCAGCCCGAGGCCCAGGATCTTGCCTGCGTCGAACGGCAGTGTCTCACCCAGTTCGTAGCGCCCACCGGCGAGATAGCGCAGCACCAGCGCCAAGCCGGCGGTCAGCCCGCCCGCGAATCCACCACCGGGAACGTTGTGACCGGCGAAGAAGAAGTAGAACGACAGCACCATGACAAGCGGGAAGATCAGCCGCGTCGCCACTTCGAGGACCAGCGAGCGATGCTTGGGGTCGCGTAGCTCGCTGCCGCGCAACCAGATTCCAGATGCCACCACAACGTCCGGTTGACCGGCCGCATCGGTTGATGGTCTCCGCGCAAGCGGCTCATCACCGACCCGGGGAGCTCTGCCAAAACGCCGGTGCCGGAACATCAGCGAGGCCACACCCGTCGCGGCGACCAGCAGCACCGAGATCTCGCCAAGGGTGTCCCATGCTCGGATGTCCACCAGGAGGACGTTCACGGTGTTGGCTCCGTGTCCGCGCTGATAGGCCGCTTGGGGGAGCAGATCGGCGATCGGGCGATCGCGCCGCGCGGCCATCGCGTACACCCCGAGTGTGGTGACCGTGCAGCCGACAGCGATCGCCAGTGCCGCACGAGGTAACCGGAACCTATTGGCCTGCTTAACATCTGACTCGGCAGGCAGCGCGCGTAGCACCAACACGAAGATCACCAATGTCAGGGTCTCGACCAGGAACTGCGTCAGCGCCAGGTCTGGTGCGCCGTGCAGGGCGAAGATGGTTCCCGTTCCATAGCCGGTGATGCCGACCAGCAGCACCGCGGCGAGGCGGTTGCGCATGATGGTCGCACCGATGGCGGCCGCGAGCATCAAGAGGCCGATCACCCCCTGCAACGGGGAATCCCAGAGTTTCAGATGTGCCTGGTCGCGGGCGCCGAGCGTCAGGACGATTGTCGGCAGAGTCACCAGGGTCACCAGAATGGTGGCCTGAGTGAACGGGATTGAGCCGCGTTGGGTCAGTGCGGTCAGTCGCTGGGACAGCACATCGGCGCCACGCAGCACTGCGTCGTAGCCGCGATCGGCATTGCCCAGTGGGTTGACGGCAAGCCGTGCCCGGCGCAGGCGTCCGCGCGAGAAGAACGCGAGGATGCCGACGGCGAAGGCAATTGCGGTGAGCAGAAGCGGAACTCCGAATCCTTCCCAGATCGCGACATGTGCGTCAACGGGATTGGCGTAACTACCCAGCGCCCAGTTGAGCCAATCGGGCAAGACCCCGGCCGCGATGCTTGTCATCGCGAGCAGCGCGGGCGCCACCAGGAACGCGGGTGCAGGGGCGTGCATGTCCCGCACGCGGGCGCTGGGCTCGGGTAAACCCTTGCGCGCGAACGCCCCCCACATGAACCGCATGCTGTAGGTGATGGTGAACATCGAACCGATGACGATGCCGGCCAGCACCCAGGGGGCGGCCGAGCCGAGTACCTGACTGTGCAGCACCGTGGCGAAGGCCAACTCCTTGCCGACAAATCCAAGGGTCAGCGGCACGCCCGCCATACTGGCCGCGGCAATTCCGGCGATCACGGCCAGCGCCTGTTGGCGATTTCCCAGCCAGGCCAGCTTGCGAATATCACGGGTTCCGACGGTGTGGTCGACGATTCCCACGACCATGAACAGCGCGGCCTTGAACAGGGCGTGCGCGCACAGCATGACCAGACCGGCCAGCAGGATGTCGGGATCGCCTGTCCCGGTGAGCACCACCAGGAATCCCAGCTGGCTGACCGTACCGAAGGCCAGGATCAGCTTGAGGTCGTACTCGCGTAGCGCCCGCCAACCCGCGAGGATCATCGTCGCGATGCCCAGGACCAGTACGACGGGTCGCCACGGCGCTGCTTCGGCGAACCCCGGCGACATGCGGGCCAGCAGATAGATACCGGCCTTGACCATGGCCGCGGCATGCAGGTAGGCGCTGACCGGGGTGGGCGCGGCCATCGCGCCCGGAAGCCAAAAGTGCAGGGGCACAATGGCGGACTTGCTCAGCGCGCCGATCAACACCAGTACCAGGCCCACGTTGGCGGCCATCCCCGACGGCGGATTCGCGACGAGGTCGGACAGCAGGAAGCTGCCACCCACATGACCGAGCACGATGACCCCGACGAGCATGGCCAAACCACCCGCGGTGGTGACCAACAGCGCTTGGACCGCCGCACGCCGACTTGCCAGGCGTTCGGCATAGTGCCCGACCAGCAGGAAGGACAGCACCGTCGTCAGTTCCCAGAAGATGTAGAGCAGGAGCAGGTTGTCGCTGACCACCAGGCCGAACATGGCGCCGGAGAACGCGACCAGCTCTGCAGCGAAGCTCGGTAGGCGTGGTTCGGTGTGTCCGTCGCGGTGCCGGAAGTAGCTTGCGCAATAGATCAGCACCAGTGCGCCGACGCCGAGCACGATCACACCCATGATCGCGGCCAGCGAATCGAAACGCAGAGCGATGTCCATCGCCAGCTCGGGCACCCACGGGATGTCGACTCGAATGCCCGGACCGTCGCCCGGCCATCTTGCCAATACCCAGATCAGCGAACCTAAGGGGACCAGTGCGAGGGGATAGAACGCCAGTCGGCCGATGCGCGCCACGAGTAGGGGCGCCACCGCGGCCGCCAGAGCATGGGCAAGCAGAATCGCAAGCAAAGGCACTCCCGTCTATCTGTTGTTGGGCGGGGTGTCGTGATGGCTAGTTTACGGGGCGCTCCACGATTGGCGCGACGCAACCCTTTTCAGCGGTTGTCAGCAAACGCGCGCAGTGAAGCCACCTGCACGGGATCCAACGACGGACGCACAGCGGCCCGCGCCGTTTCGATATCGGCGACGGTGACATCGGCCGCGTCGATGGATCGCCGCATCGCCGCCATCGCGGCCTCGCGCAACAATGCCGCGCAATCGGCGGCCGAGAAGCCGTCGAGTTCGTCGGCGAGGGCATCCAGATCCACATCGGCGTCGAGCGGAACCGAGCGTGCCGCCGTCTTGAGGATGTCTTTGCGTGCCTGGGCGTCCGGGGGTTCGACGAACACCAAACGCTCCATCCGGCCGGGGCGCAGCAGGGCAGGATCGATGAGCTCCGGCCGGTTGGTGGCGCCGAGCACTACCACATCGCGTAGCGGCTCCACCCCATCCAGCTCGGTGAGTAGGGCGGCCACGACACGGTCGGTGACTCCAGAGTCGAAGCTTTGTCCGCGCCGCGGTGCCAGCGCATCTATCTCATCGAGGAATACCAGCGAGGGTGCCGAATCGCGCGCTCGCCGAAACAGGTCGCGGACCGCCTGCTCGGAGGCTCCGACCCATTTGTCCATCAGCTCGGCGCCCTTGACGGCATGCACCGACAGTCTTCCGGAGCTGGCCAGTGCCCGCACTACGAACGTCTTCCCGCAGCCGGGCGGTCCGTAGAGCAGAACACCCCGGGGAGGGTCGACGCCCAACCGCTGGAAGGTGTCGGGGTGCTGCAGTGGCCACAAAACAGCTTCTGTCAGAGCCTGTTTGGTGGCAACCATGTCGCCGACATCGTCGAGAGTGATCGACCCGATGGCCACCTCCTCGGTGGTAGACCGGGAGAGCGGGCGGATCACCGACAGCGCGCCCACCAGATCTTCCTGGCCGAGCGCCGGGGCGCTGGCTTTCTCGCTGGCGCGTGCGGCCGCGCGCAGTGCGGCCTCACGGACCAGCGCGGCCAGATCGGCCACGACGAAACCGGGTGTCCGTGCGGCAATCTCATCGAGCTGCAGGTCGTGCGAGGGCACCTTCGCCAGGAGAACCTCAAGCAGAGACTTACGGGTGGCGGCATCCGGCAGGCTCAGGCCGAGCTCGCGATCGCAGAGCTCGGGGGCACGTAGCCGCGCGTCGATCGCATCAGGATGTGCGGTGGTAGCGATGAATGCCACTCCGGAAGTGGATACCGCGGAGCGCAATTCGGCCAGGATTAGTGTCGCCACAGGTTCGGCGGCTGCGGGCAGCAGCGCATCGATATCCGATATCAGCAGGACTCCGCCGGACTGCCTGACCCGGCTCACCGCTTCGCGGATCGTGCCGAGGCGTCCGTCTGCCGTGGTGGCTCCCACTTCCGGCCCGTCCAACTCGACGAGCGTGCGCGATGCACAGATGACGCGTGCCAGTGCCGTCTTGCCAACACCGGCCGGGCCCGATATCAGCACGCCTAGATGAGGTTGGGCACCCAGTGTTTTCAGCAGATCCGGTTCATCGAGGGCGAGTTTGAGCCATTCGGTGAGGCGGGTGGCCTGCGCCTGGGAACCCTTGAGGTCTTCCACGGATAGCGTCGGTGGCGGCGCCGGAGACGGCGTCGCTGCCGTGGTCATGACCGTGGGTTGCGCGACCGCCAATGGCGTGCTGGGGCTCAGCGGAGCCGAACCCTGCCAGCTGACAAGCGAATTGGGTTGCACACTGACGGGGCCGCCCGGATCAACCGCGGTCACTGTGAGCAGCTCGGAAGTCCAGGTAATGCCCACCGACCGGGCCAGCGCCGTCGTCGCCGCCGAGGTGGACGTACCGGGCCCGAGGTCACGTGGCAGCAGTGAAACGGTGTCTCCCACGGTCATCACCTTGCCCAACAGCGCCAGCCGAAGCGTCGCAGAGGAAACTGACTGGGTAGTAAGAGAAGAACCGCTTACCGTGACGGACCGCGCGCCGTACACCGTCACCGCCGCGACGATGACCGACGCATCCTCGCGCAGCCCCGCATTCGACAGCGTGACATCGTCGAGCAGGGCGGTCCCGGCCGGAACCGTGCGCGGGGCGACTCCGACCACTGCGGCCGTCGTTCGCGACCCGGTCAGAGATATCGCATCCCACTCCCGGATACCCAGGGCGGCAATCGCTTCCGGATGCAGCCGGACCACGCCACGCCGCGAGTCGACCGCCGATGTGTTGAGTCGGACAGTCAGGGTGAGCGATGAGCCGCCTGCGCGAGGAGCCTCGGGATATGCGCTCATGCGGCCCTAGCGGGGCCGGCCAGGACGGCGCAGCCCCAGGCGTTCGGCGGTGCGCCGCTTGGGGAGAGCGGCCTGCCGGAAGGCGCGCCGCTGATTCCGGCGCTGATCGCGCCGGAGGTCCCGGCGCTCCTTGGGCTTGGCGTCCCAGGATTCGGGACGGGCGGCTACCCAGCGCTGACTGCGCCAGGCGAACGGGATATGTGCCAGGTAGACGACGATCAGAACCAGCAACAGGACATACGGGTACTGCAGCAGCAGGGCGGCGGCCACCGTGACCAACGCGAGTAGCAACACCACCATGCGGGGCGGCACCGACACGGACTTCATGGCCGCGGTGGGTATCTGGCTGACGATGAGAACGGACACGAACACCATCCATCCGCATATCGCCCACACGGACGACCACCACCCGCCGCCGAACTGCAGGTAAGCGGCCAGCGGGGCCAGCACCATCAGAGCTCCCGCGGGGGAGGGGACCCCGACGAAGTATTCCTTGGTGAACGCGGGTGCGGAGTCGTCGTCGAGCAGCGTGTTGAAGCGGGCCAGCCGAAGCACGATGCAGACCGCGTAGAGAAGCGAAAAGACCCACGCCGTAGGGGTATCCGACAGCAGCGAGATGTACAGCACCACCGCGGGGGCAACACCGAAGTTCACCGCGTCGGCGAGCGAGTCGATTTCCGCGCCCATGCGGGACGTCGCGTCCAACAGCCTGGCGATCCGGCCGTCCAGACCGTCGAGGATCGCCGCTGCGGCGATCAACGTCAGCGAGATGTACGGCTTTCCGTCGAACGCGAACTTGATCGACGACAGGCCACCACAGATCGCCAGTACCGTCATCACACTCGGCAGGATCCGGATGTGAACCGGACGTCGTGGGGCGGCACTACTGGTCATGGCTGCGTTGCTTACGCGTTATCCGCCGAGGACGGCAGCTCGGCCAGCACGGTCTCCGCGCCGACGGCCCGCTGCCCCTGCTGGACAAGAATTTTCGAACCCTCGGGCAGGTAGGTGTCCACTCGCGAACCGAATCGGATCAGGCCATACGTGTCGCCGATGGACAGCTGGTCACCCACCTTGGCGTGGCAGATGATCCGGCGCGCGATAAGCCCAGCGATTTGCACCACGATCACATCGTGCCCGGTGCGGGTGCGGATCTGCACGCTATTGCGTTCGTTGGCGACGCTTGCCTCGGCGCGATCGGCAGACAGGAACTGCCCGCCGCGATGGATGACAGCGGTTGCCTCACCCGCGACCGGCACCCGCTGCACGTGGACGTCGAAAACGGACAGGAAGATGCTGACACGCGGAAGCGGTTCGGCAGGCAACCCCAGCTCCGGCGGCGGCACCGCACGGTCGACGAGGCAGACCTGGCCGTCGGCGGCGGCCACCACCACGTCGGAGCGGTTGGGTGGTACGCGCGGCGGATGCCGGAAGAACCCGGCACACGCGCCCGCGAGCGCCAGCCCGGTACCGCGAACCCAACGGTTCTTGAAGCCCAGGACCGCCAATCCCAATCCGCCGGCGATAAACGGAAGACCTGCCGGATGGATCGGCGGGATCGTCGAACGGAAGAGCTCGACAATATGCGGAATGCCGGAATCCGGCTCTGAACCTACGGGGCGGGGGCGTCTTGCCACCGGACCATCCTAGTGATGTGGCCGGTGCACTGGGGACACAGTTGCTGGGATGGCGTTGACGCCGGGTTCTCGCTCGGCACGCCCACCGCGCTGAGTGGGGCGGTGATCAGCCGAGATCCCACACACTGACGGTCGTTCCCGCGGCGAGGTCGGTGACGTTCTCGGGGATGTCCAGCAGGCAGTTCGATACCGCCAGCCAGCGCAGATGGTGCGACGCGGGAGGTCCGACCGCGGTCACCGTGCCCTTGTCCGCGTTCCAGCAACCGCGCCGGAACTGCCGCTTGGCTGCGGGTGCGGAGATCGGATCGGTGAGGACCGCTTCATGACGTGTCCGTGCCGGATCCAGCCCCATGGCGGCGCGCAGCGGTTCGCGAATGAACACCTCGAACGACACCAGTGCGCTCACCGGATTGCCGGGCAGCGTGAGCACCGGAACACCGTTGACGTGTCCGGCCCCCTGGGGCTTACCGGGCTGCATGGCCACCGAGACGAACTGGACGCCGGCGTCGGTGAGCGCGTCCTTGACCACCTCGTAGGCCCCGGCACTCACTCCGCCGGTCGTGATCACCAGATCGGCCTGCGCGCCGAATTCTTCAAGTACAGAAAGGAATTGGTCAACGTCATCGGCGACGGTCGGCGCCACCACGGCATCGGCTCCGGCCTCCTGGACGGCGGCCGCGAGCATGACCGCGTTTGACTCGTAGATCTGTCCCGGTTTGAGGGGCGTACCGGGAGGTACCAGCTCGCTACCGGTCGATGCGATCACCACCCGCAGGCGGGGATGCACGGTCAACGCTTCAAGGCCGAGCGCCGCGGCAAGACCCAACGCCGGTGCGGTGAGGCGGGTGCCGGCGGTCAACACGGTGTCGCCGGCGCGCACATCCTCACCGGCACATCGGACATGTTGTCCGGCACCGGGTTCCTCGGTGACGGTCACTGTTTCGGTACCGCCGTCGGTAGCCTCGACAGGCACCACCGCGGTGGCCCCCGCGGGGATCGGTGCCCCCGTCATGATCCGATGTGCGGTGCCCGGCCTGAGCGTCAACTCGTCGGTGCGCCCAGCCGGGATGTCCTCGGTGACCGGCAGGGTTATCGGATTGGCCGGGCCGGCCCCAGCCAGGTCCTCGTATCGAACCGCGTAACCGTCCATCGCCGAGTTGTCGAACACCGGCAGATTCAGGGGTGCGACGACATCGGCGGCCAGAACCAGCCGTTCGGCCGCGCCGACCGGTATCCGTGCGGGCGCGGGCGCCGGGATCAATCCGGCGACGACTTGCTGGTGTTCTGCGACGGAACGCATCGGCTCATTATTGCCCGCGCCCCGCGCGTATACCGCACGCAGCGGTTTTCGCTCGGCCATGTCGCCCCGTGTGCCCTCGACGTGCGGTATCCGCGCCGTGGCAGGAAAATAGCGCCATGACTGTCGGCGGAGTGCTCTTCGATATCGACGGGGTCCTGGTGACCTCGTGGGAGCCGATCGACGGCGCCGCGCAGGCCCTCAAAGCGCTCGAGAGCGAAGATGTTCGACGGTGCTTCTTGACCAACACCACGTCACGGACCCGTGTGCAGATTGCCGAGCTGCTCACCGCGGCGGGGCTGATGGTGCCCGCCGATGAGGTGATCACCGCGGCCATGCTGACCGCCGATCACGTGATCACCCAACATCCCGGTGCTCGATGTTATCTGCTGAACGACGGTGACGTCACCGCCGATATGCCGGGGGTCGACTTCGTCGAATCCCTCTCCGATGACCCCGATGTGATCATCTTGGGCGGGGCCGGTCCGCAGTTCGATCACGCCACGTTGAGCCGGGTGTACGAGTTGATGGCCCAAGGGATTCCGGTGGTCGCGATGCATCGCAACACGGTGTGGAGCACCCGCGAGGGACTGCGGGTCGATACCGGTGTGTACCTGGCGGGCATGGAACAGGTGTTGGGGCGCAAGGCCGTCGCCGTGGGCAAGCCCGCCCCGGCGGGATTTCAGTTGGCTGCCGAGAGAATGGGCTGCGAGCCGGATCAAGTGGTGATGGTGGGTGACGATCTGCTGGTCGATGTGCTGGCCGCGCAGGTGGTCGGTATGACCGGCGTATTGGTGCGCACCGGCAAGTTCCGTCAGGACACTCTCGACAGATGGGCGGCCGACCAGTACGCAATGCAACCCGCGTATGTCGTCGATTCGGTAGCGGATTTACCGCCATTGCTTACGAAACTGTCGTATCTGTAGACCAGAATTGGCGCCGTGATCGATCACTTCGCTATCAATTGCGCCGACCTCCCGACGGCGGCTGCGTTCTACGACAAGGTGCTCGGGGTTCTCGGGTTCACCCGGCAGATGGACTTCGGTGTGGCCATCGGATATGGAGCCGACGGGCATGCGCATTTCTGGATCGGCGGTGACGGAAGTGGTATAGGTCCCAACCGTGAAGTCCACGTGGCCTTCTCGGCTGCGAGCGCCGAGAAGGTCGACGAGTTCTTCGCGACGGCAACCGGCGAAGGCGCCGAGGTGCTGCACGCGCCGCGGCTGTGGCCCGAGTACCACCCCGGGTATTACGGAGCGTTTGTGCGCGACCCAGACGGGAACAATGTGGAAGCGGTGTTCCACGCTGCCGCACCCGTCTAAGAGCCGGGGGTGACGATCGAGGTCGAGGTGGACTTTGTCGGTGTCGCACCCACCGGGACGATGGGTGCTGGCGCTGGCGTCGTTGTTGTGTCCCCGTTCGATCGTGCGGGCGTCGCCGGCGTCGCACCGTTGGGCATCACGATCGGCGCCGCGGCGGTGCCTTGACTCGACTTATCTGAGTCAGCGTCGACATCCGCCTCGGGCGGCCAGTCCACGCCTGTCGGAGGCCAACTTTCGGCCTTCTCGCCGCCTGCCGCTGGAGGAGCGCACCCCGCGGCCGCGCCGAAATCGCCGGGGCTGCAGTTGTCAGCCAGCGCGATGGGCATCGGCAAGACAGCGGGGCACGCCAACAAGGCGGCAGCTGTGACGCACCGCGCGAGTACGTGGCGTTTCAGCAGGGCGCTCATAGCGAGAGGATGTCCCCATACACGTTCACACTGTCGTCGGACTTGTCGGTGTCGATCATCGCCGTGGTGAAGAACCGGACGGAGACGGGTCCCCCGCAGGCGTCAACTTTGACGTGAGCATCGTGGACCACGATTTCACCGGTGCGGCCCTTGAGAGCCTTCTTGCCCAACACAATGTTCTTGATCGTTCCCGGAAGCAGGTTGATCGAGATATCACCGTTGACGTCTCCGTATGGCCCGATCATTCCTAGGATGTTCGACCCTCCGGAGAAGCCGGGATTGACGCCCAGGTCGGCGCCGACCTCGACGCTTCCGCCCTCGCTGAGATCGATCTGGCAGCCCAGCTGCAAGCCCATGACAAGGGCGCCCGAGTTGACCGGGACCGCGCCGTTGCCGTCGATGCTGGCGGCGGCCTTGCCGGTGACGAAACCTTCGCGGGTGAATGCGGTCGCGGCCATGTTCGGCACCGAATTGATCGTCATCCGGGTGAGCGAGGCACTCAGGTGCCAACCGTCGTCGGTGACCGCGGATTGGCTCACATCCGCCACCGGCAACGGATCCGCCGCAGCCACCCCAGCGCCCACACAGAAGAATGAAACAACAAGGGTGGCAACAGAAGTAATTTTGTGCACGTACCCGCCTTATATGGAGTGGGTGGCCTGGCTCAGCTATTCCGCGCTGAGCGTATTGACCTCGGCTGTGGGATTCCTGGCATAGAACGCCGGGAGAACTGTGAATGCAGTGGGTAGGCAGCATGCCTGATCTGCGGCAGGATGCATCCGTGACCGATAAATGGACCACTGCCGATATCCCTGACCAGTCCGGACGCGTCGCCGTGGTCACCGGTGCCAATACCGGACTGGGGCTGGAAACGGTGCGTGCGCTCGCCGCCGCGGGGGCGCGGGTGGTCCTGGCCGTTCGAGATCTCGACAAGGGCGGTGCCGCCGTCGAGGACATCACGAAGACCGTGCCCGGAGCCGGCCTGTCGTTACAGCGCCTGGATCTGTCGTCCCTGGCAGATGTGCGGTCCGCGGCCGGACAGCTGAGCGCCGACTACCCACGGATCGACCTGCTCATCAACAACGCCGGGGTGATGTACCCGCCGAAGAGCACCACCGCGGACGGATTCGAGCTGCAGTTCGGCACCAACCATCTGGGGCATTTCGCGCTGACCGGCCTGCTGCTGGAGAGCCTGACCGCGGTGCGTGGCTCACGCGTGGTGACTGTGAGTAGTAATGGTCATAAGCTCAGGGCGGCAATACATTTCGATGATCTGCAGTGGGAGCGCAGTTATAGTCGAGTGCGTGCATACGCGCAGTCCAAGCTCGCGAATTTGCTGTTCACCTATGAACTACAGCGACGGCTTGCGGTAGCTGGGGCAGAGACGACGGCGCTGGCCGCCCACCCGGGCGCGTCGGGCACCGAACTGATGCGTCACATCACTTTCGGGCCAGAGGCCTTCAGTGCGGCGGCCCTGAAACTTGCGCAGAGCCCGGCGATGGGTGCGTTGCCCAGTCTGCGTGCCGCCACGGACCCGGCAGCCTTGGGCGGTCAGTACTACGGGCCTTCAGGTTTCGGGGAGTTCCGCGGGTACCCAAAGGTGGTCAGGTCGACCAAGCAGTCACATGATGAGGCTCTGCAACAACGGCTTTGGTCCGTTTCCGAGGAGCTGACCGGAGTGCGGTTCCCGGTCTAGACGAAGAAGTTGTCGTGGTCGATGAACCACTGGGTGCGCTGCTCATCGGTCATGTCGGCGAGCGCCCCAAATCCTTCGAAGTATCTTTGGCGGGGTGCGCCCGGGGCGAAGAGCATGAGCATGGAAGCTGCTTCCCCCGAGTCGTTTTGGAATGCGTGGAGCCCGCCCGGGGGGACGAATAAGAAGTCGCCCGAGGTGGCATCGACCCAATTCTCACCGTTGTACAGTCGCCAGGTGCCGGACAGGACGAAGAATGCCTCCGACATCGCCTTGTGGAAATGTGTTGCGGCACCGAAACCTTGGACCGGTCCGGCATCGATTCGGTATAACCCGTAGTCGCCGTTCGTGGACTGCTGGGTGGCCAGGTAGTGGTAGCGGACGACGCTGCCGTCGCCCGGGGCGTAGTCGGGGGGATCGGTGGCGTGTTTGAACGTCGCGCTGATTTCGCCGGTATGTCCGTCATACCGTGGCTCCGGATATCCAGAAACGATCAATGACATGAAGTCACGCTACGCGCGCTACAGCTCCCGGTGAAGGGTGCGGACCGCGACGATGCGTTCCTTGAGCTGGTCACGAGTGGCTGCGGCCACCGGGGGGCCGCCACACCGGCGGCGCAGTTCGTTGTGAATCCAGCCATGGGGCTTACCCGACTTGAAATGAGTGGCCGACACCAACGCGTTGAGTTCGCGACGCAGCTCGCGGAGTTGGCCGTGAGTCGAGGTGATCTCGGGCGGCACCTCGCCCGACGCGGTGCGCTTGGTGAGTTGCTCTTCTTGCCTGCGCCGCAACAGATCTCGCATCTGATTGGGGTCGAGTAGGCCGGGAATGCCGAGGTACTCGGCCTCCTCGTCGCTTCCCGCTGGGGTCGCGGTACCGAAGGATGCGCCGTCGAAAATCACCTGGTCCAGCTCGGCGCTGGCGCTCAGCGATTCAAAGCCCTTCTCTTCCTCACCCGGCTCGGTGCGCTTCCGCTCCACCGGCTCCTCATCGCCCATCGGTTCGCGATGCGGCTTGCCGAGCACGTGATTGCGCTGTTCTTCCAGCAGGCTGGCGAGCTCGAGCAGTGTGGGCACCGAGGGCAGGAAGATGCTGGCCGTCTCGCCCGGTGCCCGCGAGCGCACGTACCGCCCGATCGCCTGGGCGAAGAACAGCGGGGTCGAGGCGCTTGTCGCGTACACACCGACAGCCAACCGTGGTACGTCCACGCCTTCGGACACCATGCGCACCGCCACCAGCCACTCGCTGCCGTCGGAGGCGAATTGCGCGATGCGGTCCGAGGATTTCGGATCGTCGGACAGCACCACGGTGGGCTCGGTGCCGGTGATCGTGGTCAGCAGTTTCGCGTAGGCGCGCGCGGCCTTCTGATCGGAGGCGATGATCATGGCCCCGGCATCGGTCATGCCGCCGTTGCGCTTCTGCTGCAGCCGCGCGTGGGCGGCACGCAGCACCGCGGGTATCCAGTCGCCGTTCGGATCCAGGGTGGTGCGCCATGCGCGTGCGGTCTGCTCGGCGCTCAACGGCTCGCCGAGACGTGCGGCATGTTCCTCGCCGGCGCTGTCGCGCCAGCGGGCCTCGCCCGAGTACGCCATGAAGACCACGGGGCGCACCACGCCGTCGGCGAGGGCCTCGGAGTAGCCATAGGTGTGGTCGGCCTGTGAACGCTGGTATCCGGCGCCGTCGGGTTCGTAGTTGATGAACGGGATGGGACTGTCGTCGCTGCGGAACGGCGTCCCGGTCAACGAGAGGCGCCGGGTGGCGTCGTCGAATGCCTCGCGGACCGCCTCGCCCCAGCTCTTGGCATCCCCGGCGTGGTGGATCTCATCGAAGATCACCAGGGTGCGGTGGTTCTCGGTGCGCACCCGGTGCCGGGTGGGGTGGCTGGCTATCTGGGCGTAGGTGACGACGACGCCGTGATACTCCGAGGAGGTTTGTGAATCGGAGTTGCTGAACCGCGGGTCCAGGGACAGGCCAAAGGAGGTTGCCGACTGCGCCCACTGCACCTTGAGGTGTTCGGTCGGCACCACGACGGTGATCTTGTCCACGGTGCCGTCGGTGAGCAGCTCGGTAGCAATCCGCAGGGCAAATCTTGTTTTGCCTGATCCCGGGGTTGCGACCGCGAGGAAGTCCCGGGGTTTGGCGGCCAGATAGCGCACCAATGCCCTGCGTTGCCAGCCCCGCAAGGTGTGGGTGCTGGGCGCCTCTACAGCCCGCACCCGATGGTCTCCGCTCTGACTTGATGATTGAGTCGCAGACTAACGCAACGGATTACGTGAGTGCATCCCGGCGGCGTGGCGGGCGCCGCGTGTCGTGTCACCAAGGGGCAAGTCGGTGACGGTCAGCACAGTGCCCGCCGTCCTTCCGCTCTTCTACTTGACCGGGAAGATCACGTCGGTGAGTTCCTCAGATACCGACCACAACCGACGCTGCAAATCGAGGTCATAGGACTGCTCGCTCGACGCGACGACCTTGGGGTTACCGCGTTGTTCCATAAATCCGTCGGGGCCGTAATACTGGCCACCCAGGGCCGCGGGGTCCGTGGCGGCCCGCAATGTAGGCAGAGCGCCCATATCCGCGCCCTGGACCAGCAGTGGTGCCACGGCGTCGAACACGGCCCGGACCCACAGCGGAGAGTTGCGCGCCAGCTCGGTGTTGGACCCGCCCGGATGCGCGGCCAAGGCGACCGTATTGGTGCCCGCCAGGCGCCGCTGTAGCTCGTAGGTGAACAACAGATTGGCCAGCTTCGACTGGCCGTATGCCGCCACCCGGTTGTAGTTACGTTCCCACTGCAAGTCGTCGAAGTGGATCGCGGCGCGAATGCGGTGTCCGATGCTGGACACGGTCACCACGCGTGAGCCCTCTACCGGCAGCAGGTGGTCCAAGAGCAGGCCGGTGAATGCGTAGTGGCCCAGGTGGTTGGTGCCGAACTGCAGCTCGAAGCCGTCGGCGGTGGTGGACTTCTCGGTCCACATGACACCGGCGTTGTTGATCAGCAGGTCGATCTTGTCGTAGCGCGACTTGAGCTCGTCACTGGCGCGGCGGATGGACTCCAATGATGACAGGTCCAAGGACTGCAGGGTGATGTCGGCGTTCGAGTGGGCGGCGGTGATCGCGTCGGCCGCGGCCTTGCCCTTTTCGGTATTGCGCACTGCCAATACGACGTGGGCGCCGTGTGCGGCGAGTGCCTTAGCGGTCTCCAGACCGAGGCCGGTGTTGGCGCCGGTGACGATGGCGACGCGGCCGGTCTGGTCGGGGATGTCGGTGGTGCTCCATGCGGTCATGGGAACTCCTTGAGTAGTATCTTCAGTAACCGGGGCGGTTACTCCGCTTATGAATATACGGAACGCGCGCCCCGTTTTGTCAAGGCGTCGAGGAGTGTGAGATGGATCAACCCGCCCGGCCGTTGCGTGCCGACGCTGCCCGCAACCGTGCGCGCGTGTTGGAGGTCGCCTACCAAACCTTCGCCGAGGAGGGGCTTGGTGTCCCGATCGACGAGATCGCGCGGCGCGCGGGGGTGGGCGCCGGGACCGTGTACCGGCACTTTCCCGCCAAGGAGGACCTGTATCGCGCGGTCGCGGAGGACCGGATGGGCAGCGTGATCGGTATGGGACGCGAGCTGTTGGAATCCGTCGATCCCGGTGAGGCGTTGTTCGAATTCCTGCGCTCGATGATGGCCTGGGGTGGGACCGACCAAGGGTTGGTCGACGCGTTATCGGGCGCGGGTATTGACGTCGAGGCTCTCATTCCGCGTATCGAGGAGTCCTTCTATGCGGTCCTCGGGGACCTGTTGCGCGCGGCGCAGCAGGCGGGGACCGTGCGATCCGATGTCGGCGTGCACGAGGTCAAGGCACTCATGGTTGGGTGTCAGGCCATGCAGAACTACAACCGGGAGGTCTCGCAGCAGGTGACCGATGTCGTGTTCGATGGGCTGCGGCCACGTCGATAGGGGAGAGGTGGCACGTGTCTGTTCGTCGTTGGCCGATGCTGGTGGCGGTGCTGCTGCTGCTGGGCACTGGATGTTCGTTTTTCGACTCCCGACAGCGGACGACTGGCGCACCCACACCACTGCTGATTCCGCTCAGCTGACGGTCGCGGCGGTGCTCCGCGACATCGATCCGTGCGGTTTTGTCGATGCCGAGTTGATCAAGTCCACGATTCCGCGGGCGATCTCATACGGATACACCGAAGGCTTTGATCGGTGCACCCTTGGGCTGGGTGCGTTCGACGGCGACTTTCCCAGCGATGTCTCGGCGACCATCGGCGTCGACATTGCTCCGGAGCGACCAGATCCTCCCGCTGACTCGAGGGAGATCAACGGGATAGCGGTGACGCACGAGCTGGGGCCGACGAGTAACCGCGGATGGTGCCGGTACGTGTTCAACCTGGGTGCCGCCGACCTGCCCGGTGTGTCCTCCCGTGCGGATGCCGCCGATCTGATGAGGCGTGTTCGGCTGACGGTGGTGGCGAGCCTGTCCCGAGATCCCGGGCCTGCCGATCCCGTCTATCCGTGCAAGGAGGCGGTCACGATCGCGACGGGGGCCGCGCAGATTAGGTCGAAGCAGCTTCCGCTGAAATCCAACTGGCCCGACCCGTGCTCGCTGCTCGCTGATCTGCGCGGTTTCGTCGGCTACCGGCCTAGTGGCGACGATGGAATACGGACCGATCTATACGGGTGCTGGTTCAGCGCGGGGCCGCCCGAGGACAACAAGGCCATTGGGGTACAGCTGACCCTGCGGCCGCTTGACCCGCATGAGCCGGACACCTCCTCCTACGGAGAACAGCGGCATTCGGTCGTCGAGCAGCGCGATGGTGTCGAACTGCACGTCAGCACCGTCACCCGGACTTACGACAAACCGTTCTGTGAGGTCTATGTGTTTCTGGGGGAAGGACTATCCGCCGGCCTACTTCGCTCCCGGGACATCCCGCCCGGACGATGTCCGCGTACCCGGCGCCGTGTTGCGTGGGACCTCGCCCTGTGACGACATCAAAGCGGTGGCGGTGGCGGCACGTAAGAAGTTCGGTCAGTCGTAGGTAGGTAGCACGAACGACCGGCCCACCTTGAGCGCCTGGCGGGCAACCAGCTGACGGATGCCGGGCAGCCGCAGCGACCACAGACCAAGTTTGCGCAGCTGCTTCGCCCAGGGCGACGTGGCGCCGTCGATCTTCAAGGTGCTGAGTGCCAGCTGCTGGCAACGCGCGACGTACGGAGCCATCAGGGTATGGAATCGGGTGAAAGCGGTCTCGAAATCGCCCTGTGCGGAACGTAATTCGTGGGCGAGCACGTATGCGCCGACGATCGCCAGACTCGTACCCATGCCTGACCGAGGCGAGGCGCACCAGGCCGCGTCCCCGATGAGACACACCCGACCACGGGAGTACTCGTTCAGATGCACCTGGCACAACGAGTCGAAATAGGGCTCGTCGGTGGCTGAAAGGGCATCCAGAACGGCCGCAGTCTCCCAGCCGAAGCCGGTGAACCTTTCGCGAAACAGCCGCTTGTTGCCCTCGATGTCCCGGTAGTCGAACTTCAGGTCGTCGTCAGAGAACGCGAGTGACCCCCGGGCTGGGGTGTCGGGAGCGGTTACCTGGATGCCAACGCCCCGCGTACCTTCCCGGAAGCTCACCGTCTGGTGGTCGAGACCGAGGTGGTTGTCCATCGCGAAAAACGTGAAGTACTGGCCCAACTGGGTCACGAATTCGGTTTCGGGCCCAAATGTCAGCGCGCGAAGACCGGAATGCACGCCATCGGCGCCGATCACGAGATCGAAGCTCTCCGGAGCAGATCCCGCGAAAGAGACGGCGACCTCAGCGCCGTCTTCACGCACATCGGTGATCCAATCGCCGAAGCGAAATGTGGCATGGTCGCGCACTGCGTCGTGCAGGATGCGGGCGAGATCTCCCCACAGGATCTCTAATTCCCCGCTGATGACCTCCGGTGGCAGCCGGGCGATTTCGTTGCCCCCGGCATCGACCATCACCAAGGACCCCATGTGCGTGGCCTGCGCTCGCACCGCTTGGAGCACACCCATCTTGTCCAGTACCTCGATCGACGGCCCGCGGAAGTCGACGGCCTGACCGCCACTCCGCAAGGCCCTGGCGCGCTCGACGATCGTGACGGAGTGTCCTTCTTGCGCAAGCCAGTACGCCAACGCGGGACCTGCGATACCACCACCACTGATGAGGATATTGAGCGACATGCCCAGCACCCTAGACCTCGTTCCTGAATGTCCGGGCGCCACGACCACGGCCCGTTGTTCCGGGTTCTGCGCTCAGCTCAGCCCGAGCCGAGATCGGTGCGGGCACGTTCGGCGAGTTGGTCGCGCTCGTGGGCATATTGAATCGCAGGCCCGATCGATTCGGGCCCTGGAACAACGCGAGCTGCGCGGCGTCCAGGTCGGCAACTATTGGATCCATCGCACTGCCGACGATCTTGACCGCTGCCTCTGTCTTGGCCATCGGGTCGGATTCGGCGGCAGGTGCGGCCGTCGGGGTGTCCTTATCCATTGGGCGCCAACCCTTCCCGTTTGTAGCAAGGAGGCCTTGCCTAGTCTTTGCACTTGCCGAGGGGCAACCCACCCGATTTCCGAGATCAGCGCGATGTTGCGGCTCGGGTGGTCGGGCACGGGCGCCGGTGTCACTAGATAAATAACTACCCCGGTACCCCGGCTGCGGCGCATAATCCACCCGGCGCTCAATGACCGTGACATCGCGGTTCGCGAGCTTGAGCAGATAGCGACTCCCGTCGGGCATCACTGATTCGTGCTGGAGGGCCATGGCAGCGATGAGAGCTTATGCGGTTGCGGCAACCGTCTCAGCCGTCTCGGCCGCAGTCGTTCCGGTGGTGTATGCGGCCGCAGATCCAGGTCATACCAATGAGCTCCGGACACCCTCGCACAACATCATCTGCTTGCTATCGACCGCCGACAATCCGCATGACAACCACGTGCGGTGTGAGATCGCGCAGATCGCCTACACGCCGCCGCCACCGCCGCCGGACTGCGGCTCGTTCGCCAAGTCGATGGGGCACATGATCTTTCTCTATCAAGGGCGACAGGCCGGTTTCCAATGCCCACATGATTCGATATCTGCGGATATCGACGTGCCGGTGCTGGCGTATGGCCAATCGATACAGGCCGGGAGTTTCCACTGTGACAGCACCGAGCAAAGCGTCGACTGCACCGACACCAGCTCCGGGCGCGGGTTCGGAATTTCTCGAGGTGGTTATGACATCACGTAGGCAGATCATCCAGCGTCCCTGGCCAATTCTGGCGGTGGCCGTGGTGCTGGCCGTCGTGGTGCTTGGGGCCGTGATCGGTGCGCGCCAGTGGACACACACCGCCGCTGCCGCCTGCCAACTGGACGACCAATCCCGACGTCAGGCGGAGATTTTTGCCACCAACAACACCGCGGTCATCAACGACCCCAACGATCCACGGCTCCGAGATGGGTTGGAGACCTTCGAGGAACAGGCGGAAGACACCATGGCGCGCAACAATGCCCACGCCGTCGGGTCGACGCTCCTCGACGGGGTGTACTGGTCGGACGACCGACAGCAGACCACCTATGAGCGATCCCGCGAGTTCCACCTGTGCGATGTGGGTGAGCCGCAACTACACGCCGTTGCCGAGCAGGTGCGGCGTCAATTCAATCAGGAGTCGGTGCTGACGTTTGAGTATCTGCCGCAAGGGCAGCTCGGCGCCGACGCCGCGATAGTGACGGTGCCGGGTATCGACGTGCACAGATTCCACGACGCATTGGTCGCCGACCGCCCGGCGCGAGATCGTCTGGACGGCGGCTCGGTCACGGTCGATCGGACTCTGCTTTTGGTTGCGGGCGCAACGGATATCGATGTCGCCCGCAACCTCATCACCGAATCGGGAGGAGATTGGTCCGTTGCGTCGGTTCGCTACGGGAAGCGCGAGTTCGTTGGGTAACAACGTCGTTCCTGGGTTGAGTGGGTGGCGAACGGGCCTCGTCATCGCCGCCGCGGGGGTGTCCCTTCTGGGTGCCCCCTCGGCTTAGGCCGATGAACCGTTCGTCTTCCAAGTCCCGTCAGGGAACATCGTCTGCTACCTGGGTCCGGCCGCCGAGGGCGGAACGAATGGAGCTGTCGGGTGTGAGATCGGTGACCACACCTACGCGCCGCCGCCGCCGCGCCCGCAGACCTGTCATCTGGGGTGGGGCGATCGGTTTTACCTTGCCCAGGGCAGCCCGGTGACGGTGTCGTGCCGCGGCGACACCGTGCGCACCGGCAACCTGCCCACTCTCGACTACGGTGAGAGCGCGTTCTCGGGCGCGATTCGTTGCGGCATCGAGGAGACCGGAGTCACCTGCACCGACAACTCCACCGGGCATTTCTTTCGGCTGTCCACCGGTTCATATCAGCTGGGGTGACCTGCATTGATACCTGTAATCTCCAGATCGAGGCCCTTGTTGGCGACAGGGTGACCGGCGGAATGGGCCGCGACGTCGTATTTATTCGTCTAACGAGTCTCCGATCGCCCTTGCACTCGCCATGCTCGAGTGCTAAACATGGCATTGGCACTCACGACCGGTGAGTGCTAGGCCGGGACGGTGAGGCCGCAGCCCACACAGCTGCGTCCGTCCGTCGCGGGCACTGCGCCCGGCCCAGAACGTGCAACCCCCTATACGGAGGAATCACTTCGCAATGGCCAAGACAATTGCGTATGACGAAGAGGCCCGCCGCGGCCTGGAGCGGGGCCTCAACGCCCTCGCTGACGCGGTCAAGGTGACGCTGGGCCCCAAGGGTCGCAACGTCGTCTTGGAGAAGAAGTGGGGCGCCCCCACGATCACCAACGATGGTGTTTCCATCGCCAAGGAGATCGAGCTGGAGGATCCGTACGAGAAGATCGGCGCTGAGCTGGTCAAGGAAGTTGCCAAGAAGACCGATGACGTCGCGGGTGACGGCACTACTACCGCCACCGTGCTCGCTCAGGCTCTGGTCAAGGAAGGTCTGCGTAACGTCGCCGCCGGCGCCAACCCGCTCGGCCTGAAGCGCGGCATCGAGAAGGCCGTGGAGGCTGTTACCAGCGCTCTGCTGGCTTCCGCCAAGGAGATCGACACCAAGGAGCAGATCGCGGCCACCGCGGGTATCTCCGCTGGTGACCAGTCCATCGGCGATCTGATCGCCGAGGCCATGGACAAGGTTGGCAACGAGGGTGTCATCACCGTCGAGGAGTCCAACACCTTCGGCCTGCAGCTGGAGCTCACCGAAGGCATGCGCTTCGACAAGGGCTACATCTCGGGTTACTTCGTGACCGACGCCGAGCGTCAGGAAGCTGTTCTGGAGGATCCCTACATCCTGCTGGTCAGCTCCAAGGTGTCGACCGTCAAGGACCTGCTGCCCTTGCTGGAGAAGGTCATCCAGGCCGGCAAGCCGCTGCTGATCATCGCTGAAGACGTTGAGGGCGAAGCACTTTCGACCCTGGTCGTCAACAAGATCCGTGGCACCTTCAAGTCCGTCGCCGTCAAGGCTCCGGGCTTCGGCGACCGCCGCAAGGCCATGCTGCAGGACATCGCGATCCTGACCGGCGGACAGGTCATCAGCGAAGAGGTGGGCCTCTCCCTGGAGACCGCAGGCGTGGAGCTGCTCGGCACTGCGCGCAAGGTCGTCGTCACCAAGGACGAGACCACCGTCATCGAGGGTGCCGGCGATGCCGACGCGATCCAGGGCCGTGTCGCCCAGATTCGTGCCGAGATCGAGAACAGCGACTCCGACTACGACCGCGAGAAGCTGCAGGAGCGCCTGGCCAAGCTGGCCGGCGGTGTTGCGGTGATCAAGGCCGGAGCTGCCACCGAGGTGGAGCTCAAGGAGCGCAAGCACCGCATCGAGGACGCCGTTCGCAACGCGAAGG
>Ga0265327_10000275_pt1 | contig 101668 bp, 94 predicted proteins | sample 41621metaG_FD_202089 | JGI IMG/M metagenome (GOLD analysis project Ga0265327, IMG submission 202089) | Rhizosphere microbial communities from Carex aquatilis grown in University of Washington, Seatle, WA, United States - 4-16-21 metaG | ecosystem: Host-associated > Plants > Roots > Rhizosphere...
GCTTCTCAAGGCTCAAGCAGTTCCGGCGCGTCGCCACCCGCTTCGAGAAGACCGCCAGGAACTATCTCGCCATCGTCACCCTCGCCGCCATCGTCCTATGGCTGCGCTAAATGTCCACAGATCCTAGGACCCGACTCGACCGGCCGCCGGCGCGGCCGGGATTCACCGCCTGTTAACCCTATGAATGGCGCCTTGGCCTAAAGGTCGCCGCGCGCGATGCTGGCGGAACACATGACGAACGCGATTCGGATACTGGGCCTGGACCCCGGGCTGCGGCGCACCGGCTGGGGCGTGGTGGCGCTGGAGGGCTCGCGCCTGAGCCACGTCGCCCATGGGGTGATCGCGCCGGCCGAAAAGGCGCCCCTGTCCGAGCGCCTGCTGGCGGTGTTCCAGGCGGTGGCGGCGGTGATCGCCCAGCACCAGCCGCACGAGGCGGCCATCGAAGAGACCTTCATGACGGCCAATGGCCAGTCGACCCTGAAACTGGGCCACGCCCGCGCCGCGGCCATGCTGGCGCCGGCCCAGGCCGGCCTGGTGGTGGCCGAATACGCCGCCAAGGTGGTCAAGAAGGCGGTCGTCGGGACCGGCGGGGCGGACAAGGACCAGGTGGCCTTCATGATCGCCCGCCTGCTGCCGGGCGCCGGCGGACCGTCGGCGGACGCCGCCGACGCCCTGGCGGTGGCCATCGCCCACGCCCATGGCCGGCAGCTGCTGCGTCAGGGCTATGGCGGCCAGGCCAACCATGCGCGGCTGCAGGCGGCCGTGCTGGCGGCGGGCGAGGCGACCCAGACCCCCGCGGCGGCCAAACTGGCGGCGGCCCGGCGGCTGGCCCGGAGCGCGGCGCGATGATCGGACGCCTGCGTGGCCTGGTCGCCGAGGTCGGCGAGGAGGAGGCCCTGATCGACGTGGGCGGGGTGGGCTATGTGGTCCGCTGCGGCGCGCGCACCCTGGGACGCCTGCCGGCGCCGGGGGACGAGGCCCTGCTGCACGTGGAGACCCAGTGGGCCGAGGCCACGGGCATGCGGCTCTACGGCTTCCTGACCCGGGAAGACCGCCGCGCCTTCGTCATGCTGCAGGACATCCAGGGCGTCGGGCCCAAGGCGGCGCTGGGGGTGCTGGACGTGCTCAGCCCGCCGGAGCTGGCCGCCGCCGTGGCGCGCGAGGACAAGGCGGCGGTGGCGCGGGCCAACGGGGTCGGGCCCAAGCTGGCCCTGCGCATCGTCACTGAGCTGAAGGACAAGCCCATCGCCGACGGCGCCGTGGCGGCCTTCCACGCCAGCATCGCCCCGGCCGGCCCGCCGCCGGTGTCGGCCGCCGGCGAGGCGGTGGCGGCGCTGATGGGCCTGGGCGTGGCCGAGGTCTCCGCCCGCCGGGTGGTCGACCAGGCCGCCCTGCGCCTGGGCGAGGACGCGTCAGAGGCCGTGCTGATCAAGGCCGCGCTGCAGGAGCTTGGACGGTGAGCCGGCTGGTTTCCGGCGAGGCGGGGGTGTTCGAGCCCACCGACCGGGCCCTGCGGCCCCAGACCCTGGCCGAGTTCGTGGGCCAGGAGCAGGCCAAGGGCAATCTGAAGGTGTTCATCGACGCCGCCCGGAACCGCGGCGAGGCGCTGGACCACGTGCTGCTGTTCGGCCCGCCGGGGCTGGGCAAGACGACCCTGGCCCAGATCATCGCCCGCGAGCTGGGGGTCAATTTCCGCGCCACCTCCGGGCCGGTGCTGGCCAAGGCCGGCGACCTGGCGGCGATCCTGACCAACCTGGAAGCCAACGACGTCCTCTTCATCGACGAGATCCACCGCCTGGCCGCCAATGTGGAGGAAATCCTCTATCCGGCCATGGAGGACCACGCCCTGGACCTGGTGATCGGGGAGGGGCCTTCGGCGCGCACGGTGCGCATCGATCTGGCGCCCTTCACCCTGGTGGCGGCGACGACCCGGGCGGGGCTGCTGGCGACGCCCCTGCGCGACCGTTTCGGCATCCCGATCCGGCTGGAGTTCTACACCCCCGACGAGCTGCAGCGGGTGCTGACCGGGGCGGCGCGCAAGATGGGGGCGAACCTGTCGGACGAGGGGGCCATGGAGATCGCCCGCCGGGCGCGGGGCACGCCGCGGGTGGCGGGGCGCCTGCTGCGCCGGGTGCGCGACTTCGCCGACGCCGAGGGCGCGGCGGTGATCGACAAGGCCTGCGCGGCCCGGGGCCTGGCGCGGCTGGAGGTGGATCCGTCGGGGCTGGACAGCCTCGACCGCCGCTATCTCACTGCCCTGATCCAGAACTACGCCGGCGGGCCGGCCGGGGTGGAGACCCTGGCCTACGCCATCGCCGAGGCCCGCGACGCGGTCGAGGACGTCATCGAGCCCTTCCTGATGCAGCAGGGCTTCATCCAGCGCACCCCGCGCGGGCGCCTGGCCTGCGCCAAGGCCTACGAGCACCTGGGCCTGAACGCCCCGCCGGAGGTCACCGTCACGCCGCCGAAAGGACAGGCCAGCCTCTTCGACGAGGAAGGGTGATGGCGGTCGAACCTCCCACCGCCGGCGTCTTCGAGGGCCGCGAGCACCTGCTGCCGGTGCGGATCTACTATGAGGACACCGACTTCACGGGCCTGGTCTATCACGCCAACTACCTGCGCTATTTCGAGCGGGGGCGCAGCGACTACCTGCGGCTGGCGGGGGTGGACCATACGGCGCTGCTGGAGCGGCCCGACCCCTGCGCCTTCGTGGTGACGCGGGTGGCGCTGGACTTCCGCAAGGCCGCGCGGGTGGACGACGCCCTGACGGTGCGGACCACCTATGACGACATCAAGGGCGTGCGCCTGATCATCCGCCAGCGCATCGAGCGCGGCGGGGACCTGATCGCCGAGGCCGAGGTCACCGCCGCCTGCATCACTCCGGACGGGCGCCCACGCCGGCCGCCCGCCGATCTCGTGGAAACGTTGCGGCCGCGGCTGGCGGTCCCGTCAGCGCCATAGTTTCACCATTCCCCATCCTCTAAGACGCATCACCATGGACCCTGCCGGTACGATCACCCCCGACCATTTCACCCCGCTCTATGTCGTCACGCACGCCAACATCGTCGTGCAGTTCGTGCTGGCGGGCCTGGCGATCGCCTCGGTGTGGTCGTGGACCGTGATCATCGAGAAGGCGGTGCGCTTCACCTCGCTGAACCGCTACGCCAACCGCTTCGAGGACGAGGTGGGATCGGGCCGCTCGCTGGAGGACATCGCCGCGGCGGCCGGGGAGTCCCCGCGCCACGCCCTGCCGCGGATGCTGCAGGCGGCGCTGCGCGAGTGGCGCGACGCGCGGTCCAAGGGGCTGCTGACCTCGGGCGGGGCCGAGGCCCAGACCGCCTTCCTGATCCAGCGCATCGACCGGGTGCTGGACAGCGTCATCGCCCGCGAGGCGCAGCGGGTGGAGAACGGCCTCAGCCTGCTGGCCATCGTCGCCACGGCCTCGCCCTTCATCGGCCTGTTCGGCACGGTGTGGGGGATCATGAGCGCCTTCCAGAAGATCGCCGCCGAGAAGAACACCAACCTGACGGTGGTCGCGCCCGGCATCGCCGAGGCCCTGTTCGCCACCGCCATCGGCCTGGCCGCCGCCATCCCGGCCTATATCGCCTACAACAAGTTCTCGGGCGACGCGGCCAAGTACGCCGCCCGCCTGGAGGGCTTCGCCGACGACCTGGTGACCGCCATCCAGCGGCGCCTGGCGGAGCGGACCTGAGGCCATGGCGCTCTCGGTCAACGACGCCCTGGGCGGCGGCCGCCGGCGCGGCCGGGCCCGGCGCGCGCGGCGCGCGGCGCTGAGCGAGATCAACGTCACGCCCCTGGTGGACGTGATGCTGGTGCTGCTGATCATCTTCATGGTTTCGGCCCCCCTCTTGACGGTGGGCGTGCCGCTGGAACTGCCCAAGACCGAGGCCGGGGCGATGCAGGACCAGACCGAGCCGCTGACGGTGTCGGTCAAGGCCGACGGCTCGATCTTCCTGAACGAGACCCAGATCCCGTTCGAGAACTTCTCTCCGGCCCTGCGCGACATGGCCGGCCAGGGATTCACCCGGCCGATCTATGTGCGCGCCGACGGGCGGGCGCCCTATGCGGTGGTGGCCCAGGTGATGGCCAGCCTGTCGTCGTCGGGCTTTTCCTCGATCAACCTGATCACCGACACCGGCGGCCCGTCGTCCGGCGCGCCCGAGGGCGGCCCGGTGAAGCCGGTGGGGCCCCAGGGGCCGCAGGCGGGAGGCGCCGCGCCTTGAATCCGGCCTGGTCGCCTCAGGGCCGCGACGACGGCTGGCTGCCCGCCCTGGCGGCGGCGGCGGTGCTGCACGTCCTGGTGTTCGCCCTGGTGGTGATGTTCGGCCTGCCCAAGCTCAAGCCCGGCGGCGCGTCGGTGCCGATCAACATCGTCGCCAACGCCCCGGCCAGGGACAGCCACGCCGCCGAGCCGGCGCCGGAGCCCCAGCCCGCCGCCACCGAGGAGCCCGTCCCCGAGGCTCCGCCCGCGCCGCCCGCCGCCAAGTCGGTTCCAACCCCGCCGGTCCCGCCCAAGCCCGCGCCGAAGCCGGTCCCCACTCCGGCCCCGGCCAAGACCGCGCCGCTGAAGGCCCAGCCGCCGCCGACCCCGGCTCCGCCGCATCCGGCCAAGCCCGCGCCGGTCCAGCCGGCCTTCGACCTCGACAAGCTGCAGAGCAACATCTCGAAGTACGCTACGAAGTCCGCCCCGCCGCGTCCGTCGGGCGGGTTGCGCGGTCCGCCCCGCGTGGACCGGGCGCCGCCGACCCTGGCGAGCGGAAGCGCCGGCCCCTCGAACGCCGACGTGGAAGGCCTGGGCCAACTCCTGAACCGGCTGTGGAACCCCAACTGCGCCGCCGACCCGGTGGATGTCGACCTGGCCATCGACGTGGACCTCAACGGCCGCATCCGCGTTGATGCCCACGGCCGCGATCAATCGTCCGATCCGGCCGTCGCCGCGTCCTACATCCGGGCCGTCTCGGCCGTGCACAAGGTCGAGCCCTACGATCCGAAGTTCCGGGGACAGCACATCCCGATTAGATTCATTGCGTCGAAGGCCTGCGCCAACCGCTAGGAGATGAGGGTGTTTCGCACCAAGAACCTGTTCTCGACCCTTCTGGCGGCCCCGCTGGGGCTGTTCCTGGCCGCCTTGCTGCTGGCCGCGCCCCTGCTGTCCTCGCCCACGGCCGCGCGGGCGGACATCGTGGTCAACGTCGACCAGGGCGTCACCCAGCCCCTGCCCATCGCCATCCCGGCCTTCGGCGGATCGTCCGTCGGCGGACAGGTGAGCCAGGTGGTGACCGCCGACCTGCAGCGCTCGGGCCTGTTCCGGCCGCTGGACCCCAACACCTTCGTGCAGAAGCGCATCGACGTGAACCTGCAGCCGCAGTTCGACCAGTGGAAGCAGATCGGCTCCCAGGCCCTGGTCACCGGCCAGGTGACCAACGACGGCGACGGCCGGCTGCGCGTCGATTTCCGGCTGTGGGACGTCTATGCCGGCGAGCAGTTGCTGGGCCTGCAGTTCACCACCACGCCGGAGAACTGGCGGCGCCTGGCGCACAAGATCGCCGACGCCGTCTACGAGAAGCTCACCGGCGAGAAAGGCTATTTCGACACCCGCGTGGTGTTCGTGGCCGAGAGCGGCAGCAAGGCCAAGCGCATCCGCCGCCTGGCGATCATGGATCAGGACGGGGCCAATCCGAGTTACCTGACCGACGGCTCGTACATGGTGTTCACGCCGCGCTTCTCGTCGAACAGCCAGGAGATCACCTTCATGGCGCTGCGGCCCACGGGCGCCAGCATCTACCTGCTGAACATCGAGACCGGCCGCCAGGAAGCCCTCGGCCACTATCCCGGCATGGTGTTCGCGCCCCGCTTCTCGCCCGACGGGCGCAAGGTCGCCTTCTCGGTGGAAAAGGCCGGCAACAGCGACATCTATGTGATGGACCTGGGCAGCCACGCCACCAGCCGCGTGACCACCGACCCGGCCATCGACACCTCGCCGTCGTTCTCGCCGGACGGCGGGCAGATGGTGTTCAACTCCGACCGCAGCGGCTCGCCCCAGATCTATGTGATGAACGCCGACGGTTCGGGCGCGCACCGCATCTCTGGCGGCGGCGGCCGGTACACCGCGCCGGTGTGGAGCCCGGACGGCAAGCTGATCGCCTTCACCAAGCAGGAGGGCGGCCAGTTCCACATCGGGGTGATGAACCCCGATGGCTCGGGCGAGCGCATCCTGACCTCCAGCTATCTGGACGAGGGGCCGACCTGGGCGCCCAACAGCCGGGTGATCATGTTTTTCCGCGACAGCGGGGGCGGCGGGCCGCGCCTGTGGGCCGTGGACGTCACCGGCCGGGTGACGGCCCAGGCGCCCTATCCGCTGTCGGCGTCCGACCCGGCGTGGTCGCCGCTGCTCAATTGACGGGGCGATGCAGGTAATGGCGCCACGCCCAGACCACATTCGCAAGTTCCGGTGCGGTTTGCCGTGGCGGAACGGCCCCGACTGGTTCCAATATAGGCGCTCAGTGACCTTTGCTATTCGAGGAGCATGGCGATGACTCACCCCTTTGGTCCCGCGACTAGACTGGCGCTTGTGGTTCTGGCCGCGGCTTCGCTGGCCGCCTGCGCCTCCACCAAGCCAGCCGGTCCGGTGGCCCCCCGGGGTCCGTCCGAGCCGGAAGCGCCCTACCGCCCGCCGTCGCAGCCCGGCCCCGTCACCCAGGAACAGGCGCCCGGCGTCACGCCTGGATCGGTCCAGGACTTCGTCATCAACGCCGGCGAGCTCGTCTATTTCGACCTCGACAGCTACACCCTGCGCGCCGACGCCAAGCCGGTGCTGGACGCCCAGGCCAACTGGCTGCGCCGCTGGAGCGCGGTGCGCGTGCGCATCGAGGGCAACTGCGACGAACGCGGCACCCGGGAATACAACTTCGCCCTGGGCGCGCGCCGCTCGAACGCGGTGAAGGAATACCTGATCAGCCGCGGCATCACCGCCAGCCGCATCGACACCATCTCCTATGGCAAGGAGCGGCCGCTGGATCCGGGCTCGAACGAGGAAGCCTGGGCCCGCAACCGCAACGCTCGCACGGCCATCACGGAAGGCGCGCGCTAGTTCCCATGGCCCCCCGCCGGCTTACCCTGTTCCTGGCCGCCAGCGCCGTCGCGCTCGGCATCGGCGGCCACGCCCTCGCCCAGACGTCCCTAGACGACCCGCTGGACGATCATTCCGCCAAGCGGCTGGACCGCATGGAAAAGGTGCTGCGCGAACTGCGGGCCATCGTCTTCCAGGGCCGCGAAACGGGCCAGCCGATCGTCGTCCAGCCCGCCGACACCCAGAGCCAGATCGCGGCCTTGAGCGACCGCGTGAACGACCTGGACCAGACCCTGCAGCGGCTCAACGGCCAGCTCGACGCCTCCACGCACAGCCTGGAAGAGTCGCGGCGGACCGCGGCGGCCCTGCGGACCGAGAACGCGGCGCTGAAGGCGCGGGTGGACCAGCTGGAACAGAAGGTCACCACCCTGGCCAGCCCGCCGCCGCCCCCGCCAGGGGCCGAGAGCGGACCCGCCAGCGGCGGACCGGCGACCCTGAACGAGGACCGCGGCTCGCCGGCGGCCCCGGTCGCGGAAGATCCGGCCCAGGCCTTCCAGGCGGCCAAGCGCTCGCTGTTCGATGGCCGCTATGACCAGGCCGAGGCCCAGTTCGGCGACTATGTCGGCAAGTATGGCGATACGCCGCGCGGGCCGGAGGCGCGCTACTACTACGCCAAGACCCTGCTGGCGCGGAAAGCCTACGCCGACGCCGCCACGGCCGACATCGCCGCCATCCGCGGCTGGCCGCAGACGACCTGGGCCCCCGACGCGGTGTTCGACCTGTCGCGGGCCCTGATCGGGCTGAAGCGCAACGCCGACGCCTGCGGAATCCTGCAGCAGCTCACCATCCACTATCCCAAGGCCAACGCCGAGCTGAAGGCCCGGGCGGCCGCGGCGCGCGGCCAGGCGCAGTGCTCCTAGACCAACAGTCGGCGATCCGGACGCCCGACTGCGCCGGCGCGCCGGCCTGGCCCGAGCCGGGCTTCGACGCCTGGCTGCAGCGCGACATCGCCGCGCCGCTGATCGTGGCCGTCTCCGGCGGCGGCGATTCCCTGGCCCTGCTGCTGATGGCGCACGCCTGGGCCGCGCGCGCCGGCCGGCGGCTGATCCTCGCCACCGTCGACCATGGGCTGCAGGCCGCCGGCGCGGACTGGGCCGCCCGATGCGCCGCGCGCGCCGTCGCCCTGGGCCTGGAGCATCGCACCCTGGCCTGGACCGGCGACAAGCCGGCGGCCGGCCTGCCCGCCGCGGCGCGCGCCGCCCGTCACGCCCTGCTGGCCGACCTGGCCCGCGCGGCGGGGGCCGGGGTGATCCTGATGGGCCATACCGCCGACGACCTTCTGGAGGCGGCCGCCATGCGCGCGGCCGGCGCCACCACGCCGGACCCCCGGCCGTGGTCGCCCTCGCCGGCCTGGCCGCAGGGGCGGGGGGTGTTCCTGCTGAGGCCGCTGCTGGGCGTCCGGCGCGCGGCGCTGCGCGCGTGGCTGGCGGCGCGGGGCGAGACCTGGATCGAGGACCCCGCCAACGCCGATCCCCGCTTCGCCCGGGCGCGGGCCAGGGCGGGCTTGTCGGGCGGGGAGACGGCCGGCGGCGGCCGGCCTGAAGCGATGACAGCAGAGCCCGCGGCGACGGCGCTGGCCGGGCCGGACGGCAGCCTGACGTTCGCGCGCGGCATCCTGGCGAGGCGCGACGGTCCGGCCGCGCGGACCCTGGCGGCGGCCCTCGTCTGCGCCGGAGGCGGCGCCCGCCCGCCCGCCCGGGCCCAGGTCGTCCGGCTGCTGGAGCGGCTCGCGGCCAGGGAAACCTTCAGCGCCAGCCTGTCCGGGGCGAGGATCGAGGCGGAAAATGACCGCATCGTGATCGCCCGTGAGGCGGGAGAGTTCAGGCGCGCGCGCGCGCCGACCGTGCCGCTGCCGGACGGCGAGACGGTGGTCTGGGATGGCCGATTCACCCTCACGGCGCATCGGCCCGGCCTGGCCGCGCGACCCCTGGCGGGTCTGATGGCGAAGCTCGATCCCCATGAATCCAAGGCCTTGGCGCGGCTGCCCGCGGCGGCGCGCGGAGGGCTGCCGGCGGTGGTGGACGACGGGGGGGCGGTGACTTGCCCGATCCTTGCACAGGGCCCCGACGTCGCGGCCGAGAGCCTGGTCGCGGCGCGGTTTCTCGCCGCATCGGGCGCGGTGCGGGACGAGGAGACGTTGTGGCGCGTGGCGAAAGCGGCCAGGACATCCTAAATTGACGGCAGTGGGCGCTATGAGGCGAGTTTCATGAATCTGCGGAATGTGGCGATCTGGGTCGTCATCCTGGTGGCCCTGGTGGCCGTCTACGGTGTGATGAAGGGGGCGACGCCGAGCGGCGCCACCCAGCAGGTCCAGTATTCGGCCCTGCTCAACAAGGTCGATGCCGGCGAGATCACCTTCCTGAAGATCCACGGTCAGAGCATCGACGCCACGGATCGCCAGAAGCACACGCTGAAGGCCACCGGCCCGGTCGACACCGGCGAGCTGCAGAAGAAGCTCGAGGCCAAGAGCGTGCCCTACGACTTCGACCCGCCGGGCCAACTGACCATCGTCGGCATCCTGGTGCAGATGCTGCCCATCCTGCTGCTGATCGGGGTGTGGATCTTCTTCATGCGCCAGATGCAGGGCGGGGCGCGCGGGGCCATGGGCTTCGGCAAGTCCAAGGCCAAGCTGCTGACCGAGAACAAGAACCGCGTCACCTTCGATGACGTCGCCGGCGTCGACGAGGCCAAGGAAGAGCTGACCGAGATCGTCGACTTCCTGAAGGACCCGGCCAAGTTCCAGCGCCTGGGCGGCAAGATTCCCAAGGGCGCCCTGCTGATCGGCCCTCCGGGCACCGGCAAGACCCTGATCGCGCGGGCCGTGGCCGGCGAGGCGGGCGTGCCCTTCTTCACCATCTCCGGCTCCGACTTCGTGGAGATGTTCGTGGGCGTCGGCGCCAGCCGCGTGCGCGACATGTTCGAGCAGGCCAAGAAGAACGCCCCCTGCATCATCTTCATCGACGAGATCGACGCCGTCGGCCGCCATCGCGGCGCGGGCCTGGGCGGCGGCAACGACGAGCGCGAGCAGACCCTGAACCAGCTGCTGGTGGAGATGGACGGCTTTGAGTCCAACGAAGGCATCATCCTGATCGCGGCCACCAACCGGCCGGACGTTCTGGACCCCGCGCTGCTGCGTCCGGGCCGCTTCGACCGCCAGGTCGTGGTGCCGAACCCGGACATCAACGGCCGCGAAAAGATCCTGCGCGTGCACATGCGCAACGTGCCCCTGGCCGCCGACGTCGACGTCAAGGTGATCGCCCGCGGCACCCCCGGCTTCTCCGGCGCGGACCTCGCCAACCTGGTCAACGAAGCCGCCCTGATGGCCGCGCGCAAGAACCGCCGCATGGTCACCCAGCGCGACTTCGAGGACGCCAAGGACAAGGTGATGATGGGCGCCGAGCGCAAGTCCATGGTCATGTCCGAGGACGAGAAGCGGATGACCGCCTATCACGAAGGCGGCCACGCCCTGGTGACCTTGAACGTGGTCAAGACCGACCCGGTGCACAAGGCGACGATCATCCCGCGCGGCCGCGCCCTGGGCATGGTCATGCAGCTTCCGGAACGCGACAAGCTGTCGATGAGCTACGAGGAAATGACCTCGCGCCTGGCCATCCTGTACGGCGGGCGGGTGGCGGAAGAGATCATCTTCGGCAAGGAGAAGGTCACGTCGGGCGCCTCGTCCGACATCGAGCAGGCCACGCGCCTGGCCCGGGCGATGGTCACCAAGTGGGGCTATTCGGACCAGCTCGGCATGGTGTCCTATGGCGACAACCAGGACGAGGTGTTCCTGGGCCACTCGGTGAGCCGCACCCAGAACGTCTCGGAAGAGACCGCCCGGATCATCGACGCCGAGGTCAAGCGCCTGACCACCGAGGGCTACGCCGAGGCCAAGCGGATCCTGACCACCAAGCTGGAGGACCTGCACACCCTGGCCAAGGCCCTGCTGGAGTACGAGACCCTGACCGGCGACGAGATCACCAACGCCCTCAAGGGCGTGGCGCCGGTGCGCGACGAGGCGGAGGCCAAGGCCCCCGCCGGCCCGCGCGTCTCGGTGCCCCTGGCGCCGCGGCCGACCACGGAGCCGAAGCTGGCGTAAAGCCTGCATGCTCACCAGAAACCACGGCGGGCGCTTCGCGGCGCCCGCCGTTTTCGTCTAGAGCCAGTCCCATGAACTTTCCCCTGGTCATGGGCGTCGTCAACGTCACGCCGGACAGCTTTTCCGACGGCGGGCGGGGGCCGGACGCCGCCATCGCCCACGCTCGCCGGCTGATCGCCGAGGGGGCCGACATCCTCGACATCGGCGGCGAGTCCACCCGGCCGGGCGCCGAGCCGGTGGACGCGGCGCGGGAGATCGACCGCGTCCTGCCGGTGATCGCGGCGATCGCGGCCGAGAGCGGTGTGCGCCTGTCCATCGACACCATGAAGCCCGCCGTCGCCCGCGCGGCCGTGGCCGCCGGGGCCTCGATGTGGAACGACGTCACCGCCCTCGGCTTCGCGCCGGAAAGCCCGGCCGTGGCGGCCGAACTCGGCTGCGAGGTGGTGCTGATGCACATGCGCGGCACGCCCCGGACGATGAACGCCGAGGCCCGCTACGGCGACCTCCTGGCCGAGGTGGAGGATGAGCTGCTGGCCCGCGTCGAGGCGGCCCTGGCGGCCGGTGTGTCGCGCGACCGGATCTGGCTGGACCCCGGCCTCGGCTTCGCCAAGACCGCCGAGCAGAGCCTGACCCAACTGCGCCACCTGGACCGCTTCGTGGCCCTGGGCTTTCCCGTCCTGCTGGGCGCCAGCCGCAAGAGCTTCCTCAAGGCTGTCGATCCCTCGGCGGTCCGGGCCGAGGACCGCCTTGGCGGCTCGATCGCCGCCGCCCTGGTCGGGGCGCGGGCCGGGGTGGCGGCCGTGCGCGCGCACGACGTGCGCGAGACGGCGCAGGCCCTCGATCTCTGGGCGGTGGCGAACCCAAAGCAAGAAGACTGACCACGAACCACACGAACGCGGCGATCCATCCTTCGCCGTCGCGGCGCGACCCGCTCCGAACCGTTCGTGTGGTTCGTGTGGTTCGTGGTTCCCATCCCTTGATTGAGCGGACGCTTAGCCCGCGGCCTTGCCTGTGAAGCCCGGTTTGGATGGCGCGATCGAGCCTTGCGCGATAATCCGGAGCGGATGAGCACCCCTCCCATGGCCCGGGCCCTCGGCCGCGTCCTGATCATCGCCGGGTCCGACAGCGGCGGCGGGGCGGGGATCCAGGCGGACATCAAGGCGGTGACGGCGCTGGGCGGTTTCGCGGCCACGGCCATCACCGCGATCACAGCCCAGAACACCCTGGGCGTCCACGGCGTCTGGCCGGTCCCCCTGGAGGCCATCGAGGCCCAGGCGCGGGCCGTGCTGGACGACATCGGCGCCGACGCCATCAAGACCGGCATGCTGGGCGACGCCGCCACGGTGCGGCTGGTCGCGCGGCTGCTGGACGACGCCGCCGGCGTCCCGGCCGTGATCGACCCGGTGATGGTCGCCAAGGGCGGCGCCAGCCTGCTGGCCGCCGAGGCGGTGGCGGCGGTGCTGGGCGAACTGGTTCCCCGGGCGGCCCTGCTGACCCCCAACGCCCCGGAGGCCGAGGCCCTGACAGGCCTGGCCGTCGCCACCACCGACGACCTGCGCCGGGCCGGCGAGCGACTGCTGACACGGGGCGCCAGGGCGGTGCTGATGAAGGGCGGGCACGTGCCGGGCGAATCGGTCATCGATGTGCTGATGACCCCCGCCGGCGAAACCACCTTCGAAGGCCCGCGCCTCGACACCCGCCACACCCACGGCACCGGCTGCACCCTGGCCAGCGCCTGCGCCGTCGGCCTGGCCCAGGGGCTGACCCTGGAGGCCGCCGTGGCCCGGGCCTGGGGCTATGTGGCCGAGGCCATCCGACGCGCGCCGGGCTTCGGCGCCGGCCACGGGCCGCTGGACCACGCCTGGCCGATGCGGAAGGGCGAAGCATGAGCGACCTGGCCGAGCGCCTGAACGCCATCCTGCGGGCGACGCCCGGGCTGATGCACGTGATGCGCACGGCGCGGGACCTGGCCCTGCCGGACTGGCTGATCTTCTCCGGCGCCATCTACCAGCCGGTGTGGAACCACCTGACCGGCCGCGACCCGGCCTATGGCATCAAGGACTACGACCTGGCCTACTATGACGCCTCGGATCTCAGCTACGAGGCCGAGGACGTGGTGATCCGGCGGGTGGCCGCCGCCTTCGAAGCTCCCTTCGACGCCCTGGTCGAGGTGCGCAACCAGGCCCGCGTGCACCTGTGGTTCGAGCCCAAGTACAACGAGCCCTATCCGGCCCTGACCTGCAGCGCCGAGGCCATCGCCCGCTTCACCTCGCCGGCCTTTTCGGTGGGGGCCAGGCTGGAGGCGGACGACACGATCGCGGTGATCGCGCCGTTCGGGCTGGAGGACCTCTTCGCCATGCGCATCCGCCACAACCCGAACCGCCGCACGCCGGGCCTGGCGCGGACGGCCGCCAACGCCGTGGGGCGCTGGCCGGAGCTGACGGTCGATCTGGACTAGGCCGGCTGGACTAGGCGGGCCGGTAGACGTCCGGCCGCCAGACCTCCATCCACTTCTCCACGCCTTTCAGGGGCTCGAAGTCGTACTGGGCGTAGAGGCCGTGGGCGTCGCGGGTGGCCAGCATCAGGCGGCGGAAGCCCTGCAGGTCGGGGTGGGCGCGGATGTAGGTCATCAGGGCCTTGCCGAGGCCGGCGGCGCGGTGCGCCGGGTCCACGAAGACGTCGCAGACGAGGCCGAAGGTGGCGCGGTCGGTCACCACGCGGGCCATGGCGGCCATGGCGCCGTCGCCGTCATAGACGCCGATGGCCAGGCTGCCGCGGACCGCGCGCGTGAAGACATCGAGCGGGATCCCGGGCGCCCAATAGCTTTGCCCGCAGATCCAGGCGTGGCCCCGGGCGATGTCGAAGCGGGCGGGGTCGTCGCTGATCCGGTAGGCGCCGGCTTGGGTTTCGTGGGTCATGGGCAGGCTCGTCAGACGATGGGAAGGGCGGGGCGGGCGGCCGGGTCGAGGGCCGCGCGGACGATGTCGAGGCCGCGGCCCAGCTCGTCGAGGTCGGCGGCGCCGCCCAGGCAGAGGCGAAGGCCGCTGACCGGCACGGCGTCCAGGAACGGCGGCCGGGGCGCGGTCAGCTCGACGCCGCCGCGCAGGGCCTGGCCGGCCACTCGTTCGGCGTCCAGCTCCGAGAGCGGCAGCCAGACGTGGGAGGCGATGGGCCGATCGATCCGCTCCATGGCCGGGCCGAGGACGGCCCGGGCCAGGGCGGTGCGGCGGCCGAGCTCGGCGTTGACGGCGGAGGCGATCTCGAAGGCTTCGCCGCGTTCGATCCAGTCGGCCGCGACCAGGGCGCCGAAGGTGGGCGGCCCGAAGGCGATGGTGCGCAAGGCGTCGAGGCTGCGGTCGAACCAGGCCGGCGGCGGGGCGAGGTAGCCCACGCGCAGGCCGGGCGCCAGGGCCTTGGACAGGCTGGTGACATAGAAGGTCCGCTCCGGCGCCAGGGCGGCCAGGGGCGGCAGGCCGAGGTCGGTGACCTGGGCGGCGTAGAGATCATCCTCCACCAGCAGCAGGTCCAGCTTGCGGGCGATCTCGGCGATCGCCCGGCGGCGGGCCGCGCCCATCAGCCGCGAGGTGGGGTTCTGCAGCGGCAGGAGGTAGGCGACGCGGGCGCCGCTGTCGCGGGCGGCCTTGGCCAGGCCCTCGGGCGTCATGCCCTCGGCGTCCATCTCGGCCGGGGCCAGGCGAAGGCCGATCTGGGCGGCCAGCATCTTGACGCCATGGAAGGTGGCGCCCTCGACGATCAGGCCGTCGCCGGGACGGCAGGCGGCCAGGATCGCGGCGGCGAGGCCCTGCTGGGCGCCGGCGGTGCAGATGATCCGCTCGGGCCGGGCGTCCGTGAGATTGGCCATCCGCGCCAGCCACTCGGCCCCGGCGCGCCGGGCGGCGTCCATCCCGGCCGGGGGCGGGTAGGCCAGGCTGTCGGCGAAATCGTCCCGGCGGGCGAGGCGCGGCAGGGTGCGGGCCAGCGCCGCCTCGGCCGGGCCCAGGGGCGGCAGGTTGCGGCCCAGGTCGATCATGCCGCCGCGGCGGGGCGCGCTGATGGGGCGCGGCCTGGAGGGGGCGACAAAGCTGCCGGCTCCCACCCGCGCGGTGATCAGGCCCCGCGTCTCGGCCTCGGCGTAGGCGCGGGTGACGGTGCCGACCCCGACGTCCAGCTCCTCGGCCAACTGGCGGTGGGTGGGCAGGCGCGCGCCGGCGGGCAGGGCGCCCGAGGCGATGTCGGCCTCCAGGGCGGCGACCAGGCGGACATAGACCGGCGCCTCGCCGTCGGCCAGCCGGGCTCGCCAGGATGCGATCGTCATGCTGTCTCCACGATTGTCTCTATGACAATAAAGCGTTTGACTTGCGATTTGATCGGGACAATTGAGCCGATCGTTCCGCCGAGGCAAGGAGAATCTGCGGTGTCCGCCAACGTCCCCGACATTGTCGCCCGGCCCCTGGAGGCCGCCGGCGTACGGCTGGAGCCCCTGGGGCTGGAGCACCGCGAGGGCCTGGCCCGCGCCGCCGACCACGAGGCGATCTGGGACCACATGCCCATGCCCGGCCATGGCGGGAACTTCACCGCCTGGTTCGGCCTGTCCCTGGCCATCGCCGGGTCGGGCAAGGAGGCGGTGTGGGCGGTGCGCACCCTGGCCGACGGCGCCCTGGTGGGCTCGACCCGCTATCTCGCCATCGAGGCGGCCCACCGGCGGGTGGAGGTCGGCCACACCTGGTACACCCCCGCGGTCTGGGCGACGGCGGTCAATCCGGCCTGCAAGTTCATGCTGTTCCGCTATGGCTTCGAAGACCTCGGCCTGAACCGCATTGAGCTGAAGACCGACAACCGCAACACCCGCTCGCAAGCCGCCATCGCCAAGCTGGGCGCCGAGCGCGAGGGCGTCTTCCGCGCCCACATGATCCGCCGCGACGGCTCCTTGCGGGATTCCGTCTATTTCTCGGTGGTCCGTTCGGACTGGCCGACGGTGCGCCAACGCCTGGCGTCTCGGCTGGAGCTCGCCCTTCAGCCCCTCTCGGAGTGATCCCCATGCGCCAATGGACCGTGGACGCCTTCGCCGCCGCCCCCTTCAAGGGCAACCAGGCCTGCGTGGTCGAGCCGCTGGACGCCTGGCCGAACGCCGCCTGGATGCAGGCCCTGGCGGCCGAGAACAACCAGGCCGAGACCGCCTTCCTGCTCAAGACCGCCGAGCCCAACGTGTTCGGCCTGCGCTGGTTCACCCCCGCCGTGGAGGTGCCGCTATGCGGCCACGCCACCCTGGCCAGCGCCCATGTGCTGTTCAGCGAGCTGGACCTGGCCACCGAGCAGGTGACTTTCGTGACCCTGCAGTCCGGGGCCCTGATCGTCTCGCGCGCGGCCGCGGGCTACGAGATGGACTTTCCCGCCAATCCGCCCCGCCGGATCGAGGCCCCGGCCGGCCTCGCCGCCGCCCTGGGCGCCGAGCCGCTGGAGGTCTGGGCCGGCCAGTACCTGGTGGCGGTGCTGAAGGACGAGGCCACGGTGCGGGCCCTGACGCCCGACCTCGCCGCGGTGAAGGTGATCTCCAGCGACTCCACCGGCGGGCGCGGCAACATCGGCGTCTCGGCCCTGGCCGATCCTGGCCGTCCCTATGAGGTGGTCAGCCGCTTCTTCGCCCCCGGCTCGGGCATCCCCGAGGACCCGGCCACGGGGTCGTACCACTGCATGGCCTCGCCGCTCTTCGCCGACAAGCTGGGCCGACCGACCCTGCGCTTCCACCAGGCCTATCCGGGCCGGGGCGCCGAGCTGGAGTGCGTCCACGCCGGCGACCGCGTGCTGCTGCGCGGCCAGGCGGTCACGGTGCTGGACGGTCGGTTACGGGTCTAGCTGCCGCCTTGCCCTTGCCAGGACTACAGCGACAGCAGGTGCTCGACGTCGTTCAGCCGCACCACCGTCCGTGACTGGTCGTTGTCGGCATCGAGGCGCAGGTGCGTCAGGCTGCACGGCCTGATCTCGTAGGCGAGACGCGTCAGGTTCTCGTCGCTGTCGAGGCCCAGGAACCAGTTGATCGCGCAGACTATTGCGTTGGCGTGGCTGACCAGCACCAGCCGGTCGCGCCCCTCGGCGCGCAGGGTGGACAGGAAGGCGGCGACACGCCGGTACATCGCCCGCCAGCTCTCGGCCTGCGGGTACGGAACCCAGTCCAGCGCCGGTTCGGTGGGCGGGTTGGCCACCCTGCGCGCCTCGTCCTTGGTCAGGCGCGCGGCGACTCCGTTGTTCAGCTCGCGAAGGGCCGGTGCGCTCTCGGCGTTCATTCCCAAGCCCGCGGCGATGATCGCCGCCGTCTCGGCCGCCCGCGGCAGGTCGCTGGCGATGACGGCCGATATCTCGAAAGGCGGCCTGTCTTTGAGCCGCCGCGCCGTGGCGACCGCCTGGCTGCGGCCCAGCGCCGTGAGCGGCGACAGGCTCCAGCCTCCCGGGCCGCCGGTCAGGTGATGCTCGCTTTGCCCATGCCGGATCAGGATCAGCTCGTTCATGCCGAGCTCTTACCCAGCCGCCGCTACGCCGCCTTGGCGTGGCTCTCGCCGGCCAGGGCGCGGTTGAGGGCGTCGTAGAGCTTGGCGATCTCGATCGGCTTGGAGACGTGCCCGTCCATGCCGGCGGCCAGGTATTCCTCGATCTGGTGCACCATGGCGTTGGCGGTCAGGGCCAGGATCGGCGTGCGCGGGCGATCCTCGGCCGCCTCGGCGGCGCGGATGGCCTTGGCGGCGGCGATGCCGTCCATGATCGGCATCTGGATGTCCATCAGGATCAGGTCATAGGCGTCGGAGCGCCAGGCCTCCACGGCGGCGCGGCCGTCGGCGACGATGTCGAGCTCAACGTCCATGGGCTCGACGATGGCCTGCAGGACCTTCTGGTTGACCGGATTGTCCTCGGCCGCCAGCAGGCGGACGCTGCGGCCCTCGATCTCCTCGGCGGGGGCGGGGGCCTCCGCGGCGGCGGCGGCGGCGCCGTGCGCAAGGGGCAGCTCGGCATAGAAGGTCGAGCCCTTGCCCTCTTCGCTGGTCACCGAGATGGAGCCGCCCATCAGCTGGGCCAGCTCGCGGCAGATCGCCAGGCCCAGGCCCGTGCCGCCGTAGCGCCGGGTGGTGGACGAGTCGGCCTGGGTGAACTTCTCGAACAGGGCGTTCATCTTGTCGGCCGGGATGCCGATGCCGGTGTCGCTCACCGACAGCCGGATGCCGCCCGCGTCGGCCGGCTCGAAGCGCGCGGTGACTTCGCCCGCGGAGGTGAACTTGAGGGCGTTGGACACCAGGTTGGTGACGATCTGGCGCAGGCGGTCGCCATCGCCGCGCCACACCCCGGCCGCCTCGGGCGCCACGTCGACCTCGAACTTCAGGCCCTTGCCGACGGCCACGGCGGTGAAGGTGTCGCGCACCGACTGGGCCACGCGGTCCAGGTCGAAGTCGCTGACCTCGAGCTCCAGCTTGCCGGCCTCGATCTTGGACAGGTCGAGGACGTCGTTGAGCACCGACAGAAGCTGCTCGCCCGACTGGCGCACCACGGCCAGGCGCTCGCGCTGGGCCGGGGCCAGGTCGCCGCGGTCCATGACCTCGGCCATGGCCAGGACGCCGTTCAGGGGCGTGCGGATCTCGTGGCTCATGTTGGCCAGGAACTGCGACTTGGCGACGTTGGCCGCGTCGGCGGCGTCTCGCGCCTCGACCAGGTCGGCCATGGTCTGGTGCAGCTCGCGATGGTTCTTGTCGAGCTGGGCCAGCAGGGCGTTGAAGCTCTCGGTGAGGCGATGGAAGACATCGTCCTCGGTCTCCTCGGCCACCGGCTTGAACTCGCCGCTGGCGGCGACCTCGGCCATGGCGTTGGACAGCCGCTCGACCGGAGCGGCCACGCGGCGCGCCAGCCCCTGGGCCACGAAGAGGGCGATGCCGCTGGCGCCGAAGAAGAGCGCGCCCGTCAGGGCCAGGAACCGCGGCAGCAGGGCGGCCAGGGACGGCTCGGCCGAGCGCATGCGAAGCTCGCCCACCTGGGCGCCGGCCCAGACCACCGGCTGGGTGGTCAGGCTTTCCTTGTGTTCCCGCGTCTCGCGCGAGGGCGGGGGGGCGAAGACGGCGATCGGCCGGCCGTGAGGGTCGACCAGCCGGGCCTCGATCAGGCCCTTCTGCTCGCCGGCGGCCTCGAGAGTCTTCTCCGCGCCGCGCGCGTCGCCCGCCGCGAGGGCAGGGGCCGCCGCATTGGCGACCACCCGCGACAAAGTTGCATAGGAGAGCTTCGACTCCTGGCGTGCAACGCTCCACTGTTGCAGCATGAAGCTGACGCAAGCCGCCACGAGCACGGCGACTGTCGTAACAATCGCGACGCTCGCGACACGCGCCTGGAACGGCGGGTGAGTAGCTTTGCGCATCGGCAGCTCAATATTAACCATAAGGGGGCGGATAACCCCGTTCGTTGGCCTTAATACCTGCGCATTCCTAACGCTTCGCTTCACAGGCGAGCCCTCGACGACTCTTTTCCCTAGACACACCTTAAGGTTTCGTTTACCTTACAGCTTCCCATGAGGGATTTTCGGAGGGTGTTCCGTGGAAAAAGTGTTTGTTGCTCAACGCGTTGCTACGAAGCTCTTCGCGACCGAGAATGCGGTCGACGCGGCCCTGGCCGAAGCCTCAGAACTGATGGCTGACATGTTGAAGGCGCGTAAGGACCTCGGTCTGGCCGCGACTTTCGGCGACAACGCCGCCGCCCGTGTGGTGGATGCGATCTCGGCGCTCAGCGCCGCCCGCACCGCCATGGTGGCCGCGCACAATGAACTCAATGAATCGAAGCTCCGGATCGGCGTGCGCACCAAGCTCGCCGGCTTCGAAGACAAGCCGGGCTTCCACCACGATCAAGAGCGCGCGACCATGCGGGTCGCCAGCTAAACAGATCAAGCTCCGCAACCTGGTTGCGGAAGATTAACTTGTTTCACGCCTCTGATGACTGTCAGAGGCGTGATTCATGTTTGGAACGATCTGGACTCAACTCGGTATTGTTGCGCTAGTCGGGTCTTTCGCCTTTGCGTTGTGGAAGGGCGACAGCGCCGAGCGCATGGGCGGCAGCCTGAACCTGGCGGCCGGCCTGTTTGCCATGTTTCTTCATCCTTTGCTCAGCCCGGACATTCAGCCCGTGGTTCAGCTGGTCGTGGACGCCGGCTTAGCGGCTGGATTCCTGTTTCTTGCCATACGCTTCGCCAGTCTGTGGCTAGGCCTGGCCATGCTTCTGCAGGCGGTCCAGTTCAGTCTTCACGCCTACTATATGGTCCAGGAAGCCAAGCACGATTGGACCTTCTTCCGGATCAACAATTTCGACAGTTGGGGCATCATCCTCTGCATTGTCGGCGGCACTGTGCTCTCCTGGCGACAGAGGTTGCGCAAGCAGCGCGAGGCGGCGGCGAAGGCGGCTGAGGCTGGCGCCAAGGCGTGATCCCCCCGCGTCTCTTCAGCGCGGCGCAAAAAATTTCGCTTGTCTTCCGGACCAAACGCGGGCTTTTGCGCCCCGGGCCACGCCCCCCCAACGGGGCGCTGCTCATCTGCAAGGATGGGAGACATCGCTATGACGACCCTCGCCAAGCCGGCCATGCGGCCCGCTCGCCCCGAGTTCTCTTCCGGCCCGTGCGCCAAGCGCCCCGGCTGGTCCCCTGAAAATCTGCGCAATGCGGTTCTCGGCCGCTCGCACCGCTCCAAGCTGGGCAAGGGTCGGCTGCAAGCCGCCATCGACCAGACGCGCGCCGTGCTGCAGGTCCCCGACGACTACCTGATCGGCATCGTGCCGGGCTCGGACACCGGGGCGCTGGAGATGGCCCTGTGGTCGCTGCTGGGCCCCAAGCCCGTGCAGCTGCTGGCCTTCGAATCCTTCGGCAAGGACTGGGTGACGGACGTCACCAAGCAGCTCAAGCTGGACGCCGAGGTCCTGGACGCGCCCTACGGCAAGCTGCCGGACCTGAGCAAGGTTCGCCCCGACGCCGACCTGGTGTTCACCTGGAACGGCACCACCTCGGGCGTGCGCGTGCCCAACGCCGACTTCATCGCCGCCGACCGCGAGGGCGTCACCATCTGCGACGCCACCAGCGCCTGCTTCGCCCAGCCGCTGGACTGGCCGAAGCTCGATGTGGTCACCTTCTCCTGGCAGAAGGCCCTGGGCGGCGAGGCCGCGCACGGGGTGCTGATCCTGTCGCCGCGCGCCGTCGCCCGGCTGGAAAGCTATTCCCCGCCCTGGCCCATGCCCAAGCTGTTCCGCATGACCAAAGGCGGCAAGGTCAACTGCGAGATCTTCGAAGGCGCCACCATCAACACGCCCTCGATGCTCTGCGTCGAAGACTATCTGGACGCCCTGAAGTGGGCGGCCGGCATCGGCGGCCTGGCCGAACTGAAGCGCCGGGCGGACGAAAACCTGGGCGTGCTGGCCGACTGGGTGGCCAAGACCCCGTGGGTGGACTTCCTGGCCGAAGACCCGGCCGCGCGGTCCAACACCTCGGTCTGCCTCAAGGTGGTCGATCCCAAGGTGACGGCGCTCACCGCCGACGCCCAGGCCGACTTCGCCAAGAAGCTGGCGTCCCTGCTGGAAAAGGAAGGCGCGGCCCTGGACATCGGCGGCTACCGCGATGCGCCTCCGGGCCTTCGCATCTGGTGCGGCGCCACCGTCGAGGCCGACGACCTGACGGCCCTGACGCCCTGGCTGGACTGGGCTTTCGCCGAGGTCTCCGCCGAACTGGCGGCCGCCTGATCTTCCCTTGAGCCCGGCCCATCGCGGCCGGGCGACCCTTCCCACATCACGCCCGCGCCCGATCTCGAGGCGCGCGCCCGCAAACGGACACATCCCATGGCTCCCCGCGTCCTCATCGCCGACAAGCTTTCGCCCGCCGCCGTCGACATCTTCCGCCAGCGCGGCGTCGACGCCGACGTCAAGACCGGCCTGTCCAAAGACGAGCTGCTGAAGATCATCGGCGACTATGATGGCCTGGCCGTCCGCTCGGCCACCAAGGCCGACAAGGACGTCATCGCCGCCGCCAAGAACATGAAGGTCATCGGCCGCGCCGGCATCGGCGTCGACAACGTCGACATCCCGGCCGCCACCGCCGCCGGCATCGTGGTGATGAACACCCCCTTCGGCAACTCGATCACCACGGCCGAGCACGCCATCGCCATGATGTTCGCCCTGGCGCGCCAACTGCCCGCCGCCGACGTCTCCACCCAGGCCGGCAAGTGGGAGAAGAACCGCTTCATGGGCGTGGAGCTCTACGCCAAGACCCTGGGCCTGATCGGGGCCGGCAACATCGGCTCCATCGTCGCCGACCGCGCCAACGGCCTGAAGATGAAGGTCATCGCCTTCGACCCCTTCCTGTCGCCCGAGCGCGCGGTGGAGATCGGCGTCGAGAAGGTCGAGCTGGAAGACCTGCTTGCCCGCGCCGACATCATCACCCTGCACACCCCGCTGACCGACAAGACCCGCAACATCCTGTCGGCCGAGGCCCTGGCCAAGACCAAGAAGGGCGTGCTGATCGTCAACTGCGCCCGCGGCGGCCTGGTGGACGAGGCGGCCCTGCGCAAGATGCTGGATGAGGGCCATGTCGGCGGCGCCGCCTTCGACGTGTTCGTGGAAGAGCCGGCCAAGGCCAACCCCCTGTTCGGGGCCGAGAACTTCATCGCCACCCCGCACCTCGGCGCCTCCACCAACGAGGCCCAGGAGAACGTGGCCCTGCAGGTGGCCGAGCAGATGAGCGACTACCTGCTCACCGGCGCGGTGACCAACGCCCTGAACAGCCCCTCGGTGACCGCCGAGGACGCGCCGAAGCTGAAGCCCTACATCGCGCTGGCCGACAAGCTGGGCGCCTTCGCCGGCCAGATGGTGGACGTGGGCCTGAAAGGCATCGACATCGCCTACGAGGGCGACATCGCCGCCCTCAACGTCAAGCCGCTGACGGCCACGGCCCTGGCCGGGGTGCTGCGCCCGATGCTGGCGGAGATCAACATGGTCTCGGCCCCGGCCGTGGCCAAGGAGCGGGGCATCACCCTGTCGGAGAGCCGCCAGGAGACCAGCCCGGTCTATGAGACCCTGATGCGCATCACGGTGACCACCGAGATGGGCCGCCGGGCCTTCGCCGGCACGGTGGTGGCCGGCTCGCCGCGCATCGTCGAGGTCAAGGGCATGGAGCTGGACGCGGCCTTCGCGCCGGCCATGCTCTACGTCAACAACCTGGACAAGCCGGGCTTCATCGGCGCCCTGGGCGCGCTGCTGGGCGAGACGGGGGTGAACATCGCCACCTTCAACCTCGGCCGCGTCTCGGCCGGCGACGACGCCATCGCCCTGGTCGGCGTCGACCAGGCCCCCGACGACAAGCTGATCGCCAAGATCCGCGCCCTGCCGCACGTGAAGGAAGTCCGGGCGCTGACGTTCTAAGGGGGCGCGGCGTCTTCGAGGCCCGCCGGGTCGCCATCCGGCCGCCTTGCGCCCCCTCCACCATTTGGCGGCTCGCCAAATGGTCCCCCTCCCCCGCCTCGTTGGGCGTGGGAGGAGAGGACGGCGTCAATTTCCTCCTCCCTTGCGAGCCTCGGCGAAAGCCGGGGCGATGCGGGGGAGGCGGCGCGGCTCGCGCAGCGAGACGTGACGGAGGGGGCGCAAGGCCGTTTCCCTGAACCTCAGGTCAAGGACTCTAGGCGGTTTCGGGCATCCCGACCGCCGCTTCCGCCGCCAGCACCCCCGCCGCCTCCAGCGCCGCGATATCGGCGGCTGAGCGGCCCAGCCATTCGGCCAGGACCTGGGCGTTGTGCTCGCCGCGCCAGGGGGCTGGGCCGCGCACGCCGCTGGCCGCGTCGGAGAACCGGTAGGGCGACTGGGCGACCGGGCGGGTTCCGCCGGCGCGGTCGTCGATCTCGACGATGGCCTTGCGGTGGGCGAGGGTCGGCTGCTGGCGGATGTCGGCCGCGGCGCGGACCTTGCCCCAGGCCACGTTCATCCTGGCGAAGGCCGTCTCCACCGCCGGCCAGTCGGGCAGGGCGGCCATGAAGGCCGCCGCGGCCTCGCGCCGCCCGGCGATCTTGGCCGCCAGGTCGGCCGCCCCGGCGGGCTCCGCCACGTCGAAGTGCTGCTGCAGCAGGCGCCAGAGGTAGCGGAAGTCGCCCGAGATCAGGATCGGCCCGGCCCCGGTCTCCCAGACGTCGTTGGGCAGGGGCGCGGTGGCTTCGGACTCCTCCAAGTCGTAGTGCAGGTTGTCGTCGGTGGCGACGGTGGCGTCGACCATGGCGATGTCGATGTGCTGGCCGAGGCCGGTGCGCCCGCGCATGATCACCGCCGACAACAGGCCGACCAGCCCGTGCAGCGAGGCGTTGGTGTCGGCCACCGACAGGGGCAGGTCGCGGTAGGGGATCTTGCCGCGCCGGTGCGAGCGTTCCAGCAGGCCGATCTCGGCGTGGACGATGGGGGCGTAGGCGGGCCGGTGCGACTCCGGCCCGCCCTGGCCGAAGCCCGAGATCGACAGCATGATCAGGCGCGGGTTGACCTCGCGCAGGGTGTCCCAGCCCAGGCCGAGGCGCGGCATCACGTCGGGCCGGTAGTTCTCGATCAGGATGTCCGCCTGGCGCGCCAGGTCCAGCACAAGCTCGCGCGCGCCGGGCGCCCGCAGGTCGATGCAGATGTTGCGCTTGCCCGCGTTCTGCGCGTGGTAATAGCCGGGCAGGCCGGCCACCACCTTGCCCCAGGTGCGGGTGACGTCGCCGTCCGGCGGCTCGACCTTGACCACGTCGGCGCCCAGGTCGCTCAGCATGCGCCCGGCGAAGGGCCCGGCCAGCACCCGCGACAGGTCCAGCACCTTCAGCCCCGCCAGGGGATAGCCCGCCATCGTCATGCCTTCGCCTTCCATTGGGCCAGCAGCGCGGCCTCGCGTTCGGGGGTGAGGCCGGCCCGCAAGCTCGCCCGCCGGTCGGCGGGCTGCTGGCGGAACCAGGCCAGGGTGTCGGCGGCGGTGGTCGACAGAGGCCGAAACGTCAGCCCCGCCGCCAGCGCCCGCTTGATGCTGCGGCGGGCGAAGCCGGCGCTGTCGCCCTGGGCCGGGACCCACACCGGCATGTCGCTCCAGGCCGAGATCTTCCGGGCGTCGAGGAAGTCGGCCGGGATCCAGGTCAGGGAAGGGTGGGCGCCGACCCCAGCGGCGACCTGGTCCAGCAGGCCCTTCATGGTCAGGGTCTCGGCCGGGCCGGTGGCGTTGAAGACGCCGGTGGTTCGGGTCTCGGCCAGGCGGACGATCCATTCGGCCAGGTCGCGGGCGTCGATGACCTGGGCCGGGTCGGCGCCGTCGCCGGGGGCCGCGACCTCGCCGCCGCGGGCCAGGCGCACGGGCCAGTAGGTGAAGCGGTCGGTCTCGTCGCCGGGGCCGGCGATCAGGCCCGGGCGGACGATGGTGGTGCGGGCCTCGCCGAACTGACGGCGGGCCTCCTGCTCGCTGACGGCCTTGAGCGGCCCGTAGAGTTCGCGGTGGGCGCCCTGGCTCTTCTCGGCCATGGGATCGGGGCCGGCATAGGACAGGACGGCGGCGGTCTCGTCGGCCGGCTTGTCGGCGGCGGCGTAGACCGAGACCGTGGAGACGAACAGGTACTGGCCGACATGGCCCGCCAGCACCTTGCCGGCGTCGCGCACCCAGAAGGGCAGGGTGGTGGGGTTGTCGATGCAGGCGTCCCACTGGCGGCCTTCCAGCGCCCTGAGGTCGCCGGTGTCGCGATCGCCCAGCAGCTCCTCGACCTCGCCCGGCCAGGCGTGGGGCGCCTTGCCGCGATTGAACAGGGTGACCTTGTGGCCGCGCTCAAGGGCGTAGCGCACCTGGTGCGGGCCGATGAAGCCGGTGCCGCCCAGGATCAGCAGGTTCAGCTTGCGCGGCGGCGGCGCGGCGCGCGCCAGGCCGCCGGACAGGGCCAGGGCGGTGGCGGCCAGGGCGGATGTCTTGACGACGTCGCGGCGGGTGCGGGGCATGGCGTGTTCTAACCTTTCGCGGCGGCCAACGTCTGCCCTGACGCTGCGGCGCCGGCGGCGAGGGCCGCCTCCATCTTCTCGACATTGGCGCGGATGCGTTCGACGTGCGGCGCCTGGGCGAGGGCGGCGCGGCCATGGCGCAGGGCGTCCTGGAAATGACCCAGCCGCCAGCCGCAGAGGGCCGCCAGGTCCTCGGGGATCACCCCGCACCAGGATTCTTCGCCATATTCCCGAACCTGCTTGGGGCGGGCGATGGCCTGGCGGGCGGCGTCATAGCAGCGCTCCCAGGCCTCGGCCTGGTAGCAGGCGTAGGCCAGGTCGACCCAGGCGCCGCGCAGGGCCGGGTTCTCGTCCACCGCCTGGCGGAAGAGGGCCAGCGACCGGTCGATGTGACCCAGCTTGCGTTCGCTCTCGGCCATCAGGCGCAGGGTGGCGCTGCGCTCGGCGTCGAAGCGGGCCGGCTCGAAGGCCAGGTAGCGTTCGAATTCGGCGATGGCCTCTGCGTCGCGACCGTGGAAGGCGTATTCGCGGCCCAGGTAGTGGGCGTGGCGGCGTTCGTGCGGCTGCTCGGCGGCGGCCATCTGCAGCATCGGCAGGTACTGGCCGCGCTGCTTGTCCGGATCGTGCCGCTGCTCCATGACCAGATCCGTGGCCGTGGCGGCGTGGACCGCAACGCCGCTGGCGACGACGTATTCGTGGCAGGGCCCGCTCCATCGGAAGCCCCGGCGGGCATGGATGCGGTTGTCCAGGAACTGGCGTGGGGCGCCGGTGGGCGTGCGAGCCCAGATCTCCGTGTAGTTGAGCTGGTTGACCGGCCCGGTCCACACCCGCTCGATCGCCTCCCGCCAGCCGGGGTGCAGCACGGTGTCCAGGTCCAGGGAGACGCAGACGTCCACGTCGCCGGGCGCCAGGGCCAGGGCGGCGTTGCGGGCGTCGTCGAAACGCCAGGGATCGATGCGGATGTGGTGGACCACCGCCCCCAGCTCGCGCAACAGGTCCGGCGTGCCGTCTGTGGAGCCGGTGTCGGCGACGCACACCAGGTCGGCGCCCTGGGTGCTGTCCATGAAGGCGCGCACGTGCTCGGCCTCGTTCAGGCAGATGGCGTAGACGGCGATCTTCAGGCGGCGCGGCGCGGCGGCGGCTTCAGGCATCGTAGAAGAAGGGGGCGTGCAGGCCGATCAGGGTCTTGTCGCGCGGCCCTTCGGCGCGCGCGCGAGCCTCTGGGGTCACGTGGCTGACCTCGTCGGTGGTGAAGAGGCGCTGGGCGATGTCGCGCCGGGCATAGTGGGCCTGCAGGAAGAAGCGGCCAAAGCCGGGCTGGGCCGGCGTGCCCCGGTGCCAGGCGTCGGACACGAACAGGATGGCGTCCCCGGCCTTGGCGGGCAGAAGCTGGATGCCGCGCCCCTCGAACGTCAGGTCCATGCCTTGCTCGTCGGCGTCGCGCGGGGGCGAACGGCCGGAGCGGTGCGAGCCCGGCAGGATCCCGGTGGGTCCGGCCTCCAGGGGGCAGTCGATCAGGAACAGGTGCATGCCGATGGCGAAGACCGGATAGGGAATCTCGTCCGGCCAGGGCACGCCCTCGGGGCGCGGGACATGCGGCCCGGCGTCGGTGTGCCAGCGCCCGCCCTGGTGGCCGGCGACATTGCGCCAGGCGGTGTTGGCGATGACGTGGCAGTCCTCGCCCAGCAGGGGCTCGATGACGTCCAGGAGGGCGCGCTCGGCGACGGCCTTCTGCGACAGGGGCGAGCGGTTCAGCATGCCGTGGCGGAACTCGCCCAGGGCGTCCTGCGGTCGGTCGGCCTCGGAGGCGTCGTAGACGGCGGTGATCTCGGCGGCCAGGGCGGCGACGGCGTCCGGCGCCAGCACGTCCGGGATGTGCGCCCAGCCCTCGCGCTCGAGCTGGGCCGAGGCGGCGGGGGCGGGCGCCTTGCGAAGGGCCAGGTTGCCGTAGCGCCGGGTGATCATGGGGCGAGTATGGGCGCGGTTTCGCCCGCGGCTCAAGCGCTCCGGCTCACCAGGCGTCCACGAACCGCCGGCGCGGCGCGTGGCGAGGGCGGCAGGTCTTGAGGCCCTGGGCGATCCACTGGCGGGTGTCGGCGGGGTCGATGACCGCGTCGATCTCCAGCATGGCGGCGACGTTGATCGCCTTGCCGACGGCGTAGAGGTTGCCCAGCAGCTTGTCGAACAGGGCCTTCTGTTCCACCGGATCGGTCAGGGCCGCCAGCTCCTTGGAGTAGCCCAGGCGCACGGCGCCCTCGAGGCCCATGCCCCCGAACTCGCCTGTCGGCCAGGCGGCGCAGAAAGTGGGGGCCAATGTCGAGCCGCCGGCCATGGCCTGGGCGCCCAGGCCATAGGCCTTGCGCAGCACCACCGAGAACATCGGCGTGCCGAGCCGCGCGCCGTTGATGAAGAAGCGGCTGGTCTTGCGCACCGCCGCGGCCGCCTCGCTGTCCGGCCCGACCATGAACCCGGGGGTGTCGATCAGCGAGAGGACCGGCAGGTCGTAGGCGTCGGCCAACTGCATGGCCCGCGCGCCCTTGTCCGACCCGTCGCAGTCCACCGCCCCGCCCAGGTGGCGGGGATCGTTGGCGATCAGGACCATGGGCCGGCCCTCGATGCGGATGAAGCCGGTGATCAGGCCGGGCGCGAACTCGCGGCGCAGCTCCAGGAACGAGCCCTCGTCCACCAGGGTCTCGATCACCTTGCGCACGTCATAGACCCGCAGGCGGTTCTCCGGCACGGCGCGGCGAAGCTGGCGCTGGTCGGCGGCGGTCCAGCTCGGCAGGGCGCCCTGGAAGTAGGACAGGGCCTGCTTGGCCAGCACCGTGCCGTGCGCCTCGTCGTCGGCGACCACGTCCACCACGCCGTTGGCGGCCTGCTCGGCCACCGGGCCGATCTGCTCGGGGGTGAAGACGCCCAGGCCCCCGCCCTCGATCATGGCCGGGCCGCCCATGCCGATGTTGGCGCCCTTGGTGACGATCAGGATCTCGCTCATGCCCGCGAAGGAGGCGTTGCCGGCGAAGCAGCGGCCGGAGACCACGGCGATCTTGGGCACCACCCCGGCCAGGCGCGCATAGGCCTTGAAGCTGGGGGTGGCCAGGCCCGAGGCGCCGCCGCCGTCGGTGTCGCCCGGCCGCCCGCCGCCGCCTTCGGCGTACCACACCACCGGCAGCTCCTCCTGCTCGACGATCTCCAGCAGGCGGTCGGTCTTGCGGTGGTTCATGCCGCCCTGGGTGCCGGCCAGGACGGTGAAGTCGTAGGCCAGGGCCGCGCAGCGGGATTTCTCGGGGCCGAACAGGCTTCCGTTCACCTGGCCGACGCCGCAGACCAGGCCGTCGGCGGGGCTGATCTTCATCAGATGGTCGATGGGGTGGCGGCGGCGCTGGGCGGCCAGGGCGAAGGCGCCGTACTCCAGGAAGGTGCCGGGATCGACCAGGTCGTCGATGTTCTCGCGCACGGTGCGCTGGTTGCGCGCGCGGCGGCGGGCGACGGCCTCGGGCCGGGCTTCGTCGCGGGTGATGCGCCAGCGCTCCAGGACCTCGGCGAGGTCGGGGCGGATGAAATCGAGGTCGACCTCCTCCTCGGCGTGTTCGGCCTGGCCCTCGACGTCCTCGGGGGTGACGAAGAGGATCGGCTGGCCTTTCAGCAGCACGTCGCCCTTGGCGGCGGCGATGCGCGCGACCCGGCCGCCCACCTCGGCGGCGACCACGTGCTCCATCTTCATGGCTTCCAGGATGGCGACGGCCTGGCCTGGCCGCACCAGGTCGCCCTCGGCCACGTCGATGGAGCCGACGGTGGCCTGCAGCGGGGCGGCGAGGGGCTCGGCGCCGTCGACGGTCTCGGCGGGCCGGACGGCCGGGGCGGCGGCGGCCGGCGCGGCGTCGCCGGAGAAGGTGCGACCGCCCAGCGTCGCGGCGGCCTTCAGCAGGTCGGCGGCGTAGGCCTCGATGAAGCCGGTGGTGGCCTTGCCGGCCAGGACCTCGGGCTCGGCCAGGACGGCGCGCAGCAGGCCGATGTTGGTGTCGGCGCCCTCGATGCGGAACTCGGCCAGGGCCCGGGCGGTGCGGGCGGCGGCCTCGGCCAGGGTGGGGGCGCGGGCGATCACCTTGGCCAGCAGGCTGTCGTAGTTGGGGCTGGTCATGTAGCCGGCGTAGCCATAGCCGTCGACGCGCACGCCGGGGCCGGACGGGGGCTCGTAGGCGGTGATCAGGCCGCCGCTGGGCAGGGCCTCGCCGCCCTCGGTCAGGGTCTCCAGATTGACCCGCGCCTGGATCGCAAAGCCCTGGGGCCGGGGGGTCTCGGCGAGGCCGAGGCCGGCCAGGCTGGCGCCGGCGGCCAGGCGAATCTGGGCCTTGACCAGGTCGACGCCGGTGACCTCCTCGGTGATGGTGTGCTCCACCTGCAGGCGGGCGTTGGCCTCGATGAAGGCGAACTCGCCGGCCTCGGCGTCGACCAGGAACTCGATGGTCCCCAGGGTGCGGTAGCGGACGGCGGCGGCCAGGGTGGCGGCGGCGTCGTGCAGGCGCGCGCGCAGGGCCTCGGAGATGTTGGGGGCGGGGGCGATCTCGACGATCTTCTGGTGGCGGCGCTGCAGGCTGCAGTCGCGTTCGCCCAGCGCCAGCACCCCGGTGCGGTCGCCGGCGATCTGCACCTCGATGTGGCGGGCCCGCTCGATGAAGCGTTCGCCGTAGAGGGACCCGTCGCCGAAGGCGGCCTCGGCCTCACGCGAGGCGGCGGCGAAGGCGGCCTCGATCTCGTCCGGCTTGCGGACCACGCGCATGCCGCGCCCGCCGCCGCCGGCCACCGCCTTGATCATCAGGGCCGAGCCCCTGGGCAGGCCGGCCAGGAAGGCGGCCAGCTCGGCCGGGCCGACGCCGCCGGGCGTGCCTTCGATCACCGGCACGCCCTTCTTGGCCGCCAGGGCGCGGGCCTTGGCCTTGTCGCCAAAGGCCTCGAGGGCGTCGGGCGCCGGGCCGATGAAGGTCAGGCCGGCGGCGGCGCAGGCGCGGGCGAAGGCGGCGTTCTCGGAGAGGAAGCCGTAGCCGGGGTGGACCGCCTCGGCGCCGGCCTCCCGGGCGGCGGCGATCACCGCCTCGATGTCCAGATAGGCCCGCGCGCCGGTCCCGGGCAGGGCCACGGCCGCGTCGCCGGCCTTGACGTGCAGCGAGCGGGCGTCGTCCGCCGAATGGATCATCACGGTCCGCAGGCCCAGCTCCCCCGCCGCCCGCGCGATGCGGATGGCGATCTCGCCGCGGTTGGCGACCAGCACGCTCGAAAAGCCCATGCGTTCCCCGAAGTGATCCGAACAGTTGTTGGGCGCCAACATAGAGGCGTCGCCGGCCTTTGGAACGCCCGATGCGCCGATCCGGGCAGGTTCTTGGCTATGCCGGCAGGGAGCCGAGGTGGGCGACCAGCCGTGCGCGGAAGTCTTCGGTCAGGTAGGCGCTGTGGCCGCCGCCCGGCAGGTGCTCGAAAACGATGGACGGCGCCTTCAGGCGCGCGGCGTAGGCCTCCACCTCGGCCGTGGCGGTGCGCAGGTCGTGCTCCCCCTGCAGGAAGATCATCGGGACCTGGAAGTCGGTCCCGAGATCGGCGGCGTCGAAGGCCGCGAACTGGGGCCTCAGGCGCGCAAAGGCGGCGGTGGCGACGGCGCGGACGTCGTGGCCGGGCCGGGCGGCCAAGCGCGGGGCGATGGCCTGGAACGCCGCCATCTCGTCGGCGGTCATGGCGTTGGCGTACTGGCCGGCCAGGGCCTCGTCGGCGATGTCGGCCCAGGGCGGCGGGCCGATGCGCCTGAGGGCCGCCAGGGCCTCGGCGTCGCCGGCGACTTCCGCCCGAGCCAGGACGGCGGCATAGGCCAGGGCCTCCTGGCGGGCCCAGTTCGCGACCTGGCCGGTCCCCACATAGGCCGACACCAGATCCGGCCGGGCCTTGGCGAGCTTGAGCCCGACGATCGAGCCGCCGGAGATCCCCAGCACGGCCAGGCGGCGCGCGCCAAGCCGCGCCAGCGCCGCCTCCGCGGCCCCGGCCGCGTCCCGGGCCAGGCGTTCGAAGTCATAGTCCGCCGGGGCGCCGTGGCGGTCATAGGTGGCGCCGGCGTAGGGCTGGTCCCAGTTGACGACGGTGAGGTGGGCCTCCCAGGCCGCGAAGATCGGCGCCATGGCGCTGAAGGCGACGCCGGGGCCGGACAGGACCAGGATGGCGGGATTGGCGATGTCCGCACCGCGCACGCTCAACCACTGGGCCTCACCGGCGATGTCGACGAAGCCGGCGACATCGATGGCGCGCGCGTCGTCGTTCGCCCCGGACATGGGGTCGGTCATGGGTCGTTTCCTCGATGAAGTGTCCGCCAGCCTGCGGCCAGGAAAAACCCCCGCCGGCGGGGCCGGCGGGGGTCTGGGACATAGGTTCGCCCCCACACCGGGGGCTGTCAAGCCGCGCCGATCAGGCCGGCTTGGCGCCCGGCGTTCCGCACTTGGCGAACTTGCCCTTGGCGTCGCGGCAGCGGGTGGCGGACGCCGCGGCGGGCGCGGGCGGGCACTTGATGAACTTGCCCTTGGCGTCCTTGCAGCGGGTCGTGGCGGCGGCGGCGGCCGGGGTCGCCGCCGGCTTGGCGGTCGCTGCCGCGGCGGGCTTGGCGGCGACGACGGGCTTGGCGGCTGCGGCAGGCTTGGCCGCGGTCGCGGCGGCGGCGGGCGGGCACTTGATGAACTTGCCCTTGGCGTCCTTGCAGGCGGCCGCGGAGGCGGAGCCGGCGATGACGGTGAAGGCGAGCGCGAGGCTCGCGGCGGCGATCCATGAACGCATGGTCTGTCTCCATTCGAGGGTCGAGGGTGGCGACGGCCGGTCAAGGCCGCCGCGCCATGCGGGGGGGCCTGGTTGCGACCGCGGGTCGGCGCGGGACGAAGAGGAACACGACATCATGCGCCCAAGCTTTCCAAAAGAGCCGACACAACCGCTCTAAGGCGCCTGATCGCAGAAGTATTGGTAAAATCCCAAAATCGAGTAGTTCTTATTTTGTTCTGTATCGGTGGGAACAAGACTGAATCCAGCGATGCCATTCGCCATGACGATTTGCATGGCGCGCGGCACATCGCACGATTGCTTGACGCCTGCTGAAGGTCGCGGGGCGACGCTGGGTGGGAATCGGAGGTCGGCCTCGCGCCTGTTGCGGCGGCGGCGGCGCTTGACTCCAGTGGACTCTGGAATAGAACAAAACTGGAACAAAAGGAGTCCGCCCGTTCATGCCCCGCCCGGCGTCGTCGAAGGCTGATCGCCTGCAGGCCGTCCGGACCCGGATCGCCGCCATCGAGGCGGGCGGGACGGGCGGGTTCGGGGTGCTGCCGTTCGGCGACGCGCGGCTCGACGGGGTCTTCCCCGCCGGCGGCCTGCCGCTGGGGCGCTGGCACGAGACGGTGGGCGAGGGGCTGGAGGCCGAGACCGGGGCGGCGGCGGCGGCCTTCACGGCCGCGCTGATCTCGCCCCTGGCCCGGCGCGGGGCGGTGGTCTGGGTGATGCGCCGCGACGACCTCTACGCCCCCGGCCTGGCCGGGCTGGGCTTTCCGGCCGAGCGCCTGATCCAGGTGCTGGCCCGGGACGAGGCCGAGGCCCTGTCGGCCCTGGAGGACGCCCTGGGAACCGCCGGGGTCGCCGCCGCGGTGTGCGAGGCCGAGGGGGCCGACCTCACCGCCGGGCGGCGGCTGCAGCTGGCCTGCGAGCGGCGCGGGGCGACCGGCTTTCTGATCCGCCGCCGGCCTTTCGGCGGCCCGGCGCGGGGATCGGGCCCCGGGGGAGCGCTGTCGGGATCGCTGTGCGCCACCCGCTGGCGCGTCGCCCCCGCCCCCAGCGAACCGGAGCCGGGAGAACCGGCCAGCCTGCTGGGTCCGCCGCGCTGGCGCGTGGCGTTGGAGCGCTGCCGGGGCGGGCGCACCGGCGAATGGCTGATGGAGAAGAACGATGGCGCGCATCCTCTGCGTCTGGTCGCCGATCTGGGCGATCGCGAACTGGCGCCGGCGCAACCCGTCCGCCTCGCCGGCTGAGGCTGGCCCGGCCACATCCGCTGCGGCCGAACCGGAGACCACCCGGCCCCTGGTCCTGCTCACCACCGAGCGGGGCGTGCGCCGGCTGGCCGCCGTGGATGAGGCGGCCGCCGCCCTGGGTCTCTACCCCGGCCAGAAGGCCACCGACGCCGCCGCCCTGGCGCCGGACCTGGCCACGGCCGACGCCGAGCCGGAGGCCGACGCCGCGGCCCTGACCGCCCTGGCCGACTGGTGCGTGCGCTTCTCGCCGGCGGTGGCTCTAGATCCCCCCGACGGCCTCTTCCTGGACATCACCGGCGTCGACCATCTGTGGGGCGGCGAGGCGGCGATGCTGGGAGACCTGCGCCAGCGCCTGGCCTGGAACGGCCTGCCTGTGCGCGCGGCCGTGGCCGACACCCCGGGCGCCGCCTGGGCCTTGGCTCATTTCACCGAGACCGGGACCATCGCTCCGCCGGGCAAGGCCTGGTCCCTGCTGGCGCGCCTGCCGGTGCAGGCCCTGCGCCTGTCGCCGCCGACCGCCGCCCAGATCGCCCGCCTGGGCCTGGTCACCGTGGAGCGGCTGGCCCGGCTGCCGCGCGACCAGCTGACCCGCCGCTTCGGGCGCGAGGTGGTGCTGCGCCTGGACCAGGCCCTGGGCCGCGCCGAGGAGGCCCTGGCCTTCCGCCGCCCGCCGACCCCCTGGTTCGCGCGCCTGGCCTTCGCCGAGCCGATCAGCGCACCGGAGGACCTGGCCCGGGCCAGCCTGGACGTGGCCGCCCAGCTCTGCGCCCGCCTGGACGCCGAGGGGCAGGGGGCGCGGCGCTTCGAGCTGGCCTTCCACCGCCTGGACGGCAAGGCCCAGCGCCTCGGCGTCGGCCTGTCCCTGCCCGGCCGCGAGGCGGCGAGGATCGCGCGGCTGTTCGCCCCCATGCTGGACACCGTCGATCCCGGTTTCGGCCTGGAGGCGGTGACCCTGGCGGCCAGCGAGGTGGAGCCGCTGTCGGCGCGACAGCAGCGCCTGGACGCCGGCCGCGAGATCGCTCCGGAAGAGGGCCTCGCGCCCCTGGCCGACCGCCTCGCCAACCGCCTGGGCGAGGATCGCGTCTGGCGCGCCGAACCCTTTCCCAGCCACATCCCCGAACGCGCGGTGGAGCGCCGGCCGGCCCTGTCGCCGTCTTCCCCTTCGCCACCCGCGGCATCGGACGCGGGAAGCGGCCGCTGGGATCCCGACCGCCCGCGCCCGGTGCGCCTGTTCCGCCGGCCCGAGCCCATCGAGGACGTCCTGGCCCCGGTGCCGGACGATCCGCCGCGGCGCTTCCGCTGGCGCGGCCAGATGCACCGGGTGCTGCGCGCCGAGGGGCCCGAGCGCCTGGCCGAGGAATGGTGGCGACTGGCCGACTTCGACGACGCCGAGACCGGCCACGTGCGCGACTACTACCGGGTCGAGGACGAGGCCGGCGCCCGCTTCTGGATCTTCCGCGCCGGCCTCTACAACGCCGAGACGCCGGCGAAATGGTGGCTGCATGGGCTGTTCGGCTGAGGGGAGGGAGGACAATGACCGCCTATGCCGAGCTCCAGGCCACCAGCAACTTCAGCTTCCTGCGCGGGGCCTCGCACCCGGGCGAGCTGGTCATGGCGGCCAAGGCCCTGGGGCTGGCGGCCATCGGGATCGCCGACCGCAACACCCTGGCCGGGGTGGTGCGGGCCTGGACCAAGGGTCGCGAGATCGGCCAGCGGGTGCTGACCGGCTGTCGCCTGGACTTCGCCGACGGCGCGCCCAGCGTCATCGTCTATCCCACCGACCGCGAGGCCTACGGCCGCCTGACCCGGCTGCTGACCCAGGGCCAGCGGAAGTCGAGGAAGGGCGAGTGCCACCTCAACTGGGCGGATCTGTGGGACCATGCCGAGGGCCAGCTGATGCTGGTGGTCCCGCCGGCGGCCCTGGACGCGGTCTTCGAGGCCGACCTGAAGCGCCTGGCCGACGCCTTTGCCGGATCGGTGTGGCTGGTCGCCGCCCGGCCCTACGGCGCCCAGGACCTGCGCCGCCTGGCCGCCCTCGACGCCCTGGCCCGGCGCGCGGGCGCGCCGATGGTGGCCGCCAACGACGTCCTCTACCACGGCCCCGAGCGGCGGGCGTTGCAGGACGTGCTGACCTGCGTGCGCGAGAAGTGCGTGATCCAGGACGCCGGCCTTCGCCTGGAGGCCAACGCCGAGCGGCACCTGAAGCCGCCGGCGGAGATGGCGCGGCTGTTCGCCGCCTGGCCCGAGGCGGTGGCGCGGTCTGCGCAGATCGCCGAGCGGGTGGGCTTCGATCTTTCCCAGCTCCGCTATGAATACCCCGACGAGCCGGTGCCCCCCGGCAAGACGGCCATGGAGCACCTGATCCACCTGGCCTGGGAGGGCGCGCGCTGGCGCTATCCGGACGGCGTGCCGGACAAGGTCAAAGCCCTGCTCGACAAGGAGCTGACCCTCATCGAGGAGCTGGGCTATCCCAACTACTTCCTCACCGTGCATGACATCGTGAAGTGGGCGCGGGCCGAAGGCATCCTTTGCCAGGGGCGCGGCTCGGCGGCCAATTCCTCGGTCTGCTTCTGCCTGGGGGTGACGGCGGTGGATCCCTGCAAGAAGGACCACGACGTCCTCTTCGAACGCTTCATCTCCAAGGAGCGCGACGAGCCGCCGGACATCGACGTGGACTTCGAGCACGAGCGGCGCGAGCTGGTCATGCAGTACGTCTACCAACGCTATGGCCGCGAGCGGGCGGCCATCGTGGCGACGGTGATCCACTATCGCCCGCGCAGCGCCATCCGCGACGTGGGCAAGGCCCTGGGCCTGACCGAGGACGTCACCGCGGCCCTGGCCAACACCGTCTGGGGCAGCTGGGGCGACAGCCTGCCCGACGACCACATCCGCCAGGCCGGGCTGGACCCCACGAACCCGGAGATCCGCCGCGCCACGGCCCTGGCCACCGAGCTGCTGGGCTTTCCCCGCCACCTGTCGCAGCACGTGGGCGGCTTCGTGCTGACCAAAAGGCGGCTGGACGAGACCGTGCCCATCGGCAACGCGGCCATGGAGGACCGCACCTTCATCGAGTGGGACAAGGACGACATCGACGAGCTGGGGCTGATGAAGGTCGACGTCCTGGCGCTGGGCATGCTCACCGCCATCAAGCGGGCCATGACCATGCTGGCGCAGGATCACGGCCGGGCGATCGAGGACATGGCCGACATTCCCGAGGAGGACCCGGCCGTCTACGACATGCTGTGCAAGGCCGATTCCGTGGGCGTCTTCCAGGTCGAGAGCCGGGCCCAGATGTCGATGCTGCCGCGCCTGAAGCCGCGCGAGTTCTACGACCTGGTGATCGAGGTGGCGATCGTGCGGCCGGGGCCGATCCAGGGCGACATGGTGCACCCCTACCTGCGCCGCCGCGACGGGCTGGAGCCGGTGACCTTTCCCGCCCCGTCGCCCGAACACGGCCCGGCCGACGAGCTGAAGGCGGTGCTGGGCAAGACCAAGGGCGTGCCCCTGTTCCAGGAGCAGGCCATGAAGCTGGCCATGGAGGCGGCCCGCTTCACCCCCGAGCAGGCCAACGGCCTGCGCCGGTCCATGGCCACCTTCCGCAACCACGGCAATGTCGGCGACTACGGGCGCATGTTCGTGGAGGGCATGATCCGGCGCGGCTACGATCCGAAGTTCGCCATGGACTGCTTCAAGCAGATCGAGGGCTTCGGCTCCTATGGCTTCCCCGAGAGCCACGCGGTGAGTTTCGCCAAGCTGGTCTATGTCTCCGCCTGGATCAAACGCCACTATCCGGACGTGTTCCTGGCCGCGATGCTGAACAGCCAGCCCATGGGCTTCTACCAGCCCGCCCAGCTGGTCCGCGACGCCCGCGAGCACGGGGTGACGGTGCTGGCCCCGGACATCCTGAAGAGCGACTGGGATTCCAGGCTGGAGGCGGCATCGCCGCTTCCTCCCTCCCCTTCACGGGGAGGGACAGCCCGCGAAGCGGGCAGGGTGGGGAAGTCTGAGATCATGCTCCGTCCCGTCCGCCTGGGCCTTCGCCAGATCACGGGCCTGAAGGAGGATGAGGTCGTCCGCCTGGTCGCGGCGCGCGAGGCCGGGGCGGCCACCCTGGAGGACATCGCCGTGCGCGCCCAGCTGTCGCGCCGCAGCCTGGAGCTGCTGGCCGAGGCGGACGCCCTGCGCTCCCTGGGCATGGACCGGCGCGAGGGGCTGTGGGCGGTCAAGGGCCTGGCCCCGGAGGTCAGGACCCCGGCGGAGGCGCCGCTGCTGGCCCTGATGGGTCCGGCCGCCGAGGCGCCGGCCGACCTGCCGGTGATGCCTTTGCCGGCGCATGTGCACGAGGACTATCGCACCGCCGGCCTGTCGCTGAAGGCGCATCCCTGCCGGTTCTTCCGGCCCCAGCTCACCCGCCTGGGGGCGGTGACGGCCGAGCGGCTGAAGACGATGCGCAACGGCCAGAGAGTGACCATCGGCGGCCTGGTGCTGATCCGCCAGCGGCCGGGCACCGCCAAGGGGGTGGTGTTCGTCACCCTGGAGGACGAGACGGGGGCGGCCAACGCCGTGGTCTGGCGCGACGTGTTCAGCGCCAACCGGCGGGCGGTGATGACCTCGGCCTTCCTGGTGGTGCACGGCCGGCTGCAGGTGGCCAGCGGCGTGATCCACGTGGTGGCCGAGCGCTTCACCGACCTGTCCGACCGCCTGGCCGAACTCAAGGCCGACGAGGACGCCCCGCCCGCCAGGCCGTCACCAAACCCTCAGCTGGTGCGCAGCCGGGACTTTCACTGAAACAAGCTGTCATCCCGGAAGGCGCGCAAGCGCCTATCCGGGACCGCGGCAAACTCAACCGGCGGGAGCATCGCGAGGGCAGCACTTTCGGCGGTCCCGGATGAGCCGCGAGGCGGCTCTCCGGGATGACACGTGATTTGGGATTACCGCGGCGTGGCGTAGGCCGAGGACATCCAGCCGCGATTGCCGTTCTCGTCGTCGACTTCCATCCACACGCCGTTGCGCTGGCCGGTGGGATAGACCAGCGCGCCCTGGTGCACCGTGTAGCGGATGCGCGCGCTGGTCGACGGCTGCTCGCGCAGCTGGACGTCGGTGGTGGTGCGCTGGGCGGCGATGGGGGCGTTGGCCTGCTGGGCGCCGGGCTGCTGGTTCTGCATGTAGTGAACCAGGTCCACGAAGCCGTTGAAGTAGGCCTGCATGATCACCTTGCCGATGTCGGTGTTGGTGTAGGCGCTGCCGGCCAGGCCGCCGAAGCCGCCCCAGCTGCCGCCCCAGCCGCCGCCGCCGAAGCCGACGTCGGTCTTCTTGGCGTTGCCCTCGGCGATGTAGAGCTGCTCGGTGGTGCGCGCGTCCACCAGGGTGATCAGGGTGTTGGCTTCCTTGCTCTGCACGTTGATCGAGCCGGCGAAGGCGCCGAAGCCGCCGGGCAGGAAGTGGCCCGCCATGCCGCCGAAGTTGCCGCCGCCGGAGTTGGAATTCTGGCGCGCGATGTCGGGGATCAGGAAGAAGTCGGCGGCCAGCACCTGGCCGCGGCCGATGTTGGACCCACGCTGCAGGTCGCCGGAGTCGTTCAGGTCACGCTCCTGGTTGCGCATGGCCATGCCGCCGTTGCGGTCGACCATCCGAAGGCAGCCGGACTTGAGCGCGAACAGCTTGAGCACCGCCTCGGGGTTGGAGAGGCCGAGCGGCGTCCACCAGTCGCGATCGGGTTCCTTGACCGCCGCGGTGCCCAGGGGGCGGTCGCAGTGCGGCATGACATCCGAGTTCACAGCCTGTCCGCTGGCGGCGAAAGCCTGGCCGGTCAGGCCGGCGACACCGAGGCCGAGCGCGACGGCGCCGGCGAGAATCTTACGCATGAGTTTGGGGCCCCATCTGGTTTGCGGCCGACTCTAGCGGCTCGCATAGCAGCGTTCAATGTTGGGGCGTCCGCTGAACGGCGGATGAACGGCCCTCCCTCCCCGGCGCGGGGAGGGACGGGCGGCGCAGCCGCCAGGGTGGGGAAGTCCGGTGACGTCCACCGGCTTGGAGACACGAAAAAGGGTGGGGAAGCGTCCGGCTTCCCCACCCTGATCGCTGCGCGATCGTCCCTCCCCAAGAGGGGAGGGAGGCGACCTAGCGCATGTCCCCGAACTTCTTGCCTTCGGCGACCAGCTTTTCCAGCAGGGCCGACGGCTTGAAGACGTCGCCCATCTGGGCCTGGAATTCCTTCATCTTGGCCAGCACCTTGTCGAGGCCGACGTGGTCGCCGTACCACATCGGGCCGCCGCTATAGACCGGCCAGCCGTAGCCGTTCTCCCACACCACATCGATGTCCGACGGGCGGATGGCCTTGCCCTCCTCGAGGATCTTCGCGCCCTCGTTGATCATCGGATAGATGCAGCGCTCCAGGATTTCCTGGTCGGAGATCTGGCGGGTGTTGGCGCCCGACTTGGCGGCGAACTCCTTGATGATCTTCTCGACCACGGGGCTCGGCTTGGCGTTGCGGTTCTCGTCGTAGTCGTAGTAGCCGGCGCCGGTCTTCTGGCCGCGGCGGTCCATCTCGCAGAGCACGTCGCGGATGGTCTCGCCCTTGGACTTCTCCTTCACCCAGCCGATGTCGAGGCCGGCCAGGTCGCTCATGGCGAAGGGGCCCATGGGGAAGCCGAAGTCGTAGAGCACGCGGTCGATGTCCCAGGGCATCGCCCCTTCCATGACCAGCTTGTTGGCCTCGCGCTGGCGCTGGCCGAGGATGCGGTTGCCCACGAAGCCGGGCGTGACGCCGACCAGGACGGCGATCTTGCCGATCTTCTTGGCCAGCTTCATGGAGGTGTTGATCACCTCTTTCGAGGTGTGGTCGGCGCGCACGATCTCCAGCAGCTTCATGACGTTGGCCGGCGAGAAGAAGTGCAGGCCGATGACGGCTTCGGGACGCTTGGTCACCGAGGCGATCTCGTCGATGTTGAGGCCCGAGGTGTTGGTGGCCAGGATGGCGCCGGGCTTACAGATGGCGTCGAGCTTGGTGAAGATGTCCTTCTTGACGTCCATGCGCTCGAACACGGCCTCGATCACCAGGTCGCAGTCGGCCAGGGACGACATGTCGAGCGAGCCGGTCAGGCGGCTCATGCGGGCCTCGGTCTCGGCCGGCACGGCGGTGCGCGAGCGCTCGTAGTTCTTGCGAACGATATCGATGCCGCGGTCCAGGGCGTCCTGCTTGATCTCGACCATGGTCACCGGGATGCCGGCGTTCATGAAGTTCATGGCGATGCCGCCGCCCATGGTGCCGCCGCCGATGACGCCCACCTTGTTGATCGGCAGGACCGGGGTGTCGTCCGGCACGTCCGGGATCTTCTGGGCCTGGCGCTCGGCGAAGAAGGCGTAGCGCTGGGCGGCGCTCTGCGGGCCGCTGATGACCTCGCCGAACAGCTTGCGCTCGGTCTTCAGGCCTTCCTCGAAGGGCTGGTTCACCGCCGCCTCGATGCAGCGGATGTTGTATTCGGGGGCCAGGAAGCCGCGGAAGCGGCGGGCGTTGGCCTTGCGGAAGTCGGCGAAGATCTCGGGATGGCCGCGGGCGGCCTCGACCTTGGCGTTGTTGTCGCGGACCTTGACCAGGGGGCGGCCCTCGGCGACCACCTTGCGGGCAAAGGCGATGGCGCCCTCGCGCAGCTTGCCCTCTTCCACCAGCTCGTCGACCAGGCCCATTTCCAGGCAGGCCTTGGCCGGCACGTGCTGGCCCGAGGTGACCATTTCCAGGGCCTTCTGCGGGCCGACGATGCGGGGCAGGCGCTGGGTGCCGCCGGCGCCGGGCAGCAGGCCCAGGTTCACTTCCGGCAGGCCGCAGCGGGCCGAGGGGACGGCGACGCGGTAGTGGGCGCACAGGGCCACTTCCAGGCCGCCGCCCAGGGCGGTGCCGTGGATGGCGGCGATCACCGGCTTGGTGGCGCCTTCCATGGCGTCCTGGACGTCGAACAGGCTGGCGCCCTTCTGCGCGCCGCCGAACTCGGTGATGTCGGCGCCGGCGATGAAGGTGCGGCCGTCGCAGATCAGCACGATGGCCTTGGCCTCGGGGTCCGCCATGGCGGCGGCGAAGCCGCCGGCCAGACCGTCGCGCACGCCCGCCGACAGGGCGTTCACCGGCGGCGAGTTCAGGGTGATGACGCCGACGTCGCCCTCGCGGGCGTAGTCGGTTACGGCGTTGATGGCGGTCATGGCGTTTCCCTCGGGAGGCTTTTCGGGCAAGGCCGTTGCGGCCAAGCCTTGGAATTCAAACGGGCGTTATAGGCCCCATGCCCCGGGGCGCCGTCAATGGGGACGCGGCGTCAGGCGGCCGATGGCGGGCGCCGCCAGGGTCAGAACACCAGCCGCCAGGTCTCGCTCTCGACCTTGGGGCCGAAGTCGTCGTGCCAGTGGCTCTCCTCGAGCACGAAGCCCCGGCTGGCGTAGATGGCGCGGGCGGCGGTCAGCACCGTGTGGGTCCACAGCACCACCTCTCGATAGCCCTCGGCCCGGGCGAAGGCGAGGCATTCGTCGGTCAGTCGCTGTCCCAGCCCCAGGCCCCGCGCCTCCGGCTCCAGCAGCAGCAGGCGAAGGCGCGCCACCCCCGGCGCGTCAGGCTCGGGAACCAGGAAGATGCAGCCCACGCGCCGGCCGTCGAGCTCGGCGATCCAGCCGCGGGCGCCGGGCTCCTGCAGGGCGCGCACGAGCTGGCCGGCCATGTCGGCCACCACCGCCTCGAACACCGGGCCCCAGCCGTATTCGCGGCCGTAGAGCACCGCATGCCGCTCCACCACCCAGCCCAGGTCGCCGGGGGCGGGATCGCGCAGCCTCACCGCCGCCGCTCGCGCCGCGCGGTCCGGCTGGGGGTCCAGGGCGCCGCGAACCACGGCCATGGCCGCCGCGACGTCGGCGCGCTGGCGCTCGCTCAAGGCCGACAGCATCTGGCTCCAGCGGGCGACAGTGGCGCTGTTCAGGGCCTCGAAGCCCTCGCGCCCGGCGGCGGTCAGCGCCAGCTGCGCGCTGCGCCCATCTGAAGGATCGGGGGTGCGGGCGACGAGGCCGCCGTCCTCGAAGCGGCGCAGGATGCGGCTCAGATAACCCGCGTCGAGGTCCAGCGCCTCGCCCAGACGCTTGGCGCTCTGGCCAGGTCCATGCGCCAGCTCGTGCAGCACGCGCGCCTCGCCCAGGGTGAAGGCGCTGCCCATGTGCGTTTCGTCCAGCGCCCCGACCCGGCGGGTGTAGAAGCGGGTGAAGTCGCGGACGGCGGCGACGGTCTCGGCGATCTCTGGCGGCATGACGGATCCTCCCGAGGCGGGAGATTTCGCCAGATAATTGCCTGAGTCAACTATCTGGCGCCGGCGGCCGCGCCGAGGTGCGCCGCGTAGGCGGCGGTGGGCAGGCGCTGGGCCAGCAGGTCCAGGAGGTCCTTGTACTCACGGCCACGGAAGACGTGTTCCGCGCGGCTGATCTCGGCTTCGAAATGATCGACGCCGGAGGTGTTCTGGCCGTTGACGACATAGACGTACTGCAGCGGCGCCGCGATCAGCGCGATGGGCTCGTCTTGCTGCAGGCGGCGCAGCAGATCGGAGTCTTCCGCCCGGGCGGCGGCCGGATAGACGCGGGCGGCGTCGCGCCAAAGGGCCATGGTCCCCTCGCAGATCCGCCGTGGGCTGATCGCCGCCAGCTCGCGCGCCGGCCACCAGGTCAGCCAGCGGTCCAGGAAGGCCGCGCTGGCGCCGCTCGACTGAAGCACCGCGACGGCGGTGGCGATGCGGCCGGGATCGGACAGGTCGTCGTCGTCCCACTGCACCAGGATGTCGCCCCGCGCCCGCGCCACGGCCAGGTTGCGAAGATCGCCGAGGGTCAGGCCCGCGCCCACCGACGCCAGCACCGCCTGGCGCACGCCGGCCTCGGCCAGCAGGGCCTGGATGGCCCGCGGGTCCCCCTCGGCGGTGACCACCACCAGTTCCCGCTCGGCCCAGGTCTGGCGCTGGTAGCAGGTGAGCGCATGGCGCATCAGGCCGAGGTCGCCGCGCGTGACCATCAGGCACGAGACCAGGGGCGGCGTGTCGCCGGCGCGTGACCGGAACCGCTCGGCATGGGCGGCGCGGGCCGGTTGCAGAACCTGGAAGCGGGCCTCAAAGACGTCCGAGCCGGGCGTCAGGCCAAGACCGCGCAGCCGTTCGATGATGTCCATCCAGGGCGCCCGCCGGTTTGCTTCGGCAGGGACCTTAGCAGGGCCCGCCCCGGACTTGAATCGAGGTTCGCCTCAGACCGCCGCCGCCGCGACGGCGTCCGCAGTCTCGTCGGCCAGCACTTCCTCCAGGGCGGCGTAGAGGCGGCCGACCTCGATGGGCTTGGCCACCACGGCGTCCATGCCGCAGGCGTGATAGGCCTCGGTCTGGTGGGACATGGCGTTGGCGGTCAGGGCGATGATCGGGGTGCGCCGGCGGCCGGTGGCGGCTTCCTCGGCGCGGATGGTCCCGGCGGCGGTGGGGCCGTCCATCACCGGCATCTGGATGTCCATCAGGATCACGTCCCACTGGCCGGCGCGCCAGGCCTCCACCGCCTCGAGCCCGTCGCCGACCACGGTGGGCTCGACGCCCACCTGGTGCAGCAGGGTCTTGAGGACGAGCTGGTTCATGGGGTTGTCCTCGGCCGCCAGGATGCGCAGCGCGCGGGCCGGCGCGGTCAGCTCGGCGTCCGGCTCGCTGGGCGCCGCGGGTCGGCCGGCGTCGGACAGCCTGGCCAGCGGCAGGGTGACGGTGAAGGTCGAGCCGCGGCCGACGCCGCTCTCCACCTCGACCGCGCCGCCCATGAGCACAGCCAGCTCCTGGCAGATGGCGAGGCCCAGGCCCGTGCCGCCATACTTGCGGGTGGTCGAGGCGTCGGCCTGGACGAACTTGTCGAACAGGAAGGGCAGGCGCTCCGGCGCGATGCCGACGCCGGTGTCGGAGACGCGGATCACCAGGGTCTCGTGCGGCCGGTCGACCAGCACCTCGACCTGGCCCTCAGGGGTGAATTTCAGGGCGTTGGAGACGAGGTTGTAGAGGATCTGGCGCAGGCGGGTGGCGTCGCCGGCGTAGACCCCGCGCGCGGCCTCGGTGACCTCCAGGCTGAAGCCGATGTCCTTCTCGGTGGCCAGGGTGGTGAAGGCCTGGGCCACGCCGCCGGCGATCTCCTCGATGTCGCACTCGCCGTCCTCGAGCTCCAGCTTGCCGGACTCGATCTTGGACAGGTCCAGAAGGTCGTTGAGGATGGCCAGCAGGGCGCCGCCGGCCTTCTGGATCACCTGCAGGCGCTCGGCCTGGACGGGGCTCAGTTCGTCGCGGGCCATGGCCTGGACCATGCCCAGCACCCCGTTGAGGGGGGTGCGGATCTCGTGGCTCATGGTGGCCAGGAAGGCGCTCTTGGCGGCGCCGCCGGCCTCGGCCGCGTCCTTGGAGTCGATCAGCTCGCGCTCGGCCTGGATCAGGCCGTCGATGAGCCGCTGCTGGCTTTCTTCGGCGGCGCGGTGGCGGGAGATGTCCACCATCATGTTCACCCCGCCGATCACCTGGCCGAATTCGTCGTGCAGGGGGGTGGGATAGGGAGCGAAGGGCACGCGCCCGCCGTCGGGCCGCTCCAGGATGGCCTCGACGTCGCGGACCGGGACGCCGGTCTTCAGCGTGACGGCCATGGGACAGTCCTCGGCCGCCAGGTCCGTGCCGTCCATGTTGTACAGCTTCCAGCTGCCGCACCAGAGCGTGTCCAGCAGGGGCGGGCGATGGCCCCACAGGTCGACGGCGGCCTGGTTGTAGAAGGTCAGCCGGCCCTCGCCGTCGGTGGTGTAGACGGCGGTGGGCAGGGCCTGCAGCAGCTCGGACATGCGCCGGGCGCTGTCGCGAAGTTGGGCCTCGTTGCGCTTGCGGGCGGTGACGTCGCGGGTCACCGAGAGCTGCACCAGGCCCCACAGCGGGGTCTTCAGCGGCACCGCGTGGGTCTCCAGCCAGCGGCGGCGGCCGTCGAGGCCGATGACCTCGTACTCCCAGTTCAGCGAGGCGCCGCCGCAAACGCGGGTGTGGTTGTCGCGCCAGGCGGCCACATGGGCCGGGTCGAGGAATTCGAAGATGTTGGCGCCGATCAGGTCGGCGGGGCTGTTGGCGCCCACCATCCTCGCGCCGGCGGCGTTGATGCGCAGGATCTCGCCGGACTCCGCCACCACCTTCACGCAGTCGGGCGTGTGGTCGTAGAGCGCGCGCAGCAGCACATGCTGCTGGTGAATGGCGGCCTCCGCGTCCTTGCGCTCGGTGATGTCACGCAGGGCCATGACGGCGCCGGTGACCTCGCCCTCGGCGTCCTTCAGCAGGTTGACGTCGGCGATGACGCAGAAACGGGGCGCGCCGGGCCGGTCGATCCAGACCTCGCGGTTGCGAACGGGCAGACCGGTCCGCAGGGCCAGGGCGACGGGAGTGTCCTCCATGTCCAGGGAGCGGCCCTCGGAGGAGAACAGACGCGGCGGCGCGCTGGCCAGGGGACCCCAAAGCTCCGCGCCTTCGCGGTTGCACTGCACGACCAGCCCGGCCGTGTCGCAGATGAGGATGGCGGCCGGCAGCAGGTCCAGCCGCGCCGCATCCGGCAGGCCGGCGGGCGCCGCCCCGCCGTTCGCAGTCGATGGCCGATCCAACGCCGTCACCCCCAACACCCCATGGTCGCGGACAGGGTCTGCGCCCAGGTCCAGGAACCGCCGACCTCGCGGTCTCGCCGCCAGACTAACCGGCGCTCGACGAACAAAGTGTTGAAGCTCTCGCTCAGCGCGTAATTTGCCGCCGCGCTAGATGGTCTTCAGCCAGGCCAGCAGGCGCGCGTTGACCTCGGCCGGACGCTCCTGCTGGGTCCAGTGGCCGCAGCCGGGCAGGATGTCGGCGCCGCGCAGGTCGGTCATTTCGGCCTTCATCATCGCCACCAGATCGCCGCGGCCGAGCATCGACAGCACGAGGTCGCGCTCGCCGCCGATGAACAGCGCCGGCTGCTCGATCTTGCGGCCCTTGAAGCCCTGCAGCCAGGTGAAGTCGGCGTCGTGGTTGCGATAGCGGTTGAGGGGGCCGCGGAAGCCGGAGGCCTCGAACTCGCCGACGAAGTAGTCGAGGTCGGCGGGGGTCAGCCAGGCCGGGAAGGGGTCCGGGTCGGGCAGGCCCTTCAGCAGCGGGTCGCCATGGGCCTTGTCGTTCGGCCAGTGGTCTGCCCCCTCGCCGCTGATGGCGTAGTAGAAGCGGCGCAGGCTGTCGCGGACGTTCGCCTCCAGCTCGGCCTCGGCGACGCCAGGCTCCTGGAAGTAGGCCTGGTAGAAGAACTTGCCCTGGCTGGTGAACACCGCCTCGAACACCTCGCGGAACGAGCGGGTGGGGATGCCGAGATAGGGCACTGACAGGCCGGCGACGGCCCTGATGCGGTCGGGGCGGGTGAGGGCGGTGTTCCAGACGATGGGGGCGCCCCAGTCGTGGCCGATCAGGGTGGCCCGCTCGCCAGGCGACAGGACTTCGACCAGGTTCGCCACGTCGCCGACGATACGCTCCATGGCGTAGGCCTCGACGGGGAAGGGCTTGTCGGAGCCGCCGTAGCCGCGCACGTCGATGGCGCAGGCGGTGAAGCCGGCCTGGGCGATCGGGCCGATCTGGTGGCGCCAGGAATACCAGGACTCCGGGAAGCCATGGACCATGACCACCAGGGGGCCGGAGCCCTCGATGGCGCAGCGCAGGCTGACCTCGCCCGCGTCGACGGTCTTGAAGGTGGTCATCGGTTCCTCTCCCTGGGCGCCAGCGTCCTTGCCTTGCACGCGGCGACTGTGCTGGTTGATAGCCAATGACCGTGACGGAAACCAAGCCCGCCGGATGGCGCTCCGGGACCTTGCCCGATGGCGTGGCCTTGATGGAGCTCGAGCCCCTGGCCGACCATCGCGGCGTCTTCACCGAGGTGTTCCGGCAGAGCTGGAAGACCGGGGTCAAGGTGGTGCAGATCAGTCTGGTCGACAGTGTCGCGCGCACCTTGCGCGGCAGCCACATCCACCTGCAGCACGCCGAGATCTATGTGGCCGCGGCCGGCGCGATGCTGGTGGGAATGACGGACCTGCGGCCGGCCTCGCCCACCTTCGGCAAGGCGGGGTTGGTCAGGCTCGACGCGGACGACCGTCGCCTGCTGGCGATCCCGCCGGGCGTCGCCCACGCCTACTATTCGGAGACCGACACGGTGCTGCTGGTCGGCGTCTCCAGCTACTACGACCCCAGCGACGACCTGGGCTGCCGGTGGGACGATCCGGAGTTGGGCGTGGACTGGCCGCCGATCTCGCCGATCCTGTCGGCGCGGGACGCCGGCGCCGTGAGCCTGGCGGAGCTGCGCCAGGCGCTGGCCGCGCGGGGCCTGGCGTGAACCGGCGTCGACCGGTCCGCTGACATGAGCGAGGGGCCCTCCATCGGCCTGGTCGGCTGCGGCCGCTGGGGCCGCCTGATCCTTCGCGACCTGGTGAGCCTGGGTTGCCGGGTGGCGGTGGCCGAGCACACCGAGGAGGGCCGGGCGGCCGCGCTGGCGGCCGGGGCGGTGATGGCCGTCGACGACCTGCACGCCCTCTACGGCCGGCATGACGGCTATGTGGTGGCGACGCAGACGGCGACCCACTTCGACGTGGTCATGGCCCTGGTCGGGACGGGCCAACCGGTCTTCGTCGAAAAGCCGCTGACCAATGACCCGGCGACGGCCGCCGCGGTCGTCCGGGCCGCCGGCGATCGCGTCTTCGTGATGGAGAAGTGGCGCTATCATCCCGGCGTCGAGGCCCTGGCGGCCATCGCCCGGTCCGGGGAGCTGGGGGCTGTCGAGCGCCTCTGCGCGCGACGCCTACAGTGGGGCTACAACCACCGCGACGTCGACGCCCTGTGGATCCTGCTGCCGCACGACATCAGCATCCTGGACGAAGTGCTCGGCGGAGACCTTGAACCGATCTCGGCGCGGGCCGACTGGCATCAGGGGGCGGTGGTGGGCCTCGCCGCCGAGTTCGCCCGGGCGCGCATCGAGGCCGGCGTACGCCGCACGGCCTATGACCGCACCCTGGAGCTGATCTGCGAGGGCGGCGTCGCCAAGCTGGCCGACCCGTACGACGATCACATCAGCGTGGTGCGCAACGACGGCGATCCCGGCTTTCACGAGCCCGCGGCCGAGCGGCGGGCGATCTCCACCGAATTCCCCCTGCTGCGGGAGCTGCGGGCGTTCCGCGATCATCTCGCCGGTGGCCCGCCGCCCAAGGCGACCGCGGCGGTGGGGCTGCGCACCGTGGAGACCATCGCCGCCCTGCGCCGCCTGGCTGGACTTCCCTAGGGCGCCCCCCGCCAAGGTTCGGCGTACCACCGGCGGCAAGTCTCTGTTATCGGTGATCATGAATGCGGCGGGCGCTATTGACCCCGCGAGCGGAGGAAGCAGGCGATGGAAGACTTCAAGCTGTTGATCGGCGGCGCCCTGGAAGACGGCGACTCCACCATGGACGTCATCAATCCGGCCACCGAGACGGTGCTGGCCAAGGCGCCCCGCGCCTCCAAGGCCCAGCTCGACAAGGCGGTGGCGGCGGCCAAGGCGGCCTTCCCGGCGTGGAGCGCCACCCCGATCGACGAGCGCAAGAAGGTCCTGCTGGCCATCGCCGACGCGATCCAGAACAACGCCGCGGAACTGGCCCGCATCCTGACCCAGGAGCAGGGCAAGCCGATCGGCGACGCCACCGGCGAGGTCTATGGCGCGGCGGCCTTCTTCCGCTACTTCACCTCGCTGGACCTGCCGGTGAAGGTGCTGGACGACAGCCCGAACCGCCGGGTCGAGGCGCGTCGCCGCCCGCTGGGCGTGATCGGGGCCATCGTGCCCTGGAACTTCCCGCTGATCCTGATGGCCTTCAAGGTGCCGGCCGCCCTGCTTTCGGGCAACACGATCGTCCTGAAGCCGGCCCCGACCACGCCCCTGTCGACCCTGCGCATCGGCGCCCTGATCAAGGATCTGCTGCCGCCCGGCGTGCTCAACATCATCGCCGACGCCGGCGACCTGGGCGCGGCCATGACCGCCCACCCGGACGTGCGCAAGATCTCGTTCACCGGCTCCACCGAGACCGGCAAGCGGGTGATGGCGGGCGCCGCCGAAGCCCTGAAACGCATCACCCTGGAGCTGGGCGGCAACGACGCCGGCATCGTCCTGGCCGACAACGACCCCAAGACCGTGGCGCCCAAGCTGTTCCAGAGCGCCTTCCAGAACTCCGGCCAGGTCTGCATCGCCATGAAGCGGGCCTACGTGCACGACAGCATCTATGACGCCGTCTGCGACGAGCTGGCCCGCCTGGCCAACGAGGCGGTGGTGGGCGACGGCCTTGAGCAGGGCACCCAGCTCGGCCCGCTGCAGAACAAGATGCAGTACGACAAGGTCATGGCCCTGATCGAGGACTCCAAGCAGCACGGCAAGGTCATCGCCGGCGGCGTGCCGGTGGAGGGCAAGGGCTACTTCATCAAGCCGACCATCGTGCGCGACATCACCGACGGAACCCGCCTGGTGGACGAGGAGCAGTTCGGCCCGGTGCTGCCGGTGATCCGCTTCCAGGACGACCTGGACGCCGTCAGCCGCGCCAACAACTCGCCCTACGGCCTGGGCGGCTCGATCTGGTCGTCCGACCTCGACAAGGCGCACGCCCTGGCCGAGCGCATGGACACCGGCACGGTGTGGATCAACAAGCACGCCGAGCTGGCGCCCAATATCCCCTTCGGCGGGGCCAAGATGTCGGGCATCGGTACGGAGCTGGGCGAGGAAGGCCTCAACGAGTTCACCCAGCTGCACGTCATCAACATGGCGCGCTAGAGGGGTTGGCGGACCAGGCCCGGCCGCTTTCGGCCCTGGTCCGCCGCCGCCTTCGAAATATTCGCGAAACATTGTTATCAGCGCTCGCCAGCAACGGGCGCCAAAGTGGCCGTTGGGTCGGGTAACCGACGGTGTTTTCCCTGGCCTTTTGTTCTGGAACGTCTCACGGTTTGGCCTGCGGAGCCTGTTCCGCGGCAGGGTTCAACCAGCATGGCTTGGCGGTGGCGGGAGCCCCAGGTCCAGCCGTGAGCAACAATGAAAACATTCACCTTCCTTTGCGTGCGCCCCGACGGCGCGATCCCGGCCATGGAGTTGTCGCTGTGGCCTGACGAGGACGCGGCGCGCTCGCGCGCGAACGAACTGCTGGCCGAGCACACCAGTTCGCACGCCGTGGAAATCTGGAACGACGACGCCCTGTTCGACCAGGTCGCCCGGGCGGACTGAACCTTCCCCTACGTCTTCCGCAACGGCGCCTCGCGCGCACGGTTGCGGGCCTCCCGCCGGTGGGCTTATCCCTTTGCGCAACAAGAAGACGCGCCGCCCGGAACGCCGGGCCGGCGCCGCCGAGGCAGGAGGAAAGCGATGGCGGGATTGTGCGAAGGCCGGGTGGCGATCGTCACCGGCGGGGGACGGGGCATCGGGCGGGAATACTGCCTGATGCTGGCGGCCGAGGGCGCCAAGGTGGTGGTCAACGACCTGGGCGGCGCCCGCGACGGGGTGGGCGCGGACCTGGGTCCGGCCGACGAGGTGGTCAACGAGATCAAGGCCATGGGCGGCGAGGCGGTGGCCAACGGCGCCGACGTCTCCGACTGGGACCAGGCCAAGGCCATGATCGACCAGGCGGTGTCGACCTTCGGCAAGCTGGACGTGCTGATCAACAACGCCGGCATCCTGCGCGACCGCATGCTGGTCAACATGACCGAGGCGGAGTGGGACGCGGTGATCAAGGTGCACCTGAAGGGCACCTTCGCCCCCGCCCATCATGCGGCGGTCTATTGGCGCGAGTTGAACAAGGAGACCGGCGCGCCGGTGAACGCGCGGATCATCAACACCTCGTCGGTGTCGGGCATCTACGGCAATATCGGCCAGACCAACTACGGCGCGGCCAAGATGGGCATCGCCGCCTTCACCATCATCGCCTCGCGCGAACTGCGCCGCTATGGGGTGACGGTGAACGCCATCGCGCCGGGCGCCCTCACGCGCCTGACCGAGGATCTGGGCGGGCCGATCACCGAGGAACGCAAGGAGTCCGGCGATCCGAAGTGGGTGGCGCCCATCGCCGTGTGGCTGGCCAGCGAGGAGTCCGCCGACGTCAGCGGGCGGATGTTCGAGGCCAGCGGCAACACCCTGGCGATCGCCGAAGGCTGGCACCGCGGCCCCACCGCCACCCCGACCAAGGACCCGCACGAGATGGGCGCCAAGGTGGCCGAGATGATGAAGACGGCGCGCAAGAACGCCGGCATGAACGGCATGGACCTGGATTAGGATCCGGCCATGTACCTCGCCGACCACGCCCGCCTGACCCCCGACAAGCCGGCCATGATCTCGGCCGACACCGGGGCCAAGGTCACCTACGCCGAGCTGGACGCCGCCTCCAACCGCCTGGCCCAGTATCTCTATGCCCAGGGCTTCCGGCGCGGCGACCACATCGCCGTGCTGATGGAGAACAACCTGCGCTTCATGGAGCCGGTGTGGGCGGCGTTCAGGTCGGGGTTCTATGTCACCACCGTCAACCGCTACCTGCCGCCGGACGAGGCCGCCTATATCATCGGCGACTGCGGGGCCAAGGCGCTGATCACCTCGTTCGCCAAGCGCGAGACCGCCGAGGCCCTGCTCGACCTGATCCCGAATTGTCCCGTGCGGCTGATGCTGGACGGGACCATCGACGGCTACCAGTCCTACGAGGCGGCCCTGGCGTCGGCGCCGCCGGAACCCCTGGCGCAGGAGTGGATGGGCGATTCCATGCTCTACAGCTCCGGCACCACCGGGCGGCCCAAGGGCATCCTGCGGCCCCTGCCGGAGGTGACCCCGGCCGAGGGCTTCGCCACCCGCCAGATGGTCAACCGCTATGGCCTGACCCCCGACAGCGTCTACCTGTCGCCGGCGCCGCTCTATCACGCCGCGCCGCTGGCCTATGTGCTGAGCGTGCAGTCGTTCGGCGGCACGGTGATCATGATGGAGCGCTTCGACGCCGAGCAGGCGCTGAACCTGATCCAGCAGTACGGCGTGACCCACAGCCAGTGGGTGCCGACCATGTTCGTGCGCATGCTGAAGCTGCCGCCCGAGGCCCGGGCCGGCTTCGACCTCTCCAGCCACCAGGTCGCCATCCACGCCGCCGCCCCCTGCCCGGTGGAGGTCAAGCGGCAGATGATCGAGTGGTGGGGACCGATCCTGTTCGAATACTACGCCGGCACCGAGGGCTCGGGCTCGACCTTCATCACCAGCGAGGACTGGCTGGAGCATCCCGGCTCGGTGGGCCGCGCGGCGCTTGGCGTGCTGCACATCTGCGACGACGACGGCGCCGAGCTGCCGGTGGGCGAGGCGGGGCTGGTCTATTTCGAGCGCGAGGTGGCCACCTTCGAGTACCACAACGACGCCGAGAAGACCCGGGCCGCCCGCCACCCGCAGCACCCCAACTGGAACGCCCTGGGCGACGTCGGCTACCTGGACGCGGACGGCTATCTGTACCTTACCGACCGCAAGGCGTTCATGATCATCTCGGGCGGGGTGAACATCTATCCCCAGGCCATCGAGGACGCCCTGATCACCCATCCCAAGGTGGGCGACGTGGCGGTGTTCGGGGTGCCGGACACGGAGATGGGCGAGGCGGTGAAGGCGGTGATCGAGCCGGCCCCCGGCCACGATCCCACCGACGACCTGGCGGCCGAGCTGCTGGCTTTCGCACGGGAGAACCTGGCCCACTACATGGCCCCGCGCTCCATCGACTTCATCGCCGAAATGCCGCGCCTGCCCACGGGCAAGCTGTATAAGCGGCTGCTCAAGGACGCCTACTGGAAGGACCGCGCGATCTAGCGGCCGGGCGTCGGCACGGAGACCGGCGATGGAAAAGGCCCGCAAGCGCGAGATCCTGCAGGCGTACAAGGAAGAGAAGCGGCCGGCCGGGGTGTACGCCCTGCGCTGCTCGGCCACCGGCGAGGTCTGGGTGGGAACCTCCAGGAACATCGGCCAGCAGCAGAACAGCGTGTGGTTCTCCCTGCGCAGCGGCGGCCATCCGAACCGCAAGCTGCAGGCCGCCTGGGCCGCCCACGGCGCCGACGCCTTCAGCTTCGAGGTGCTGGAGGAGGTCGACGGGTCGGAGATGACCGCGCTCGGCCTGACCGACGCCCTGAAGACGCTGGACAAGGCCTGGCGCGAGACGCTGGGCGCCGAGGCGGCGGTGGGCTGATGGCCGGCCCGTTCCGCATCGGCCTGCTGGGCGCCTCGCGCATCGCCCCGCCGGCGGTGATCGAACCGGCCCGGGACAACCCCGACTTTGTGGTCACGGTGGTCGCCGCCCGCGATCCGGCGCGGGCGCGGGCCTATGCCGACGAGCATGGGATCGCGGGCGTGGCGGCGGACTACGCCGGCCTGGTGAGCCACCCCGACGTGGACGTGGTCTACAACGCCCTGCCGCCGTCCGGTCACCTGGAGTGGACCCTGGCGGCGCTGAAGGCCGGCAAGGCGGTGCTGTGCGAGAAGCCCTTCGCCATGAACGCGGGCGAGGCGCGGACCATGGTGGACGCCGCCAGGGCCGCCGGCCGGCCGCTGCTGGAGGCCGGGCACTATCGCTTTCACGACGTGCTGCGGGCGGCCGAGGCGATGATGCGGGCCGGGGCGCTGGGGAGGATCACCGCCGCCGAGGCCGACTTCAGCGTGCCCATCGCCCGTACGCCGGACGAGCTTCGCTGGCGCGCCGACCTTGGTGGCGGCGGTCTGATGGATCTGGGCTTCTATCCGATCCACGGCCTGCGCACCCTGCTTGGCGCCGAGCCGGCGGTGGTCTCGGCCGAGGGGGTGTTCGAGGACGGCGTCGATTCCAGCATCGCCGCGCGGCTGGACTTCGCCGGCGTCCCGGCCACGGTGAGCTGCGCCATGACCCCGCCCCGCCCTTCTGCGCGGGTGTCGATCACCGGCGAGCGCGGCAGCCTGGAGATCCTCAACTTCGTCGCGCCGCAGGCGGGATGCCGGTTCCGCACCGTGATCGACGGGGTGGAGACCACCCATCCCGTGGGCGGGCCCTCGACCTATGCGGCGCAACTGGCTCACCTGGCGCAGGTGCTGCGTGGCGAGGCGGCGCCCCTCACCGGCGGCGAGGATGCGGTGGCCAACATGGCCGCCATCGACGCCATCTACGCGGCGGCCGGGCGGGGCTGAGGACCCTGTCGGTCACGCCCAGGATTGGGGTCCACGACCGACACGACCCCCGCGAACGCGTTCGCGCCCTTCCCCCACCCCCGCTCATCCTGGCGAAGGCCGGGACCCAGGCAAAAGACTGGGCGGGCAGGATAGGGGAATTGGGAACCACAAAGCACACGAAGGACACGAAGGCGCCGCGCCAGGCCGACGGGCGATCGGGGCGCTGATCAGCTTCGTGTGCTTGGTGTGCTTTGTGGTCGGGCCTTGGGCCCGTGTGAGGTCGCCGGCGCTGGGGATGTGGCGAGGGCGCCTGGGTCCCGGCCTTCGCCGGGATGATTGGGAGTTAAGGGGGATGAGCGGGGCGCGGGGCGCCGCGCGTGCACGCTGCTCCCTGGACTGTCCCGCCTTCCGTTGGCGGCCAGCCGCGGTAGGCGGAGGTGACGGGGGGATCGGCGCGTTCCTCGAGGGCCCAGGGTTCTTCGGCCCAGAGGGCGGGCTCGAAGGGGATTCCGGTGTCGCGGCAGAGGCGGCGCAGGATGTCGCTGACTGGTCGGGTGAGGAAGTCGGTGTCGGGGTTGTGCTCCAGCCAGCGGTCGACGGCGGCGAGAGCCTCGTCGCGCTCGCGCTCGGTGAAGGCCTCGCGCTCGATGGCCAGGCCCATGGCGCCACGGACGTCGAGGCTGCTGCGCACCAGCCGGTCGTGGCGGTCGTAGCGGTTGGGGCCGCGGCTCTGGGACGCCGGTCGCGCGCGCAGCCCCGCGGCGAGGCGGGACCGCAGGGCGATGGTCAGGCGCACCCAGCGCGAGAGCCGATCGAGCTCGCGCAGGGCGGCGAAGCGGTCGGGGTCGGGAGCGGGCGGGGTCTCGGGCTCGGCCATGATCTCGGCGAATACCTTGCGGGCGGCCTGCATGCCCATGCCGGCCATCTCGTGCAGCCACGCCAGGCCCTCGGCCGCCTCGTCGAGGCCGGCGGCGGCGGATTGACCGGGGACTGTCGCGGGTGAGAACATTGCGTGAACTTCATATCGGATTCGCACATGGGTCAAGCAGAGTGGGGCGCCGGGCGAGTTTACGGGCCGGCCGGCTATGCTGTACCCAGCCGGCGCGACCGCGCGTGACGGCGGCGCCAGGGGTAGGACAGGGACGAGCCGATGAAGCCAGCCGCGGGACCGCATTTGACGTTCGACGACGTGGTCATGGGGCGGCGGAGCATCCGCGGCTACAAGCCCGACCCGGTGCCCAAGGCGGTGATCCGGGAGGTCATCGAGATGGCGATGCGCGCGCCCTCGTCGCTGAACACCCAGCCGTGGAACTTCTATGTCGTCGCCGGGGCGCCGCTGGATCGCATCCGGGCCGGCAACACCGAGCGCAACCTGGCCGGCGTGCCGTCCTCGCGCGAGTTCCGCAGCCACGGCGAATACGCCGGCGCCCACCGCGAACGGCAGGTGGAAATCGCCAAGCAGCTGTTCGGCGCCATGGGCATCGAGCGGCACGACCAGGAGAAGCGCAAGGACTGGGTGCTGCGCGGCTTTCGCCAGTTCGACGCGCCGGTGTCGATCGTGGTGACCTATGACCGCTCCATCCACGGCGGCGACATCGCGCCCTTCGACTGCGGGGCGGTGACCAACGCCCTGGTCAACGCGGCCTGGTCGCGGGGCCTGGGCTGCGTGGTCAACAGCCAGGGGATCATGCAGTCCCCAGTGGTGCGCGAACACGCCGGCATCCCCGACGACCAGGTGATCATGATCTGCGTCGCCATGGGCTATCCGGACGACAGCTTCCCGGCCAATGCGGTGGTCTCGAACCGCAAGTCGGTGGACGAGGCGGCGGTGTTTGTGGGGTTCGAGGACTGAGGGCGAAGGGGGGGCGTCCTCCTCGAATCCGCTTCCCCCGGCGAAAGCCGGGACCCAGGCAGGAGTCCGCCAGGCGACCCGGCGTCGGACACCCTCGAGCAGGGCCAAAGGTTCAACCACAAAGCACACGAAGCACACCAAGGTGACCCGGCCCCATCCTCGGTCGGCCTGGCGCGCCGCCTTCGTGTGCTTCGTGTGCTTTGTGGTCCCATCCCCCCGTCCTGCCCGGGCAGACCTTCGCCTGGGTCCCGACTTGCGTCGGGATGAGCGGGTGTGGGCTGGACCCTCCGATGGCGGATGATCCGGAGCGTGCGCAAGGCCTTCTAGGGCGGGGCGGGGTGTGCCACCATCGCGGCCTGGCAGAGGGGGCTCCGGATGCTGAGGCTGCAGTGGTTCCGCCTGTGGGCGGTCGCGTGCGTAACCGGCTTCGGACTGTCGGCGGCGCCGACCGCCTGGGCCAAGGCCGACCTGTTCGACGACGGGCCGCCGCTGGAGATCACCCTGACCGCCCCGTTCCCGGCCCTGGTGAAATCCGCCACGTCCAGCACCAACCCCTATCCGGCGACCCTGACGGTGAGCGACGGGAGCGGGCCGGCGCAGAGCCTGCCGATCGAGCTCAGCCCCCGCGGCATGACCCGGCGCACCGGCGGCTATTGCCGCTTTCCGCCCCTGGCCCTGAAGTTCGACAAGGCCAGCGCCCACGGCACCATCTTCCACGGCCAGCACAAGCTGAAGCTGGTGACCTATTGCCGGCCGGGCGACGACTACGAGCAGCGGATCGTGCTGGAATACCTGGCCTATCGGCTGTTCAACGTGATCACGCCGATGAGCTACCGCGTGCGGGCGGCCGAGGTGACCTATCGCAACGCCGACGGCAAGGGCGAGGCGCTGCGCCGGTTCGGCTTCGTGATCGAGGACGTCGACGACATGGCGGGGCGAAACGATCGCGACCGGCTGGAGGCGGCGTCGAAACAGGTCAGGCCCGCGCGGATGGACGCCAAGGCGGCGGCGCGGGCGGCGCTGTTCGAGTACATGATCGGCAACCTGGACTGGGACTTCCTGGCCGGGGCGCCCGGGGCGCCGTGCTGCCACAACAGCCGGCTCATCGCGGGTCGTGACGCCAAGCCCGAAAGCGCCGACGGGGTCGTGCCCGTACCCTATGACTTCGACTATTCCGGCCTCATCGATGCGCCCTATGCCGATGTGCCCGAGGGCCTGCCGGTGCAGAGGGTGACCGACCGGCTCTATCGCGGCTATTGCGTCAGCCGCGCCGAGCTGCCGGCGGTGGTGGAGGAATACCGCGCCCATCGGGCCGAACTCGCGGCCGTGATCGCCGGCGAGCCGCATCTGAACCCGGCCTTCCGGGCCCGGGCGAGCGCCTATCTGGACGGGTTCTTCAAGGTGCTGGACGACCCTGGTCGGGTGCAGCGCGACATCGTCGGCCACTGCCGGTAGGGGGCGGGTTCCCCTCTCCCTCCGTCACCCTTGGGCGTCAGTCCCAAGGGTCCATCGACACGTGAGACCGTTTGGCGCGCTTCGAAGGGCGCGCCATGGCCGAACCTGTCCGCTGTGCGACGCTCCGCTGCCGCTCGCGACTTCGCTTCACGCGTCCATGGGCCCCCGGGACTGACGCCCGGGGGTGACGGCGAATTTGGGGGGAGGTCGGGATCGGAAGAGCCGCCGGCCCTCAGGACGGCGCCTTGGCGCCGAGGTCGACGGCGCAGCGGGCGGCCTTGGCGGGGTCGGGGTTGGCGGCGGCGTCGAGGGCGGCGACCTGGGCCAGGTAGGCGGCGTGGCCGGCCTCGTCGGTGGGCAGGGGCAGGGTGTGGCCCCGGTAGATCGTGCTCAGGGCGTCGCCCTGCTTGACCAGGAAGGCGTGCGGGTCGGGGCAGCCGCCCGGCACGGCGATGTCGGTGAGGATCACCGCCCCGCCAAACCGCGTGTTGACCATGGAATAGCGCTTGGTGTGGCCGACCACGACGTGGCGGACCTGGAAGCGGGCGAGGACGGCGGCGACGCCAGCGGCCTCGGTCGCCTCGTCGTTCAGGGCCATGCCCCGATACCAGAGGGGGCCGCTCTCGTTCCAGAGGATGTCATGCGGGCCGCCGGCCGTCTCCGGCTGGTGGCGCAGGGCGGCGATCACCGCCTTGTCCTGGACGTCGACGTCGAAGGGGGTGAATTCGGCGCTGACGCCGGCGTGCAGGTAGAGGGTGTCGTCGATGCGGATGATGGCGCTGTGGCCAAGGATCCAGCGGCCGTAGACGCCCGAGGACGACCAGGCGATGCGGTGTTCGACCCAGCCCAGGGGGTGCTCGGCGTCGAATCTGGCGCGGTAGGCGGCGTCGAAGACGGGCAGACCGGCGGCGGGCGGATGCGCCTTGAGGTCGGCGACCACGGCCGCGTAGTAGGCGTCGCGCCGGCGCGGGGAGTCGCGGTCGGCGAAGGCGGCGAACTCGCCCGGCGTGGTGTAGCGCAGGTCGCCTTCCATGTTCATGGCTTCGTGGTTGCCGATCAGGGCGTGCACATAGCCGCCGGCCCGGCGCGCCTGCGGTTCGAGCTTGATCAAGAGATCAAGGATCTTGCGGGTGTCGGGCGCCCGGTCGGGGACGTCGCCGAGCTGAACCAGGTGCGTGGCCCCGCCGCTCCAGTTGTCCTTGCCGTCGATGAGGCCGGCCTGGCGAAGCTGGTCGTGGAACTTGTCGAAGTCGCCGTGCAGGTCGCCGATGGCCACCACCCGGGCGACGTGATCCCATTGGGTGCGGTCGCGGTCATTGGCCGCGAACGCCGGAGGGGCCAGGAGCGCGGCGGCGATGAGGGCCGCGATGGCCGCGGCCCAGGCTTTAGTCGTCATGCGCGCGAGCATAGCGCGTGATCGTGGCGCGCGCATTGCCGCCCTCGTCGGCGATGACCAGGGTTCCGTCGGACAGGATCGCCGACCCCTCGGCCTGGCGATGCAGGCGCCCCAGCCAGCGGGCGGCCAGGAGCTGGCCGCGCTCGTCCAGCTCGACCATGGCGTTCTCGCGCGCCGCCAGAACGACCAGGCGACCGGTGGTGGGATCGATCTCCACCGACGAAGGATGGAAGGCCCGGGCGCCGATGGCCTCGGCGAGGGGGGCGACGGGGACGGTCAGCCAGGGCCGGGCGGGCTCGGACGGGCGGCGCGGGGACCAGGCGTAGAGCACCAGGGCGGCGCGCATGTCCGGGGCGTAGTTGATCTTGGCCGCGATGATCACGGCGTCGTCGCCGGCGTGGAAGGCCAGGCCCTCGATCTCGGCCTGGTGGCGCAGGCCGGTGTCGAAGGTCTCGAACGGCACATGGCCGCGGTCGTCGCCCTCGCGGAAGCGATAGAGCCAGCCCGAGCTGGTGGTGAGGTAGAAGTCGCCGGCGGCGTCGATGGCCAGGCCCTCGAAGTCGCCGCGCAGGGCCGGCGCGCCAAGGGCGAAGCGCTTGACGATGTCGCCGCCCTCCAGATCGATCTGGCACACCACCGCCAGTTCGTCGTCGTGGCCCATGACGCGGCCATCGGGGGTCACCGCCAGGCCGGAGACCTCGCGCAGGCGCTTGGGCAGGCGCCATTGCCCCTGGGGCTCGGCCGCGAACAGGGACGCGCCATAGCTGATGGGGGCCGCCGCCAGGGCCTGATCCTTTCGCGCCATCCTATCGAGCCGCACCGTCCTCGAACCGTCGTCGCCAGCGAGCCACGGGCGCGGACGGAAGGCAAGCCAGAGAGGCCGAGGATTTCGTCCGTTCACGGTGTTTGGCGCGCCGTGGCGGCGTGCTTGCCAAAGTCGGCGGCCGCGTTCACGCTGCCGGCACGGGTGGGGGCGCGACATGATCAGGACGCTGATCGTCTTCCTGGCTATGCTGTTACTGGTTCCGCAGGGCGCCTGGGCCCAGGCCCAGGGCCTGTTCGACGGGCCGCGCGGCCAGTTGGCGGCGGCCGGCTGGGCCGGCTTCGCGGACATGCATTTCCTGGCCGATTCCCTCGGCGCCCTGGCCCTGGCCACGGTGCTGGGGGCGCTGATCGGCTATCACCCGATGACGCCGCGCACGGTCGACACCCTGCGCGAGGCGGACCTGCCCAAGGTCTACATCCTCTACGCTTTCGTCGGCGCGGTGATCGGGGTGACCGTGCGCGAGTTCGGCATGGTCATCGGGGTGGTGGTGTTCGGCATCGGCGGGCTGATCCGCTTTCGCACCGACACCGGCTCGGCGCGCGACACCGGGCGGCTGATCATCGTCACCCTGTCGGGCCTGATCGCGGGGCTGGGCCTGCCGCACTTCGCGGTGGTGACCACGGCCTTCGCCTTCGTGCTGATCTTCCTGTTCGACCAGAGGCCCTACTGCCGGGTCAAGGTCAGCGAGCTGCCGCAAGGGCGGGTGGCCGAGAGCGCGGCGGCCTATCGCGCCGTCCTGGAGCAGAAGGGCTGCAAGATCGTCGGCGAGCGCAAATCGTTCAACAAGGACCGGGTGGAGTTCGTCTTCCGCCTGCCCCGCGCCAGCGCCCGCGACCAGATCCACGCCGACCTCTGCGCTATCCCGCAGGAGTTCCGCGGCGAGATCGACTGGGAGGTGGAGTAGGGGGGCGCTAAAAACGCTCCAACACCGTCATCCTCGGCCTCGTGCCGAGGACCCATACGCGCTGTCGGGGATGTCGCGCAGCGGCAGCGGAGCGGCGCAGGGCGGCGGCTCACGTCGGCGCCCGGCTCGCCCTTCGGTACGAGCCGCCCTTTCCCACGCGATCATGGGTCCTCGGGACTGACGCCCGAGGATGACGGCTGTGGGGGGCGAGGGCGGAAGCAAGATCAACGCCGCCGGCTCGCCCTTCGGGTCGCGGTGTCTCCGGCGGCCGGTGAAGAGAAGGTCGACCACGAACCACACGAACCACACGAACAGGTTCGCGATCGCCCCACCGCCGCGTCACCCCGGCCAAGCGAAGCTTGAGCCGGCGCCGGTCACGCCCGCTCCAAGACGAACGCCAGCTAAGCGCCGGCCCGGCCGGCCGGGTCTCCGGCCGATCACGCGGCCTCGCCCGGGGTGACGGACGTTCGTGTGGTTCGTGTGGTTCGTGGTCAATCTGGACCGCCACCCGTTGCGCGAGTCCGCCCTCTAAGCCTCGATGCCGCCGGTGGCGGGGGCGGGGCGGGCGCGCTGGTTGAAGAGGAGCTTCATGCGGCGCTCGCGTTCCTCGGGCGACAGGGAGGCGAAGTCCTCCGCCGGGCCGGCGGTGACGGCCATGCCGCGCTGGACGGCGGGGCGGGCCGAGAGTTCGTCGAACCAGCGCTTGAAGTACTTGAAGTCGGCGATGTTGGAACCCTGGCCCTCGATGTTGATGGTCCACGGGTAGCAGATCATGTCGGCGATGGAGTAGGCGTCGCCGGCCAGGTAGCGGTGGTCGTAGAGGCGGTTGTCGAGCACGCCGTAGAGGCGGTTGACCTCGTCGGTGAAGCGGCGGACGGCGTAGGACTGGTCGCCCTGGGTGTCGCCGAGGCGGCGGAAGTGGCCGGCCTCGCCGGACTTGGGCCCCTGGTTGGCCATCTGCCAGATGAGCCACTGGTTGACCTCGTAGCGGCCGCGGATGTCCTGCGGGTAGAACCGGCCGGCCTTCTCGGCGACGTACATCATGATCGCGCCGGACTCGAAGAGGGCGATGGGCGGTCCGCCGTCGGCGGGCTCGTGGTCAACCAGGGCCGGCATGCGGTTGTTGGGATTGATCTTCAGGAAGTCGGCGGTGAACTGGTCGCCCTTGCCGATGTTGGTGGGGACGATGCGGTAGGGCAGGCCGCACTCCTCGAGCAGGATGGTCACCTTCTTGCCGTTGGGCGTGGGCCAGTAGTGCAGGTCGAGCATGGTCTGTTCCCTTGGGGGCGTTGCTTTGGGGGGTGGGCTGGCGGCCACCCTATCGGCGGGGGCGGCGGGCTCAATCGACAATTTCTTATAAGGACCCACCCCTTTCACATCGGCGGGAGGCCAAGGGACGAACCGGGGACCTCGTGCTAGCGTTCCGGCATGGACGAGACTCGACCGCATCTCATCTATTTCGCCGACCCCATGTGCTCGTGGTGCTGGGGGTTCGTGCCGGTGATGGCCCTGATCCGCCGCCGCTTCGGCGACGCCCTGCCGATCCGGGTGGTGATGGGCGGGCTGCGGCCCGGGACGGAAAAGCCGATGACCGAGGCGGCCAAGGCCGACACCCGCGGGCACTGGGAACATGTGCAGGAGGCCTCGGGCCAGCCCTTCGACTGGCGCTTCTTCGAGCGCGAGGGCTTCGTCTACGACACCGACCCGGCGGCGCGGGCGGTGGTGCTGGCGCGGCGCCAGGACGCGGTGCTGGCCCTGGCGCTGCTGGTGCGCATCCAGGGCGCCTTCTACGCCCAGAACCAGGACGTGACCCAGCCGGCGGTGCTGGCCGCCCTGGCCGGGGAGCTGGGCTTCGACCCCGGCGAGTTCGAGGCCCTGCTGGCCGACGAGGGGCTGAAGCGCGAGACCTGGGGCGACTATGCCATCTCCCAGCGGGCCGGGGTGACGGGGTTCCCGACCCTGGTGGCGGGGCCGAGCGCCGAGGGGACCTACGGCCTGGTGACCCAGGGGTTCAACGTGGCCGAGCTGGTGCTGCCGAAAATCGAAACCTGGTTCGAAGCGGCGCGGGCGGCCTGAGGGTCAGAGCAGGTCGCGCGGGATGTCCGCCGTGGTTTCCCGTTCGAAAAACAACGCCCCGTCACGCCAGGCCCTGAGCGATTCCGTCAGGTGGAAGGCCCCGGCGTCGGCGGTGAGGGCGTAGGCGGCTTCCACCGCCGCATCCTGGCCCTCGGCGGCGAAGGCGGTGCGGGCCGTCCCGGTCCAGCGGCAGGAGGACGGCTCGCCGGGGGTGATCTCGGCCAGGCTGGCGCGGCTTCGGGTGACGGCGACGTCGGCGCCGCGGGGGCGGACGGTGGTCGCGGGCGGGGCTTCGGCGAGCCGATAGCGGCCGTCCGGGTCGGGGGACGCGGGGACAGGCCGCTCGGCGCCCGGGCCCTGCGGCAGGATCGGGATCGGCATCGGCGCGGGGGCGGCCTCGGGCGGGCGGACCGGCAGGTCGAGGGCGCAGCCGGCGAGGTCGAGGGTCAGGGTCGCCACCTCGGGCGAGGGCCAGACCAGGGGCCAGAGGCTCTCGCTGATCGCCAGGCGCAGGCGCTGGCCGGCGGCGAAGCGGTGGGCGACGAAGGCCATGGGCAGGACGACGTCGACGGCCCGGCCAGGCGTCAGCGGCGACGGCTCGGCGTGGGAGTCGCGGTGGGTGAGGTTGCGCAGGGCGTAGGCGACCAGCCAGGACCGCCCCTCCGGCGTGATGGCGCACAGACGAACGGCGACCTGGGCGACGGGGCGGTCGGCGGACAGGCGCAGGCGAACGACCGGGGCGCCGAGGATTTCCAGGTCGTCCTCGAGGGGGGCGCTGTCGAAGACGACCGAGCGGGCGTCGTCGGCGGACTGTTCGGCCGGCAGGCGGTCCAGCCATTCGGGCTTCGCGAGGCCGACGAGGTTCGCGCCGGAGACGGTGACGGATGCGGTCGCGGGGGCCTCGGCGAGCGCGCCGGGCGCCAGGCGCAGGGTGCGGGCGGGGCGTACATCCGCCGGCGGCCAGGCGGGCTCGGCGATCCAGCGGCCGGGGGCGGGGCCCGGGGCGGCCTGGGCGGTGGTCTGGTCGGGCATGAAGGCCCGCAGCATGGGCTCGTCCATGATCCCGGTGGCCTCGCCCTTCAGCCAGTGCGACCACCAGCGGGCCTCTTCGAAGATCCAGTCGAGGCCGACGGGACTGGCCCAGGGATAGGTGTGGCCCCAGGGCCCGACGAGGCCCTTGCGGGGGACGCTCAGGCCCTGCAGCAGGCGGGGAATGGCGTTGACGTAGGTGTCGGCCCAGCCCCCGACGACATAGGTGGGACAGGCGATGGCGGCGAGGTCGAGCCCGACGGAGCCCCGGCGCCAGTAGGCGTCGAAGCGCTGGTGGGCCAGCCAGGTCGCCAGGATCGGCGGGGTGGCCTCCAGGCGCTCGCGCCAGGCCTCGGCCCAGCCGTCGCCGAAGACCTTGGCGTTGGGCGGGGCGGCCATGACGGTCTTGAAGAGCACGCCCCACTGTACGTTGGTCCGGCCGAGGGCGCCGCCGATGTAGTGGGCGTCATCGGTGAAGCGGTCGTCGCAGGTTCCCTGGGGCATGATCGCCTCGAGCGCCGGCGGGCGGCGGGCGGCGATCTGCAGGGTGTTGATGGCGCCCCACGAGAGGCCGCGCAGGCCCACCGCGCCGGTGCAGAAGGGCTGGGCGGCGAGCCAGGCGATGGCGGCGACGCCGTCGTCGAGCTCGGTCTCGGCGTATTCGTCGGTGAGCACCCCCTCGGACTCGCCGGAGCCGCGCACGTCGATGCGGGCGTAGGCGATGCCCCGGGCGGCGAGGGCCGCGCCCCAGGCGTCGTCGTGGCCGCGGTAGAGGTCGTGCTTGCGGTAGGGGATCATCTCCAGGACGACGGGGGCCGGGCCGCTGTCCGGCAGCCAGAGGCGGGCGGAGAGGCGCACGCCGTCGGCCATAGGGATGAGGACGTGATCGCGTACGCTGAAGGCGACGGGGTCCGGGAGGCGCCAGGCCATGGTCAGGTTCCAGGCGCTTCGGCCGCGTCCGGGCTCCACGGCCGGATCACCGGCAGCATCAGGTGGATCCAGGCGATGGCGGCGGGATAGCCGAGGGTACAGGAGAGGAACATCGGGCCGTAGCCGTGGCCGTGGTCCAGCGACCAGCCGGCCAGGGCCAGGATGCCCATGCCGCCCAGGGTGCCGGTGGTGCTGGCGACCCCGACGGCGGAGCCCATGACGGCCGGCGGGAAGATGTCGGCGCTCATGGCGAAGATGTTGGTGGAAAAGGCCTGGTGGCCGGCCAGGGCGACGCCGAGGATGAGGGCCGCGCTCCAGGCGTCCGGGGCGAGCTGGGCGGCGGCGATGGGCGAGACGATCAGGAAGGCGATTGCGAGCATGGCCTTGCGCGCCACGCCGATGCGCACGCCCCGGCGAAGGAGGGCGGTGGCGGCCAGGCCGCCCAGGAAGGCGCCGCCGGCGGCCAGCAGATAGGTGAGCGCCAGGGGCCCGCCGACGCCGCCCAGGGTCAGGCCGAACTTGCGGTGGAAGAAGTCGGGCGCCCAGAACAGCAGGAACCACCAGGACTGGTCGGAGAGGAACTTGGCGCCCGCCACCGCCCAGGTGCGCCGGTCGGCCAGCATGGCCAGCCACGCCCGGCCGGTGAGGGCGGCTGGGGCGGCGGCCGTCTCGGCGGCGGCTGGGCCGAGGGTGGGCGGCAAGGGCGCGACGCGGCCAAGGGCCAGCCAGAGAGTGATCCACACCGCCCCGGCGGCGCCCACGATCACGAAGGCCGGCCGCCACCCGAAGGCCAGGGCCAGGGCCGGGACCACCAGGGGCGCGACGACATTGCCGATGTTGGGGGCGGTGTTGATGAAGCCCATGGCCGCCGACCGCTCTTCCAGCGGGAACCAGGCGGCCACGGACTTGAGGGCGGCCGGGGCGTTGGTGGCCTCGGTGATCCCCAGCAGGGCGCGGGCCCCGGTGAACTGGGCCAGGGTCGTGGCGAGGCCGTGGGCCATGGCCGCCAGGCTCCAGGTCCCGACACCGAGGGCGTAGCCGGCGCGCACGCCCAGGCGGTCGATCAGCCAGCCGGCCGGGATCAGGGCGGCGGCATTGCAGAGCTGGAAGGCCTGCAGGACGCCGGCGTAGTCGCTGTTGCTCCAGCCCAGGTCGTGCTCGATGACGGGCTTGAGCAGGGCGATGATCTGGCGGTCGGCGTAGTTCAGGGCGCCGGCCATGAACACCAGCCCCAGCACCAGCCAGCGCAGGCGGGCCGCGCCGGCCGCGGCCCGCGCGTCGTTCGTGCTCACCGTGTCGCGCAAAGGCCGTCCCCCGTCGTTGAAGGCGAGCCTAGGGGGCGGCGAGGCTGGGCGGCAAGCCTTGACCGCGGCGGCCGGCCAGCCTCCACTCGGCGCAAGCGCCGAAGCGCGCGGAGGAACGTCCATGATCGTCGAGCGCCTGGCCCCCATCGTCTCGTCGCTGAAGCCGAGCAACCACCCCTATCTCAACGGCGCGTGGACGCCGCTGATGGAGGAGGTGAACGCCGAAGACCTGGACGTCATCGAAGGGGCGATCCCGAGCGACCTGGACGGGGTCTATCTGCGCAACACCGAGAACCAGATCCACCAGCCGCTGGGGCGTTTCCACCCCTTCGACGGCGACGCCATGATCCACGCCATCGACTTCGCCGGGGGCAAGGCGCGCTATCGCAACCGGTTCGTGCGCACGCGCGGGTTCGCCGCCGAGCAGGAGGCGGGCGGGTCGCTGTGGGGCGGCCTGGCGGACCCGCCGGCCCTGGCCTTGAGGCCCGGCTTCGGGGCGCACGGGGCGCTGAAGGACTCCTCGTCGACGGACATCGTGGTCCACGCCGGGCGGGCGCTGTCGACCTTCTACCAGTGCGGCGAGGGCTACCGGCTGGACCCCCTGACCCTGGAGACCCTGGGGATCGAGGGCTGGACGCCCATCGACGGCATCTCGGCCCACGCCAAGGTGGACGAGGCCACCGGCGAGCTGATGTTCTTCAACTACTCCAAGCACCCGCCCTACATGCACTATGGCGTGGTCGGGCCGGACAACCGGCTGAAGACCTACATCCCGGTGCCGCTGCCGGGGCCCAGGCTGCCGCACGACATGGCCTTTTCGGAGCACTGGTCGATCCTCAACGACCTGCCCGTGTTCTGGGACGCCGAACTGCTGAAGCGCAACATCCACGCGGTGCGCCTGCACGAGGGCCTGCCGTCGCGCTTCGCCCTGGTTCCGCGGCACGGGCGAACGGAGGACATCCGCTGGTTCGAGGCGGCGCCGACCTATGTGCTGCACTGGCTGAACGCCTACGAGGACGGCGACGAGGTGATCCTGGACGGCTACTTCCAGGAGGAGCCGATGCCGAAGCCGCGCAAGGACGCGCCGCCCGGGTTCGAGCACATGATGGCCTATCTGGACGAGCACAGCTTCCGGTCCAAGCTCCACCGCTGGCGCTTCAACCTCAAGGACGGGACCACGCGGGAACAGCGGCTGGACGACCGGGTGCTGGAGTTCGGCATGTTCAACCAGGCCTACGCCGGCCGGAAGTACCGCTATGCCTATTCCACCACCACCAAGCCGGGGTGGTTCCTGTTCAACGGTTTCGTCAAGCACGACCTGGAAACCGGAAAGAGCTGGTCCCTGACGCTGGAGGAGGGTCGCTACGCGAGCGAAGCGCCGTTCGCGCCGCGCCTCGGCGCCGTGGACGAGGACGACGGCTATCTGGTCAGCTTCATCACCGACGAGACCGCCGGCCGCTCGGAATGCATCGTCATCGACGCCAAGCGGATCGAGGACGGGCCGGTCTGCCGCATCGCCCTGCCGCACAAGATCTGCAGCGGCACCCATTCCACCTGGGCGCCGCGGGCGCAGCTCAAGGCCGTGTAGGGTTCTCATCCGGCGTCGGGCCTTTCCGTCGATCGTCCTTCTCCCCTTGCGGGAGAAGGTGGCGCGCGCAGCGTGCCGGATGAGGGGTCGACGGACGGTGCGGATTCGCCTGCCAGACGCCAGTCTCGAAGGCCGCGTCGACCCCTCATCCGACCTCCTGCGGAGGCCACCTTCTCCCGCAAGGGGAGAAGGGCATTTTGCGTGAATCTGGGTCTCCACCCAATCTACCTTGAGACGCGATCTCGTAGGTTGTCCGATGGATAAGTTTGGGTCGCGCATTCACGAACACCAGGACAAGTCGAGGAACCTCCTTTCGCGTGTCGTGTTTTCTATCGCACGACCGAACGAACACGCCTCCGTGCTCGAGCAGAGCGCCAAGATGGGAGGCGGATCGGGTCGAATACATACCCAAGGAGCCAACTATGACCCTCGATACTGCCGCCTTGATCAAGCGTGGAGTGATGGGGCTGGCCGCGGGCGCCTTCAGTCTCGGCCTCGCCGCGGTCCCCGCCAGCGCGCAGGACAGCTACTACGACAACGGCGACTCCACGACGGTGGATGATCTGACCGTGACCGCGCCGCGCCATGTGGGCCGCTCGGCCATCGGCGCGGACATCGATGAGGTTTCCGCCTCGCGCGTGGTGGACTACCGCGACCTGGACGTGGGCGCCGACTGGGGCGTCCATGAGCTGAAGGCGCGCATCCAGCGGGCGGCGGCGGCCGCCTGCGACGAGCTGGACCGCGACTATCCGAACACCGTCGACGACGGCAACGACTGCTATCGCGACGCCGTGCGCCACGGCTTGCAGGACGCCTCGTACCAGATCGGCTACCGGCCCTACGACTGGTAGGGCGACGCCCTCCAGGCGGGTGACGCCCCGGGTTCGCGCCCGGGGCGTCTTCGCCTGGCCGCGGGGCATGCCCGTTTGGCATGGAAGCGATGCGTCGACGCCTGGGCGGCCAGCGGGCATGACGCCGGTGGGCCGCAGCCAAGAGGACCTTCGCCATGCCACGGACCGGCGCCCCCCGCGTCCTCATCGTTCACGCCCATCCCGAGCCCCAGAGCTTCAACGCCGCCATGACCCGGACCGCGGTGACCGCCCTTCAGGCCGCCGGGCATGAGGTGAAGGTCTCCGACCTCTATGCGATGGGCTTCGATCCGGTGTCAGATCGTCGGAACTTCGTCACCATGGCCGATCCGGCGCGGCTGGACCTTCAAGCCGAGGAGGGGCTGGCGTCGAGGGCTGGCGGCTTCGTGCGCGAGCTTCAGGCCGAGATGGACAAGCTGGCCTGGTGCGACCTCCTGATCCTGCAGTTTCCCCTGTGGTGGCTTGGCCCGCCGGCCATCCTGAAGGGTTGGATCGACCGGGTGTTCGCCATCGGTCAGACCTATGGCGGGGGGCGCTGGTTCGACGGCGGGCTGATGCGGGGCAAGCGGGCCATGTGCGCGGTGACCATAGGCGGGCCCGAACAGAGTTACGGGCCGCTGGGAATCTACGGACCCATCGACGCCGTAATGCATCCCTTGCACCGGGGCGTGCTGGCGTTCTGCGGTTTTGAGGTCATCGAGCCGTTCCTGGTCTTCGGTCCCGGACGGATGGACGACGATACGCGCGGGCAGGTGCTGGCCGACTACCGCCGGCGGATCGAGACCCTGGCGACGGCGCCGACGCTGGCGCCGGTGGCGACAGCCGACTACGGCGGCACGATCTTCGGCCAGCGGAGGGCCGGCCAGACCGGTTCCTGAACCGCCTCTTCCTAGACCGCCTTCCTGGGAAACCAGGGGATGAAGCCGGAGGTGCGGGCGGCGTAGTCGAGATAGGCGGGACGGGTGCGGCGCAGGCGGCCCTCGACGGTGGGCACGCCGCTCCAGCGGGTGAGCAGGAAGGTGATCAGGATCGGGCCGGGCAGGGACCAAAGGCCGTAGGGCGTCTCGGCGGCCACCAGGAACAGGCCCCACCAGACGCAGGCGTCGCCGAAGTAGTTGGGATGGCGGGTGTAGCGCCACAGGCCCCGGTCCATGACCTTGCCCTTGTTGGCCGGGTCGGCCTTGAAGCGGCTGAGCTGCCAGTCGCCGACCGCCTCGAAGAAGAGGCCGAGGCAGGCCAGGGCGATCCCGGCCATGGCGACGGGGCCGATCGGCCTGTCGTCGGGGGCGACCTGGCCAAGCTGCACCGGCAGGGCGACGATGAACTGCAGCGGCGCCTGCAGGGCGAAGACCAGCAGCAGGGAGCTCCTGGCGAAGCCCCAGCCGCGCTCGGTCTCGGCCTTGCCCAGCATGGTGACGTAGCGCCGGTCCTTGCCCTGGGTGCGCCAGCGGTTGAGCAGATAGGCGCCGAGCCGCAGGCCCCAGGCCGCGGCGAGGCAGGTCAGGGCGAACTTGTGCGGGCTGGCCGGCCAGGTGACCACGTAGCTGGACACCGCCAGAACCACCATGCCAAGCGCCCACCAGGCGTCGACGAAGGTGACGTCCTTGAGCGCCACGCCGATCCCCCACAGGACCAGGAAGCACGTGGCCGAGACCCCCGCGTTGATGGCCAACAGGCCCAGGACGTCGCCCATGTCGTGTCCCCCCGGAGCGGCCCTAGCGGCCGGTGAACTCGGCCGGCCGCTTTTCCATGAAGGCGCGCATCCCCTCGGCCGCGTCCTGGGTCCGCACCAGCGGCAGGAGCTGCAGGAAGACGTGGTGGACGTGATCGTTGAAGGTCTCGTTGAGGCCCATGCGCATCAGCTTCTTGGACGCCTGCACCGCCAGGGGGGCGTTGGAGGCGATCTCGACGGCCATCCTGCGGGCGGCCGCGGCGAGTTCGGCCTCGGGCACGACGGCGGAGGCCAGGCCCATGGCGACGCATTCGTCGGCGGTGAGGGTGCGGCCGGTGAAGATCAGCTCGGCGGCCTTGGACCAGCCGACCAGGCGCGGCAGGAACCAGGTGCCGCCGCTTTCCGGCACGATGCCGCGCTTGGTGAAGGCGGCGGCCATCTTGGCGCCGGAGGCCATCAGGCGGATGTCGCAGCCCAGCGCGGTGTCCATGCCGTAGCCGGCGGCCGAGCCGTTGAGGGCGCAGATGGTCGGCTTGCCCATGTTGAAGAGCACGGTGGGCGGGGTGTTGCGCAGGTCCAGATCGTTGAAGCCGCCGCCGCCGGCGCTGGACAGGATGCCGTCCGAGCCCTTGGAGCGGGTCGCCTCGGACAGGTCGAGGCCGGCGCAGAAGGCGCGGCCCGTGCCGGTGAGGATCACCACCCGCACGTCCTTGTCGGCGTCGGCCTGGACCAGGCGCTGGGTGAGCTGGTTCAGCATCGGCCCGGAGATGGTGTTCATCCGCTCGGGGCGGTTGAGGGTGATGGTGGCGATGTGGTCGGCCACCTCGTAGAGGACCTCGTCGCCCTGGTCGGCGTCGTTGGCGGTGGCAGGGGCGTTGGTTGCGGATGCGGCGTTCGCCATGGTCGAGCCTCCCGGGCCTCGTCTTATGTTTACACTGTATCGGGGCGGCCAAAGCGGGCCGTTGTCAATCCTGGCGCGGCCGATAAGTTGGCCTCGCAATAGGCGTGCAGGTTCTCCGGTCGCGACCGAGCCATCGTCTTTCCTCCTCCCCCTGCGGGAGAAGGAGGCTTGCGCAGCAAGCCGGATGAGGGGTCGAGAGGCGCCAACCGTTTGCCCAGCACGGGGTTCGCCAGGTAATCTCAATGGTCCCGTCGACCCCTCATCCGTCCGCCTGCGGCGGCCACCTTCTCCCGCAGGGGGAGAAGGGCGATGAGGCGGCGAGACTGCGGGCTCGGGCGCGCGAATCGACAGGACTGACGGAGAAGAAAGCGCCATGGCCGAGCCGCTGAACGTCCTCTTCATCACCGCCGACCAGTGGCGGGGCGACTGCCTGTCGGCGCTGGGCCATCCCATGGTGAGGACGCCCCACCTGGACGCCCTGGCGGCGGAGGGGGTGCTGTTCGCCAACCACTTCGCCAACACCGCGCCCTGCGGACCGAGCCGCGCCTGCCTGCACACGGGCATGTACCTGCAGAACCACCGCTCGGGGACCAACGGCACGCCGCTGGACGCGCGGCACACCAACTGGGCGCTGGAGGCCGGGCGGCTGGGCTGGGACCCGGTGCTGTTCGGCTACACCGACACCAGCCGCGACCCGCGCGAGCTGGCCGAGGACGACCCGTGGCTGCGCACCTACGAAGGGCCGCTGCCGGGCATCCGCACGGTCTGCGCCATGGACGGGCGGCCCGTCGCCTGGACCGACTGGCTGAACGCCCAGGGCTACGAGACGCCGGACCATCCGGGCTTCGCCTATGGCCTGCGCGCGCCGGGGCCGGAGTACGAGGATGGGGCGCCTCATCCGCGGCCGATGGCCTATCCGGCCGCGGTCGACGACACCGCCTTCCTGACCGACCGGCTGATCGACTACATGCGCGGCGCGACGACGCCCTTCGTGGCGCACCTGTCGTGGCTGCGGCCGCATCCGCCCTTTGTGGCGCCGGAGCCCTACAACGCCCTCTACGATCCGAAGGCCGTCCCGGGCTTCCGCCGGGCGGCGAGCGCCGAGGCGGAGGCCGCGCAGCACCCGTGGCTGGCGCACCAGCTCTCCAAGCGCCAGTTCCGGGCCCCCGACGACGAGCTGAAGCTGCGGCGGCTGAAGGCGGTGTACTACGGGCTGATGACCCGGGTGGACGACGAGGTCGGCCGGATCATGGCCTTCCTGAAGGCGTCGGGGCTGATCGAGCGGACGCTGGTGATCTTCACCTCTGACCACGGCGAGCAGATGGGCGACCACTGGCTGCTGGGCAAATGCGGCTATTTCGACGGCTCGTACCGCATCCCGCTGATCGTGCGCGATCCCAGGGCCAGCGCCGACGCCGGGCGCGGGCGCGTGGTGGAGCGGTTCACCGAGAACGTCGACATCATGCCCACGCTGCTGAGCGCGATCGGCGCCGCCGTTCCGGTGCAGTGCGACGGGGCGGACCTGGGTCCCTTCCTTCGCGGCGAGCCGGCCCCGGCCAACTGGCGGGCCGAGGCGCACTGGGAATACGACTTCCGGGACGTGACCAGCGACGCGGCCGAGGCGCGGCTGGGCCTGACCCTGCACCAGTGCAGCCTGAACGTGATCCGCGACGAGCGCTTCAAGTACGTGCACTTCAACCGCCTGCCGGCGCTGCTGTTCGACCTGAAGGCCGATCCGGACGAGCAGGTCAACCTGGCCGGCGATCCGGCCTATGCGCCGGTGATGCTGGACTACGCCCAGAAGCTGCTGTCGTGGCGCATGACCCACGACGAACAGACCCTGACCCACCTGGCCCTCACCGACGACGGCGTCGCTTCCCGGCCGGCGCCGCGGTACTGAGGCCCCATGACCGCAGTCCAGACCCCGGCGCCCGGCACGCCCGCGGCGGAAATCGACGTCGACGCCGCGCTGGCGCGCGCGCTGCTGGCGGCGCAGCATCCGGACCTGGCGGGACTGCCGATCACCTTCCTGGCGTCGGGCTGGGACAACGCCATCTTCCGCCTGGGCGAAGACCTGCTGCTGCGGCTGCCCCGCCGGGCGATGGCGGCCAGGCTGCTGGCGCACGAGCAGCGCTGGCTGCCGACCCTGAAGCACCGCCTGCCCCTGGCCGTGCCGGCGGCGGTGCGGGTCGGCGCGCCGCAGGACGGCTATCCCTGGCCGTGGAGCGTGGTCCCCTGGCTGGAGGGGGAGACGGCCGACCTGGACGCGCCGGACGCGGACCAGGGCGAGGCCCTGGCTGCCTTCTTCGAGGCCTTGCACGTCCCCGCGCCGGCCGAGGCGCCGCGCAATCCCCTTCGCGGCGTGCCTCTGGCCAACCGCGCCCAGGTGTTCACCGAGCGCACGGCGCGGCTGGAGGGCAAGACCGACCTGGTGAGCGAACCCATCCGTGCGATCTGGGCCGACGCCCTGGCGGCGCCCGACGACGCCGCGCCGACCTGGATCCAGGGCGACCCGCATCCGCGCAACGTGCTGGTGCGGGACGGGCGACTGTCGGCGGTGATCGACTGGGGCGACATGGCCCAGGGCGACCGCGCCTCGGACCTGGCGGCGGTGTGGATGCTGCTGCCGGCGGCGGAAACGCGCGCCCGGGCCATGGCGGCGCTGCCGGAGGTGTCGGCGGCGACCTGGCGGCGCGCCAGGGGCTGGGCGGTGCTCTATGGCCTGATGCTGCTGGACGCGGGCCTGGTGGACGATCCGCGCATGGCGGCCATCGGGGCGGCGACCCTGGCGCGGCTGGAGGACGGCCCGTGACGGCCAGGAAGGAAGGCGCATGAGCGAGGCGACGCTGCCCGTCGAGCTGGGCATCATCGAGGGCTACTACGGCAAGCCGTGGAGCTGGCGGGCCCGGCGCGAGCAGGTGAGCGCGCTGGCCCCGCACGGCTATGGCTTCTACATCTACGCCCCCAAGGCCGACGCCTATCTGCGCAAGCGTTGGCAGGAACCGCATCCGGCCGAATTCAAGTCGGAACTTAAGCAGCTCGCCGCCCACTGCCGCGACCTCGGGGTCCGGTTCGGGGTGGGACTGAGCCCGTTCGAGATCTACCGCGACTTCGGGACCGAGGCCCGGGCGGCCCTGGGGCGCAAGCTGGACGAGCTGGACGACCTGGGGGTGCAGGACCTGGGCATTCTGTTCGACGACATGCGCGGCGACCTGCCGGGCCTGGCCGCGACCCAGGTGGAGATCCTGCACTGGATCGCCGGGCGCACGAAGGCGGACCGGATCATCGCCTGCCCGACCTACTATTCCGACGACATCGGCCTGGAGGTGGCGTTCGGGCGCAGGCCGGAAGGTTACCTGGAAGACTTCGGCGCCGCCCTCGATCCGGCCATCGAGGTGTTCTGGACCGGCGAGGAGGTCTGCTCGCGCGAGTACAGTCCCGGGCATCTGGCCAGGGTGACGGGGCAGCTGAGGCGCAAGCCCTTCCTGTGGGACAACTATCCGGTCAACGACGGGCCGCGGATGTCGCCCTACCTCTACATCCGCGCCTTCACGGGGCGGCCGGCGTCGATGGCCGAGCACCTGTCGGCCCATGCGGTGAACCCGGCCCTGCAGCCGGTGCTGACCCGCATCCCCGCCATCAGCCTGGCCGAGAGCTATCGCCTGGGCGAGGCCTACGAATACGGGGCGGCGTTCCGGCGCGCCGCGGCGGAGGTGCTGGGGCCGGAGATGGGCGCGATGATCGAGCGGCACATCGGGCTGATGAACGACACCGGCCTCGACCGCATCGCCCCGGACGTGGCCGGCCGCCTGCGCGACCGCTACGCCTCCTTCGCCGACCATCCCGGGGCGCGCGAGGTGCTGGACTGGCTGGACGGCGCCTGGCGGATCACCCGCGAGATGATGGAGGCGGAGGAGGGGTAGGCCGCTACGCCCGCGGCAGGGCCATCCCGAAATAGATCGAGCCCAGGTTGGGGAGGCCGAGGTCGAGTTCGGTCCAGCCGTAGGCGCGGTAGAAGCGCAGGCCCCGGGCGTTGGTGGCGGCGACGCCGAGGTGGGCGCCGGGCGAGCCGAGGGCCGTGACGGCCTCCAGCCAGGTGTCCATCAGCCGCTTGCCGATCCCCTGGCCCTGCAGGCGCGGCAGCAGGTTGATGTGCAGGTGCGACGGATAGGGGCCGACCACGCGCCGCGGCGCCGGGTGCGGATGGTGGATCTGGTAGGCGCGGGTCTGGTCCGGCGTCCAGGCGTCGGGGGAGATGCCCACCGGGTCGGTGTAGTCGGGCCGCAGGGTCGGCCACCAGGCCTGTTCGGTCTCGGCCTCGAAGGCGCGGGTGTCGAGGGCGCCGACGATGTAGCCAGCGACGCCGTCGGCGTCCTCCGCCACGAAGGCGGTCCGCGGCGACAGCACGCCGTAGGGGGCGGCGTAGATGTGGCCCACCAGCTTGGGGTCGGCGTAGAGGGCGGTGGCGTCGGCGCCGGCCTCGCCGGTCTTCAGGGCGATGTCGTAGAGGGCGTCCAGGTCGCCGGGCTGATAGGGCCGGATCGTCGTCACACCGGTGGAGTCCTCTCGCGGAGCGGACGCAGATGAGTGTGTCGGGAATGCGACGTCAATCCGGGTTTACCAGGGGGCCTCAAGGAGTCCCCAATTTGGGGAGCGTAACCGGTGGCGCCGTCTCCCAACCGCCGCCGAGGGCCTGGAACACCGCCACCTGATCGGCCGAGATCGCCTGGTCCGAGACGGCCACGGCCTGGTCGGCGCCGACGAGGGCGGCCTGGGCCTGCAGCAGGTCGAGGAAGCTGGCGCCGCCGGCCTGGTACTGGATCTGCGCCAGGCGGAGGGCCTCATCGGCGTGCTGGCGCGCGAGGCCCAGGGCCCGCTGGCGGTCGAGTTCGGCGGCGTAGGCGCTGAGGGCCTGCTCGGACTCCTTGAGCGCCTGCAGGACGACGGAGTCGAAGCCGGCGAGGGCGGCCTGGGCCTGGGCGTCGGCCTCGGCCACATGGGCGTGGGCCACGGTGATGTTGGGGAAGCTCCAGGTCACCAGGGGGCCGCCGGTGAAGGCGGTGGTGGCGGCGCTGAACAACTGGCCGACGCCGCCGGCGCTGGAGGACACCGAACCCCCCAGGGTCACGGTGGGAAAGTAGTCGGCGGTGGCGACGCCGATGCGGGCGGTCTGGGCGGCCAGGGCGCGCTCGGCCTCGCGGATGTCCGGCCGGCGTCTCAGCAGGGCCGCCCCGTCGCCCACCGGCAGGGCCTGGGCCAGGCGAGGGGGCGTGACGCAGGCCTGGACCTCGGCCGGCGCCTCGGACGGCGTCCTGCCGATCAGCGCCGCCAGGGTGAACACGGCCGAGCGGCGCTGGCCTTCCAGGGGGCCGACGGCGGCCTTGGCCTGTTCCAGCAGCACGCCCTCACGGGCGACGTCGAAGTCGGAGAGGGCGCCGGCGTCGCGCTGGCGCACGGTGATGTCGTAGGTCTGCTGCACCAGGTCGACGGAGCGGCGGGCGACGGCCAGCTGCTCGCCCAGGCCGCAGACGCTGGCGTAGGCCGAGGCAGTCTCGGCGGCGACCGTGACGCGCACGGCGTCCTCGGCCCCGCGCACGGCCTCGGCGTTGGCGCGGGCCGCTTCGATCGTGCGGCGGATGCGGCCGAAGAGGTCGACCTGGTAGGCGGCCGTGAAGCCGGTGGACCAGGTCATGTGCGCGCCGGCGCCGGCGGCGGCTTCCTGGGCCGACTTGCCGTAGGTCGCGCCGGCGGAGAGGTCGGTTGTGGGATAGCGGCCGGCCTTGGCCTCCTCGACCAGGGCCTGGGCGTAGGCGAGGTTGGAGGCGGCGACCTTGAGATCCTGGTTCTCGGTCAGGGCCCGCTGCACCAGGCTGTCCAGCACCGGGTCCTGGTAGAGCCGCCACCAGTCGGGCGGCAGGGGCTGGTCCTCGGCGACGCCGGCCTGGCTGGAGACGAAGGGCCGGGACGCCGAGGGCGGCGTGGTCGGCGGTTGGTAGCGCGGGCCGACCGCGCAGGCGGCGAGGCCGAGGGCGGCGGCGCAGGGGCCCAGAAGGCGGCGCGGGCTCACGGCGCGTCCTCGGGGCCGGGCGGCGGCAAGGTTCCGGCGGCGGTGGGCCGGGCGGCGGCGGCGCGCTCGTGGCGGCCCTTGCCCCTGGCGGGCTTGGGCAGGCGGGCGGAGACGGCGCGCATGACGACGTAGAACACCGGCGTGAACAGGAGGCCGAAGGCGGTGACGCCGATCATGCCGAAAAAGACCGCCACCCCCAGGGCCTGGCGCATCTCGGCCCCGGCGCCGACGGCGAAGGCCAGGGGCGCGACGCCGAGGATGAAGGCGAAGGAGGTCATCAGGATCGGGCGCAGGCGGGTTCGGGCGGCCTCGGAGGCGGCCTCGTGCGCCTCCAGCCCGTGCTCGCTCTCGCCCTGGCGGGCGAACTCGACGATCAGGATGGCGTTCTTGGCGGCTAGGCCGATCAGCACCACCAGGCCGATCTGGGTGAGGATGTTGTTGTCCATGCCGCGCAGGTTGACGCCCAGCATGGCGGCCAGCAGGCACATGGGCACGATCAGGATCACCGAGAACGGCAGGGTGACGCTCTCGTAGAGGGCGGCCAGGAGCAGGAAGACGAACACCACCGCCAGGCCGAAGATCAGGGCCCCGGTGTTGCCGGCGAGCTGCTGCTGGTAGGCGAGGTCGGTCCACTCGAAGCCGTAACCGGCCGGTAGGCGCTGGCGGGCGAGCTGCTCCATGGTGGCCATGGCCTGGCCGGTGGAATAGCCGGGCCTGGTGTCGCCGATGATGTCGGCCGACGGATAGAGATTGTAGCGCAGCACCCGGTAGGGGCCGGTGACGTGGCGGAGGTTCACCACCGAGCCGATGGGCACCATGGCCCCGCTGGCCGAGCGGGTGCGCAGCTCGCCGATCCGCGATTCGTCGTTACGGAACGGCTGGTCGGCCTGGGCCAGGACCTGGAAGGTGCGGCCGAACAGGTTGAAGTCGTTGACGAAGGTCGAGCCGAGATAGGTCTGCAGGGTGTCGAACACCGCGGTGTCGCTGACCCCCAGCATCTCGGCCTTGGTGCGGTCGATGTCGGCGTAGAGGCGCGGGGTCCTGGTGCTGAAGCTGGTGAAGGCGCCGGTGACGGCGTCGGACTTGTTGGCGGCGTCGGCGAGGTCGCGGGTCACCGCCTCCAGCTGCTCGGGGGTGGCCCCGGTCTGGTTCTCGACGATCATGCGGAAGCCGCCGGTGGTCCCGATGCCGCGCACCGAGGGTGGGGCGATGACCCGGATGTCGGCGCCGTCGATGGAGGCCAGGCGCTTCTTCAGGTCGTCGATGATCCCGGCCTGGGTCAGGTGGTGGGCGTCGCGGTACGCGAAGGACTTGAGGATCAGATAGATCTGGCCGCCGTTGGAGGCGGTGGTGTTGCTGGTGGCGTCCACGCCGGCATAGACCGAGGCGGCCTGGACCCCGGGGGCCGCCAGCACCCGCCGGGCGATCTCGCGCATCACCGCGTCCGTGCGCGGCAGGGCGGCGCCGGGGGGCAGGGTGGCGGAGATCAGCAGGTTGCCCTGGTCCTGGGGCGGGATGAAGCCGCGGGGCGTCGCCGCCAGTCGCCAGCCGGTCAGGGCGATTAGGCCGACGTAGATCACCAGCATGATCGCGGCCATGTGGACCAGCTTGTGCGTCACCCGCGAGTAGCGGTCGCTGAGGTTGTCGAAGCTGTGGTTGAACAGCAGGCCGAAGCGCTGGACCGGGTGGCGTCGCCAGGTGATCTCGCCGCCGTGGTCCTCGTGTGCGCGCATCAGCAGGGCGGCCAGCGCCGGCGACAGGGTCAGGGACACCACCAGGGAGATCAGGGTGGCGGTGGCGATGGTCAGGGCGAACTGCTTGTAGAACTGGCCGGAGATGCCGCTGATGAAGGCGGTGGGCACGAACACCGCCGCCAGCACCAGGGCGATGGCGACCAGGGCGCCGCCGACCTCGTCCATGGTCAGGTGCGCCGCTTCCCGGGGTGACATGCCGGCCCGCAGGTGCCGCTCGACGTTCTCCACCACCACGATGGCGTCATCGACGACGATGCCGATGGCCAGGACCAGGCCGAACAGGCTGAGGTTGTTGAGCGAGAACCCGGCCGCCGCCATGACCGCGAAGGTGCCGACCAGGGAGACCGGGATGGCGATGATCGGGATCAGGGCCGCCCGCCAGCTCTGCAGGAAGACCATCACCACCAGGACCACGAGGATCAGGGCCTCGAAGAGGGTCTTCTCCACCTCGCTGATGGAGGCGCTGACGAATTCGGTGGGGTTGTAGATGATCTTGTAGTCGAGGCCGGGCGGGAAGTTCTTCTTCAGCCGCTCCATGGTCGCCTTGATGGCCTGGGCGGTCTGGACCGCGTTGGAGCCGGGCTGCTGCAGCACCCCCATGGCCACGGCGGGCTGGGTGTTGAGATAGGCGTTGGTGGTGTAGTCGGCGGCGCCCAGCTCGACGCGGGCGACATCGGCGACGCGGGTGGGCCGGCCTTGCGCGTCGGTCTTGACGATGATGTTCCCGAACTGTTCGGGGGTCGACAGGCGCCCCAGGGCCTCGATGTTGTACTGGACGGCGCTGGAGCCCTGGGCCTGGGGCGGCTGGCCGATGGCGCCGGCGGCGACCTGGACGTTGTGGCTCTTGAGGGCGCCGACGATGTCTTCGACGGTCAGGCCCCGGGCGGCGGCGCGGTCGGGGTCGATCCAGATGCGCATGGCGTAGTCGCGCGCCGCCCGCGAGCCGATGTCGCCGACCCCCGGCACGCGCAGGATCTCGTCCTTGATGTGCAGGCCGACGTAGTTGGCGATGTAGCTCTGATCGAGGGAGCCGTCCGGCGAATAGGTGTGGATGGCCAGCAGGAAGTCGGGCGAGCTCTTGCGCACGGTGACGCCGGAGGCGACCACCTCGGGGGGCAGGTGCGGGGTGGCGACGGCGACGCGGTTCTCGACCAGCACCTGGGCGGCGTTGGGATCGGTGCCCAGCTTGAAGGTGACGGTGATGTTGACGTGGCCGTCGGCCGTCGACTGCGAGGACATGTAGAGCATGTTCTCGACGCCGTTGATCTGCTCCTCGATGGGGTCGGCGACGGTGTCGGCCAGGACCTCGGCCGAGGCGCCGGGGTAGGCGGCGCTGACCGAGACGGTGGGCGGGGCGATCTCGGGATACTGGGCGACAGGCAGGCTGGGATAGGCGATGGCGCCTACCAGGGTGATCAGGATCGCCACCACCGCGGCGAACACCGGCCGGTCGATGAAGAAGTGCGACAGCCTCATCAGTGCGCCAGGATCTGGTCGGGGGGCGTGGCCGAGGACGGCAGGGGCGCAATGTAGCCGGCGTCGGGTCCAGAGGGAGCCGAGGGCTCGACCTGGATGCGGCCGGCGCGGGCGGTGACCTTCTGGCCGGGCTTGGCCCGCTGCACGCCGTCGACGATGACCCGGTCGGTGGGCTTGAGGCCCGAGCGGATGACGCGCAGCCCGTCATAGAGCGGGCCCTCGACCACCACGCGCTCGCCGACCACGCCGTCGGGGGCGACGACATAGACCACCTGGCGCGAGAGGTCGGTGGTCAAGGCGCGGTCGGGCACCAGCATGGCGGCGTAGGCCTGCGAGCCCATCAGCCGCATGTGGCCGAACATGCCGGGGGTGAGGAAGTGCTGCGGATTATCCACCACGGCGCGGCCGCGGATGGCGCCCGAGCCGGTCTCGATGGCGTTGTCCACGAAGTCGAGGCGGCCGTTCCAGCGATAGGTCGGTTCGTCCTGCAGCTTGATCTGCACCGGGGCCTGGGTCCGGTTCAGCCCGCCTGCGCCGCGCTTGTACTTGAGGAACAGGGCCTCCGACCCGGTGAACTCGAAGCGGATGGGGTCGAGGTTGACGATGTTGGTCAGCACCGTGGTGTCGGCGGTGACCAGGTTGCCGGGCGCCACGCGGCGGTCGGAGACCATGCCGGTCAACGGGGCGGTGACGCGAGTGAAGCCGAGGTTGAGGGCGGCGGTGCGGACGCTGGCCTGGGCCGACAACAGGTCCGCGGCGGCCTGGCGCTGGGTGGCGACGAGCTGGTCGTAGGCCTGCTGGGAGATCGCCTTGGCGGCCAGCAACGCAGCGCCCCGCGTCGCCTCGGTCTGGGCGTTGGTCAGGGCGGCCTGGGCATGGGCGAGGGCGCCCCTGGCCTGGTCGTACAGGGCCTGGTAGGGGCGCGGGTCGATGACGAACAGCACCTGGCCTTTGCGGACCAGGTCGCCGTCCTTGAAGCCGACCGACTGCAGGTAGCCCGACACCCGCGGGCGGATGTCGACACTGTCCACGGCCACGAACTGGCCGGTGTAGTCGTCCCAGTCCACCAGGGTCTGCTGCAGGGGCGTGGCGACGGTGACGGTGGGCGGCGGCGGGGCCGGCTTGGACTTCGCCGCGCACCCGTCCAGGGCGCCGCCGGCCGCGGCCAGGGCCAGGGTGGCGAACAGCAGATACGGCGCGGCCTTCGACATCCAATCCCCTTGCTGCACGGTGATGGGCCAGGTGTCGGCCCGCCGGAGGGGCCCGCGACAGGACGCGTCTGGGGGAGGGCCGAACCGGAGCGATGGTGGCGACGGCCACCTCGTCCGGGCGGCTTCGTCGGCCCGCCCTTTAGAGACGTCGCGTTGCGGCAATGCGTACGTTTCGCATCGGCGTCGAAATGTTCAAGCCGCGTCTGGGCAAGGGGCGGCCGAGTCGTACCGATGATCAGCCCACGCGCGCTGGCCCGTCACCCGCCGCCGATCTTGGGGATGAAGTAGACCTCGCTGTCGGGCTTCAGCGGCGAGGTCCAGGCGTCCTGGTGGATCTCGCCGTCGATGGCGATGGCCATGCGGCGATCGACATAGTCGCCGAGGCCTGGGAAGCGGGCCTCCAGCGCCTTGACCAGGCGCCGGACGGTGTCGGCCTCCACGTCGAACGCCTCCAGCCCGCCGGTGAACCGGCGCAGGTCGGCGGAGGCGACGACGCGGACCATCGGGGCCTTAAGCCCCCTTGGCGTCCAGCACCGCCCGGATCTTGGGCGGCGACAGGGGCAGGTCGGCCATGCGCACGCCGGTGGCCTGGCGGATGGCGTTGGCCACGGCCGCCAGCGGCGGCACGATCGGCACCTCGCCGACGCCCTTGGCGCCGAAGGGGTGGCGGGGGTTGGGCACCTCCACCAGGATGGCGTCGATCATCGGCAGGTCCGAGGCCACCGGCACGCGGTAGTCCAGGAAGCCGGCGTTCTCCATGTGGCCGTCGCGGTCGAAGATGTATTCCTCGTTCAGCGCCCAGCCGACGCCCTGGGCGACGCCGCCCTGGATCTGGCCCTCGACGTAGGCGGGGTGGATCGCCCGGCCCACGTCCTGGGAGGCCGTGTAGCGCAGGACCGTGACATGGCCGGTCTCGGGGTCGATCTCCACGTCGCAGAGATGCGCCGCGAAGCCGGGGCCGGCGCCCTGGGCGTTGAGCGAGGTCTGGCCGGTGATCGGCCCGCCCGTGCGCGCCGACTGGCCGGCGATGGCTTCCAGCGTCAGGGGCTTCTCGTCGGCCTTGGCGGGGTCGAGGCAGTACGCCGCCCCATCCTTCCAGATCACGTGGTCGGCGGCGACGTCCCAGATCAGGGCGGCGCGGCGCTTGAGCTCGGCGATGACCTTTTCGGCCGACTGAACCACGGCCATGCCGGTGGCGAAGGTGGTGCGGCTGCCGCCGGTGAGCATGGAGAAGCCGATGGAGGCGGTGTCGGCGACCATGGGCCGGACCTTCTCCACCGCGATGCCGAGGGTCTCGGCGGCCATCATGGCCATGGAGGCGCGCGAGCCGCCGATGTCCGGATTGCCGGTGACCACGACGGCGGTGCCGTCCTCGTTGATGTTCACGGCCGCGGTGGATTCCCCGCCGACGTTGAACCAGAAGCCCACCGCCATGCCACGGCCCTGGTTGGGGCCGAGCGGGGTGCGGTAGTGCTCGGTGTCCTTGATGGCCTGGAGGGTCTCGAGGTAGCCGATGTTCTGGTAGGTCGGGCCGTAGGAGGCCTTGGTCCCGTTGCGCACGGCGTTCTTCTCGCGCAGGGCGATGGGATCGATCCCCAGCTTCAGGGCCAGGTCGTCCATGGCGCTCTCGACCGCGAAGGCCGAGATCGGCGCGCCCGGCGCGCGGTAGGCCGCCACCTTGGGCGTGTTGGTCACCACGTCATAGCCGGTGATGCGGAAGGCGGGGATGTCGTAGCAGGCGAGGGCCGTCATGCTGCCCGCGCCCACCGGCGAGCCCGGGAAGGCGCCGGCCTGATACTTGAGCTCCACGTCGGCGGCGGTGAGCGTGCCGTCGGTCTTGGCGCCGAGCTTGACGTGCATGACGGCGCCGGAGGTCGGGCCGGTGGCGCGGAACACCTCCTCGCGGGACATGACCATCTTCACCGGATGGCCGCTTTCGCGCGAGAGGGCCAACGCCAGGGGTTCGAGATAGACCACCGTCTTGCCGCCGAAGCCGCCGCCGATCTCGGCGGGGGTGACGCGGATGTCGGAGATCTCCTTGCCCAGGACCTTGGCGCAGTAGGTGCGGACCATGAACTGGCCCTGGCTGGAGCTCCACACGTTGCACTGGCCGTCGGCGGCCCAGGAGGCGACCGTGGCGTGGGGCTCGATATAGCCCTGGTGCGTAGCCTTCGTCGTGTAGCGGCCCTCGACGATGACGTCGGCCGCGGCGAAGCCGGCGTCGAGATCACCGCGGGCGATGCGGTTGCGCTTGGCGACGTTGGAGGGCTTGTCGGGCCGGGCTTCCAGGCCCTCGGTGAACATGTGCCGGTGCAGGAGCGGCGCCCCCTCGGCCATGGCGTCCTCGACCTCGATGACGTGCGGCAGCACCTCGTAGGTCACGTTGATCAGGGCCAGGGCCTCGTCGGCGATGGCCGAAGAGATGGCGGCCACGGCGGCCACGGCGTGGCCGTGATAGAGCGCCTTGTCGCGGGCGATGACGTTCATGGCCATGTCGCGCAGGTTCGACGCCGCCTCGCCGCCCTCGTGGAACTCGTCGGCCAGGTTCGGGAAATCGTCGCCGGTGATCACCGCCTTCACGCCGGGCAGGGCGCGGGCCTTCCTGGCGTCGATGGAGACGATGCGGGCATGGGCGTGCGGGCTGCGCAGCACCTTGCCGACGAGCTGGCCGGGCATGTTGAAGTCTGCGCCGTAGGCGGCGCGGCCGGTGACCTTGTCGGCCCCGTCGGGACGCACGGGGCGGGTGCCGACGATCTTCAGGTGGTCGTCGCCTTCGTTGTGGCCGATATCGGCCCGGTCGAGGACATCGCTCATCACACGCGCTCCTGTCTCAGTTCGGCGGCCGCATCCATGACGGCGCGGACGATCTTGTCGTAGCCGGTGCAGCGGCAGAGGTTGCCGGCCAGCCAGTAGCGGACCTCGGTCTCGGTGGGATCGGGGTTGACGTCCAGCAGGGCCTTGGAGGCCATCAGCAGGCCCGGGGTGCAGAAGCCGCATTGCAGGGCGGCGTGCTCCAGGAACTTCTGCTGCAGGGGGTGCAGGCGGCTGCCGTGGGCCAGGCCCTCGATGGTCTCGACCCGGCGGCCCTCGGCCTCCGGCGCCAGGACCAGGCACGAGCAGACCAGGCGGCCGTCGAGGATGACGCTGCAGGCGCCGCAGTCGCCCGAGCCGCAGCCTTCCTTGGAGCCGGTGAGGTCCAGCTCGTCGCGCAGGGCGTCCAGCAGGGTCATGCCGGGGTCGGCCAGGAACTCGACCGGGTCGCCGTTGACGGTGGTGGATACGTGCTGCTTGCTCATGCGGCGCCTCCGGCCCGCTGGTAGGCGATGGCCGCCGCGCGCCGGGCCAGCACGCCTGCGATCTTGGTTCGGTATTCGGCGGTGCCGCGCTTGTCGCTGATCGGGCGGCAGGCGGCGCGGGCGGCGGCGTCGAGCCGGGCCAGTGCGGCCTCGTCCAGCTTAGAGCCGACCAGGGCCTGGCCGGCTTCGGGGACCAGCAGGGCGGTGGGGGCCACGGCCCCCAGGCCGACGTGGGCCTCGGTGATCACCCCTTGGGCGTCGAGCGCCAGGTTCACCCCGGCGCCGGCCACGGCGATGTCCATCTCGGTGCGCGGGATCAGGCGCAGATATGCGTCCGAGGCGCGGGCCGGGCGGGGCGGCAGCTTGATTTCCAGCACGAATTCACCCGGCGACAGGGAGGTCTTGCCGGGAGCGGTGCAGATGGCCTCCACCGGGACCTCGCGGCGACCGGCGGGACCCACCACCACGCAGACGGCGCGGGCGGCGATCATGGCCGGGACGCTGTCGGCGGCGGGGGAGGCGTTGCAGAGGTTGCCGGCCAGGGTGGCGCGACCCTGCACCTGGGTCGAGCCGATCAGGTTGGCGGCCTCGACCACGCCGGGCCAGGCCTTCACCAGGGCGGCGTGTTCGCCCAGCATCGCGCCAGGCGTGGCCGCGCCGATCACGAAGGCGCCGGCCTCCTCGCGGATGCCGATGGCGCCGGCGATGCGCTTGAGGTCGACGATGACGTCGGGCCGCGCGCGACCGGCGCGGAGCTGAACGAGCAGGTCGGTGCCGCCGGCCATGGGGCGAGCCCCCGCTGCGCCGAGCGCCTTGACGGCCTCCTCGGGCGTGGCGGGCGCAAGATAGTCGAGCTGAGACAAGCAACCTCCCATTTTCCGGCGTACGCGGCGTCGCGGGGCGACTGTCGAACGCGACGTTCACGGGCCGGATCGGCGAGGGCCGGATCGGAAGGCCGGCTGGGGCGCGGCCTCGGGGCTGGCGAACGCGGTCGGATACCGCTGATAAGCTACGATGCGGCGCCGGAGCGGGAGCGGTCAAGGGGGCCTGGGGCGATGGCCGGGCGGCGCGCGCAAGTCAAAGGTGACCGGCGACGACAGTCCCGCGCAAGTCGCAGCCCCGTCGCCGTCAGTCGCCGATCCGCGCGGCGATGCGGGCGGCGAGGTCGGGGTCTGCGCCCTCCACCCGCACCTCGAACACCTTCAGGGTCTCGCCGAGCTGGAACCAGCTCAGGAAGGCGAGCGCCTCGTCGACGTGACCGCGCGGCGCCGGCGGCGCGGTCTCACCCCGGGAGGCGCGCAGCAGGAGCCGGTCGTTTTCGGACAGCTTGTCCTCGTCCACATGGACGTGGACGCGCACCGACACGTCGTCCTCGTCGCAGAGCGCGCGGATCTGAGCCACGGCCACTTGCGCATGGATTTTGTCGAAGGGGCCAAACTTGAGCATTAACGCACTTTCACCACGTCCGGCCGCTATACCACCAACCCGTCGTTTAGCCACAATGTCGCCATCATCCGCCACGCGAACCCGCAACGGCCCTTTGAGGTTCGGCAAGCGGGCGAACTTTGATCAGGGCGGCAGCAGGGGACGACCGCGCAGGGCCCCGGCGGCGGCGGCCATGAAGGCGCTGACGTTGACCGAGCGCAGGCGGGTGGCGGGGTGCGCCAGGCTGACCGGCACGGGGCGCGGCGCGAAATCCTGCAGCACCAGGACGAGACGGCCCGCCGCCAGCCCCTCCAGCACCTGGTACGACAGGGCGCGGGTGATCCCCAGGCCGCCCTCGACGGCGGCGAGGGCGGCGTCGGCGCTGTTCACCGACAGGCGCGGGCGCACGCGCACCGACTGGCCGCCGTCCGCTCCCAGCCGCCAGTCGAGCGACGCGTCGACGCCCTCGAACGCGACGATGTCGTGGGCGAGCAGGTCGGCGGGCGCGCGCGGCGTTCCATGCGTGGCGAGATAGGCGGGCGCGGCGACCAGCACGCGCTGAACCTCGGCGACCTTGCGCGCCACCAGGGCGCTGTCGGCCAGCTCGCCGATGCGCACGGCGACGTCGACGCCTTCCTCCACCAGGCTGACGAAGCGGTCGGACAGGGCCAGCCGGATGTCGAGGCCGGGATGGGCGCGCAGCAGGCCCTCGACCACCGGCAGCACGTGCAGTCGCCCGAACAGGATCGGCGCCGAGACGGTGAGCAGGCCTCGTGGCTCGGCGCTGTCACCCCGGGCCAGGCGCTCGCCGTCCTCGAGGTCGGCCAGCACCCGGCGGCAACTCTCCAGATAGACCGCGCCCCGCTCGGTCAGGCGCACCGAGCGCGTGGTCCGGTTCAGCAGCATCAGGCCCAGGTGATCCTCGAGAGCCGCCACCGCGCGGGTGGCGGCGGCGGGAGAGAGGCGCAGGCGCCGGCTGGCGGCGGCGAAGCTCTCCAGCTCGGCCACCGCCACGAACACGCGCATGGCGTCGAAGCGGTCCATCGTTGTTGCCGATTTTGCAATAGTGAAGTTCAGAGAAGCACAATTATGTACGAATGAGAAGGGTGGCACATTTGCTTTCAGACGGCCCGCCCCGGGCCGGAGACAGACTTCTGGAGAGCCTCATGTCCCGCATCGCCATCCCCGCCGTCGAAGACGCCCCCGCCGCCACCCAGCCGCTGCTGGCGGCGGTGCGCGCCCAGCTCGGCCTGGTTCCCAATCTCTATCGCCTGCTGGCGCTCAGCCCGGCGGCGCTGCAGGGCGCGCTGGGCCTGAGCGGCGCCCTCGGCAAGGCGCTGGACGTGCGCACCCGCGAGCGCATCGCCCTGGCGGTGGCCCAGGTGAACGGTTGCGACTACTGCCTTTCGGCCCACACCTATCTGGGCCTCAACCTGGCCCGGCTGGACGCGGCCGAAGTGGCGCTGGCGCGGGCCGGCGGCTCGTCCGATCCCAAGGCTGACGCGGCGGTGCGTTTCGCGGTCAAGGTCGCCGAGCGGCGCGGCAAGGTCGGCGACGACGACCTGGCGGCCGTACGCCTGGCCGGGTTCACCGACGCCCAGGTGGTGGAGATTGTCGCGCTGGTGGCGGAGAATTTCCTGACCAATCTGCTGAACAATGTCGCCGAGACGGCCATCGACTTCCCGGTCGTGCGCGCCGCCGAGGCCGCCTGACGACCTTTGGCGCCGCCCGCGGCGATCGCCGCGGGCGCGCCCATTCAGGAGGCGGACGATGCCCTATGGTTTCCTCGACACCCTGACGGGCCCTTCGGTAGAGGCGGCCCAGGCCGACAACGGCGTGCGGGCGCAATGGGAGCGGTTCTCCGGCGATCGGACCTTCGACGCCTTCACCGAGGCGGAGGCCCAGTTCATCGGCGAGCGCGACAGCCTCTACCAGGCCACGGTGTCCGAGACGGGCTGGCCCTACGTGCAGCACCGCGGCGGGCCGGCCGGCTTCGTCAAGGTGCTGGACGAGCGGACGCTGGCCCTGCCGGACTTCCGGGGCAACCGCCAGTACATCAGCCTCGGCAACCTCCGCGCCGACGACCGGGCGAGCCTGATCATGGTCGACTATCCGAACCAGCGACGGCTAAAGATCCTGGGGCATCTGCGGGCCCGGTCCCTGGCCGACGACCCGGCCCTGGCCGAGCGGCTGGCGCTGCCGGGCTACGCCGGCCGGCCCGAGCGGGCCCTGGTCCTGACGCTGCACGCCTTCGACTGGAACTGCCCGCAACACATCACCCCGCGCTTCACCCAGGGCGAGATCGCCCAGGCCCTGGCGCCGACCATGGGGCGCCTGAAGGCGCTGGAAGCCGAAAACGCCGACCTGCGCCAGCGCCTGGCGACCCTGCATGGAGACCCCGAATGACCCCCGCCAATGAGACCCGTCCGCCCCTGCCGCCGTTCACCCGCGAGAGCGCCGTCCTGAAGGCGCGCAAGGCCGAGGACGCCTGGAACACGCGCGATCCTGAGCGGGTGTCGCTGGCCTACACGACCGACAGCGTCTGGCGGAATCGCTCGACCTTCCTGCAAGGGCGGCCGGCCATCGTCGCGTTCCTGGCCGACAAGTGGGCGCGGGAGCTGGACTATCGGCTGATCAAGGAGCTTTGGGCCTTCACTGAGAACCGCATCGCTGTGCGCTTCCAGTACGAATACCATGACGCCGCCGGCCACTGGTTCCGGGCTTACGGCAACGAGAACTGGGAATTCGACGCCGCCGGCCTGATGCGCCGGCGCGAGGCCTCGATCAACGACCTGCCGATCGCCGAGTCGGAACGCAGGTTCCTGTGGCCGCAACTCGGCCCGCGCCCGGAAGACCATCCGGGGCTGACCGAGCTGGGGCTATAGCGCGGCGCGCCTAGGACTTGCGCAGCAGGGGGCGGGCGGCGCCGGGGCGCGGGGTGGAGAGGCGGGCGATGGCGGCGTCGATGCCGGCCAGGTCTTCCTCCACCGCGGTGCGGCGGGCCTGCAGGCGGTCCATGGCCACCGCATTGCCCGAGCCGTCCTGCTCGTCGGCCTCGATGACGTCCTGGATGTCGCGCAGGCCCAGGCCCGCGCCGCGGAGCTGGCGGATCCAGTCGAGCCGGCGGCGGGCCGTCTGGTCGTAGTAGCGGCTGTTCATGCGGTCGCGGCGGGCGTCGATCAGGCCGCGCTCCTCGTAGTAGCGGATGGCCCGCGCCGTCATGTCGAACAGCTTCATGGCCTCGCCGATGCGCAGGCGCGGCAGGTGACGGATGTTGTCCTCGATCATGGTCATGACGTCTCGATCTTTGGTTGGGCGGGGGGCTGGGGATCAGGTTGTGAAACGGTGAAATTGCACAAGCGTTGTGCAGGACGGGCCCGGCGCGACGCGGGCGCATTCAGCGTTGAAATCCCGTGATTTTCAAACGAGAACGTGCGAAGCCTTCACACTAGGGAACCCCCGATTTGTGAAGTTGTGAAATGGACTATAAGCAGTTCGTCGGCCCGACCGTCCGCACCCTGCGCGAGGAAAGGGGCTGGAAGCTGGACGCCTGCGCCCGGCGACTGGGAATTTCGGTCAGCTACCTGTCGCAGATCGAGGCCAACAAGCGACCGGTGACGGCGCGGGTGCTGGTGGCCCTGGTGGAGGCCTTCGACGTGCCCGCCGGGACCTTCGACGCCGACACCGCCCAGCTGCTGATCTCGGACCTGCGCGAGGCGGTGGCCGACGCCAGCCGGGGGGGCGATGCGGCGCCGCTGAGCGAGCTTCGCCAGGTCGCGAAGGTGGCCCCGACCTTCGCCCGCAAGTTCCTCGACCTGCACCGCGCCAACCACCAGCTGCGCGAGCGCCTGCGCCTGACCGAGGAGGCGGTGGCCCTGGACGAGACCACCGCCGCCAGCTCGCTGCTGCCCTACGAGGAGGTGCGCGACTTCTTCCACTACAAGGACAACTACCTGGACGCCCTGGACCGGGCGGCCGAGGACCTGGCGCGGGAAATCGGCCTGGAGCCGGACGCTCCGGCCGAGGTGCTGCTGGAGATGTACCTGCGCGAGCGGCTGGGCCTGATCGTCCGCCGCAGCGGGGCCGGTGACCTGATGCGCCGCTATGATCCCGAGACGCACGAGCTCACACTCAACGCCGCCCAGCCGGCGACGACGCGGGCCTTCCAGATGGCCTTCCACATCGTCGCCACCAGCCTGGGCGACCTGATCGAGGCGGAGCTGGCGCGGGCGAGGTTCCGCAGTTCCGAGGCGGTGGACGTCTGCCGGGTGGGCCTGGGCAACTACGCCGCGGGGGCGCTGCTGATGCCCTACGGCCGCTTCGCCCACGCGGCCAAGGCGCGCCGCCACGACGTGGAGCAACTGGCGCTGATGTTCGGCGCCAGCCTGGAGCAGGTGTGCCATCGCCTGAGCACCCTGCAGCGGCCGGGCGACCGGGGGGTGCCGCTGTACTTCGTGCGGCTGGACTACGCCGGCAACATCACCAAGCGCCACAGCGCCACACGCTTCCAGTTCGCGCGCTTCGGCGGGGCCTGCCCGATGTGGAACGTGCATGAGGCGGTGGGAGCGCCCGACCGCTTCCTGGTGCAGGTGGCCGAGATGCCAGACGGGGCGCGCTACCTGTGCATCGCCCGCAACGTGGTGAAGAGCTCGGAGTCCTACCTGACGCCCGACCGGCGCTATGTGCTGGGCTTCGGCTGCGAGATCGGCCACGCCCACGAGCTGGTCTATTCCGAGGGCGTGGACCTGAAGGGTCCGGCGACGCCGATCGGGGTCAGCTGCCGGATCTGCGAGCGCGACGACTGCGCCCAGCGCGCCTTCCCGCCGGTGGACCGCGGCCTGCACGTGCCCCGCCACGAGCGCCGCACGGTGCCGTTCCGGCTGGGGCCGCGGGGCTAGAGTGCGCGCTCGCTCGCCGCTCGGGCGGCGGCGACGCGACGGGCGGCGTAGCGCCAGGTCCAGAGGGTCAGGGCGGCGAGGGCGCCGTAGCCGATCACCGGGCTGACGATCAGGTACTGGCGGATCGGCAGGACGAAGACCAGGGCCGCGGCCAGGGCGGCCTCGCCCGTCAGCGCCGCGCCCCAGGCCAGGGTCATCACCATCATGGCGCGGCGAAAGACCGGGTGATCCCGAAGCGCCTCGAAGGCCTGCGCCGCGACGGCGTTGACCTCGGCGGCCGCCTTGCGGCGCACGCGGGCCCGGGCGAGCTGGTAGATCAGCGGCTTGCCAACGGCGGCGGAGGCCAGGAACACCAGGCCGACCGCGGCGATCACGAGCTGCTCGCGCAGTTGCAGGAAGCGCACGCCGCCGCCGCCCACGAGCGCCAGGACGCCGAGCACGAGGCCGCCCAGCACCAGCAGCGACAGGGCGTCGACCCGGCGATGGCGGGCGAACTCCGCCAGGCCCCAGAGGGTCGGCGGCGCCGATGCGACCATCAGGGCGTGGACGTCGCCCAGCGCAGCCCGGCCGAGGCTGAAGAGGGCATAAGGGAGGGCGATGTTGACGGCCACCTCGACCGCGGTGGCGGCGACGACGCGGATCCGATCCATCGACGGCTCTCCAGGTAAACGATCATTCACCGGCCCGCACCGTGGTGAATGAGCATTCACTTGTCAAGTTGGGCCGCTGCGGCATAGTCGGGGCGCACATGCCCGTCCCACGCCCCGTCCCGACTCGCGAGCGCATCCTGGCCGCCTCCGAAAGGCTGTTCGCCGCCGAGGGGTTCGCGGCCGTCTCCATGCCCACCATCGCCGCGGCCAGCGGCGTCACCGCCGGCGCGATCTACAAGCACTTCGACTCCAAGGCGGACCTGTTCTTCGAGGTCGTGCGCCGCGCGGTGGCCGCGACGCCGGCCACCTCGGACGGGGCCGTCTCCCTGCCGGACATGGTCGCCAGCTACACCGCCGCGCGCATGAAGCCGGTTCGCCAGCTGGCCATCGAGGTCCACTACGCCGCCGCCAAGGACGCCACGGTGGGCGCCATCCTGAAGCGGGCGCTGGACGCGCAGAAGGCGGACATCCAGGCCGTCATCGCGGCGAGCCAGAAGGCAGGCGCGATGGACCCCTCGCTCGACGCCGCCATGCTGGCCGAGACGGTCTTCGTCTTCATCCTGGGCCTGATGCACGCCGAGACCCTGGCGCCCCAGCGGGTGGGCGACGCGGCCTGGCGAGACTTCGTGCAGGGCCGCGTGGCGGCGATGCTCGGGGCGGCGATCCCGCCGCCGTGAAGAGGGACGGGCGCCGGGATCAGGTCCGGCGCGGGATGACCACCTTCAGGTCCTCATAGCCCTTGATGAAGATCGAATAGCTGCGCCGCGGCTCCTCCAGCAGCCGGATCTCGGGGAAGCGCTTGAGGATTTCTTCCCAGATGATGGTCAGCTGCAGCTCGGCCAGGCGATTGCCGACGCAGCGATGGATGCCGAAGCCGAAGGACAGGTGCTGGCGCGGGTGTGGCCGGTCGATGATGTAGTCGTAGGGCCGGTCGATGACCTCGTCGTCCCGGTTGCCGGAGATGTACCACATCACCACGCGGTCGCCCTCGCGGATGCGCTTGCCCTGGAAGTCGAAGTCCTGGGTCGCGGTGCGCGCCATGTGGGCCAGGGGTGTCTGCCAGCGGATCGTCTCGGAGACCATCGAGGGGATGAGGGCCGGGTTGGCCCGCAGCTTGTCGTACTGGTCGGGGTTCTTGTTCAGGGCGTAGACGCTGCCGGAGATGGTGTTCCGGGTGGTGTCGTTGCCGCCGATGATCAGCAGGGTGACGTTGGAGAAGTACTGGTCCATCGACGAATTGCGCGTCAGGGGGCCATGCGCCAGCATCGAGATCAGGTCACCGGCGGGCTCGGCGTTGACCCGCTGGTTCCACAGGTTGACGAAATAGGCGCGGCAGTCGGCCAGCAGCTGGCGTCGCTCGTCGTAGGTGTTCCAGGGGCCGTGGCCGGGCGCCGTCGTCATCGTGTCCGACCACATGGTCAGTTTGCGCCGTTCCTCGAACGGAAAGTCGAAGAGCGTCGCCAGGGTCATGGTCGTCAGCTCCTTCGACACCAGGTCCACCCAGTCGAAGGGCTCGCCGATGGGCAGGGCGTCGAGGATCTTGCCCGCCCGCTCGCGGATCTGGGGGGCCATCAGCGCCAGGCTGGCGGGCGCGACGGCCGGGCTGACCGTCTTGCGCTGAATGTCGTGGCCCGGCGGGTCCATGTTGATGAAGCTGTTGGCGTCCTCGCTGGAGTCCCGCGGGATGATTGCGCCGGGCGGCAGGATGCTGGGCTTGGGCGGCAGGCCTATGCCGCGGGCGGACGAGAACACCTGGTGGTTGGTGTCGACCGCCATGATGTCGTTGTACTTGGTGATCGACCAGAACGCCCCGTAGTTGCTGTCGGGCGTCCAGTGGACAGGATCCTCGGCGCGGAGCCGCTCGAAATAGGGCCAGTGCGCGTCGTCGCGGAAGGCCGAGGCCCAGGCCGGATTGAGGACCTCGAGCGGCGTCTGATAGGCGCGCTGGCGCGCCAGCGCCTGCTTGTCGGTCAGCGTGGTGGTCATGCCGTCGGCCATGCGAGCGTTCCTCCGATCCGGATGTCATCCGGAAGCGACTTCTTTCGCGGAAAGAGACGCCCTCCCTCGAAATTGCACAAGCCCCCGTCGAAGCGGAGCGTGAGAAAGTGAGGGCGGCGGGGCGATTGCGGACGGGCGACGAGGCCTGGCGGGCGTTCGTGTGGGGGCCAATCTTGACCTTTGAGGCCGTCGCCGCGAGGTTCGCGCCCCACAACTGGACGTCGCGCCGGGCCGCGGCGTCACACGGAGGCCGCCAGCGTGCGCAGCAAGTTCCTCACCCCCGCCCTGTCGCTGGCCCTGCTGATCACCGGGGCTATGGCGCCGATCGCCGCCAAGGCCGAGACGCCCGCCGAGATACCGTCCGCCGGAGGGATGGTGTTCCTGCCGACGCCGGCGGATCGCAAGAACTATGACCTTGAGCACTTCGCCCAGGTGCGGCGGGCCGGCGACTACGTCTACGTCTCCGGCGTCATCGCCGGGCGGCGCGAGGGCGAGGGCAAGGACGTCGCCGCCTTCAAGGACCAGGTGCGCCGCGCCTTTCGCCGCATCGACGCCGACCTGCGCGCCGCCGGGGTCGGCTTTGCCGACGTGGTCATGATCAACAGCTTCCACGTCTGGAGCGGGCCGAACTTCGAGGGGACCCGCGACGAGCAGTTCGCCGCCTTCTCGGCCGTGAAGGACGAGTTCATGCCGCCGCCGCATCCGGCCTGGACCGCCGTCGGCACGACGGGCCTGCTGGCCGACGGCGGCGTGGTCGAGATCCAGATGATCGCCTACGCGCCGCAGAAGGCCGGGCGCTGAGCCGAGGCGATCAGGGCTTGGATGTCATGTCCGGCTTGCCGGTGGCCAGATCGATCGGGACGGAGACGTGCTCCTGGACGATCAGCCAGTTCGCGCCGCTCTTGCGGTAGACGTCCGAGACCCTGACGGTCATGTCGACCTTGCCCCCCTTGGGGTCGACGCCGGCGATGTGCTGGATGCTGTGACCGTAGGCCACGTCCCCCTGGGTGGTCACGACAACATCGGATAGAGTGAACTGGATCGGCCCGTTGAAGCCGGCCACGAACGCCTTCCAGTCGTCCCGATAGGCCGCCGCCCCGACGTACTGCCGCGGCGGCGTGAGATCGAACACGAACACGTCCGCCGAATAGGCCTTCATGATCGCGTCGACGTCGCGGGCGGCGACGGCGGCGGCAAAGCGGGATTCAAGGTCCCGGATCTGGGCTCCGTCCGCGGTCGCGGCCGAGGCGGGATATGAGACGAGGCCGGCGACGACGGCGGCGCCGGCGCACAGCAAGCCAGTGAGCATCTTCATCTTGGACGTCCCCCGTATTGACGCGTCTCTTGGCGCGCCAAGTGTCATGGCGCCACATTTGGCCAGAGCGCGCAACGGTCGCCCCCAGGGACGCTGAAGGGCGGGGGTTTCGGGAAGGGTCAGGGGGCTCCCAGCCGTCGCGCTTCGGCGGCGGCCTGTCCAGCCAGGCCGACCAGGGCGACGCCCAGGGGAATGTGCAGCCAGGCGAGGTTGTGGCCCTTGGCGGTCATGGCCCCCGCGGCGGCCTGGACAAAGGCGGCCGCGGCCAGGGCGAGCAGCATGAGGCCCAGCCGCAGGCCCGGCGGAAACCGGCGCAGGGTGAGGGTCGAGACCAGGCCCGCCACCGTCGTCGCGGCGATGAGCAGGCCGGCGGTCATGGCGTGCGCCTTGTGGGCCCAGCCGACGCCGGACAGCATGGCGCCGGCGAAGACCGCCTCGAGGAAGTAACCCGCCACCAGCGCCACGGTGACGGCGCGCCACAGGCGGATCGCGGCCCGGCCAGGATCGCCGGGGCGTGCGCCGCCGCCAGCGGCCAGATCGTAGGGGGCCGTGCTCATCGCGGCATCTCCATTCAGGCCGGCTTGGCCGCGGGGAAGGGCGCCGGCTGAAAGATCTCGATGACGTTGCCGGAGGGATCCAGCAGCAGGATCTGCTTGCCGCCGGGGCCCTCGACCATGGCGTTGCGGAACTTGCCGCCGGCCGCCGTCAGCCGCGCCACCTCGGCGTCGATGTCGTCGACCAGCAGGTGGATGCGGTTCCAGCCGCCGGGACCGGGCTTTTCGCCGTCGGACATGGCCCGGCCCGCCGAGCTCATCGGCCCGCTGAGCAGCAGTCGCAGCTTGCCGCGGGCGACGTCGGCGAAGGGCGGGAAGGCGTTCAGCACCTCGAAGCCCAGCATCTTGGTGTAGAACTCGACCGACGCCGGGACGTCGTCGACCATGTAGCGGACGCACACCATCTCGTTGAGATCGGTCATGGGGGTCTCCTCAGGCTTCGGGATGCGGGGGGCGGGCGGCCAGGGCTGCGAGCAGGAAGGCGATGCGGGTCTCCAGCTCGGCGGCGGTCGCCTGGAACAGGGGCCAGGTGAGGTCGTCGGGATCGCCGGTGGCCGGGTTGGGCAGGCTCCAGTGGACGACCTCTGGATGGCCGGGAAATTCGGGGCACACCTCGCGCACCCGGTCGCAGAGGCTGATCACCCAGTCGAAGTCCTGGCCCGCGAAGACGTCCAGTGATTTCGGGACCTGGCCGGCGAGGTCGAGGCCGTGGTCCTGGCGCATCACCCGCATGGCGTTTGGGTGTATAGGCCGCGGATGGCTGCCGGCGCTGAAGGCCTGGACGGCGCCGCCTGAGCGGGCCCGGGCCAGGGCCTCGGCCATCTGGGAGCGGGCGCTGTTGCCGGTGCACAGGAAGAGGATCCTGACCGGCTCGATCGGCGCTTCGTCCCGCGGCGGCGGGGCGAGGCGCAGGCCCGGGTGGAGCGCGCCGCCCGCGGCCGACAGCATCTGGCCGAAGCGGGCCAGGTCCAGGCCATAGTAGGTGTCGCGGCGGTCGGCGGCGCTGCGCCGCGCGGAGACCAGACGCCCGTCGCGCAGCTTGCCCAGGTGATAGGACACCAGGTTCTGCGGCTCGCCCACCAGGCCGGTCAGCTCGTGGACCACGCGGTCGCTGCGCGCCAGCTCGCCCAGCAGGCGCCAGCGCAGGGGGTGCCCTGCCAGTTGCAGGAACTCCGGCGGGGCGATGTCGTGGTGAAGGGAGGGTGAACTCATGCCGCCTTATTACATCAATCCAATTCGATGTATCAAGGCAAATTGATGGAATGCCGGACGTCAGCCTAGGCCAGAACCGCCGAAAGGGCGGCGACGAAGTCGGCCAGGTTGGCGTCGTTGAGGCCGGCGACATTGATGCGGCCGGAACCGGCCATGTAGACGCCGGCGTCCCGGCGCAGAGCCTCCACCTGGTGCGGCGTCAAGGGCAGCAGCGAGAAGAGTCCGTGCTGGCCCCGCACAGCCTGGAGCGCAGGCAGGGCGTTCGCGACGGCGCTCCGCACGGCGGTGAGGCGCTGGCGCATGGCGGTGAGTTCGGCGCGCCACAGACCGCTCAGCTCGGGCGACTCCAGGATCAGGCGCACGACCGCCGCGCCATGATCGGGGGGCATGGACCAGGCGCAACGGGCCAGGAAGTGCAGGGTCGAGCGCACGGTGTCGGCATGCCAGCGGGCCCGCGCGAAGAGGGCGCCGGTGCGCTCGCGATAGAGGCCGAAGTTCTTGTCGCAGGAATAGGCGATCAGGGCGTTGTCGGCGGCGGCGAACAGGGCCCGCGCGCCGGCGGCGTCCTCGTCGAGGCCAAAGCCCAGACCCTGGTAGGCGAGGTCGATCAGCGGGATCAGCCGCCGCTCCAGCACAAGGTCGATGACCACCTTCCACTGGACGGGGGTGAAGTCCGCGCCGGTGGGGTTGTGGCAGCAGCCGTGGAGCAGAACGAGGTCGCCCGGCTGGGCGCGGCTCAGGGCCTCGCGCACGGCCTCGAAGTCGACGGTCCCCGTGGCGGGATCGAAGTGGCGGTAGGTCTGCAGGGTCAGGCCGGCCTGCTCGAAAATCTGCGGGTGGTTGGGCCAGGTCGGCGTCCCCAGCCAGATGCGCGTCCCCGGCCGGGCCATGGCGGCCATCTCGGCGGCCAGCCGCAGGGCCCCGGTTCCGCCGGGTGTCTGCATGCCGACGAGGTCGGCGGTGTCGACGCCATCGCCCAGGACCATCTCGCTGAGATGATCAAGGTAGCCAAGGTCGCCCTCGGGGCCGAGGTAGGCCTTGGTGTCCTGGGCGGCCAGCAGTTCGGCCTCGGCCGCCTTGACCGCGTGAAACACCGGCGTGGCGCCGCGCGCGTCGCGATAGACGCCGACGCCGAGGTCGATCTTGCCGGGGCGCGGGTCGAGCCGATAGGCCTTGATCAGCGACAGCAGGGCGTCGGGCGCCTGCAGCTTCAGGTCGGCGAAGGGATCGCGGGACAGGTCATTGGCGTGGTCGGCGGCGAGGGTCATTGGGCGGCCTTCTTGCGCTGGGCGTAGGACTGGTCGCCCCGGTTGAGGACGAGGTCGGTGGCGATGACGGCGTCGGGCGCCAGGTCGGGGGCGGTCTCCAGGCCGGCGTAGAGCGGCGCGAAATCGGTCTCCAGGGTCTGGCGCAGCAGGTCCTCGAAGCTGTCGATGACGAAGTAGGTCTGCTGGTAGTCGTCGATGCGGTACTGGGTGCGCATCACCCGGCGAAGGTCGAAGCCGATGCGGTTGGGCGAGGGATCGTCCAGGGCGAAGACCGACTCGCCGTAGCTGGAGACGATGCCGGCGCCGAACAGGCGCAGGCCCTGGGGATGGCGGACCAGGCCGAACTCCACCGTGTACCAGTAGAGCCGCGCCAGCCGCTTGAGCGCGCCCAGCGAGCCGGCGCGCAGGCCGCCCTCGCCATAGGCCTGCATGTAGTCGGCGAACACCGGGTCCGAGAGCAGGGGCACGTGGCCGAAGACGTCGTGGAAGACGTCCGGCTCCTGCAGGTAGTCGATCTGCCGTGGCGTGCGGATGAAGCGACCGGCCACGAAGGTGCGATTGGCGAGGTGGCGGAAGAACACCTCGTCCGGGACCAGGCCCGGCACGGCCTTGACCGTCCAGCCGGTGAGCGCGCGCAGGCGCTCGGACAACTCCTCGAAGTCCGGCACCCCCGGATGGGACATCTTCAACACGTCGAGGCCGTTCAGGAAGGCGGGGGCGGCGCGGTCCCGCAGCATGGCCGACTGGCGCGCGAAGAGGGTGTCCCAGGTGGCGTGTTCCTGGGGCGTGTAGTCGGCCCAGGCCTGGGGGATGATCCAGTCCTCCGAGGCGGGCGACATAGCATGGGCGGCGCGTTCCATGGTGACGACGATAATCCGATCCTGGCGCGAATAGCTTTCAATCTGAACGAACCTGCGTCAGATTTGGAATTGAGATCATCGGAATTTGTCGGATCGTGAAAGAAACAATTCAGCTCGACGACATCGATCGACGCCTGCTTCGCGCCCTGCAGGAAGACGCCGGCCTCAGCCACGCGGCCCTGGCCGAACGGGTGGGCGCCTCGCCGGCCTCGTGCTGGCGGCGGATCCGGGCGCTGGAGCAGGCCGGCGTGCTGACCCGCACGGTGCGGCTGGTGGACGCCGGCCGGGTGGGGCGGGGGGTCAGCGTCATGCTGCAACTGCGGATGAACGGGCACTCGCCCGAGGTTCGCCGCGACTTCGAGGCCTTCGTGCGCGGCCGGCCGGAAGTGATGGAGTGCTACTCCATGTCCGGCGAGTGGGACTATCTGATGCGTATCGTGGTGGCCGACGTGGCCGACTACGAGCGGTTCCTGATGCGCGAGGTGCTGCGCCACCCCAACGTCGCCGGCGCGGCGTCGCACTTCGCGCTGAGCCAGGTGAAGTACGAGACGGCGATTCCGGTCTAGGTCGGCGGCCCCAGACGGCGGAACGATCAGTCCAGGACGACGCCGGCGCGCTTCAGCTCGCGCACGAAGCGGCGGACGTTGTTGAAGTTGGCCGTGGTCAGGCGGCTGCCTTCGGGAGACTGAACGACCGCCTGGGGGGCGATGACGCCCTTGCGAACCCGCACGCACTTGCCCTCGGCCAGCAGGCGGTTGACGTACCGGCGGGTGGTCTCGAACGGCATGCCCAGGGCCTGGGAGATCGCCAGTGCGCTGACAGGCCGGCGCAGCTCGTCGGGCGGGGCGGCGCCCACGCCGGTGTAGCGGGCGCCGTCGCCGGTGCTTTCCAGGTGGGCGGTGTTGGCGGCCACGATGGACTGGAAGACGATGGCCTTGATGATGTCGCCATCGTGGAACTCGGACATCAGCGCCAGGGTGCGCAGGAAGTAGTCCGAACTGAGCCGCGCCACCGCCCGCGACTGGTCCGGGGCCGACGCGGCCGGCTGCGACTCTTGGACGGTCTGGACGGTGTTGGACGACAAGGCGCTTCCCCTGATGTGATGATCAGACGACGCGCCCCGACGCGACTCCCATGAGACAAAGTGTCCGGCCCGCATGCCGCGGCCTCCAATGACGGCTCACCTTCGCTCGCTCCATGGCGCGCGCATAGGCCGGCCGGGTAGAGTTGAGTGGACCGTCTGGTCCTTGGGCTAGGCTACCACTGGTAGCGGACGCCGAGGGTGACGGAGGTGTCCTGGTAGCGGGACTTCCACTTGATGCCGGAGTTGACGAAGGCGGAGAGGTTGTTGCCGACCGCGAAGAGGTTGGCCTCGCCCTTGATCTCGCCGTAGACGCCGTTGATGTCGTTGGCGTTGATGAAGCTTCCGCCG
>Ga0265327_10000276_pt1 | contig 101172 bp, 86 predicted proteins | sample 41621metaG_FD_202089 | JGI IMG/M metagenome (GOLD analysis project Ga0265327, IMG submission 202089) | Rhizosphere microbial communities from Carex aquatilis grown in University of Washington, Seatle, WA, United States - 4-16-21 metaG | ecosystem: Host-associated > Plants > Roots > Rhizosphere...
GGCGACCACATGACGGCGCTCAATCGGGCTGGCCTCGCGAGGCGCATCGGCGACGCCGTCGACGGTCATGTCAGTCATCAACGCCCCCGCACCTGTGACGCCACCTTGGCCCAGCGTCGGGCCGCGGGACAAGCACGGGTTTGAATCGCCGGCCCGGATGGAGCCCCGGCGCCGTCTAGCGCGCCACCTCGTTGACCTGGGCGCGGACGACGGAGGCCTTGACCACGGGGATCTCGGCGTCGGTGAGGGGCGCCATCCAGCGTTTGCGCGCCAGGGCGGCCTCGATGTAGGGGGCCAACTCGGCGGCCTTTCGGGCTTCGCGCTCGGCGGCGTCGGCGGCGAACTCCGGCATCACCTCGGCGGCGAACAGTTCCAGCGACTGGCAGATATGGTCGTGCCGGTTGCGGCCGCACTGCTGCAGGAAGATCACCTGGTCGACCCCGGCGGCCTGGAAGGCGCGGATGTGGTCGCGGATGTCGGCCGGCGTACCGATGCCGTTGGCGTTGCGCTCGGCCATCCTGGCGGCGGCGATGATCTCCTCGTCGCGGGCGCCGCGGGCCTTCTGGAAATCCTCGAACAGGGTCGAGCGGCCGGGGCGCACGTCATGGGCCACCAGGGCGTTGATGGCGTAGCTGAAGAACTCGAAGCCCTCCTGGCCGCGGCGGATGGCCTCGGACCGGTCGGGGTGGACCGAGAAATTCGACACCATGGCCAGGTTGGCGTTCACGCTGTGGCCGATGGGCACGCACTGATCGGACTTGATGATGTCGTAGTAGATCTGGGCCCAGGTCCGCGCCTCGGCGGGATCCAGGAAGGAAAAGGCCAGGGCGCCGATGCCGTTCTGGGCCGCCACCTTGATGGTGTCGCGGTTGGTGCAGGCCATCCACATCGGCGGATGCGGCTTTTGCATCGGCTTGGGCAGGACGTTGCGGCAGGGCATGGAGAAGCCCTTGCCCTCGAAACCGGGGTAGGGGTCCATGGCCATCATGTTGGCGATCTGCTCGCCGGCCTCGAGCGCCAGGGCGCGCTTTTCCTTGGCCGGGATGTGGAAGCCGCCGAGCTCCAGGCGGGTGGCGCCCTCGCCGATGCCGAACTCCAGCCGCCCGTGCGAGATGATGTCCAGGGTCGCCAATCCCTCGGCGGTGCGGGCGGGATGATTGTAGTTCGGGATCACCTGGCGGATGCCGTGGCCGATGCGGATGCGCTTGGTCAGGGCGGCGGCGGCCGACAGGAACACCTCCGGCGCGGAGGAGTGAGAGTATTCCTCCAGGAAGTGGTGCTCCACCTCCCAGGCGTAGTCGTAGCCGAGCTTGTCTGCCAGGACGACCTGGTCGAGGGCCTGGTGGAAGAGACGGGCCTCGTCGCCCTCGTTCCAGGGCTTGGGCAGCTGCAGCTCGTAGAAGACGCCGAAGCGCATCGTCATTCCTCCCTTGCGGCCTCCTCGGACCTTGAGGCCAATAGAGACCTAACGAGAGAGGCGCGCCAAGCGATGATCGAGGTCTTCTTCGACTGTTCCAGCCCGTGGACCTATCTCGCCTTCGAGAACATCCAGCCGATGGCGGCCGAGCTGGGCGTGGCGATCGACTGGCGGCCGATCCTGGTCGGCGGCATCTTCAACAGCGTCAATCCCAGCGTCTACGAGAGCCGCCGCACGCCGGTGCCGGCCAAGGCGCGCTACATGCTGAAGGACCTTCGGGACTGGGCGCGCGCCTCGGGCCTGAAGATCAAGATGCCGCCCAGCGTATTCCCGGTGAACAGCGTCAAGGTCATGCGCGGCTGCATCGCCCTGGCGCCCCAGGGAGGGATGGTGCCGTTCGCCCGGGCGGCCTTCGAGGCCTATTGGGGCGACGATCGCGACATCTCGCAGGATGCGGTGATCGCCGACGTCTGCGCCAAGGCGGGGGTGGCGGCCGGTCCCCTGTTCGAGGCCATCGCCCAGCCGGCGATCAAGGACCAGCTCAAGGCCAACACCGACGAGGTCATCGCCCGCGGCGGCTTTGGTTCGCCGACGATCTTCGTGAACGGCGACGACATGTACTTCGGCAACGACCGCCTGCCGTTGGTGCGGGCGGCCGTGGAGCGGGCGTTGCGGGCGAAGGCCGGGGCGTGATCGTCGCCACCATCCAGGACGTCGAGCTGCGCTTCGAGACCTCGCCCAGGCTGTTCTCCCCCGGCGGGGTGGACGACGGCACCCTGGCGATGCTGGCGCGCGTCGCCTTCGCGCCCGGCGACAAGGTGCTGGACCTGGGCTGCGGCTATGGCCCCGTGGGCGTGCTGGCGGCGATCCTGACGCGGCCTGAGCAGGTTTGGATGGTCGACGTGGATCCCCTGGCGGTGGAGGTCTCGCGACGCAATCTGGCCCTTAACGGGGTCAAGGGCGCGCACGTACTGGTGAGCGACGGCCTGAAGGACCTGGACGAGACCGGCTTCGACAAGATCCTGGTCAACCCGCCCTATCATGCCGATTTCGCGGTCCCCAAGGCCATGATCGAAAAGGGCTTCAACCGCCTGGTCCTGGGCGGATCGATGTGGATGGTGACCAAGCGCGACGCCTGGTACCGAAACAAGCTGGCGGCCATCTTCGGCGGGGTGAAGGCCGAGGAAGTGGGCGGGTACTGGGTCTTCCAGGCGATCAAGAAGCGGGCGAGCTACGCCACCCGCTGAGCCGCTAGCAGGGCCTGCACGCGCGCCAACAGGACCTTGTTGCTGAAGGGCTTGGTCAGGTAGTCCGCCGCACCGAGCGACTTGGCCCGGCGAACGTCGGCGGCGGCGTTGCGGGCGGTGAGGACCAGGGTGCGGGGCAGGGCCCCGCGGGCGGCCAGGGTCTGAAGCACGCCGAAGCCGTCCATGACCGGCATGTTCAGGTCGAGGATCATGAAGTCGGGAGGATCGGCCGCCGCCGCGTCGAGGGCCTGCTGACCATTGGCGGCGGTGGTCACGCGGCAGCCGGCAAGCTCCAGCAGCGTCTCGATGAGTCCGAGAAGCGACGGGTCGTCATCGACGGCCAGGACCCGGCGGGCGGCGAGGTCGGTGGAGGCGCGGTTAGTCAAGGTCGGGCTCCGGAGTTTCGATGTCGGGCAGGCGGAAGTCGAGGATGCTACGCGCCGAGGCGGCGTCGGGCGCCAACCGGGAGACCAGCCCCTGCTCGAGCCGGACGAACTGTCGCTGCAACTCATCCGGGACGTCGGCCAGCAGGTAGTGGCCGTGCTGGGAGACGAAGGCCTCGGCGCGGGCGCGCAGCGCCTCGCCCGACGGGGTGATGGCCACGCGGACGACGCGGCGGTCGCGTTCGCTCTTGAGCCGCCGGACAAGGTCGGATTCCAGCAACTGGTCGACGGCGCGAGTCAGAGTCGTCCGATCGATGGAGCTGAAGGTGGCGAGTTCGGACATCGTGCAGGCGCCGACGCGCCCGACCACCGCCAGCACCCGATAGCGGACAAGTCCGAGGCCCAGCAGCTGCAGACCCGGCTCGAGCTGCGCGTCGCGCAGCCGTCCGATGGCCACCAGGAGGTAGAACAGATAGTCCGTCACATTGGAGGGGAAATCGCCTGCGGGATCGGGGGCGTTGGGGGCTGGCTTGACGTCCGGGGCCGCCGGCCCTGCCTTGGAGGCCGCGCCAGCGGCGCACTGATTTCGGTCTTGTTCGGTCACGAGAGCCTGTTCCCGTCGTCATGGTCCCGGGGTGCGCAGGGAATTTCCAGCCAGAAGCAACTTCCGTGGCCCGGTGCGCTGTCGACGCCAACCTGGCCGCCCATGGCCTCGGCCAGGCCGCGGCAGATGGACAGGCCAAGACCCGTGCCGCCGAGCGCCCGGCTCCGGGCCGCGTCCACCTGCGCGAAGCGCTGGAAGAGACGCGGCAGGATCGCCGGGTCGATGCCTGGACCGGTGTCGGCCACTTCATAGCGCAGGCGGCCACGGGCCTTGTCGTAGGCGGCCCGGACGGTGACGCCGCCCGAGGGGGTGTAGCGCGCGGCGTTGCTGATCAGGTTGATGAGGATCTGGCGCAGGCGCGCCTCGTCCGCCAGCACGCGGGCCGGCAGGTCGCGAACCTCCAGTCGGTGCGACAGCCCCTTGGCGTCCATCTGAGGCTCGAGCAGCGCCAGGGCCTCGATGGCGACGGCGCCCGGGTCGGTCTCGCGCCGGACGATCTCAAGGTGACCGGCCTCCAGCCGTGAGAAGTCGAGCAGGTCGTTGACGGTGGTGAGGACGGCCGCCGCGGCGGCCTGCATGCGATCGACGTAGCGCTGCGCCGCGGGCGATAGATCGGGGGTCTCGGCCAGCAGTTCGGCGTAGCCGACGATGCTGGTCAGGGGGCTGGTCAGCTCATGGGTCATGTTCGAGAGGAAGGCGCTCTTGACCTCGGTGGCGGCCTCGGCGGCGTCCCGGGCCTCCTGCAGGGCGACGTTGGCCTGGGCCAGCCGCTGCTCCGCTGCCTTGAGGGGCGTGACGTCGGTGACCAGCACATAGAATCCCACGACGCGGCCCTGCTGGTCGAGGTCCGGAATGTACTGGGCGAAGGTGTGCCCGACCTCTCCCGAGGGCTTGACGAGGGTTCGCTCGAAAGTCTGGGGCCGGCCCGCCAGGGCGCCCTCGATATAGGGCCTGTTGAGCGCGAAGAGCTTGGGGCCCATCAGCGTCGGCATGGTGATGCCGGCCATCTGCTGCGGCGTGCGGCCAAACCACTCGACGTACCGGGCGTTGGCGAACTGGCACTTCAGGTCGCGGTCCCAGTAGGCGATCATGCCCGGCATATGGTCGGTGATGGCGCGCATGAAGCGCTCTGACCGGCGGGTGTCGGTGATGTCGCGCAGCACCCCGACCAGGGCCGTGACCTTGCCGTCCGCGTCCATGACGCATTCGGCGGTGGCCGCCACGAACCGGGGCTCGCCCCCCGGATGGAGGATGCGCGCCTCCAGTTCGTAGCCTTCTCCGGTCTTGACGGCGTGCTCCACCAGCGTCGCCAGGCGACCCTTGTCGTCGGGATGGTAGAGTTCCAGCAGGCGACCCAGATCGGGTCCGCCGGGCCGTGGCGTCATGCCGTGGATGGCGAACATCTGGTCCGACCAGGTCACCTTCTCGTCGGCGAGGTCGTAGCGCCAGTGGCCGATGCCGGCCAGTCGCTCGGCCATGTCCAGGAAGACGACGCGGTCATCGGCGTCCTCGCCTTGCCGGGGCGGGTCCTGCTGGGTTGGGTCCTCATTGGCCGCGCCGAGCCTGGCGTGGCCAGGATCGGTGTGGCCTGGCCCTGTTTGGCCTAGCGGGGCGCCGGGATCGGGTCTGTCGTCAGCCATCCAAGGTCCGTGTGGGCTTCGCCGGGGGGGGGCGCCGCGACAACTTCCCGACTGACGCCTCCGACTGGACGCTAGGGTGCAAGACTGCGCCGCGTCTTGATACAGGTCAAATACAGGCTGTGGTTGAGAGTATAGGCTCAACGTTTCGTCAGAATTGACGCGAATCAACGGTTTTGCGGTTGGGAAGTGAGATAGACGGCAAGCTCGTCTTCTGGGGTCGAATTGAAACGAATTCTCACCGTATTGGGCACTGTTCTCACCGGCCGGGCGAGCAGCCGGTGGAGTGCGTGGCTGTCTTTGCCGGCGTCGGCCCTGATCGTGGGCGCGGCATTGGGCCTGAGGCTGTTGCTGAACCCCTGGCTGGCGGGCGCTCAATTCATCACCTTCTTCCCGGCCGTGGTCGTCACGACCCTGATCTTCGGGACCGGGGCGGGCCTGTTCGCCGTGGCCCTGTCGGTGATCGCCGGCTGGGTGATCCTGGACGCCAGCGGACTGACGGCGCCGGAGTTCAACTCGCTGGTGATCTTCGCCGGGGTCGCCGTGATGGACGTGGCGATCATCTCCGCCCTGCTGCGGGCCAACGCCGCCCTGCGCGCGGCGCTGGGCCGGCTGGGCGAGTTGGACGTCGACCTCAGCCGCAGCGAGACCAGGTTCCGCGACCTGCTGGAGTCCGCGCCGGACGCCATGGTGGTGGTCGACCATGCCGGGCGGATGACCCTGGTCAATGGCGAGGCCGAGCGGATGTTCGGCTATTCGCGCGACGAGCTGCTGGGCCAGTCGGTCGACTACCTGGCCCCGGATTCGCTCAGGGAACGGCACCAGGCCCTGGTGGCGGCCTTCATGTCGGATCCGGCCGCGCGGCAGATGGGCCCGGGCCGGGAACTGCGCGGTCGGCGCAAGGACGGGCGGGAGTTTCCTATCGAGGTCAGTCTGAACTTCCTGGGCCAGGGCGACGGCCGCGTGGTGGTCAGCGCCATCCGCGACATCTCGGATTGGAAGGCGGCGGCGGAGCTGCAGAACCTGCTGATCCACGAGTTGAACCATCGGGTGAAGAACGTGCTGGCCTCGGTGCACTCCATCGCCCTCCAGACCCTGACCTCGGCCGCCAGCCCGGCCGAGTTCAACGCCGCCTTCGTCGACCGGCTGATGGCTCTCTCGCGCAGCCATGACGTGCTGACGCGCAAGGACTGGAGCGGCGCGTCACTGCGCGAACTGGCCGATGAACAGGTCCAGCCCTACGAGAGCGACGACCGCCGAAGGGTGACCTTGAACGGACCGGACGTGCACCTCAGTCCCAGGGCGGCCCTCACCCTGGGCATGGTGCTGGGCGAGCTGGCCACCAACGCCGCCAAGCACGGGGCGCTATCCGACGGCGGCGGCGTCGACATCGACTGGCGCGTGGACGACCGGGAACAGGGCCGGTGGCTGACCTTGAGCTGGCGCGAGCATGGTGGCCCATCGGTGGCCCCCCCCACGCGCCGAGGCTTTGGGGCCACGCTCATCGAGCGGGCCCTGCGCCACGAACTGGCCGGATCGTCGCGCCTGACTTTCGCCGCGGACGGTGTCGTGTGCGATCTTGAGTTTCCCTTGCCCGAGTCGCGTCCATGACTTCGCCCCAGACGACACACGCCCTCGCGGGCCGCAGGATTCTGGTGGTGGAAGACGAGGTGTTCGTGGCCATGCTGATCGAGGACATCCTGCAGGGCCTCGGCAGCACCGTGATCGGTCCCGCCGCGCGGGTGGACGAAGCGCTGGAGCTGATCGAAAGCGCGCATCCGGATGGGGCGCTGCTGGACGTCAACCTTGGCGGAGAGCTGGTCTATCCGGTGGCCGAGGCGTTGGCGCGGCGTCGGATCCCGTTCGTGTTCGTCACCGGCTATGGCCCGGAGGGGGTGGCGGCGCCGTTCAAGGGTCGGCCCACCGTCAAGAAGCCGTTCCTCCCGGCCGCCTTCGTGGCCCAGGTGACGGCGGCTCTGTTGGACGGCCAGACCGCGGACCGCTGAACGGCGGACCCTTGCCAATCAAATAAGTCAATGCTTATGTATCGGCGATGACCCCTGCCGACCTGTTCCGGGCCCTGGCCGATCCCACCCGCCGTGCGGTGTTCGAACGCCTGGCGACGGGAGAGATGACCGTCTCTGAGTTGAAGGCCGGGTTCGCGGTGTCGCAGCCCGCCATCTCCCAGCACCTGGCGGCCTTGCGCGGCGCGGGGCTGGTGGAGGAGCGACGGCAGGGCCGCAACGCCTACTATCGCGCCCGGCCCGAGGGCCTGGCGCCGTTGACCGACTGGGTCGAACGCTACCGGACCTTCTGGCCCGCAAGGATCGCGGCCCTGAAAGACGTGCTCAAGGGAATGGACCAATGACCCTGGACGAGACCGAGGCGGGGCTGCGCGCCGGCGATGGCGACCTGATCTTCGAGGCCGAGCTGGAACATCCGCCGGAGCAGGTGTGGCGGGCGCTGACCGAGCCGGCGCTGCTGGACGCCTGGCTGCCCGAGGGACCGGCGGTCAGCCGCGAGCTGCTGGACGCCGACCCGCCGCACAGCGTGCGCTATGCGTGGCGCGACGAGCGGGGCGAGCCGCCCCTGGACTCGGAGGTGACCTTCCGGGTCGACGCCACCCCCGGCGGCAGTCGCCTGACGGTGATCCACGGCGGCCTTTCGGCGCGCGCGCCCGCCAACGATGTCACCCCGGCCTGGAGCCTCAAATGCGCGGCCTAGAGATGAACCTGGTGCCGATGGTGGTGGAGGAGTCGAGCCGCGGCGAGCGGGCCTTCGACATCTTCTCCCGCCTGCTGCGTGAGCGCATCATCTTCCTGAACGGCGAGGTCGAAGACGGCATGGCGGCGCTGATCTGCGCGCAACTGCTGTTCCTGGAGGCCGAGAACCCCAAGAAGGAGATCTCGCTCTACATCAACTCCCCGGGCGGGTCGGTGACCGCCGGCATGGCGATCTACGACACCATGCAGTACGTCAAAAGCCCGGTGGCGACGACCTGCATGGGCTTCGCCGCCTCGATGGGCTCGTTCCTGCTGATGGCCGGCGAGCCCGGAAAGCGGGTGGCCCTGCCCAACGCCCGGATCATGCTGCACCAGCCCTCCGGGGGCTATCAGGGCAAGGTCTCGGACATCGAGCGGCACGCCGAGGACATCGTCAAGACCAAGCGCCAGATCAACGAGCTCTACGCCAAGCACTGCGGGCGCACGTACGAGGAAGTCGAGCGGACGCTGGATCGCGACCACTTCATGAGCGCCGAGGAGGCGAAGGCCTGGGGGATCGTCGACGAGGTGTGGACGGGCCGGGCCGACGACTGACGAGGTCGCCTGGGCGCCGGCCAACATGCGAACCGCCCCGCCCTCCGGGAGGAGAGCGGGGCGGCGAAGCCGGCCTGGACGGGCCGGGACCTAGATCTTGTTGCGGGTCGGGATGCGGACCGGCAGCTCTTCGTAGCCCTTCACGAAGCTGGAGAAGACGCGGCGCGGTTCGCCGGTCACCTCGATGGTCGGGAAGCGCTTGAGGATCTCTTCCCAGATGATCTTGAGCTGCAGCTCGGCCAGGCGGTTGCCCACGCAGCGGTGGATGCCGAAGCCGAACGACAGGTGCTGGCGGGCCCGCTCACGCTCGATGTTGTAGCGGTTGGGCTCGGGGATCACTTCCTCGTCGCGGTTGCCCGAGACGTACCACATCAGGACCTTGTCGCCCTTCTTGATATTCTTGCCGCTCAGCTCGAAGTCCTGGGTGGCGGTGCGGCGCATGTAGGCCAGCGGGGTCTGCCAACGGATGGTCTCTGAGACCATGTTGGGGATCAGGCCCGGATTGGCGCGCAGCTTGGCGAACTGGTCGGGGTTCTGGTTGAGGGCCAGGATCGAGCCGGAGATGGTGTTGCGGGTGGTGTCGTTACCGCCCACGATCAGCAGGATCAGGTTCCCCAGGTACTCCATGCGGTCCATGTTCTTGGTGGACTCGCCGTGCGCCAGCATGGAGATCAGGTCGTTCTTTGGCGGGACGTTCACCCGCTCTTCCCAGAGCTTCAGGAAGTAGTCGACGCATTCGAAGAGTTCGGCGCGGCGCTGTTCCTCCGACTCGATGATGCCGGATTCGACGCTGGCGGTGGCCACGTCCGACCAGCGGGTCAGCTTGCGGCGGTCTTCCCAGGGGAAGTCGAACAGGGTGGCCAGGGTCATGGTGGTCAGCTCGATCGACACCTTGTCGACCCAGTTGAACTCGGCGCCGATGTCGAGATCGTCGAGGATCTTGGCCGCGCGCTCGCGGATGATCGGCTCCAGGTTCATCAGGTTGTGCGGGCTGACGATGGGGCTGACGGTCTTGCGCTGGACGTCGTGCTTGGGCGGGTCCATGGCGATGAACATCGGCATGGTGAAGTCTTCTTCCATGTCGCCGATGGTGATCGAGCCTTCGGACGAGAACACCTCGTGATTGGTGTCGACGGCCATGATGTCGTTGTACTTCATCACCGACCAGTAGGGGCCGAACTCATCGTCCACCGCGTAGTGGACCGGGTCTTCCTTGCGCAGGCGCTCGAAGTACGGCCACAGGGTGTCGGAGCGGAAAAGCTCCGGGTCCGCCGGCTTGATGTCCTCCAGCGGCATGGAATAGGCCTTGTCACGGGCCGCCCGGCGGATGTCGTTGCCTGCGTCGTCCATGGTCTCTCTCCCGGGGGCGCGCCCACGCGCCTCAATAAGTTGACGGCTGCGTCATCTTTTGCCCTGACACGCGCTTCAGAGCAAGTCGCATCTTAACACCGATCAGGCCTTCAGTGTCGCAATCCAGGCGTCGATGACCCCGTCCAGGACGTCCAGCGGCACGCGGCCACAACCCAGGCCTGCCTCGTGGAAATCCTTGATGTCGTAGCGCGCGCCCAACGCCGCCTGGGCCCGGGCGCGGGCGTTGACCCACACCGTGTGACCCAGCTTGTAGGAACAGGCCTGGCCGGGGTTCGCGCAGTAGCGCTCCACCTCCCGCGTGGCGAAGCCGGGAGCGTCGCCATAGAGGTCGACGAAATACTGGATGGCCTGCTCGCGGCTCCATTTCAGGTGATGAAGGCCGGTGTCCACCACGCAGCGGCCGGCGCGGAACAGCTGGAAGCGCAGGTAGCCGATGCGGCCCAGGGGGTCGTCGTCGTACATGCCCAGCTCGTCGGCGAGCTGTTCGGCATAGAGCGCCCAGCCCTCGGCGTAGCCTGAGAAACCCAGGCTCTTGCGGATCAGCGGCAGGTCCTTGTTGGAGAGGGCCAGGCCTCCCTCGAGCTGGTGGCCGGGCAGGCCCTCGTGGAAGACGGTGGTGGGCAGGCTCCACTTCGGCCACTCGGCCGTGTCGTGCAGGTTGAAATAGACCAGGCCCGGGCGCGAACCGTCCAGGGCCGGGCCCTGGCTGAAGGCGCTGGCCGCGCCCGCCTCGGTGGCGGGGGGCACGCGGCGGACCTCGAAGGCGTAGGGCGGCAGGCGCTTGAAGGCCTTGGGCAGGCGCGGGCGGACGGCGTCCAGCCTGGCGTTGCAATAGGCGATGGCCGCGGCCTTGCCCTCGTCGGTGTTGGGAAAGAAGGAGGCGGGGTCCTTGTAGAGGGCGCGCACGCGCTCGCCGACGGTCCCCTGGCTGAGGCCCTGGGCCTTCAGCAGGCCGTCCAGGCGGGCGCTGATCTCGCGGGCCTGGTCGAGGCCGAGCTTGTGCACCTCGTCGGCGCTGAGGCGCGAGGTGGTGTTGGCCTTCAGGGCGGCGGCGTAGAAAGCCGGGCCGTCCTTGATCGCCCAGACGCCGGCGTCATGGCGGGCGTGGGCGCGCAGGGCCCGGGTCTGGTCGATCTGGCGGGCCAGGGCGGGCGCGATCTTCTGATCGTAGATCGCGGCGGCGTCCTTGGCGTAGTGGCCGTCCAGCCCCTTGGCCGCCGCGCGCCGGGTGATCGACGTGACCAGCAGGCTCTGGTCGGCCGGCTTCTGCAGGGCGGTCATCTGCGTCAACGTCGTGTCCAGCAGGCAGTCCGGCGGGACGACGCCCTGGGCCGCGTCGTGCTTCTGGCGGGCGGTCTGCTGGTCGAGCTGGACGGCGAAGGCTTCCAGGCGGGCCAGGTAGGCGTCGGCGTCGGCGGCGGTCTCGATGCGGTGCTTGGTGTCCAGGAAGTCGGGGACCGACTGATAGGCGCCCGACTGCTGGCTGATGACATAGGGCGTCGGGCCATAGGACTGGCCGCCGAAGTCGAAGGCGTTCACGCTCGCCGCGGTCTCGCGCGTGTAGAGCACCGTGTCGAGGTTGACCTTTTCGGCGGCGGTCAGGGCTGTCCGGTCGACGGCGCGGAGCTGGCGTAACTGGTCGGCGTTGAGGGCCCGGGCGCGGGCGATCCCCTCGGCGGAGTCGTCGCGCAGGCGGGATTTCAGATCGGCGTTGGCGCCGTTGTCGAGGCCAAGGTTGGTGGCGCTCTCCGGGTTCTGGCGCAGGCCGGCCTGGAAGAAGCCGTCCAGCAGGGCCGACAGGCGCTCGCCCTCGGCCGAGGCTTGCGCCGCAGCCGGCGCCAGCACCGCCAGGGCCGCCCCGCCCAGGATCAATTCACGCCGATTGAACATGCGGGCCCCTCCTTGCACCGGCGGGGACCTTCCGACCCCCGGGCTCCGGGCGCAAGACCCAGGCGGCGGTTGCACCGGCGCGCCGCAGACCGCATTTAGCCGCCATGTCCAAGCCAACGCCCCCGACCCCCCGCAAGGATCCCAAGCGCATCGAGCAACTGGGCCGCGTCCGCGTCGACGACTACGCCTGGATGAAGGACGACAACTGGCAGGCGGTGCTGCGCGATCCCAAGGCCGTGCGCGCCGACATCCGCGAACACCTCGAGGCCGAGAACGCCTATGTGAAGGCGATACTGGCCGGGACCGAGGGACTGCAGGCGACCCTGTTCGAGGAGATGAAGGGGCGCATCAAGGAGGACGACTCCTCGATCCCGACCCCCGACGGCGCCTACGACTACTACAGCCGCTTCGAACTGGGGGCGCAGCATCCCAAGCATGTGCGACGGCCGCGCGGCGGCAACGAGGAAATGGTGCTGCTGGATGAGGAGGCCGAGAGCCAGGGCCACGCCTACTACGAAGTGGGTGCCGCATCGCACAGTCCCGACCACGCCCTCTACGCCTGGGCCGAGGACGCCCAGGGTTCGGAGTACTACCGCATCCTGACCCGGGACCTGGTCACCGGCGAGATGGTGGGCGAGGCGATCGAGAGCGCCTACGGGGCCTTCGCCTTCTCGGCCGACAGCCAATGGCTGTTCTGGATCTGGCGCGACGAGAACGCCCGCCCGGCCAAGGTCTTCCGCCGCCCGGCCCGGGGCGGCGAGGATGTGCTCGTCTATGAGGAGATGGACGACGGCCTGTTCCTGGGCGTCCACCTGACCTCGGACCGCAAGTACCTGCTGATCACCGCCGAGAACCGCGAGATCAGCGAGGTGCTGGCCATCGCCAGCGACGACCCGACTGCGGCGCCGCGCGTGGTGGAGCCGCGCCACGACGACCGCCGCTATTCCATCGACCACTGGTCCGACCGCTGGGTGATCCGCACCAACGCCGACGGCGCGGTGGACTTCAAGCTGATGGTCTCGACGGCCGAGCTGCCGGCCAAGGACAGCTGGACGCCGCTCCTGGACCACAAGCCCGGGCGGCTGGTGGCGGGCTTCAGCCTCTACGCCAATCACCTGGTGCGGCTGGAACGCGAGAACGCCATCGACCGGCTGGTGGTCATGGACCGGGCCGGGCCCGAGCACATGATCGACTTCGCCGAGGAGGCCTATTCCCTCAGCCTCGACGACGGCTACGAGTACGACACCACCCTGACCCGCTTCGTCTACCAGTCGCCGACCACGCCCCGGCAGTGGTTCGACTACGACCTGGCCAGCCGCGCGCGGACCCTGCGCAAGACCCAGGAAATCCCGTCCGGCCACGACCCCGCCCGCTATGAGACCCGGCGCCTCTATGCGACGGCGCCGGACGGCGAGCAGGTGCCGATCACCGTGTTGATGCTGAAGGGCCAGACGCTCGACGGCTCGACGCCCCTGCTGCTCTACGGCTACGGCGCCTATGGCTTCCCGCAGGAGCCGACCTTCTCGATCCGCTCGCTCAGCCTGGTGAACCGGGGTTGGATCTGGGCCAACGCCCACGTGCGGGGTGGCTCGGACAAAGGCTGGGGCTGGTTCCTGGACGGACGCAAGTTCGCCAAGAAGAACACCTTCACCGACTTCATCGCCTGCGCCGAACACCTGGTGGGCCAGGGCTACGGCTCGGCGGGCAGGATCGCGGCCTATGGCGGCTCGGCCGGCGGCATGCTGGTGGGGGCGGTGACCAACATGCGCCCGGACCTGTGGGGCGCGATCATCGCGGCGGTGCCCTTCGTGGACGTGCTCAACACCATGAGCGACACCAGCCTGCCCCTGACCCCGCCGGAGTGGCCGGAGTGGGGCAATCCGCTGGAGGACCCGGCGGCATACGACTACATCGCCAGCTATGATCCCTATGAGAACGTGACGGCGCAGCCCTATCCGGCCGTGCTGGCCACCGGGGGACTGTCCGACCCCCGCGTGACCTGGTGGGAGCCGCAGAAGTGGACCGCACGGCTGCGCGAGAAGACCACCAGCGACCATCCGATCCTGCTGAAGATCAACATGGACGCCGGCCACGGCGGGGCGTCCGGGCGGTTCGAGTTCCTCAAGGAGATCGCGCTCGATTACGCCTTCGCCATCTGGGCCATCGAGGGAGGGGAGGCTGATGCGGGTTCGTCCAGCGACTGAGGAAGACGCGGCGGCGGTGGCCGCCATCTATGGACATCACGTCCTGCACGGCTTCGGCACCTTCGAGGAGGATCCGCCGACCGTCGAGGACATGGCCGGGCGCATCCGGGCGGTGCTGGCGCGGGGCCTGCCCTATCTGGTCGCGGAAGACGACGGCGGGGCGGTGATCGGCTTCGCCTACGCCGGACCGTTCCGGCCCCGGGCGGCCTATCGCTACACGGTGGAAGACAGCGTCTACATCGCCCCCGAGGCCATCGGCAAAGGGGTCGGCAAGGCCCTGGTGGCCGAGGTCATCCGCCTGTGCGAGGCCATGGGCCTGCGCCAGATGGTGGCGGTGATCGGCGACAGCGGCAACGCCGGCTCCATCGGCCTGCACCGCTCGCTGGGGTTCGAGGACGCCGGGGTGGGCCGCTCGCTGGGCTACAAGCACGGGCGGTGGGTGGACATCGTCTGGATGCAGCGCGACCTCAACGCCGGCGACGCGGCGGCCCCGGATGCGCCTGGGCTCGACCTCAAGGGTGGATGAGCTAGAGTAGGGCGCATGCGCGGACGGCTCTTCCTGACCGGGTTCATCGCCCTCCTGCTGGCGGCCATCGGCCTCCTCGGGCCGGGAATGCCGGCGCATGCCGCCGCGTTCGGCCTCGCCGACGCCGCGACCGTCCACGAGGGCGGCATGCCCGCCGACTGTCCCATGAACGACCACGCCCGCAAACCGGCCGACGGACCAGCCGGGATGCCGGCCGGGTGCGCCTGCTGCTGCGCCGTGGTCGCCAGCCTGCCGCAAGCCGTGGGACCCGCCCCGCCGTCGGTGGCGCGTCTGCACATGGCGCCGACGCCGGTGCTGACCGGCGGGCCCGGCCGCTCGATCCCGCCCGCCCTGGGCCCTCCACGACTGGAACGCGACGCCCGCGCGGCCTGAACCGCGCCGCCACCGGCGCTTCTGCGCCTTGTTCCATTGCTTTTCCGGAGGGCTATTCCGATGCCCACGACGACGCGCGCGCGCCTCGCCGCCGCCTCCATGCTTTCGACCCTGTTCATCGCCGGCCACGCCCTGGCCGCTGATCCACCGCCGCCCGCCGGCCATGACATGAGTCAGATGCCCGGCATGGACATGTCCAAGCCCGCCGCCGCCGCGCCGGACGCGGGCGCGCCACCCAGCGACTCCATGGGGGCGTCGATGGGCGGCGGCATGATGCAGAGCCCGTTCGGCGACTATCTGATGATGCGCGACGCTTCCGGCACGAGCTGGCAGCCGGACGCCACGCCCCACGAGGGGGTGATGGCCATGAAGGGGGGCTGGATGGTCATGGCGCACGCCCTGATCAACGTCGTCCACGACGGCCAGGGCGGGCCGCGCGGCGGCGACAAGACCTTCGTGGCCGGGATGATCATGGGCATGGCCCAGCGGCCGCTGGGTGGCGGAACGCTTGGTCTGCGCGCCATGATCAGCCCCGATCCGTTCATGGGCCCCTCCGGCTATCCCCTTCTGCTGGCCACGGGCGAGACCGCCAACGGGAGCACGGCCCTGATCGACCGCCAGCATCCGCACGACCTCTTCATGGAGCTGTCGGCCAGCTACAGCCACCCACTGACCAAGACCCTGGGCCTCTACGTCTACGGCGGCCTTCCGGGGGAGCCGGCGTTCGGACCGCCGGCCTTCATGCACCGGGCTTCGGGTCTCGACAGTCCCGAGGCGCCGATCAGCCACCACTGGCTGGACTCGACCCACATCACTTTCGGCGTGGTGACGGTCGGCCTGGTGGGCGACAACTGGAAGGTGGAGGCCTCGGGCTTTCGGGGCCGCGAGCCGGACCAGCACCGCTACGACGTCGAGAGCCCGCACCTGGACAGCGTCTCGGCGCGCGTTTCGTACAACCCGACCCCCGAGTGGGCCCTGCAGGCGAGCTGGGCGCATGTGGTCAGCCCCGAACAGCTCGAGCCGGACGTGAACGAGAGCAAGGTCACGGTCAGCGCCATGTACGCCCGGCGGATGTTCGACGAGGGCAGCTGGTCGACCACCCTGGCCTATGGGCACAAGACCCTGACCCACGGGCCGGGATTGAGCGCCGTGCTGCTGGAAAGCGCCCTGAAGCCCGATACGCGCTGGACCTTCTTCACCCGCGCCGAGTGGGTGCAGGAGAACGAACTCGCGCCTGGCGTCCATCCGGTGGGCAAGATCAGCCTGGGCGCCATCCGGGACTTCCCGGTGGCCTCGCACGTCAAGGTGGGCGTCGGCGCCCTGGTCAGCGGCTACGCCCTGCCGGCGGCGCTGAAGGCGGCCTACGGCGGGCCGGTCGGCGGCATGGCCTTCCTGCGACTGAAGCTGGAGTGAAGGTCAGGTCGGCTTGCGCGCCAGCATCTGGGCGACCTTACGGGCCAGGTCGTCGCGGGCGTAGGGCTTCGAAAGCAGGGCGACGCCCGGGTCCAGGCGGCCGTGGTGGACGATGGCGTTGTCGGTATAGCCGGAGGTGAACAGGATCGGCAGGGTGGGGGCCATGGCCTCCACCTGGCTGGCGAAATCGCGCGTCTTGAGCGTTCCTGGCATGACGACGTCGGAGAAGATGAGGTCCACGCCCAGGTCGGCGCGCAGGCTGGCCAGGGCGGCCTCGGCGTTGGACGCCTCGCGGCAGCGGTAGCCGAGGTCTTCCAGCAGGCCGACGGCGGCGGCGCGGACGTTGTCGTCGTCCTCGACCACCAGGATCACCTGCCCGTCGCCCTTGCCGGTGGCCCGCGCGCTGGCGGCGACGGCCGCCTCGGCCTGATGGGCGCGGGGCAGGTAGATCTTCACCGTCGTGCCCTGGCCGGGCTCGGAGTAGATCTGCACATGCCCGTTGGACTGGCGCACGAAGCCATAGACCATGGACAGGCCGAGGCCCGTGCCCTTGCCGTCGCTCTTGGTGGTGAAAAACGGTTCGAACACCCGGTCGCGAACCTCGGCCGTCATGCCTTCGCCGGTGTCGGAGACCGCGATCAGGACATACTGGCCGGCCTGAAGGTCCTCGATGTCGCGGGTGTAGGCCTCGTCGAGGGTGGCGTTGGTGATCTCGATGGTCAGGCGACCGCCGTCCGGCATGGCGTCGCGGGCGTTGATGGCCAGGTTGAGCACGGCGCTTTCCACCTGGGCCGGGTCGGCGACGGTGTTCCAGAGGCCGCCGGCGACCACGGTCTCGATCTCGATGCCTTCGCCGAGGGTCCGCCGCAGCAGGTCCGACATGTCGCCGAACAGCCGCGACAGGTTGATGACCTGGGGCTCCAGCGGCTGACGCCGGGCGAAGGCGAGAAGCTGGCGGGTGAGCTGGGCGGCGCGGTCGGCGCCATAGAGGGCGTTGCGCAGACGGCGCTGGGCGGCGTCGTGGCCGGCCAGGGCGGGCTCCAGCAGTTCCAGATTGCCGCGGATGACCTGCAGCAGGTTGTTGAAGTCGTGGGCCACGCCGCCGGTGAGCTGGCCTACCGCCTCCATCCGCTGGGCGCCGCGCAGCCGTTCCTCGGCCCTCACCCGGTCGGTGATGTCGCGGATCGAGCCGATGATCCGGTCGGCCTTGCCTGAGGGTCCCCGGACCGGCGCCAGGATGGACTCCCAGGTGCGGGGGCCGTCCGGCAGGTTCTGCAGCACGTTGCGCGACAGGACCGGGCGGTCCGACTGGCGGACCCGCCGATAGTGGGCGATCAGGGTCTCGGCGGCGGGCTGGGGGATCAGGTCCGCTATGTCGCGTCCGCGGATGCGGTCGGCGTCGACCCGAAGGGCCCGCGCCAGGGCCGGATTGATCTCGCCGACGACAAACCGGTCATCGTCCTTGACGTCCAGCACGATGAGATAGTCGGGCGTGTTGGCGAACACGCCGCGGACCAGGGCGTCGCTGGCGTCGAGGGCGGCGCGGGCGGCCTGTGTGTCGAGCAGGGACCTTTCCAGGCGCTGGGTGGTGCGCCCCAGGACGATCACCGCGCCGATCAGGCCGAAAAGGGCGATAGCGGCGACGCCGACGCCGAGAATGAGATTCAGGCGCTCGGCCCGGGCGGCGGCGACCGTGCGGCGGTCAAGGAGCTGGCGCTCGGTGCTGGTGACGATCTCGCTGAGCTCGCGGATCCGGCTCATGGCCACCGGCCCGCGGCCGTCTCGGATCAGCGCCCGGGCGCCCGCGAAGTCGCCGGCCTGGGCCTGAAGGACCCGGGCTTCCAGGAAGGCCATGCGGGCGTTGATGGCGGCGTTGAGCTCCGCCACGTGTTCGACCTGGCCGGGATTGTCCTTGATGTCGGACGCCAACTCCCGCTGGGCGCTCGGCATGGCCGCGAGGGCGTTCCGGTACGGCTCGAGATAGGCCGGCTCCTCGGTCAGGAGGTAGCCGCGCTCACCGGTTTCGGCGTCTTCCACCAGGCGGAAGAGCTTCAGGTTGCGTTCGATGGCGCCGTGGGTGTGGCTGACCCAGAAGCGGGCCTGGGCCAGCGATTGCGCGTGATTGTAGATGAACAGCCCCGCCAGGCTCGCCAAAACGGCGGCGAGGAACAGCGATACGGCGAGAACGCGTTTGAAGCCCACGGATTGCCCCACCGATCCCACCGAGACCGGCCCTAGATTCGCATCGACCTGCACGCCCGCCGCCATATCGCCGTAAATCCGTCTAGCTGTCATCAAGGATGGTCCGCCCCGGTTCAGGGTGGAAGCAGGAGCGGCCAGACGTGCGCGATCAGCGGCGCGCCGACGCCGATCACCAGGATCGACAGCGGCAGGCCCAGTCGCCAGTAGTCCGAGAACCGGTAGCCTCCCGGCCCCATCACCAGGGTGTTGCACTGGTGGCCGATGGGGGTCAGGAAATCGCAGCCCGCGCCGGTGGCGACGGCCATCAGGAAGGGGTCGGGATTGAGGTGCAGTCCCCGCGCCAGGGCCACGCCGATGGGCGCGAGCACCAGCACCGTGGGCGCGTTGTGCAGGAAGGGCGAGCAGGCCATCGCCGCGACCATCAGGGCCACGAGGGCCAACAGTGGCGGGGCCGGATGCAGCCAGGCCGCCAGGGCCTGGCCGATCAGGTCGGCGCCCCCGGTATGGCGCACCGCCTCGCTCAGCGGCGTCAGGGCGCCGATCAGGATCAGCACCTCTGGCTCCAGCGATTCATAGGCCTCGCGCATGGTGAGCGCGCCGGTCACGACCATCATCACCGCCGCGCCGAAGAAGGCCATGGCCACGGGGGTCACCTTGAAGGCCACCAGCAGCATGGCGACGGTGAGGATGGCGGCGGGCAGGAAGCGGCTGCGCACCTCGCCCAGCTTCACGGTCCGTTCCGCGAGCGGCAGCACGCCCAGGTCGTGCATGATCTTGGGAAGGGCCCGCTCGCCGGCCTGCAGGACCAGGACGTCCCCGGCCTGGAGGATGAGATCGCGCAGCCGTTCGGTGATGCGTTCGCGGCTGCGGCCGACGGCGATCAGGTTGACGCCATAGGCCTGCTGCAGCGCCATCCGCTGGGCGGAGGCGCCGACCAGGGGCGAGCCGTCCAGGATGACGGCCTCCACCGATCGCATTTCCTCGCTGGGCGTATCCTTCTCCACCGGCCGGTTCTCGGTGACGTGCTCCAGCGGCAGACGCGCGAAGACCCGGTCGAGAGCGTCCTGGTCACCCTGCAGGACCAGGATGTCGCCGGCCCGAAGGGCGCTGTCCGGCAGGGGTTTCTGGGTCCGTCCGTCGCGCAGGAGGGCGGAGGCCTGGACCTTGTCGCGCAGCAATTGCAGGTCGCTGAGGGACTTCAGGTGCCCGGGCCAGGGATCGGGCAGGACGGCGTCGGTGGAATAGGGCGCGGCGGCCATGGCCCCGTCCAGGCCCGACGAGCCCTGGCGGTTGCGCGGCAGGAGGCGCCACCCCACCGAGACGAAGACCAGCCCCGCCGCCGTCAGCGCCAGGCCCACCGGGGCGAAGTCGAACATCTCGAAGGGACGGCCGAGGGTCTCCTGGCGCACCTGGCTGACCAGGATGTTGGTCGAGGTGCCGACCAGGGTCACCAGTCCGCCCAACAAGGACATGAAAGACATGGGCATCAGCAGCGACGACGGCGAGGTGCCCGTCTCGCGCGCCGTCCTGAGCGCCACCGGCATCAGGATCGCCAGGGCGCCGACGTTCTTGGTCGGCATGGACAGCAGGGCGGTGGCGCCGGCCAGGGCGGGAACCTGGGAGCTCGCGGTGCGCAGGCGCGGCAGGAGCGGCCGCAACAGGATCTCGATGATCCCCGAGCGCGAGACCGCGGCGCTGACCACCAGGGCCGAGGCGATGACGATCACCACGTCGCTGGTGAAGCCGGTAAAGGCCTCCTTGGCCGGCACGTCGCCCACGGCCACGGCGGCCAGAAGGGCGCCCAGGGCGACCACGTCATAGCGAAACCGCCCCCAGGCGAAGAGCCCGACGGCGATGGCGATCATGGCGAAGGCCAGAGCCTGGTGCGCGGTCACGTCGGGGCGCGGGCTGACGGCAAGGCGGGGCGTGCTCCAAGTCCTGTTCCGGCATGAAACGCACGGGCGGACGGATGGTGACGCTTGCCGGGCGATTTTCTTGCGGATTACGTAACGTCAGAAAAGCGCAACCTTGACGCAATCGTTTCGTCAGAACGACCTGAAATAGACAGTACTGTGAGTGTATAGATCGAGGCGGTGGCTTGCGTCCGGCGCCCAAGTTGAGAACAAACGGCAGCGATGCGCGGAATTATCTGACGCGGCGCGGCCCGCGGCGGCGCATCATTAAGACGGGATTTACGGTCTTCGATCGTCCTGTGCGCCGGCGAACAGCGTTCGCGAATCGATCGCTCCCTTCCTAGGCACAGGACACCGATGGCCAGCATCTTCACCCGCAAGCGCGCAGCCGCCGTCAGCGCCGACACTGTCGCCGACCTGGAGGCCAAGGTCGCCGCGATGATGCGCTCACAGGCGGTGATCGAGTTCCAGCTCGACGGCACGGTGATCAGCGCGAACGAAAACTTCCTGAACGCACTGGGCTATTCGGCGGCCGAGGTCGTGGGCCGCCATCACAGTCTGTTCGTCGATCCGGCCGAGGCGGCCGGCCAGGCCTACCGCGACTTCTGGGCCACTTTGAACCGCGGCGAATTCGTCGCCACCAAGTTCCGCCGACTGGGCAAGGGCGGCCGCGAGGTGTGGATCCAGGCTTCCTACAATCCCGTGCTGGATCGCCAGGGGCGGCCCTACAAGGTCATCAAGTTCGCCACCGACATCACCGAGATCGAGCACGAGCGCGCCCGCCGCGAGGCCGAACTGGCCGCCGCGGCGGCGGCCCAGGACGCCGTGGTCAAGGTGCTGGCCGACAGTCTCAGCCGCATTTCCCACGGGGACATGACCGCCCGCATCGACGCCGAATTCGAAGGCGCCTATCGCCAGGTTCGCGACGACTTCAACAGCGCGGTGGCCAGCATCAACGAGACCATGGTGCGCATCGCCGCCTCCACGGGGTCCCTGCGCGCCAGCGCCGACGAGATCGCCCAGGCCTCCGACGATCTGTCGCGCCGCACCGAGCAGCAGGCGGCCAGCCTCGAGGAAACCGCCGCCGCCCTCGATCAAATCACCGCCACGGTCCAGCGCAGCGCCGAGGGTGCGCGCGACGCCTCGACCACGGCCAGCAGCGCCCGCGAACACGCCCAGGCCTCCGGCAAGGTGGTGCAGGACGCCGTCGCGGCCATGGGCGAGATCGAGGAGAGTTCGGGCAAGATCAGCCAGATCATCGGCGTCATCGACGAGATCGCCTTCCAGACCAACCTGCTGGCCCTGAACGCGGGGGTCGAGGCCGCCCGGGCCGGCGAGGCCGGGCGCGGCTTCGCCGTGGTCGCCCAGGAAGTCCGGGCCCTGGCCCAGCGCTCGGCAGAGGCGGCCAAGGAGATCAAGACCCTGATCTCGTCCAGCACCGCCCAGGTGGCCAGCGGCGTGCGCTTCGTGGGCGAGACGGGCGAGGCCCTCAGCAAGATCGTCAGCCAGGTGTCGACCATCGACCATCTGATTTCCGAGATCGCCAAGTCGGCCCAGGAACAGGCGGTGGGCCTGCGCCAGGTGAATGTAGCCGTGAACCAGATGGACCAGGTGACCCAGCAGAACGCCGCCATGGTCGAGGAGGCCACGGCCGCCGCCGCCAGCCTGAAGGCGGAGTCGGCGGAGCTCGCCAATCAGGTCGGCCGCTTCGAACTGGGCCAGGCGCCGGCCGCCGCCGGCCGCCATCGCCGGGCGGCCTGAGCCGTCATTTCACACGGATGGGCGCGCCCGGCCGGGGCGCTTGACCGCCCCTAGGTCACGCAGCCCTTTGTTCGCGACAAGATCGACGCACCAAAGGGTTGGAGACGATGGACTACAAGAAGATCAAGGTCAGCCGCGACGGCGCCGTTGCGGTGATCACCCTGGCCGATCCGGCCACCATGAACGCCGCCGGCGTCGACACCGCCGCGGAGCTGCTGCACGCCTTCAAGGCGGCCTCGACCGGGCCGGACAAGGCGCGGGCCATCCTGCTCACCGGCGAAGGCCGCGGCTTCTGCTCGGGCGCCAACCTGTCGGCCAATCCCGGCGGCGGGGGCGGTTCGCTGGACGGCGACGGCAAGCCGGACGCCGGCGCGGCGCTGGAGACCACCTACAATCCGCTGGTCACCTACATCCGCGAGATGGCCACGCCGCTGGTGACGGCGGTGAACGGGGCGGCCGCCGGCGTGGGCTGCTCCCTGGCGCTGCTCGGCGACCTCATCGTGGCGGCCGAGAGCGCCTATTTCCTGCAGGCCTTCCGCCGCATCGGCCTGGTGCCGGACGGCGGCTCGACCTACCTGCTGCCCCGCATGATCGGCCGGGCGCGGGCCATGGAGATGGCGCTTCTGGGCGACCGGGTGCCGGCGGCCCAGGCCCTGGACTGGGGCCTGGTCAACCGGGTGGTCGCGGACGGCGCGCTGATGGCCGAGGCAATGAAGCTGGCCCAGGCGCTAGCGACGGGGCCGGCGTCGCTCGGCCTGTCGCGCCAGATCATGTGGGCCTCGCTGGACAGCGACTGGGCGGCCCAGTTGCACCGCGAGCGCATCGCCCAGCGCGACGCGGGCAAGACCGAAGACTTCCGCGAGGGGGTGTCGGCCTTCCTGAGCAAGCGCCCGGCCGCCTTCACGGGCAAATAGACGCCGCCCGGCCCGCGCGGCTAGAGTTGGCGAAAGGCTGAAAGAAACCCGAGGAAGCGCCATGACCGACCAGTTGCTCGAGACCTTCGAAGACGGCGTCGCCACCCTGACCATGAACCGGCCCGAGGCGCGCAACGCCCTCACCGGCGAGATGCAGGCGGCCCTGTCGTCGGCGGTGGACCGCCTGGCCCTCGACCCCAAGGTGCGGGTGGTGGTGCTGACCGGGGCCGGCGGGGCGTTCTGCGCGGGCGGCGACGTCAAGGGCTTCGCCGCCGCCAACACCAGCGGGGCGGCCGTGGGCAGCGGCTCCGGCCCGACCCTGGAGCAGCGGGCGGCCGGGCTTCGCCACTCCATGGAGGTGGTCAAGCGCCTGCACGAGATGCCCAAGCCGACCCTGGCGGTGATCCCGGGCCCGGCGGCGGGCGCCGGCCTGTCGCTGGCCCTCGCCTGCGACCTGCGGATCAGCGCCGACCACGCCAAGCTGACCACGGCCTTTTCCAAGATCGGCCTGGCCGGGGACTATGGCGGCTCCTACTTCCTGACCCACCTGGTGGGGGCGGCCAAGGTGCGCGAGCTCTACTTCACCGCCGACGTCATCACCGGCGCCGAGGCCCTGCGCCTGGGCATCGTCAACAAGTCGGTGCCGGCCGAGGAACTGCCCAAGGCGGCGGCGGACTACGCCCGCTATCTGGCCGGCTTGCCGACCCTGGCCATCGGCTACATGAAGCGCAACCTCAACGCCGCCGCCCACGCCACCCTGTCGGAGGTGCTGGACCTGGAGGCGCTGCACATGGTGCGCACCATGGCCACCGAGGACCACAAGGCCGCCTCCGTGGCCTTCGTTGAAAAGCGCGCGCCGACCTTCGCCGGGCGCTGAAGGCGGGTTGACGGGCGGAAGGCGGTTGCGGCGCGGGCGTCTTGGCCTGATGCTGGCGGTGTTTCAATCATCCGATTTCCGCCCGGGCCTCGCCCGGGGCGCCTAGAGTATTTCAGAACCTCGCCTTCGCCCCGCCATGGGCGCCGGAGACCATTCCATGTCGTCAGGTCTGTTCAGCGACCTCCTCGTGATCGATTGCGCCAGTTTCATCGCCGGGCCCGCGGCCGGGACGGTGATGTCGGATTTCGGCGCCCGGGTGATCAAGATCGAGCCGCCCGGCATGGGCGATTCCTACCGCAACCTGTTCCGCATGCGCGGCGCGCCGCCGGACTCGGTGGACTATTTCTGGGCCCTGGACTCCCGCAACAAGGAGAGCCTGGCGCTTGACCTCAAGGAGCCGGCCGCCCGGGCGGTGCTGAACAAGCTGATCGCCAAGGCCGACGTGTTCATCACCAACTTCCCGTTCCCGATCCGCGAGCGCCTGGGCCTACGGGCCGAGGACCTGCTGCACCTCAACAAGCGGCTGATCTACGCCTCCCTGACGCCCTATGGCGAGGCCGGGCCTGAACGCGACCGCACCGCCTACGACACCACCGCCTGGTGGGGCCGCTCGGGACTGATGGACATGGTGCGCGCCACCGGCGACACCGAGATGGCCCTGTCGATGCCCGGCATGGGCGACCACCCGACCGCCATGGCCATGTACGGCGCCATCGTCACCGCCCTCTACAAGCGCCAACTCACCGGCGAGGGCGGGGTGGTCAGCACCTCGCTGATGGCCAATGGCCTGTGGTCGAACTCCTGCCAGATCCAGGCGGCCCTGTGCGGCTACGAGCTGATGGGCCGCGGCGAGCGCGGTCAGCGCAGCGCCCTGACTGAGGTCTACCAGACCCTGGACGAGCGCTCCTTCATCCTGGCCATCGCCAATCCGGCGCGGGAATGGCCTTTGCTGGCGCAGGCGCTCGGCCACACCGAATGGCTGGATGACCCCCTGTTTGCGACGCCTATGGCGCGGTTCGCCAATGCGGGGATTCTGGTGGCCATGCTGGACGAGGTGTTCGGCGGCGAGGTCTGGGCGCACTGGCACGAGCGCCTTACCGAAGCGGGGATCACCTTCGGCATCGTCGGCCAGATCACCGACCACGCGGACGATCCGCAGGTGGAAGCCAACAACCTGCTGCCGGAGTTCACCGACGGTCTGGGCCTTCGCACCGTCGACAGCCCCTTCCAGATCGTCGGCGAGCCCAAGCAGCCGCCGCGCATGGCGCCGGAGATCGGCCAGCACAGCCTGCAGATCCTCGAGGAACTGGGCTGCACCGAAGCCGAGATCGAGGCCCTGTTCGCCCAGGCCTGACCGGTCAGCGGCGACGAGCGGTCGCGCGCCGAACTGGCGCGGGACCCGACATTGCATCATCGTGTGACCGGGCGGGGACACGTCCGGCCCAACGGAGGAAAGAGACGATGGAGTTGAAGCCTGGATCGCGCTGGAAGAGCGTGGTGTGCGCGGCCGAGGTGGTGGTGGTTCGACCGCCCAAGACGGCGGCCGACCTGGAGTGCGGCGGTCACGCCATGGTCGCCTTCAACGCCGCCCGGCCCGAGGGCCTGACGGCCGCCGCCGACCGCAAGGAGGGTGTCGCCACCGGCAAGCGCTACACCGACGAGGAAACTGGCCTGGAAGTGCTGGTCAGCAAGGGCGGCGAAGGCTCGCTGTCGCTGGGCGGCCGGGCGCTGAAGCTGAAGGAAGCCAAGGCGCTTCCGTCGTCGGACTAAGGCCCGTCCATGCACACGGCCCTGCTTCTGGAGATGGCCGCGGGCGCCTTTGGCGACCGCCTGGCCGTGGGTTCGCTGAACGGCGGCGTCAGCTATGAGGAACTGGCCGCCCGCGCCCGCGCCGGCGGCGCGTGGCTGGATGGCCAGGACGCCTTCACGGTGGCCTATGTCGGCCTGAACAGTCCGGCCCTGTCCGCGGCCCTGTTCGCCAGCGCCGAGGTGGCCAAGCCTTTCGCGCCGCTGAACTATCGCTTGCCGGACGCCGAGCTGAGGAAGCTGCTGGCGCGCACGGCGCCGTCGGTGGCCATCGTCGACGACGACATGCTGGCCCGGGTCGAGGGCACGCCGGGGGTCATCCTGCTGGCGCGCAGCGACTTCGAGGCCCTGTGCCTTGACCCCCGGCTGCGGGCCGCCGAGCCGCCCGCCGCCGACCACGACATCGCCGTCCTGCTGTTCACCAGCGGCACCACGGGCGAGCCCAAGGCCGCGGTGCTGCGTCACCGGCACCTGGCGTCCTACGTCATCTCCACCGTGGAGTTCATGCACGCCGAGGAGGACGAGGCGGCGCTGGTCAGCGTGCCGCCCTACCATATCGCCGGCATCGCCGCGGCCCTGTCGTCGGTCTACGCCGGCCGGCGGACCTACTATCTGTCCGCCTTCACGCCAGAAGCCTGGGTGGACGCGGCGGCGAACGAGAAGATCACCCACGCCATGGTGGTGCCCACCATGCTGGGGCGGATCCTGGACGTGCTGGCGGCGCGGGGCGAGAGCCTGCCGCACCTGCGCGCCCTCTCGTACGGCGGCGGACGCATGCCGCCGGCGGTGATCGAACGGGCCCTGGCCATGCTGCCGCACGTGGACTTCGTCAACGCCTACGGTCTGACCGAGACCAGCTCGACGGTGTCGGTGCTGGGCGCCGAGGACCATCGGGCCGCCATGGCCTCGGATGATCCCAAGGTCCGCAGACGCCTGGGCTCGGTGGGCAAGCCCCTGCCGACCCTGGAGCTGGAGATCCGCGGCCCCGATGGCGAGTTGCTGCCGGCCGGCCAGTCCGGTGAGGTCTATGTGCGCGGCGAGCAGGTGGCGGGCGAATATCTGCACCGCAAGGTCATCGCCGACGACGGCTGGTTCGCCACCAACGACGCCGGCTGGATGGACGAGGACGGCTACCTGTTCGTCGAGGGGCGGCTGGACGACGTCATCGTGCGCGGCGGGGAGAACATCTCGCCCGGCGAGATCGAGGACGTGCTGCGCCGCCATCCCAACGTCGCCGACGTGGCGGTGTTCGGGGTGCACGACGACCAGTGGGGCGAGAAGGTCGCCGCGGTGATCGTGCCCAAAGGCGCCGCCCCGACCGTGGCCGAACTGAGCGACTGGGTGAAGGCCAAGCTGCGCTCCACCAAGACACCCGAGGCCTGGGAGTTCCGCGCCGAGCTGCCCTACAACGAGACCGGCAAGCTGCTGCGCCGGGTGCTGAAGCAGGAGCTGTCCAAGGCCGCCGCCCCGGCCAAGGCCTGAGCCGCCATGGCCGCCCGGCCCGACGGCGACGCCCTGGCGGCCATCCTGGAGGCGGGCGGGCTGGGTCTGGCGGTGACGGACCTGAGCGCGGGCGAGGCGCCGCCGGAGGGCGCGCCGGGCGGGATCGTGCGCCTGGGCGTGCATCGCGGCGGGCCGCCCCCTGGCGTCGGCCTGGACGCCTTCGACGCCCTGCTCTGTGACGATCCGGACGCGCCGGCGCCGTGGGCGGGCTTTTCCGCCGCGCGGTTCGAGACTGTGCTGGCGGCGATCCGGAGCAATGTCGAGCGCCGGCCCGTCACCGCCGCCGCCTGCTGTCAGGTGCTGAGGACCAGCCTGAAGGTCACGTTCGAGGAAGCCCTGGCGACGGAGTCCCTGGCCTATTCCATGCTGCTGGCCAGCGAAGGCTTTCGCGCCTGGCGGGCGGCGAACCCGAAGCGACAGCGGGCGGACGAGCCCGGGCCAAGGGTCGCGATCACGCGCGAGGCCCACACCCTGCACATCCGCCTGACGCGGCCGGCCGCGCGCAACGCCGTGGACGCCCGCATGCGCGACGCCCTGGCCGAGGCCCTGGCCTTCGCCCTGGAGGACCCGGATGCTGCGCCGGTGGTCCTGAGCGGCGCGGGCCCTTCCTTCTGCGCCGGGGGCGACCTCGACGAATTCGGCAGCGCGGCCGACCCGGGCCAGGCGCACGCCATCCGCGTCCTGCGCTCGGCGACCGGGCTGGCGGCCCGGCTTGGAGGCCGGCTGACCGCGCGGCTGCACGGTGCCTGCGTCGGGGCGGGCATCGAGATCCCGGCCGCCGCCGGCCGCATCGTGGCGGCAGCGGACACGGTGATGCGCCTGCCCGAGGTGGCCATGGGGCTGATCCCGGGCGCGGGGGGCACGGCCTCGATCCCGCGCCGGATCGGGCGACATCGCACAGGCGTCATGGCCCTCGGCGGTCTCGACATCGACGTCGCCACAGCCCTGCGCTGGGGCCTGGTCGATGCGGTCGAGGACGAAGGATGAGCGCGATCGCCGGGGGCGTCGCCGTGCTCGCCGGGGCGTTCACCGCCGAAGCCGCCGCCATGGGTCGACACCTTCGGATCGATCAACATGACGTCCTCAATCGCGGCGACTGGGTGGACCTGAAGCGTCCGGGCCTGTGGTCGGCCAACCGCAGCTGCCGGCTGGTGCGCGCCGCCGATGGCTGGATTGCCGTGAACCTGCCCCGGGAGAGCGACCTTGAGGCCGTACCCGCCTGGATCGGCGAGCGGATCGGCGCCGATCCCTGGCGCGCCATCCGGCGGATCGCGGCGGCCACGCCCCGGCGGCGCCTGATCGAGCAGGCGCGACTGCTGGCCCTGCCGATCTGCGCGGTGGGCGAGGTCCAGGCGGCGTCTCCGGCGTCGCCCCTGCATCGGCTGGGCCGTGCGGGACGCCGGCCGCGCGGGGGCTTTGCGCAGGCGCGGGTGCTGGATCTGTCGGGCCTGTGGGCCGGACCCCTGTGCGGGGCGCTGCTGGCCGGGGCGGGCTTCGAGGTCACCAAGGTGGAGAGCGCGGGGCGTCCGGACGTGATGCGGCAGTCGGCGCCAGGGTTCTTTGAGGCCCTGAACGGCCGAAAGGCGCACGTCCGGCTGGACTTCGCCGACCCGGCGGACCTGCGGCGGCTGGGCGAGATGATGGCTGACAGCGACGTGGTCATCACCAGCGCCCGGCCCCGGGCCTTCGACCAGCTCGGCCTGTCGCCCGAGGTTCTGTTCGGGCGCAATCCCCACCTCGTCTGGGTGGCGATCAGCGGCTACGGCTGGCGCGGCCGGGCGATCGACCGGGTCGCCTTCGGCGACGACGCGGCGGCGGCGGGCGGGCTGGTGCGCTGGACGGCGAGCGGCGAGCCGCGGTTCGCCGGCGACGCCCTGGCCGATCCCCTGACCGGCCTGGCTGCGGCCGCGGGAGCGTTGAAGGCCCTGCGCCGGGGCGGCGGGGTGCTGGTGGACGCGGCCATGGCGCGCACGGCGGCGGGTGCGGCGGCGCTGGCGGGCGTTCGATGTCCGTCCTGATCCTGAACAATGTCGAGGTGGCGGGGCGCGCCGGGCTGGACGTGCGCCTTGAGGACGGCCGGATCGCCGAGATGGGCGTGGGGCTGACGGGACCCGGGGAGCGCCTGGACGCGCGGGGCGGGGCGCTGATCCCGGGCCTGATCGACCATCACCTGCATCTGCTGGCCACGGCCGCCCGGGCCGACACCCTGGCCCTGGAGGATGTCGCCGGGCCGCACGACCTGGCCGCGCGGCTGGCGGTCTTCGCCCGCGCCCGGCCCGTCGGGACCTGGGTGCGGGCGGCCGGCTGGCGCGAACACCACGCCGGGCCCCTGGACCGGGCCGCCCTGGACCGCATCGCGCCGGACCATCCGGTGCGGGTGCAGGACCAGACAGGGGCCCTTTGGATCCTCAACAGCCGGGCCCTGGAATGGCTGGGCGACGCAGACCTGCCGGCGGCGGTGGAGCGGGACGCGGCGGGGCGGCCGACGGGGCGGATCTGGCGGGGCGACGCCTGGCTGCAGTCGCGCATCGGCCGCTCGCCGCCGCCGCTGGCGCCGATCGGTACGGCCCTGGCGGCGGCCGGCGTGACCGGGGTTATGGACGCCAGCGTCTCCACCGATGCGGCGGCGGCGGCGGTCCTGGCCGAGGCGGCGCGGTCAGGCGACTTGCCCCAGCGCCTTCGCCTGATGAGCGGCGGCGACCTGGCCGCGCCCGGGGACGGGGCGTTCGCGATCGGGCCGCTGAAGATCCTGTTCGACGACCGCGATCTGCCGCCGCTGGACGCGGTGACGGACAAGATCGCCCTGGCGCGGCGCCTGGGGCGGCCGGTGGCCGCCCATTGCGTCACCGCCGCCGAGCTGGCGGTGATGCTGGCGGCCTTCGACATGGCGGGCGCCCGGGCCGGGGACCGCATCGAGCATGGCGGAGTCATCGCCCCGGCGGCCGTCGGGGAGCTGAAGCGGCTGGGCCTGACCGTGGTCACCCAGCCGGCCTTCATCTTCGAGCGCGGCGACCGCTACCTGGCCGAGGTCGACCCCGCCGAACAGAATGACCTCTACCGCTGCGCCAGCCTGCTGGCGGCGGGCGTGCCCGTGGCCGGCAGCTCGGACGCGCCCTACGGATCGCTGGATCCCTGGACGGCCCTGCGCGCGGCCGTGGACCGCCGCACGCGGTCCGGCGCGCCGATCGGGCCGGGCGAGCGCATCTCGGCGGCGGCGGCCCTCGGGCTCTATCTCGGCCCTTTCGAGGACCCGGGCGGCCTGGCCCGGCGAATCGCGCCGGGGGAGGCGGCGGACCTCTGCCTGCTGAAGACGCCCCTCCGGGCCGCCCTGGACGATCTCGACGCCGGCGCCGTGGCCGCCACCTTCGTCGGCGCCCGGCTGGTGTATCGCGCGCGCTGATGCGCCGGCGAAACGTCGCGCCGGGCCTGGAATCGCCGGGATTTGCGGGCAAAGGAAGTGGCTGGGGAACTAGGACTCGAACCTAGAATAACGGTACCAAAAACCGCTGTGTTACCATTACACCATTCCCCAGCAGGAACGGCCTGAGGCCGGGGCCCCTGGTGCGCGAGGGCGTGGAGATAGCGCATGCCTTCGGCCGTTGCAACGGCATGTGCGCAGTCTTGTTCGGCCTGCTTGCGGGGCCAGGGCGGCTCCTCTATAAGGCGCCCTCCCGAGGAACGAAGGCGCGCCGAAGTTCCGACGGGAAATCGATCGGGGGGCGTCCGCGCCAAGCCCGGTCTGATCGGAGTGTGGCTCAGTCTGGTAGAGCACCGCGTTCGGGACGCGGGGGTCGCAGGTTCGAATCCTGCCACTCCGACCATTTCCTTCCCGCCCACCTAGCCCTGACCTCTGTTCGCCCTGAACCTCTTTCGGCGCTGCCGCAGCGTCACGGTTCTGCCGTTGGCCACGATGTTCTAGGCTGGCCGCAACGACAGGCGGGGAGACGGCGGTGGCCAGAGCGAATGATCTGAAGGCGATCCTGGACGGCGCCGTGGCCGCCGGCCACGCCCCCGGCATGGCGGCCGCCGTTGTGGGTCCCGAGGGGCTGGCGTCGGCCGCCGCTGGCGTGCGCGGGGCCGACAATCCGGCCGCCATGACCGAGGACACTGTCTTCTGGATCGCCTCCCTGACCAAGGCTCTGACCTCGGCGGCGGCGATGCAGTTGGTGGAGCAGGGACGGGTGTCGCTGGACGAGCCGGTGAGCCGGTGGCTGCCCCGCCTGGCCGCGCCCCGGCTGCTGGAAGGCTTCGATGCGGCCGGCAAGCCGCTGACGCGCCCGGCGCGCACGCCGGTCACCTTGCGCCACCTGCTGACCCACACCTCGGGCCTGGCCTATGACTTCTTCAGCGCCGACCTGGTGCGCTACCTGCAGGCGACCGGCGAGAGCCTGATGGGGGCCGAGGACCCGGACATCCCCCTGATGTTCGAGCCCGGCCAGGGCTGGCAATACGGCATCAGCACCGACTGGACCGGCAAGCTGGTGGAGGCGGTCAGCGGCGAGCGGCTTGACGCCTACATGGACGCCCACATCTTCAAGCCCCTGCGCATGACGGACACCACCTTCAGCCCGGGCGAGGCCCTGGCCGGACGGCGCGCCAGCGTCCACCAGCGCCTGCCCGACGGAAGCCTGGTCCCGATTCCCTTCGGCATGCCCACGCCGCCCTACTTCGCCATGGGGGGAGGCGGGCTCTATTCGACGGCGGGGGACTATCTGAGGTTCCTGCGCGCCATCCTGGGCGGCGGGGCGCTGGACGGCGCGCGCATCCTGAAGGCTGAGACCGTGGCCGAGATGACGACGAACCAGATCGGGGACCTGAACCCCGGCGCCCTGAAGACCTCGAACCCGGGCCTCAGCCACGACTTCGAACCGATGCCGGGCGCGCCCAAGGGCTGGGGCCTGGGCTTCCTGATCAACCACGGTCCCGGCCCGGCCGGGCGCGGGGCGGACAGCCTGGCCTGGGCGGGTCTCGCCAACTGCTACTACTGGATCGACCCGGCCGCCGGACGCGCCGGGGTGACCATGGCCCAGGTTCTGCCCTTCGCCGACCCCAAGGTGCTGGAGACCTTCGATGCGGTGGAAAGGGCGGCCTACGCCTGATCGCCGTCAGGCGCCCAGCCAGAGCCGGGCGAAGTCGGGCGTGTTGGGCAGGACGTCGATGAGGGCATGCAGCAGCACCACCAGCAGCAGACTGCGGGTCCGCGCCCAGACGAAGCCCAGGAACAGGCCGGCCGGCGACAGGGTGGCGATGGCGTAGGCGATCACCTGGACCAGGTCGCTGGAATGGCCGGCGACCTCAGCCCCGCTGCGCATCCACAGGCCCGGCACATGGGCCAGGGCGAACAGGAGCGCGGCCAGGCAGGCGGCCCCGGCCTCGGTCTTGAGCACCGCCGCCAGGCGCGTCTGCAACACCGCGCGGAACAGGAACTCCTCGCAGAGCCCAGCCTCGACGGCGAGCCAGACGAAAGCGCCGCCGAGCGCGGCGACGAGGGTCGCCGGACCAACGTGAAGGGCGGCGATGTGGCTGAGGCTGGGACTGACCACGCACATCATCGCCAGGGCGGCGCCGCCGAGGCCGACGAGCGCGCCCCAGAAGGCGCGGGCCGGGGCGCGGGAGGCGAATAGCGGGCGCAACCGCGCGCCCAGCAGCGCCAGCAACAGGGCCGGGGCGGCGACGTGCACGGCCAGCTTCAGGGCCATCAGCACAAAGGCCGAGGTGCGGGTGACCACCGGAAAGGCGGCGTGAAAGGCGTTCAGTCCATAGCCGGTGAAGAACACCGCATAGACGGCCAGGAAGGCCAGCACCGCGGCCAGTTCGAGCCTCGGGCGGGCCACGGCGACGGCCGGCGTGGCGCGTCCGAGGGTCAGGCCCCAGGCCAGGAGCGGAAAGATCACGCCCATGACGACAAAGACGCTGACCGCGTCCGCGAAGGACTCCGGCTGCGGCTTGAAGAGCAGGGCGGCCGATGCGGCCCAGAGCACGCCATAGGCCGCCATCCAGGCGATCGCCCGGGCGTACGATTTCAGGAACGGCAAGTTCGACTCCCCCGCGTGTTTTCGTCGCGCGGCCGTCTAACCCGAACGGCGTGCGTCCGATACTTAGCGATATTTAAGGTGAGGTCCCGACCCCGGTCTATGCCGTGCGCGGCAGGCGGAAGCGGACTTCGTCGTGCTCGAAGTCGAGGCTGACCTGGGAAAAGCGGCTCATGATGTCGACGCCGACCAGGATGGCGGGGCGGTCGACCAGGTTCCACAGGCGGAAGGTGTGCAGGTCGGCGAAGGCGACGGGCCAGTTGGGCAGGCGCATGCCGCCCAGGTGCAGGGCCGGCAGGTCGGCGATGTCGGCCTCGATGGTCTGGCCCGTGGCGCTGAGGATCGGGATCTTGGACCACAGGCTGTGGGGGTTGCGCAGCAGCGCCTTCTCCCGTAGCGCCATGTTGCCGATGGTCGACTGGGCGCCGGAGTCGAGGAAGGCGGTGATCCTGATGCCGGCCAGGTCGGCGTCCACCAGGGTGAGCTGACCGTCGCGCCGGTGGGCTCGCACGGCGATGTCGCTGATCTCGCGCGAGGGCCGGCGGGCGATGCGCAGCTCGCCGCGCCCGAAGTCGAGGCTGAGGGTCTGCCCCTCCAGGCGGTCGAGGCCGAGCAGGCCGGCCCCGCCGATGCCGTCCTGGGGCAGGATCGACAGGGGCACGCCCCGCTCGAGCCGGCCGCCGATGGTCAGGTCGGCGCTGGTGGTGGGGGCGTTCATCACGCCGGCGACGCCGTTCAGGACCTGCTCGGGCCCCACCGTCAGACCGAGCTGGGCGGCCACCACGTCCGAGATCACCGTCTGGTTCGCGCCGGTGTCGACCACGAACGGGAAGGGGCCGGCGCCGTTGATCGTCACCGGGGCGGTCATGCGCTTGTAGATGTCGGCGATGGTGCTGAGGTCGGACGGCGGCGTGTAGGGCCGCTCGAAGTCCGGCGGCAAGCGCGTGCCCGTGGTCGTCTCGATGACGCCCGCGGCCGCCTCGCGCGCCCACAGGAGGCCCGCGGCGCCGAGCGTCAGGGCTCCTCTTCGGCTCAGTCTGCTTGCGTCCATGGGCGTCACCCGCCGCTTCGCGCGGCCTTTTTGACAGTATACACCCATCGCGGCCGCCCAAACATGACAGCAGGCATGGAAACCATGCGCTCGGCGTCCCGCCAGTCGCCGCCGCCAATTCCATCGTGGCGGGAAAGCCTCTAGCCTGGAGGCTTCGTTCCCCCCGGATTCCTGATGAAACAGTTCCTGATCACCGTCGCCGGCGTGTTCGTCGGCCTGCTGCTGTTCGCGGTCGGCATGCCGATCCTGCTGATCGCCGCCCTGGCCAGCGCCACCAAGCCCGCGCCGCCCCCCTCGCACTCGGTGCTGAACCTCGACCTGCGCCAGGGCGTCTCGGACCAGGAGAGCCAGAACCCGTTCGGCGGCTTTGGCGGCAAGGCCCTGTCGGTGATGGGCATCGAGCAGACCCTGCGCCGGGCCGAGACGGATGATCGGGTCAAAGGCCTCTTCGTGCGCCTGCCCGAGGGCGGCATGGCGCCGGCCGCGGCCGACGAGCTGCGCGCGGCGTTCAAGCACTTCCGCGCCTCCGGCAAGCCGATCCTGGTTCACAGCCAGGGCCTCTATCCCAGCGGGGTCATCACCTCGACCTACGAGCTGGCGGCGGCCTCCGGCAACGTCTGGATGCAGCCCTCGTCGTCGTTCCAGGTGACCGGGGTGGCGGCGGAGGACATCTTCTTCAAGCGCTTCTTCGACAAGTACGGCGTCCAGCCCGACTACCAGCAGCGCTACGAGTACAAGAACGCCGTCAATCCCTACCTCTACAGCGACTACACCCCGGCCCACCGGGAGTCGGAGCTGTCGTGGCTGGGGTCGGTGTACGGCACGGGCCTGACCGCGGCGGCCGAGGACCGATCCAAGGCGCCGGCGGCGCTGCGCGCGCAGATCGAGGCCGGCCCCTACTCGGCCGAGCAGGCCCTGGCCGGCGGGCTGGTCGATCACATCGGCCAGGAGAAGGAGGCCGAGGACGCCATCCTCAAGCAGGCCGGCGATGACGCCAGGATGCTGGATTTCGCGTCCTACGCCGCCACGACGCGGCAGACCTCGGCCCTGGCGCAGGCCGGCCGGCCCGTGGTCGCGGTGATCTCGGCCGAGGGCGCCATCGTCACCGGCACGGGCCAGCACGCCAGCCCGTTCGGCGGCGGCGGCAACATCTACTCCGACGACGTCGCCAAGGCCTTCTACAAGGCCATCGCCGACAAGAGCGTGAAGGCCATCGTCTTCCGCGTCTCCTCGCCCGGCGGGTCCGACACGGCCTCCGAGCAGATCCTCTCGGCGGTGCGCGCGGCCAAGGCGGCGGGCAAGCCGGTGGTGGTCAGCATGGGGACCTATGCGGCCTCGGGCGGCTACTGGATCTCGTCGCAAGCCTCGGAGATCGTCGCCCAGCCCTCCACCCTGACGGGCTCGATCGGGGTGTTCGGCGGCAAGTTCGCCATCGGCCCGGCCCTGGCCCGGTTTGGCGTCGACATGCGCAGCCTGAACGTCGGCGGCGACTATTCCAGCGCCTTCGCGGCCGGCGCGCCGATGAACGACAAGCAGCGGGCCGCCTTCTCGGCCTGGATGGACGCCATCTACAACGGCTTCGTCACCCGCGTCGCCGAGGGCCGCGGGCTGTCTCCCGACCGGGTGCGCGAGATCGCCAAGGGGCGGGTGTGGACGGGCGTCCAGGCCAAGGACCTCGGCCTGGTCGACCAGATCGGCGGCTTCTACGTGGCAGTGGACCGGGCCAAGGCCCTGGCCCACATCGGCGGCGAGGCGCGGCTGAAGCCCTTCGACGCCCAGGTCTCGCCGTTCGAGGCGCTCAGCCACATGTTCGGCGGCGGCGCGGACGCCACGCGCATCCTGGCGGCGGCAAGCTGGCTGGCCCACGACCCCAACGCCCAGGCCATCGCCGGCCAGGTCCGCGACGCGGAGCTGCGCCAGCAGGGCGCCACGGTGCTTGCGCCGCGGCTGGTGAGGTAGGCGGCGGCCAGGCCCCGCGGCCCATCCGAGACGTTGGCCTGGTCACAGGCGTCGCGGCGGAACGCGGTGGCCCGGTGAACCCCCCAGACGCAAGAAGCCGCCCCGATCCAATGGATGGGACGGCTTCCTGCTGGCAAGACGGGCGGCCGAAGCCGCCCAGTCTATCCGGTCAGAAGTCCCGCGTTAGGTTGACGAAGTAGGTCCGGCCGTAGAGGTCATACTGCCCATAGCCGGCCAGAACGTTGCCGAAGCGCGGGGCATAGGACAGCGAGTAGGGGCTGTTCGAGACCTTCGGCGGCAGGCGGTCGAAGGCGTTGCGGATGCCTGCCGTGACCTTCCACTTGTCGGCTTCGTAGGTCAGCGAGAAGTCGTGGTAAAGCACGCTCTCCTGATTGAGCTTGTACTGTCCGCCAGGCGTCGCCCCGACCAGATCGTAGATGTCGGTGCCGCCGATGTATTCCATGTTCCAGAACAGCGTCCACTTGTGGCGCTTCAACTGGATCTGAGAATTCCAGACAAGCTTGGCGTCACCGAAGGTGCCGTTGAAGTCCTGCAGGCCCGTGCCCGGCAGGTACTCGATGGCGTCTTTGGTAGTGACGGTGCCGTCCCAGTCGAACAACAGCTTTGCATCCCACCGCGGAAGATCGCGGCGGTAGCGGACCGTGAGGTCGACACCGGCAGTGATCTGGCGGGCGACGTTGACGTAAGAGTCGTTGATGCTGGCGATGCCGCCCTCTGCATCACGCGGCGCGATGAAGGTGCAGAAGGGGTCGCCGCTGCGGAACAGCGTGCTGTTGTAGCAGCGGTTCAGGATGTAGGTCGGACCGAACTGCGAGATCTGGTTGTCGACTTCGATGTGGAAGTAGTCCACCGAGACTTGGAGGTCGGCGAAGGCCGGCTGGAAGACGAGGCCGACAGTCAGGTTCTTGGACGTCTCGGGCTTCAGCCGGCCATTGGCGCCCTGCGCAAAGACCAACGGAGTGGAGAAGAATCCGGAGTCGTCAGGCCCAAAGCCTTCGGAGGCGCAGTTGGTGTAAAGCGGATCGCCCGGCGCCGCGACACGGCCATAGTGATCGCAAGGGTCAGCGGCGCCCGTGAAGCTGGTCTGGCCGGCCAGGTAATTCTCGAACAGGGCCGGACCGCGGAACGAGGTGCCGTAGGTGGCCCGGGCGCGCAGCCAGGAAACGGCCTGCCAGTTGATCCCGAACTTGAAGGTGCCGGAACTGCCGGCGGTCTTGTAGTCGGTGTAGCGGCCCGAGCCGTTGAGCGTCAGGCTCTCGATCAGAGGCGCGCCTTTGATAATCGGCGCCTCCAATTCGGTGTAGAGTTCCCAAACGTGATCGTCGCCTTGGGTGATCCCCGAGGTCGACTGGCCGAAGTAGTCGCGCGCCACAGAGCCCGCACCCTGATTGTCATACAGCTTGTCGTACCGGAATTCCGTGCCGAGAACGGCCTGCACGGCTCCGGCCGGGAGACTGAACAGGGGGCCGTTGATATAGGCCGAGGCGACCACCTGGTCGTAGTTGGTGCGGCCGTGATCGGTCTGGCTGATGTAGGCTAGGGCGGGGTCGTTCGCGAACGCCGCTGTCGTCACGAACCAGTTAAGCGGATAGCAGCCGGCGCTCGGATTTCCGACGTTCACCCTGCAAGTATAGTTCTGTAGGTCGACGGGACTGTGACGGATCAGATTGGCGGGCGTTCCAGCCGGCGCGACCACCACGTCGAGCGCGTTCTCGACCCGCTGGGTGCTGACATACGGCGTCTCATAGGTGGCGCGCGAAAGTCCGTAGGTCACGCTGGCGTCATAGCGCCACTTCGAAAGGAAGCCGGACGGGAAGTCGCCCTTGACGCCGACGACGATGCGGGCGGCGTTCACGTTCTGGCTGTAGTGCTTGACCGGCAGGTCGATGATCGAGACCGGATAGTAGCCAGGCTTCGGGTTGAAGGGGTTGTCGTTCAGCGCGATGATGTCGTCCAGCGAAGACACGAAGAACTGCGGCACATAGGCGTCCTGGTCGGAGTGCCGGTTGGTGTAGATGCCTTCGAAGTACAGTTCGCCGTTGTGGGGAATATCCACAGAGCCGATGACCACCGCCGACGCACGGCGCACGGGCGAAAGAATATCGACATTCCGCGAATTGGGGTCGGTCGCTATGTTCGTGATTCGAGGTTGCGCGGGATAACTCCCCTGCGAGAAGGTCGCGAATGGGAATGACGGGCTCTTCGATTCGTCGTGGACCCAAGTCTGCCCAGTCACCAAGGACTGCATGTAGTCCGTCTGGGTGAAGTTGCAGTACGGAGCACCATTCGCGTATTGGCGGCCATAGGTATACTCGCCGGTCGTCGGGTCTTTGTAGAGATCCGAAGGGCAGATGCCGAACGGGCGGCTGCCCAGGTGGATTCTCTGCTGCTGGTAATATTCGCCGCCGAACAGAATGTGGTAGTTGTCCCGCACCCGGCCGCCGGAAACCGAGAAGTCGAAGGTCGAACCGCCGCCGTGGCTTGGCGCGCCCACGCCGCCCTCGAATTCCAGACCGTCGAACTTGTTCTTGGTGATGATGTTGACCACGCCGCCGATGGCGTCGGAGCCGTAGATCGACGAAGCGCCGTCCTTGAGTATCTCGTACCGGTCGATCAGGGCCGACGGAATGACGTTCAGGTCGACGGCTGCGACCGTGCCGGAAACCCCGGCGGGGTTGAGCCTGCGCCCGTTCAACAGCACCAGGGTGCGCTGGGATCCCAGGCCACGAAGGGAAATCGTGTTCACTCCGGAGCCACCGTTCACGACGAACTGGCTGAACTGGTTGTTGATCTGCACCGATCCGGCGGCCGAAGGCGCCGACTGCAAGACTTGGGTCGGGTCTATCACGCCTTGCAGGCGACTCTGCGCCGTGGTGATGACCTCAACTGGCGCGGCGCTGGTGAAATTGTCATGGCGAATGCGCGAGCCTGTGACGACCAAGCCCTCGACCTCGGCGTTGTCGGACGTCGAACTCGCCGCCGCGGCGGCTTCCGCAGCATTTGCCGACACCCCGGTCAGAACGCTCGCGGAAACCGCGGAGGCGAAGACGCTGCCGAGCAACAAGACGCGATATACATTCATGTGGATACACAGCCCCGATCTTTGCGTGCGGCAGGAGGCCCCCTCGCGCCGGATGCGACAATTGGTAACGGTTGAACTGAAACGAGCAACCAAAGTGTCGCGAAATTGCAAGCCGTGGTCGATTTTTTTCAGGCTGGTGCAGGTTTTTGGTCACAGTTCCCCCGAAGCCCGGCGAAACTGTCGCTATGTAACGGGCGGCGCATATTGGAATCATGTGTCCGCGATTGAGGGGCCTGGGCAGGGGTGGAAGCGTGAGAAACTATCTGAAGCTATGCGGCTGTGCCTTCTTCTCGACATTGGTGTGGCTTGGCTCAGGGGCATGCTCGGTGGCCAGCGCCGCGACGCCGGCTGCGGCCGACTTCACCCGCGCGGCGGCGATAGACGGCGTCTCGATTTCGCGCGATGGCGAGCACATCGCCGCCCTGACGTCTCCGGACGGAATCACCATTAACCTCTCGATCTGGGATGTGCGGGACGTGTCCAAGGCGCCTGTGGTTCTCGGCATGACCCACATGCGCCCGTTGGGCGTGCGGTTCATCAAGAACGATCGCCTGCTTGTCACCGCGATTCAGACGTTCACGGCGGGCCCGCGCCGCGGCCACCTTATCAAGCAATGGCTCACAGACCTGAAGGGACAGCATTGGGATCCGCTACTCGCCGATCAGACCGTCGGGTCCGAGGACGCGCGCTGGGTGAACGCCCAGGTCGACGCGGAGGTGATCAGCGACCTGCCGCTTGATCCTGACAATGTCCTGGCGGTCGACCACCGGTTGGGCGGAGATGGCGATGTCTACCGGATCAATGTCCACACCGGCGCGGCCACGCGCGTTGAGAGGGCCTCGGAACATGTCGTCGCCCTGCACCCCGACCTGAAGGGCGAACTGCGCGAGCGCGAAGTTCTGAACTACCAGGATGGCAAGGTCTTCATCGCCGTGGAGTTCCGCAACCCGGACACCGGACGATGGGAGGAGCATTTCCGGGAATTCGCCAAGGATCGCCAGACCCTGGATTTCCTGTCCTTCTCGACCGATCCGAACGTCGTCTACCTGAAGTTGGGCAAGGACCGGGACAAGGCGGGAATCTATGAGTACGACATCCGGGCGCGCAAGATCATAGAGCCGGCCTTCGAGCACAAGATGTTCGAGGCGGACAGCATAGTCCTGTCGCGGAACGCGGCCGACTTCGGCGCGCCGTTGGGCTTCGTCTACAGCGCTGAGACTTCCAAGGTCTACTGGACCGACGAAAGCCTGGGGGCCGCGGCGCGGGGCGTGGCCGCGGCCCTGGGCGTCAAGTCGACGCCGATCCAATGGACCGATCCCGGCGGCGCCGGCACGGCGCGCATTGCCGTCGCCGACGGGGCGGCCGCCAACATCGTCTCCGTCTCCGGCGATCGAACCATGATGATCGTCGAGAAGTCAGGGCCCAAGCAGCCGCCGGAGTTCTACCTCTACACCGCCGGCAAGCTGTCCCTGCTCGGCAAGTCCCGGCCCTGGATCGACACCGCCGCATTGGGCGACACCCGTATGGTGGAATACCCGGCCCGCGACGGCCTGATGATCCCGGCCTTCCTGACCACGCCTCCGGCGGCCCAGTTCGGCCCGGGCCCCTATCCGACCCTGATCGAGCCCCACGGCGGCCCCTGGGCGCGGGACGAGATGGAATGGGACGTCGGCGGATGGACCCAGTACTTCGCCTCGCGTGGCTACGCCGTGCTGCAGCCCCAGTTCCGGGGCTCGGAGGGCTGGGGCCAGAAGCTCTGGCGGGCCGGCGACGGCGAGTGGGGCCAGAAGATGCAGGACGACAAGGACGACGGGGTCAAGTGGCTCGTCGCCCAGAAGATCGCCGACCCGGCCCGGGTGGCCATGTTCGGTTATTCCTACGGCGGCTATGCGGCCCTGGCCGCGGCGATCCGGCCCAATGGCCTCTACCAGTGCGCCATTTCCGGCGCGGGCGCCGGTGACCTGGCGTCGATTGAGCGGGCCACCTTCGACAACCGCTTCCAGCGCGAGTTCCAGCACCCGACGATCGGCGGCCTGGACGCTCTGGAGCACGCCAAGGAGGCCAAGATCCCGGTCTTCCTCTATCACGGCGACCGGGACCAGACCGTGGACATCGCCCAGTCGCGCAAGTTCGCCGCGGCCCTCAAGGCGGCCGGCAAGCCCTACAGGCTGCTGGAGATCCCGGACATGGGCCACCAGTACATCACCATGACCCCGGCGATGATGCAGACCCAGCTCACCGAGATCGAGGGCTTCCTGAAGACGGGCTGCAAGAGCGGCGGGCTCTAGCTCACACCGGCAGCAGATCGAACGCCACGGCCATGCGCTTGTCGTCCCCGGTGAAGGGGACGGTGCCGTGCCACATGTAGGAGGGGAACAGCACCAGGGTCCCCGCTTGCGGCTTCACGAAGTGTTCGGCCGGCAGGGGCGGCTTGGTCGGCACGCCGGGTTCGCCGAACTTCAGCCAGCCCTCGTGGCCGGCGCTGACGCTGGCCGGGACCACGAGGTGGCAGGCCGAGGAGATCCACCCCTGCTGGTGGACGTGGTCGGTGTGGAACCCGCCCGGCCGCAGGCGCACCGACCAGGCGCCGTGGAAGGCGTAGTCGCCGGTGGCGCGTGACCGCAGCGGATCGTCGCCTGGCCCCAGGTCGCGGATATAGGCGCGGATCGCGGTGTCGATGGCGCCGAAGAAGGCCGCGATCACCGGGTCGTCCGAGTTCAACAGGCCTTGCTGGCTTTGGGTCCCGTGGCGCAGCGACTGGCCCACCGGGTGTGTGCGCAGGGCGTGCAGGCGGTCGATCGCCTCGGCGAGGTCGGCCATGTAGGCCTCGAGGGAGCGCCAGCCCTTGGGCGTCTCGATGGGCTGGGCGCGCACGAAACGATCGTAGTCGAAGAGCTCGCGATAGCCCGGCGCGCCCATCATCCGCCAGGCCGTGGCCAGGAGGGCGATGGCGTGCTGGTCCAGCGACCAGCGGCGGCGCATCTCGAGGGCCGTGCGCGCGGCGGCCTCGGGGTCGCCCGCGGCGAGCTGGGCCTGGCACAGGGCGACGAGGACGATGTGCTCCTCCGGCGCCTGCGACGCGGCGCGGCGGGCGTGGCCAAGGGCCCGGTCGGGGTCGAAATGGCTGGCGAGCTGGGCGGCCAGCGCCTCGATCATCGGCGAGGCGCGAACCTCGGCGGGCGCCTCGCCCAGGGTGGCGTAGGCCAGGCGCGGGTTGGCGGCGTATTCGTTCAGCTGAGCCTTCTTGACCACCAGGGCGATGTCGGACGGGTTGGCCCTCAGGGCGGCGTTGAGGGTCTCGGCGGCGGCCCCGCTGTCCTCGGTGCGCATCCAGATCAGCTGCGCCAACTCGCCGTGGGCGTCGGCGTAGGCGGGACGCCGGCGCAGGGCCTCGCGGTAGGCCTGTTCGGCCTCCTCGAAGCGGCCCAGCCCCTGCAGGGAGCGGGCGCGGACCAGCCACGTCTCCGGCGCGTCGAGGCCCTTGGAGAAGGCGCGCTGGGCGGCGTCCAGGCTCTCGGCATAGCGCTGCATGTCGCCATAGACCCCGGCCAGATTGTGCTCGGCCACGGCGCTGCGGGGGGCGACCTGGCGCGCGCGTTCATAGGCGCGGGCGGCCTCGTCGAACCGGCGCAGGGACTTCAGCGCCACCCCCTCGGCGGTGAGCACGAAGATGTCGGCGTCCGGACGGGCGACATGGGGGGCGAGGACCGCGCGGGCCTCGGCGGCGCGGTCGGTCAGGACGAGCAGTTCGCTGAGGGCGACGGCGGGGCCGGCCTCGCGCGGCGCCAGGCGGATGGCCTCGCGCAATTCGGCCTCGGCCTGCTCCAGATGGCCGAGCTTGCCGAGCGCCACGCCGAACACCCGGTGCGCCTCGGCCAGGCCCGGCGCTTCCGCCGCCAGGCGCGAGGCGATGTCGGCGGCCTGGCCGGCGTAACCCTGGGCGAGGGCGCGGCGGGCGTGCTCCAGGATCGTCTCCTGCTGGGCGGTGGTGTTCATCGGGTCTTCCTCTAGAGGCCGTCGCCGCCGGGCCGCACGCCGGCGAAGTCGTCCATGGCCGCCATCACCTGGGCGATCATGGCCCGCTCGTCCTCGCTGAGGCGCGGGTTCCACAGGTCGCAGATCAGGATGGTGCGGACCTGGTCGCTGTTGTTCCAGGCTTCGTGCTCGATGGTGTCGTCGAACACCCAGGCCTCGCCGACCTTCCACTGGCGGGTCTCGTTGCCGACCCGGAAGCCGCAGTCTGGCGGCACCACCAGCGGCAGGTGCAGGACCAGCCGGGTGTTGGAAATGCCGTGGTGCGGCGGGATGCGGGTGCGCGGCTGCAGGACCGAGAACATGGCGGCCGGCGAGCGGCCCGCCACCCTGGGCTGGGGCAGCATGGCGATGGCGTCCAGGGTGCGCGGGCAGCGGCGGCAGTGCTCTTCGACCCGCTCGCCGTTCAGCAGCAGGTGGTATCCGCTCCAGCGGGGCGAGCGGTTCAGTTCCGCCCACTGGTCGAGCGGCGTGCCCGGCGGATAGTCGACGTAGGGCTCCAGCTGACCCGCGTCCTCGCGGAGCACGCCGGCCAGTTCCTCGATGATGTCGGGCGTGCGCGCCTCGAAATCCGCCAGCCAGGGCGTGTCCTCACGGTCGAGGAACTCGATCTCTGGCAGATTGGGATAGTGAAACTGCACGGGCGCCTGGTGGTAGACCTTCCGGCGTCCGGACAGCTGGTCCACGAAGGCCTGCATGCGGCGTGCGTCCGGGCCCGACGCGCGAGCCTTCATCGGACCGACGCCGTCGAGCAGCGCCCCGGCCATGGCGGCCTGATAGCGGGCGTGGACCTCGCGGGCGTGCTCTGTGGCGGCGCGGGCCTGGGGCGGCAGGCGATCCACCGGCGGAACCTGCGTCAGGGCGATGCCATAGGCCTCGCCGGCCTGGTGGGGGGCGCCCGTGCGCTCCAGCAGGGTCGCCTTCATCAGCAGCGCCATGTAGGCACGCGGCTCGATGGCCAGGGCGGCCTGGACGGCCTCCAGGGCGCCCGCCAGGTCCTGCATGCCGCGCCGGCAGGCGGCCAGGTCCATCCACAGGCCGAGGTCGGACCCGTCGATGCGCACGGCCTGTTCCAGCAGGTCCCGGGCGCTGGCGACCGCGCCCGTGCCCATCGCGCGCGCGGCGGCGGCGCGCAGGGCGGCGACATTGGCGGTCCCGGCGCTGCTCATGGTCAGGCCTCCGGATAGCCGAAGGCGCGGACCCAGGGGGCCAGCAGGGGGGCCACCGGGGCCAGCTGCTCGGCGAAAGGCCGCCACTGGCCGACGCCCTCGCTATAGAGGCCGCGCCGCACTTGGCGGGCGCTGGGGGTGCGGATCGGCCGGCGCTCGGCGGTGGCGGCGAAATCGAGCATGGCGTCGCTCCAGGCCAGACCCATGAATTCGCAGATGCGGCGCACCTCACGCTCGAAATCCTCGACCAGGTCCTCGTAGCGATAGGCCAGCACCGGCGTCGGCAGGAGGCGGGCGTAGACCGCGCTCAGCCGCATCACCGCGTCGTAGTAGGCCGCCGTGCCGCCCAGGGTCAGGAACTGGTACATGGCCGGGTTCATGCCGAACCGGCGACGAAAGCAGCTCAGCACCACGTCGCGGGGATCGCGGCGGGCGAACAGCACCTTGGCGTCCGGGAACAGCTTGGCCACCACCGGCAGCCAGACCGAGGTCAGGGGCAGCTTGTCCACGAAGGTCTTGCCGGCCAGGTCGGGGGACCAGGCGGCGACGCCGCGCCAGTAGGCCTGGCGGTAGGCGGCCGCCTCGCCGGCGTCGATCCGGGCCAGCCGGGCCAGGCCTTCGTCGGTGGAGAACAGGTCCTTGGTCGCCGCCGGCAGCACCTCGCGTTCCTCCAGGGCGACGACGTCGGGGTGGCTGGCCAGGACCTGCTCCAGCAGGGTGGTGCCCGAGCGCGGGAAGCCGACGAAGAAGACATGCCGGGCCGGTTCGCCGGGACCGCGGGGCGGCGCCGGCGGCGCCGTCGACCAGTCGGCCGGGTCGGCGGTCTCGAAATGCCCCAGCAGCCACTGCGCCATGTCGAGCACCGAGGGCATGCCCGGGGCGGCGTAGGCGCCGGCGTGCTCGCGCTTCAGGATGGCGTTGGCGGCCTCGTAGGCGGCGAAGGCTTCCGCCGGCCGGCCCTCGGCGCTCAGGGCGTCGCCCAGCATGCTGTCGGCCCGGGCCTTGAGGATCGGCTTGGGCAGATGATCATCGAGCATCTTGCGGAGCGCCGCCTTGGCTTCAGATGAACGCCCTTCCGCAAGTTCAGCCTCGGCCAGGGCCAGCGTCGCGATGTCTTGCCGTGGATCAAGCCACAGGGCCTGATTGGCCCAGGTTCTGGCCGCGTCGAAGTCATTTCTGCGCGCTGCCAGTGAGGCCAGGCCCGACAGCGCATCCGCATAGTCGGGCTTCAACCGGAAGGCCGCCTCATAGGCCTGGCGCGCCTTGTCGTAGTCGCGCCGGCCGGCCAGGGCGTCGCCCAGGTTGAAATGGGTCTGCGGCAGATTGGGGTCCATGGTCCGCGCCGCCTCGAAGAGCGCGATGGCGTCGTCGAAGTTGTTCATCATCGTCAGGCACAGGCCCATGGCGTTGACGATCAGCGGGTCGTGCGGCGCCAGCTGATAGGCGCGGTTGAGCAGGTTCAGCGCCTCGGGGAAACGGCCCCGCTCCTCCAGCCCGTGGGCGACCAGGTTCAGATAGAGCGGCAGCTCCTCGCCGGCGTCGAGGGCCTCGGCCGCTTGCTGGATGGCGCGCGCGAGGTCGCCGGCGTCCAGGGCGGACTGCACCGCGGCGAGACGTTGGGAGTCCCTCTGGGCGCCCGGGTTCTGTTGGATGGTGTTCATGGGTGTCTCTTATGGACCCGGCGCCGACGCGGGTCTGTCTGGAACTTGAGGCGCGCCGCCGGGCGGCGGAACGGGCGATCAGTCGGCATCATAGCCGTGTCGCTCGATCCAGGGCGCCAGGATCCCCATGACCGGCGCCAACTGGGTCTCGTAGCGCCGCCATTGGCCCACACCCTCGGCATAGAGGCCGCGCGCGACCTGGGCCGAGCTGGGCGTGGCGATGGAGCGCTCGCCCACATGGCGGTCGAAATGGCGCATCTCCTCGCGCCATTCCAGGCCGATGAAGTCGCAGATGGCGCGCATCTGCGACTCGAAGTCGGCGACCAGGTCTTCGTACCGGTGGGTGTGGATCTGCAGGGGCAGCGTCTCGCGCAGGGACTCGGCCAAGGTCATGACGCCGTCGTAGAGGCGCACCGCCTTGGGCAGGGTCAGCAGCTCGTACATCGAGGCGTTCATGCGGAAGCGCTGGCGAAAGCAGCTCAGCACCACGTCGCGGGGATCGCGCAGGGCGAAGAGGATGCGGGCGGTCGGGAACAGGCGGTAGATCAGCGGCAGCTTCATGGTGTTGAGCGGCAGCTTGTCGATCAGCACGCGGCCGTCGAGGGGGCCGGTGAAGGCCTGGGCCCGGCGCCAGTATTCGCGGCGATAGGACTCCAGGTTCCAGTCGGACATGTCGCGCAGGCGGTCGAGGCTGCTCGGCTTGTCCATGAACTCGCGGACGGAGTCGGCCAGGGTGTCCTTCTCCTCCAGCGCCGCCACCTCGCCGGCGCTGGCCAGCACCCGTTCCAGCAGGGTCGTGCCGGACCTGGGAAAGCCCACCAGGAACACATGCCGCTCGGTGGGCGCGCTGGGGGCGGCGGTGGTCTTGCGCTTCCACTCGTCGGCCGTGGCCCGCGCGAAATAGGCGTTCAGCCACGACAGGGTGGCGGGCAGGGTCGTCCCGCCCGCGTAGCGCGGGCGGTAGTGGGCCAGGAGAAGGTCGTTGGCGGCGGAGAAGGCGTCGAAGGCTTCGGCCGGCCGCTCGGCGCTGTCCAGGATGTCGCCCAGCAGGCCCCAGGCGAGGGCGCCGTCGACAGGGCCCAGGCGTCCTTCGGCGATCAGGGCGCGCACGCGCTGCTCGGCCGCCGCGAGGTCGCCGGCCGCCCGCTCGGCGCCGGCCACGGCCAGGGTGGCGGCGGGGCTGAGCGGATTGCCGGCCAGCGCCGCCTCGCCCAGGCGCCGCGCCTCGACCCAATCGCCCCGGCGCGCGGCCAGGGCGGCGAGGTGGGCGGTGGCGGTGGCGTCATGGGGCGCCAGCGCCTGGGCGCGTTCATAGCTGGCGCGGGCCTCGTCAAGGGATCCCAGCATCTCGAACGCCCAGCCGCGGTTGAAGTGCAGCGGCGCGAAGTCCGGCTTGATGGCGATGCCGGCGTCATAGGCCTCGATGGCCTCCGCCGGACGCTCGATGTTGGCGAAGCAGAGGCCGAGCGCGTTCAGGGTGGACACGTCGCCGGGCGCCAGCACATGGGCGCGCTGCAGGTCGCCGAGGGCCTCGGCGTAGCGCTGCTCGCGCTCGAAGCCGAGCGCCCGGAGATTGAGGAACAGGGGATGTTCGACGCCCCGCTCCAGCGCGGCCGTCGCCAGGGACATGGCGCGCTCGAGGTCCTGGGCGCGAAGGGCGTCCGAGACGGCGCGGAAGTCCTCACCAGGGTCAGATGACACGTGTTCGAAGTCCCGAGGGGCGGCGACAGACGATCCAGGATCGCGCGCCTCCATACAAAAAGAAAAGGCGGCGGCCCTTTCGAGCCGCCGCCGATCCTTGCCGGATTTCTCCGGGCTTTAGAAGTTCGCGGTAAGACCCACGAAGATGGTCCGACCCAGGGCGTCGTAGATGCCCGGGAAGGTGTTGCCGTTGCCTTCGGGAGGGCCCGAGAGGCCGATGTTGGACTGGTCGACGACCGGTGGATCGCGGTCGAAGATGTTGTTGATGCCAGCCCGCAGCGTCATGTTGTCCCTGACGCGCCACGTGGCGGCCAGGTCGAAGTAGTCGTAAGACGGGATATTGTCGACCGGGTCCGTACCATTGAACAGGGTCGGGTCGGTGTTGCCGATCAGCGGGTTGGAGCTGGCCAGCTCCGGCTTCAGGGCGTTGATGTGACGCCAGGCGCCCGACACCGTCAGGCCACGCCACCCGGTATCCCAGGTGATGCGAACGCGGTGACGCCACACCGGGATCGGATCGCCGCCACCGTTGCCGCTCACGTTGGAGCAGTTCGGGCCGAAGAAGCCGACGCAGTCGTACTGGCCGATGCGCGCATCCGGCTGGATCACGTAGCTGTGGGTGTAGGTGCCCGCGAAGTTGAACGTCAGCGAGCCATGGTCGCCCAGGTGCATGTCTTCGAGGCTGGTCTTGTAGGTCGCTTCGAAATCGATGCCCTTGGTGTGCACGAAGCCGGTGTTCACGTTGCCGTTGAACACGTAGCCGGTGCCGAACAGGACGTTGGTCGTCGAGTCGCGGTGGATCTGGCTGCAGAAGAAGTCGCCAGTGGTCGTGCCGAAGGCGTTAACGCACTTGTTGACGACGGTCGTCGCACCGTAGGTGTTGATCAGGTTCTTCACGTTGATGTCGAAGTAGTCGATCGTCGCGGTGAAGCCCCGGAAGAACGTCGGCGTGAACACGATGCCGAAGGTCTTCGTATCCGAGGTCTCCGGCGTCAGGTCCGGGTTGCCGGTGGTCAACTGGGTGCATTGAGAAGCCGGGCACTGGATGACCGAACCGTAGGCAGTCTTGCCGTTGGCTCCCATGCCGCCGCCGGCATCAGCCAAGACCCCCTGGGCCGCACAGGCAGCCGCACTGGCGGTCGGGTTGGAACCCGCGCACGGATCGGTTCCGCTGTAGAGCTTGTAGGCCAGGCCGGAGAACAGCTCGACCGTGTTGGGGGCGCGGACCGCCCGGTTGAACGCGGCGCGGAACTTGAGGTCCGGGATCGGAGCCCACTCGCCGCCGATCTTGTAGGTGTTGGTGCCGCCGACATTCGAGTAGTCCGAATAGCGGTAGCCGAGGTCGAGCGACAGGCGATCGGCGAAGGCTTGGTGTTCGGCGATCGGCACGCGCAGTTCGCCGAAGATTTCCTTCACGTCGAACGAGCCGGCGACGCTGGGCGTCTGGCCACCCTGACCGGCCAGGTCGCCGGTGGCGAATTCCTGGTCGACGCTGACGCTGATCGCTTCACGACGGTATTCGGCGCCAAGGGCGATGCCCACGCCTTCCGTCGACAGCGGGCTCTTGATCCCGTAGCGGCCGAGGTCGCCGGTGACGGAGCCGCTGACCACCTGCTCGGTGGCCGAGCCTTCCTTCAAGCCGGTGCCAGAGATGTAGGCGGCCGCTTCCGGGGTGATCGACGCGGTGGTGAAGATGTTCAGCGGAACACAGTTAGGATCCGTGCCGTCGAGTACCGACTTACAGACAGGCTTGCCGAAGTTCGCGCCAGCGCGGGGGTCGGACACGACCTGAAGCGCCTTCTGAGCGCGGGAGATCGACACTTCGCCGGTGTAGCGCTCGGAGTAGAGCGTGTCGGCGAATTGGCCATACACGTCGTAAGACCAACCGTCCGTGATCGAACCCTTGGCCCCGAAGTTGATGCGATACGCCGTGTGACGCAGATCGTCGGTGCGCGGGCCAAGCTCGGTGGTGCGGCGACCGATGAACAGCGTGGTGTTGCCATCCTTCGCGACCTGCCCGACGTTTTGGCAGAAGGCATTCGCATCGTTGGTGCTGGTATAAACAGTGCCGCTCGTCGTGACGATGCCCGGCGCCCCGCCTGTCGATGAAAGGTACGGGTTGTTGCAGTTCACATTATATTTGATGCCATTGAACAGGCCGCTCGCCGCGATCTGCGCAAAGGTATGGTCGTCAGAGAACATCAGGTTGGAATAGAGTTCCAGATGTTCGTTGACGTCATAGTGGGCGTAGTAGCCAGCTTGGTAGCGTTCGTCCGGACGCTGGTAGTAGTTGGTCGGCGCGTAGTTATACGTGCCATTGTTGGCAGTCGCCGGGCCGGTCACTTTGGGGGTCGCGCCGCGCGCGGAAATCGTACCGCGGGCGGAGTCGAGTAGACCCTGGGGCGTCGCGTAGAAAGCCTGTTGCCCGGCGATATCGACCCGCTGGAACTTGCCGGACGGGGTGGTCGACGAACCGCCACAGTAGTGGCCGTCATCCCCGTTGTTGGTCAGGATCGCACAGGCCGAATAGTCGCGAGTGCTCTGCAACACCGCGTCGGTATGCGAATAACCGAAGTATGCGGTGATGTTGCCCTTGTCGTCCGGCGCATTCACGCCGAGGGCGACCGACACAGTCGCCGTGCCGCCGTCGGCGGCGTCGCCGGGGATCGCGATGTTGTTGGAGGTCAGCAGGCCCTGCATCGTCTTGTTGTGCTGGCCGTGCTGGTAGAACCCGTACTGGGCGTCGACGCGGACGCCTTCGAGGTTCTTCTTCATGATGAAGTTGACGACGCCGGCGACGGCGTCCGAACCGTAGACGGCCGAGGCGCCGCCGGTCAGGACTTCAACCCGGTCCACCAGGGCCGAGGGGATCATGTTCAGGTCGGGCGACGGGGCCGCGGTGTCGGCGGGGGGCAGGCGAGTGCCGTCCACCAGCACCAGGGTGCGGACCGAGCCGAGGTTGCGCAGGTTCACCGTCGCGGTGCCGCTGGCGCCGTTGGACGCGCCGCCGCTTTGGTCGACGTAGGCCTGGGGCAGGCTGTTCAGCAGGTCGGACACGTTGCTGGTGCCGCGGAATTGCATTTCCTGGGCGCCGACCGCCGTAACCGGGCTGACGCTGGTCAGGTTGGGCTGCGGGATACGCGAACCGGTCACCACCACTTCGCCGACAGTGCTGTCGGGAGCGGCGCCGGCCGCGGCGTCCGCCGCGAGGGCGCTGGTGGCCGCAAGGACGGCCGCGCCAGTAATCATGGACGACGCCAAAAGGCGCGTGCGCATGCGTTTCATGTTCAAGACTTGATCCTCCGAACAGCCTCTGTGCGCCGCGTTTCGGCGGCGTCACGGCTACGGCTTGGGTTTTCCCGGGCGAAAGCCCCCCGGTTGGAGCGCAGTTAGTTGCGCGCGACGGAATCGGTCAACGAGGATTACGCGGGCGTAACCTCTTCAAGGCCTGGGTGTCACATTCAGGTCACAGCTTGCGCCACTTGGCGCGAGCCTTGGGGTTTTCACCTCCCAGAGGGCCGAACGGCGGTATTTTTTTCGCACAGGTAGCGGCCCCGATGATGGTCGACGATGTTGTCGACCCAGCCGGTCACCTTCGGATTGACCAGGTTCTTGTTGGTGTAGAAGAAGATCGGCGCCAGGGGTGCGTCCGCCAGCATGATGGATTCGGCTTGGCGCAGGTATTGGGCCCGCCTGGCGACGTCGGGCTCATGGTCAGCCAAATAGAGCAGCCGATCGTAGGTCGGGTTCTTGTAGTCGCCGTAATTTTGAGCGCCGGTGTCAGAAAGCTGTAGTCCCAGAAAACTGGTGGCGTCGTTGAAGTCAGCGATCCAGGCGGCGTCCGCCACTTGGAAGTCTCTGGCCCGATAGGACTGGTAGGCGATCTGGGTCTCGTTCTGCGCGAGCGACACGTTGACGCCGATCCCGCTCCAGTCGGCCTGGATGGCGGGCATCACCAGCATCGGATCGGGCGTGTTGCGGTGCTTGATCTCGATGGTCAGGGGATGGCCCGGACCATAGCCGGCCTGTCGCAACAGCTCGCGCGCGGCGGCCTGTCGCCGGGCCAGGGGCCACGACGCCCAGACCGGCGGCGTGGCGGGGCTGTAGTTGGCGACGCCGGGCGGCACGAAGGTGTAGGCGGGGACCTGTCCGCCGCGCAGCAGCTTGCCGGTGATGAAGTCCCGGTCGATGGCCATGTCCAGGGCCACCCTGACGCGCTTGTCCTGGAAGGCGGGCACGTGGGCGTTGAACGACAGGTAGGAGACCCCGAGGTAGGTGTAGGTCCGCACGTAGTCGGGGATGTCCTTGCGCAGGAAGGCGATGCGGTTGGACTGGATGTCGGCGTTGACGTCCAGTTCGCCCCGCTTGACCCGCCGCTCCGCCGAGATCGCGTCGACCGTCGGGTAGTAGTCGATCTCGTCGTAGCAGACGCTGCCGGGGTCGTAGAACAGCGGGTTGCGCACCACCTTGACCAGGTCGCCGAGCCGCCAGGACACCAGCTTGAACGGGCCGTTGCCGACGAAATGCTGCGGCTGGCTCCAGGCGTCGCCCCACTTCTCCACCACGTGCCGGGGCACGGGGAACATGGTGGTGTGCTTGGCGATCTCCGGCAGGTAAGGGGCCGGGTGCTCCAGGGTGATTTGCAGGGTGCGGGCGTCCAGCGCCTTGACGCCGAGGGTCTCGAGCGGCGCCTTGCCGGCGTTCACCGCGGCCGCGTTCTTGATGAAGTAGAGGAGGTAGGAATATTCCGACGCCAGTTGTGGGCTCAGGATTCGGCGCAGGGAGAAGACGAAGTCGTCCGCCGTCAATGGCTCGCCGTCGGACCACTTGGCGTCGCGCAGGTGGAAGGTCCAGACCAGGCCGTCGGGTGAGGTTTCCCAGCGTTCGGCCATGCCGGGGACCGGCCGGCCGGCGGCATCGTCCTGGGTCAGGCCCATGTCCAGGTCCGACAGGATGCGGTCTTCCCAGGTGCCTGTGGACTTGTGCGGGTCGAGCGTCGCCGGTTCGGCGCCGTTGCCGAGCTGCAGGCACAGCTTGCCGGGCGGGCAGGGCGGACGCTGGGGCTTGGACGCGCCGCACGCGGCCAGGAGCAGCCCGGCGACGAGGCAGACGATGACATTGCGCATTCGGCGGCGAGGACTTTCTATGGGACGCGACGGCAGGATCAGAGGGGCACGGATGACACAGAAAAAGCAGGGCTCAAAGGCGAGGCTTGGAACGCTGATCGCCGCGGCCGGACTGGCGCTGGCGAACGGCGCCGCCGCGGCGGCGCCCGCCCAGACCACGGCGGCCCCCGTGCAGGCCGTCGTCGACTGCCGAAAGCTGACCGAGGACGCCAAGCGCCTCGCCTGCTACGACGACGCCGTCGCCAGGATGGCCGAGGCGGAATCCAAGGGCGATCTCCTGACCCTCGACAAGGCCCAGCGGCAGACGGTGCGGCGCGAGGCGTTCGGCTTGCCGCTGGCCTCGCTCGGCCTGTTCGACCGGGGCGAAAAGCCCGAGGCGCTCAATCGCATCACCGTGACCATCGACCAGGCCTGGCGCAACGCCCAGGGCAAATGGGTGATCAAGCTGGATAGCGGGGCGGTGTGGCGTCAGATCGACGACAACAGCCTGGGCAAGCCGCCGCACCACGGCTCGACCGCCGCGATCCGAAAAGGGACATTGGGCAGCTTCTTCGTCAACATCGACGGCCAGCTGGCGCTGCAGATGCACCGGGACAGCTAGGCCGCAATCGGACCTAGCGGTCCTTGGGGTCGATGGCGTCGCGCAGGCCGTCGCCGATGAAGTTGAAGCACATCAGGGTGGCGACCATGGTCACCGACGGGAAGATCAGCAGCCAGGGCGCCAGCTCCATGTCCTGCGCGCCGTTGGCGATCAAGGTGCCCAGCGAGGCCATCGGCGGCTGCACGCCCAGCCCCAGGAAGCTCAGGAAGCTCTCGGCCAGGATGATCGCCGGAATGGTCAGGGTCACATAGACCACCACCGGTCCCAGCAGGTTGGGCACGATGTGCCGGCGCACGATCGCTCCCCGGTCCAGGCCGTTGGCCCGGGCCGCCTCGATGAATTCCTTCTGCTTCAGCGACAGGGTCTGGCCGCGAACGATGCGGCTCATGGTCAGCCATTCCACCGCCCCGATGGCCACGAAGATCAGCACGATGTTCGACCCGAAGGTGACCATCAGCAGGATCACGAAGAAGATGAAGGGCAGCGAATAGAGCACGTCGACGATGCGCATCATCACCTCGTCGACCGCGCCGCCGATGTAGCCGGCCGTCGCCCCCCAGATCACCCCCACCACCAGCGAGACGGAAGTCGCCACCACCCCGATGGCCAGGGAGACGCGAAGCCCGATCAGCAGCCGGGCCAGCAGGTCCCGGCCCAGGGAGTCGGTCCCCAGCAGGTGGCCGCCGGTCAGCGGCGCCATCCAGACGTCGTTCTTGTTGATGACGTCATAGCGGAACGGGGTCAGGTAGGGCCCGACGATGGCGGCGGCCACCAGGACGATCAGCACAACCATGCTGGTCACCGCCGCGCGGTTGCGCATCAGCCGCCGCCGGGCGTCGTCCCACAGGCTGCGGCCCTTGACGGCGGAAGCCATGGCGCCGTCGCGGTGGCGCGACAGGGGATTGGGATTCATCGACAGGTCGGTCACGACACACGCACCCGCGGATCGAGCGCGGCGTAAAGCAGGTCCGCGGCCAGGTTCAGGGCCAGGATCAGCCCGGCATAGATGATCACCATGCCCATCACGACGGTGTAGTCGCGCTGCAGGGCGCTGAGCACGAAGAACTTGCCGAGGCCGGGCAGGCCGAAGATCTTCTCCACCACCAGCGAACCGGTCAGCAGGCCCGCGCAGGCGGGGCCGAGATAGCTGACCAGCGGCAGGATGGCGGCGCGCAGGGCGTGGCGGCTGACAATGCGGTGTTCGGGCAGGCCCTTGGCCCGGGCCGTGCGCACATAGTTGGAGTGCAGCACCTCGATCATCCCCGCCCGCGTCAGGCGCGAGATGATGGCGATCTGGGGCAGGGACAGCACGATCACCGGCAGCACCAGGTTCTTCAGGGCGCCGTTGTCCCAGCCGGCGATGGGCAGCCAGCCCAGCCTGGAGCCGAAGACGAGTTGCAGCAGGGGGGCGGTCACGAAGGTGGATATGCAGACGCCGAGGATGGCGATGGCCATGACGCTGTAGTCCAGGGCGCCGTTCTGCCGAAGCGCCGCCAGGATGCCCAGGCTGACCCCGATGGCGGAGGCCAGGGTGATCGAGATCAGCCCCAGGGTCAGGCTGACCCGGTAGTTCTCCTTGAGGACGTCGAGCACCGTCTTGTCGCGGTACTTCAGCGAGGGACCGAAGTCGCCGTGCGAGATGTCCGCCAGATAGCGCCCGTATTGGACCACCAGCGGCTCATCCATGTGGAACTTCTTCTTGACGTTGGCCTCGATCTCGGGAGGCAGCTTGCGGTCAAGGTCGAAGGGATTGCCAGGCGCGGCCCGCATCATGAAGAAGGCCACGGTAATCACGACGAAAAGCGTGGGGATCGCCACCATCAGGCGGCGAAGAAGAAAACGAAGCATCGGCCGCTCTGGCAGGCGGCCGGTGCGGCCGCGGGCGTTGCGAAACTGACCGGCGCCCCGGATGATGTCAACGAGCGCCGCGGCCGAGCGGCCGAACAGGGTGAACCATGACCGATTTCCGCACCGTCACCGAAGACTTCTCCGTCAGTCCCCAGATCGCGCCGGGCGATGTCGCCACGGCCGCCGCCCAGGGCTTCAAGCTGATCATCAACAACCGCCCGGACGGCGAACAGCCCGGCCAGCCGACCAGCGCCGAGATCGAAGCCCAGGCCAAGGCGCATGGCCTGGCCTACGCCTATGTGCCCGTCGTCGGCCGGCCCACGGCGGACCAGGCCAAGGCGGTTCACGACCTGGCGGCCGCCGCCGGCGGGAAGGTGCTGGCCTTCTGCCGCTCCGGCACGCGCTCGATCACGGCCTGGTCGATCGGTCAGGCTCAGGCCGGCGACCGGCCCCGCGACGAACTGGTCTCGCTCGGCGAACGGGCGGGCTATGACCTCTCGGGCGCCCTGGGCGGGTGAGGCGTAGACCCCCGCCCGCGGACCGCTAGTTGCCGGGAGGCGTTCGCTGCAGGGCGGCGCCGACATTGTGGTCGACCATGTCCTTGGCGTTCCTCGCCTGCTCTTCCCAGACGTGGCGCGGCTGGCAGATACGCTCGCCGCCCAGCCGGCTGCCTGTGGGAGTGATGGTATGGCAGATGACCTTGTTGGGATCGTGCTTGGGATCGGGCGCCGGCGCCGCGGCCGGCGTGTTGGCGGCGTTGGTCCCGGCGGGGGACTGTCCCGATTGCGAGTTGGTGTCGGTGGCCGCCCAGGCGAGGGCGGGCCCGGTCAACGCCAGCACGGCGGCGGCGAGGGCGGACTGAAGATGACGCATGACAGCTTCCAGTGGTTAAACTGCCGCAAACTCGCCGTCATTGAGCGTCGGCGCAAGGCCCTTGCAACAGCGCCTTGTCTTGACGACCCATAGCGGCTCAGATGCGCCCATGATCCCCTACGTCCGCGACATCAAATTCGAATACGGCGTCTGCGACCAGCTCACGCCGCTGATCCGGCGCGTCGTCGCCAACAACCCGGGCCCTTTCACCTTCCTGGGCACCGGCACCTACATCATCGGCAAGGGCGACGGCCTGGCGGTGATCGACCCGGGTCCGGACATGGGCGACCACCTGCAGGCGATCCTCGACGCCACCCACGGCGAGCGGATCAGCCACATCCTGATCACCCATCACCACACGGACCACTCCCCCCTCGCCAAGCCCCTGGCGGCGGCCACCGGGGCGGTGATCTACGGCTGCGCGGTGGAGCATCACCATCAGGAAGGCGAGGTCCGGCTCGAAGCGGGCCACGACCAGACCTTCACGCCGGACGTGTCGGTCTGCGGCGGCGCCACCATCACCGGCCACGGCTGGACCATGGAGGCCATCCCGACCCCCGGCCACACCTCCAACCACATCTGCTATGCGCTGAAGGAAGAGAACGCCCTCTTCTCCGGCGATCACATCATGGGCTGGTCGACCACGGTGGTGACCCCGCCGGACGGCGACATGGGCGCCTACCTGGCCAGCCTGGACCTGATCAAGGCGCGCAACTTCCAGACCCTGTGGCCGACCCATGGGCCGCCGATCACCGAGGTCACCCCCTTCATCGACGCCTACATCGAACATCGCCACGACCGCACGCGCCAGATCCTGGAGCAGCTCCAGGCCGGCGAGACCCACATCAAGGCCATGGTGCCCAAGATGTACGCCGCCGTGGATCCGCGGCTCTATCCGGCCGCCTCGCACTCGGTCCTGGCGCACATGATCGAGCTGGCCAGGTCCGGCAAGGTCACGGTCGAGGGCCCTCCCGGGGTGGACAGCGCCTGGCGGCTGGCCTGATCGCCGTCGGGGAGGCGGGGCCGTGGCCCACCAGCGCTGGACCTTCCCGGACCTGAGGACCCTGATGGCCAGGGCCTCGCCCCTGCGCTCGGGCGACGCCCTGGCCGGCCTGGCCGCCGGGTCGCTGGAGGAGAGCGTCGCGGCGCGGATGGCGCTGGCCGACGTCCCGCTGAAACGGTTCCTGGCCGAACCCCTTGTGGACTACGACACCGACGCGGTGACCCGCCTCATCTGCGACACCCACGACGCGGCGGTGTTCGCCCCGATCTCGTCGCTGACGGTGGGCGATTTCCGCGATTTCCTGCTGTCCGACGCCGCCGACGCCCCGACCCTGGCCGCCCTGGCGCCGGGCGTGACGCCCGAGATGGCCGCGGCGGTCAGCAAGATCATGCGCAACCAGGACCTCATCCTGGCCGGCTCCAAGCCCAGGGTGACGACCCGCTTTCGCAGCACCATCGGCCTGCCGGGACGCCTGTCGACCCGCCTGCAGCCCAACCACCCCACCGACGATCCGGCCGGGGTCGCGGCGTCCATCGTCGACGGCCTGCTGCTGGGGTCGGGCGACGCGGTGATCGGGATCAATCCGGCCTCCGACAGCCCGGCCGTGATCGGCGACCTGGTGCGGCTGCTGGACGAGGTGATCCAGGCGAACGCCATCCCGACCCAGGCCTGCGTCCTCACCCACGTGACCGCCTCCCTCGACCTGATCGAGCGCGGGGCGCCGGTGGACCTGGTGTTCCAGTCCATCGCCGGGACCGAGGCCGCCAACACCAGCTTCGGCGTGACCCTCGACCTGCTGGGCGAGGCGCGCGAGGCGGCCCTGTCCCTGAAACGCGGCACGACCGGCGACAACGTCATGTACTTCGAGACCGGCCAGGGCTCGTGCCTCTCGGCCGGCGCCCATCATGGCGTGGACCAGCAGACCCTGGAGGCGCGGGCCTATGCGGTCGCCCGGGCGTTCGACCCGTTGCTGGTCAACACCGTCGTGGGCTTCATCGGCCCCGAATATCTCTACGACGGCAAGCAGATCATCCGGGCAGGGCTGGAAGACCACTTCTGCGGCAAGCTGCTCGGCCTGCCGATGGGCTGCGACGTCTGCTACACCAACCACGCCGAGGCGGACCAGGACGACATGGACGTGCTCCTGACCCTGCTGGCGACGGCCGGCGTCACCTACGTCATGGGCGTGCCCGGCGCCGACGACGTGATGCTCAACTACCAGTCCACCAGCTTCCACGACGCCCTCTACGTCCGCCGCCTGCTGGGGCTGAAGCCGGCGCCGGAGTTCGAGGCCTGGCTGCGGGGCGTCGGCCTGGCGGACGACCAGGGGCGGCCGCTGCCGCCGCCCGCGCGCCTCAAGCTGCTGGAGCGGCTGGATGGCCGCTGAGCTGACGCCCACCGACCTCGCCGCGCGCCTTCGCCGCCTGACCCCGGCGCGGGTCGGGCTTGGCCGAAGCGGACCGGCCCAGACCACCGACGACGTCCTCGCCTTCGCCCTGGCCCACGCCCGCGCCCGCGACGCCGTGCACGTGGCCCTGGACGCCGACGCCCTGGCGGCGGCGGTCGAGGCGCTGGGCCATGAGGTCCTGCGCGTCGCCAGCGCCGCGCCGGATCGCCGGACCTACCTGCTGCGGCCGGACCTCGGCCGGACCCTGGCGCAGGGCGCCGGCCTCGCCGCCGATAGGCCCAGCGATCTCGCCATCGTGCTGGCCGACGGCCTGTCGGCCCAGGCGGTCCAGGCCCACGCGCCGCCCCTGCTGGCGGCGCTGGCCCCGCGTCTTGCGGGCCTCACGCTCGCGCCGGTGACCATCGCCCTGCAGGCCCGCGTGGCCCTTGGCGACGCGGTCGGCCAGGCCCTTCGCGCCCGCGCCGTGCTGGTCCTGATCGGCGAGCGGCCGGGCCTCACCTCGCCCGACAGCCTGGGCGCCTACCTGACCTTCGATCCGCGCTCCGGCCGCACCGACGCCGAGCGCAACTGCGTCTCCAACATCCGGCCGGAGGGCCTGGGGTGCGCCGCGGCGGCTTACCGCCTGGCCTGGCTGGTCCGCCAGGCGCTCAGCCGGCGCCTGACCGGCGTCGGGCTGAAGGACGAGAGCGACCTGGCGACGCTGGATCAGCCCACCGGTTCCGCCGTCGGCAGGACATAGCCGGCCATGCGCTGACGGATCAGCTTCTTGTCGATCTTGCCGGTGGCGCCCAGGGGGATTTCCGAGACGAACTGCACGTCGTCGGGCATCCACCACTTGGCGATCTTGCCGACCAGGAACTCCAGGAACTCGTCCCGCGTCGCCGTCTCGCCGGGCTTGAGCTGGACCAGCAGCATGGGCCGTTCGTCCCACTTGGGGTGGGCGACGCCGATCACCGCCGCCAGGGCGGCCTTGGGGTGGCCGGCGGCGATGTTCTCGATCTCGATGGAGCTGATCCACTCCCCGCCGGACTTGATGACGTCCTTGGCGCGGTCGGTGATCTGCATGAAGCCGTGGTTGTCGATGGTGGCCACGTCGCCGGTGTCGAAGAAGCCCTCTTCGTCCAGGATATCCCCGCCGTCGCCCTTGAAGTAGCGGCCGACGATGAACGGCCCCTTGATCTTCAGGCGGCCGAAGGTGGTCCCGTCGTGCGGCAGCCGCTTGTCCTCGTCGTCGGTCAGCTTGAGCTGAACGCCGGCTGGCGGGCGGCCCTGCTTGAGGCGATACGGGATCTGCTCGTCATAGGGCAGTTCGGCCAGCTCGGCGGTGAGCGAGGCCTGGGTGCCCAGCGGCGAGGTCTCGGTCATGCCCCAGGCGTGAACCACCTCGACCCCATAGTCGTCGTGGAAGGCGCGGATGATCGCCTCGGGCACCGCCGAGCCGCCGATCACCACCCGCTTGAGGGTCGAGAACTTCGCCCCCGTGGCGCGCATGTGCTGCAGCAGCATCTGCCAGACGGTGGGCACGGCGGCCGAGAAGGTGACGCCCTCGGTCTCGATCAGCTCCAGGATGGATTCGCCGTCCATCTTGGGGCCGGGCATGACCATCTTGGCCCCGATGGCCGGGCAGGTGAACGTCAGGCCCCAGGCGTTGGCGTGGAACATCGGCACCACCGGCAGCACCACGTCGCGCGAGCCGATGCCCATGACGTCGGTCTGGGCGGTGACCAGGGTGTGCAGGAAGTTGGAGCGGTGGGAGTAGAGCACCCCCTTGGGATTGCCCGTGGTGCCCGAGGTGTAGCAGAGGCCCGCGGCGGTGTTCTCGTCGAAGCCGCCCCAGGCCGCGTCGGGCGAGTGGGTCTCCACCAGGGTCTCGAAGCAGAGCGCCCCTTTGAGGTCGACCTTGGCCATGTGGTCCTGGTCGGTCATGACGATGAAGGTCTCCACCGTCGGCATTTGGTGGCGATGCTCCATCAGCACCGGCAGGAAGGTCAGGTCGGTGAAGATGATCCGGTCTTCGGCGTGGTTGATGATGTAGCAGAGCTGGTCGGCGAAGAGCCGCGGATTGAGCGTGTGGCAGACCGCCCCGATGCCCATGATCGCGTACCAGGCTTCCATGTGGCGGCCCGAGTTCCAGGCCAGGGTCGCCACCCGGTCGCCGGGCTTCACCCCCATGGCCAGCAGGGCGTTGGAGATGCGCCGGGCCCGCTGTTCGAGGTCGGCGTAGGTGGTGCGTACGATCGGCCCCTCCACCGAGCGCGACACCACTTCGCGGCGGCCATGCCACTGGGCGGCGTGGGTCAGGAACTTGTCGACCGTCAGCGGCCAGTCTTGCATCAGCCCCAGCATGGGCGTTCTCCCTAAGTCTTGTTCTGAAACCATGATCGTCTGGGCCGCGCGGCGTCAATCGCCCGGCGGTTTAGTGGCGATGGCGGCGGCCGCCGCGTCCGTTTCGGAGGCGTCCACCGCCCGCCAGGTCATCGGACCCAGGTCGCGGGCGAGCTGCTGGCGCAGCACCGCCACGGTGGCGTCCGAGGCGTCGCCGCGGCGGGCGGCCACCCGCGCCTCCAGCACCGGGGCCGGGGCGGTCAGCCACACGCCGTCGAAGGGGACGCCCAGCCGCGCCGCCAGGGCCTCCACCGCCGACCGGTTGGCGGGGTCCATGTAGGTGGCGTCCAGGATCACCGAGCGTCCGGCGCTGAGGGCGGCCTGCGCCTCGACCAGCATCACCGCATAGGCCCGCTGCATGTCTTCGCGGCCGTAGGCGCTGGCGGGGGCGGCCTCGGTGGGCCCCAGTCCCTTCAGGCGCTTGCGCACCTCGTCCGAGCGCAGGATCACGGCCCCGGGCGGCGCGCCGACGGTCGGGGCGACCAGCCGGGCCAGGGTGGTCTTGCCAGTGCCGGAGACGCCGCCAAGCACGATCAGCCGGGCCGGGGCGGGCTTCAGGTGCGCCTCGGCGGCGGCGATATAGGCTCGCGCGGCCTCGATCTCGCCCTGGTAGGCGGCCACGTGGGCCCGCACCGACGCCCGCGCCGACAGCATCAGCGGCAGGGCGGCCAGACCCTCCAGCAGTCCGGGCGGCATGCCGCGCGCCGCCTCGTCCAGATAGGCGTTCAGCACCCGGTTGGCGGCCGGCGCGCGGTCCCGAAAGCAAAGGTCCATCAGCAGGAAGGCGAGGTCGTAGAGGGTGTCGATCTCGCTCAGCAGGTCGTTGAACTCGATGCAGTCGAACGGGATCGGCCGGCCATCCTCCAGCAGGATATTGCCCAGGTGCAGGTCGCCGTGGCTCTGGCGGGCGAAGCCGGCGGCGCGGCGCGCCTCCAGCAGCGGCGTCTGGCGGGCGAACTCCGCGTCCGTGCCGGTGACCACGCGCTCGACGGCCTCCGGGCCCAGCCGGTCGGCCAGGGCGCGCAGGTGCTCGGCGTTGGTGCGGATGGTGTAGCCCAGCGCCTTCACCCCGCCGCCCTCGGGGTTCACCCGCGCGGCGATGTGGGCCCGCGCGATGGTCCGGCCCAGGGTCTCGGCCAGGTCGCCGGTAAGCGCCTGCGGCTGCTCGGACAGCACAGCCTTGGGATCGAAGCGGCGCATCTCCAGCGCGTAGTCCACCAGCGCGCCAGGCCCGTCCATCTCCAGTCCGCCCCCCGCCGCCCGGGTCAGGCGGCGCACCCGGTGATAGATGTCCGGGGCCGTGGCGCGGTTGAAGTCCAGCTCGCGGTCCAGGGCCCAGCGCCGCTTTTCCAGCGTCGAGAAGTCCAGGAAGCCGAAGTCCACCGGCCGCTTCACCTTCAGCGCGATGTCGCCCTTCAGGAACACGTGGGCGCAGGAGGTGTCGATCACCTGGTCGGCGTCACGGGCCAGCCAGGCGGCCGCCTCGCCCTCGGACTTGGGCGACTCGCTCACTATGGCGCCCCCATCGCCTTCCCTTCTCCCCTTGCGGGAGAAGGTGGCTGCGCAGCAGCCGGATGAGGGGTCGACGGACCAGCGGTGATTGTCCTTCCAGACCATTTGTCTGAAGCGCTTCCCGACCCCTCATCCGACCCCCTTGCGGGGGTCACCTTCTCGCGCAAGGGGAGAAGGCTGACGGGGTGCGCCGTTGCGAGCCTGCTTCTCACGGGAACAGGCGCTTCGTGGTCCAGCCGGCGCCCTGGCGCACGAAGACCAGACGTTCGTGCAGGCGGAAGGGTCGGTCGCGCCAGAACTCGATGGTGCGCGGCTTCACGCGGTAGCCCGACCAGTGCGGCGGACGCGTCACCTTGCCCAGGCCGAAGCGCAGGCCCACCTCGGCCACCCGCTTTTCGAGGGCGAAGCGGTCCGGCAGTTCGCGGGACTGTTCGGAGGCCCAGGCCCCGATCTGCGAGGCGCGGGCGCGGGTGGCGAAATAGGCGTCGGCCTCCTCCGCCGTCACCGGCTCGACGTCGCCGCGCACCCGCACCGAGCGGCGCAGGGACTTCCAGTGGAAGGTCAGGGCCGCCTTGGGGTTGGCCGCCAGTTCGCGGCCCTTGGCGCTCTCGGTGTTGGTGAAGAAGACGAAGCCGCCGGGATCGACGCCCTTCAGCAGCACCATGCGGCTGTTGGGCAGGCCGTCGGCGTCGGCCGTGGCCAGGGTCATGGCGTTGGCGTCGTTGGGCTCGCTCTTCAGCGCCTCGCGCAGCCAGGTCTCGAACAGCGCCAGCGGGTCGCCGTCCGGCAGCAGCGGCAGGGGCTCGGCCTCGGTGACCGACTTCACATAGTCGTCCTCGGCGGGCGAGGGCGGGATCAGCGCGTCCTTCATGGCCGCCCTATAGCCGATCCTGGGGCCATCCCGCATCCTTCTCTCAGCCTTAACGGAACATTGACGGGACTCCGGGCAGCGTGGGCGCATGCCCGCCGCTGGAAAGCCGCTCTCCCTCGCCGATGCCCGCAGGATTCTGCGCCTGGGTCCGCTCGCCACCCCCGCCGACGCGCGCCGCGCCTTCCGCGAGGCGGCCAAGCGCCTGCACCCCGACCGCCCCGGCGGCGACGCCGAGGCCTTCCGCGCCGCCCTCGAGGCCCATCGCCTGCTGCAGGGCGAGCCCAAGGCCCTGCCGGCCCCGCCCCCGGTCACCGAGGACCGGATCAGCATCACCCCAGTCATGGCGCTGACTGGCGGCGAGCGGGAGGTCATGCTGGCCGACGGCCGGCGCATCCGCATCACCCTGCCGGCCGGCCTTCGTGACGGCGAGCGCCTTCGCGCCGGGGGCGTCACCTTCACCATCGACATTCCCGCCGCCGACGACGCCCAGGTCCGCGGCGACGACCTGTGGATCACCGCGCGCCTGGCCCCGGCTTTGCTGGCCGACGGCGGCCGCGTCGCCATCGAGACGCCGCTGGGCCGCCGCATCGTCTGGATCACCCGCAAGGCGGCGAGCCGGGGTCTGGTCCGCCTGGAACGCCAGGGCCTGCCCGCCCGCGGCGGCCACGCGCAGGGCGCGCTCTACATCCGCCTCGCCGCCGAGGAACGCCCGGTGGAAAGCTCCGCGCGGACCCTCCTGCGCCGCTTCGCGGCGGCCTGGGCGGCCTGACGCGTCAACCCAATCCTCTGTCATCCCGGAATGCGCGCCAGCGCATATCCGGGACCGCCGGAAACGCCGATGGTCCCGGGGACGGCGATCGCCTGCGCTTGCGACGGTCCCGGATAAGCCGCTCGCGCGGCTTTCCGGGATGACAACGGAAATGTGACCGCCGCTTTGTGAGCGGCCCTGCTTTGGGCTAAGAGCGCGGCCATGTCGCACAACACCTTCGGCCATCTGTTCCGCGTCACCACCTGGGGCGAAAGCCATGGGCCGGCCCTGGGCTGCGTCGTGGACGGCTGCCCGCCCGGCATTCCGCTGACCGCCGAGGAGATCCAGGTCTGGCTCGACCAGCGCCGGCCGGGGCAGGGCAGGTTCGTCACCCAGCGCCAGGAGCCCGACGCGGTGAAGATCCTGTCGGGGGTGTTCGAGGACGAGCGCACCGGCGGCCAGGTCACCACCGGCACGCCGATCTCGCTGATGATCGAGAACGTCGACCAGCGCAGCCGCGACTACTCCGAGATCGCCACCGCCTTCCGGCCCGGCCACGCCGACTACGCCTATTTCGCCAAGTACGGGGTGCGCGACTACCGCGGCGGCGGCCGCCAGTCGGCGCGCGAGACCGCCGCGCGGGTGGCGGCGGGCGCCATCGCCCGCAAGATCCTGGGCGACGGCGTGGTCGTGCGCGGGGCCCTGGTGCAGATCGGCCCGCACAAGGTCGATCGCGCCCGCTGGGACTGGGACCAGGTGAGCGAGAACCCCTTCTGGTGCCCCGACCCGGAGATGGTCGCCGTCTGGGAAGAGCACCTGGAGACCGTGCGCAAGGCCGGCTCGTCCACCGGCGCGGTGGTCGAGGTCGAGGCCACGGGCGTGCCGGCCGGCTGGGGCGCGCCGATCTACGGCAAGCTGGACGCCGAGCTGGCCGGCGCCCTGATGTCGATCAACGCCGCCAAGGGGGTCGAGATCGGCGCGGGCTTCGACGCCGCCGCCCTGTCCGGCGAAGAGAACGCCGACGAGATGCGCGCGGGCAACGACGGCCCGATCTTCCTCTCCAACAACGCCGGCGGCATTCTGGGCGGCATTTCCACGGGCCAAAGCGTGGTGGCCCGGGTGGCGTTCAAGCCCACCTCGTCGATCCTGACCCTGCGCCGTTCGGTCAACGAGGCCAACGCGGAGATCGAGCTGCGCACCAAGGGGCGGCACGATCCGTGCGTCGGCATCCGCGGCACGCCGGTGGCCGAGGCCATGGTCGCCTGCGTGCTCGCCGACGCCTATCTGCGCCACCGTGGCCAGACCGGGGGCGGGGCCTTCGCGCCCGGAGCCCAGGGCCGACACTAGCTCGCCCTGGACGTTGATTTTGCTCGCAAAAGTGCAGTTGTGTCGGGAACCCGACACGGGCTGCGATCAGCTTGACCTTGCGAAAATCTGCGGCGTAAGACAGCCGTTCGCCTCGATGGCGCGCCTGTGGCGCGGCGGGACGGGTGCGAACGTGGCTGAGGGGCCTCCGTGCGGTTCGATCTGTTGAAGATCCTGATGGTGGATGACAACCACCACATGCGGATTCTGCTGGCCGAGATCCTGCGCGCCATCGACGTCAAGCATCTCTACGAGGCCGCCGACGGGGCCGAGGCGCTGCAGGTGCTGCGGCGCGAGGAGATCGACATCGTCATGACCGACCTCGCCATGCAGCCGCTGGATGGCATCGACTTCTGCCGCCTGGTGCGCAATTCGCCCGACAGCCCCAACCCGATGGTCCCGATCATCATGATCACCGGCCATTCGACCCTGCGCCGCATCGGCGAGGCGCGGGACGTGGGCGCCAACGAGTTCCTGGCCAAGCCGATCACGGCCCGCGGCATCATCCACCGCATCACCGAGATCGTGGAGCATCCGCGCCCCTTCATCCGGGCGCCGGACTATTTCGGCCCCGACCGCCGCCGCCGCAACGACCCCAACTACCGCGGCCCCAAGCGCCGAGCCGGCGAGGCCTAACCCCCCCCTCTTCCCCCGCGACCATCGGGAGTGGGGGAAGTGTCGCCTAAGCGTAGCGGGCGACGATGGGGGTGCGAAACACGGTGCGCCAGCGGTCCCGCAATCGGTCGCCGACATCGACGCTGCGCTTAGTCCTCTCAAGCAAGAGCCCGTCACCGGACCCTTCCCCCATCGTCGCCCGCCTCCGCTTCGCGTCGGCATTGGCGACACTTCCCCCGCAAGCGGGGGAAGAGGTGGAGCCCCCATCTCCGTCCCTCCAAGCCGCGAAGCCTGAACCTCTTCCCCCGCGACCATCGGGAGCGGGGGAAGTGTCGCCTATGCCGAAGGCGGGCGACGATGGGGGTCCGAATCACGGTGCGCCAGCGGCCCCGCAATCGGTCGCCGACATCGACGCCGCGCTTTGTCCTCGAAGATCAGAGCGCGTCCCCGGACACTTCCCCCATCGTCGCCCGCCTCCGCTGCGCGTCGGCATTGGCGACACTTCCCCCGCAAGCGGGGGAAGAGGTTTGTCCACGAACCCCACGAACGACACGAACGCGTTCGCACTATCCCCTCTTCCCCCGCGACCATCGGGAGTGGGGGAAGTGTCGCCTAAGCGTAGCGGGCGACGATGGGGGTGCGTAACACGGTGAGCGATCGGTTCCGCAATCGGACGCCGACATCGACGCCGCGCTCAGCCCTCTCAAGCAGGAGCCCGTCCCCCGGACACTTCCCCCATCGTCGCCCGCCTCCGCTCCGCGTCGGCATTGGCGACACTTCCCCCGCAAGCGGGGGAAGAGGTTTGTCCACGAACCCCACGAACGCGTTCGCACTATCCCCTCTTCCCCCGCGACCATCGGGAGTGGGGGAAGTGTCGCCTAAGCGTAGCGGGCGACGATGGGGGTGCGAAACACGGTGAACCAGCGGTCCCGCAATCGGACGCCGATCGCCAAGCTGCGCTTTGTCCTGTCAGGCAAGCGCGCGTCACGGGACACTTCCCCCATCGTCGCCCGCCTGCCCCCGGCTTTCGCCGGGGTACGGCATTGGCGACACTTCCCCCGCAAGCGGGGGAAGAAATGGCTACCCCACCGCCATCGAGCAGCTCTCGCCGATGGTGGGGCGGGAGACCGTGACGCGGCAAAGGCCCGGGAAGCGGGGCGCCAGCCTGCCCGCGAAGAACAGGCACAGCGCCTCCAGCGTCGGGCTCTCCAGGCCGGGGTGCTCGTTCAGCATGGAATGGTCCAGCTCGGCCGCGGCGGCCTTCAGCACGCCGTCCAGCTCGGCCAGGTCCGCCACCCAGCCGACGGGCCCCTGGGCCGGGCCGCGCACGGTGGCCTGGACCTGGAAGGAATGGCCGTGCAGGCGCGTGTAGGGGCTGTCCTGCGGGCCGTTGGGCAGGCGGTGGGCGGCGTCGAAGGTGGCGACCTTCGTGATCTCGAAGAGGGGTTCGCTCATTGTCCGGAAGTCTGTCGGGCGCCCGCCCAAAGGGCTAGGCGATGCCCAGGTATTTGTGGGTTTGCACGCTTAAACGCCAGCGGGGGTGCTCAAGGCAATAGGCGATGGCCGCGCGGGTGGCCGCCTCGCGGTCCGGCCCGTCCAGGGGCTGCAGGTAGAAGCGCTCGAAATCCCAGCCCTCGAAACGGGCCGGATCGACGTCCTTCTGGGGGAACACCAGCTTCAGTTCCTGGCCGCGGCGCTGGACGATCTCGGCCTGGGCCTTGGGGCTGACGCAGATCCAGTCGACGCCGTCCGGGACCGGCAGGGTGCCGTTGGTCTCCAGGGCGATGGAGAAGCCGGCCGCATGCAGGGCGTCGACCAGGGGCGCGTCCAGTTGCAGCAGCGGCTCGCCGCCGGTGATCACCACCAGCCGGTTCTCGGCCGGGCCGGTCCAGGCCGCGGCGACAGCGGACGCCAGATCATCGGCGGTCCTGAACTTGCCGCCGCCTTCGCCGTCGGTCCCCACGAAGTCGGTGTCGCAGAAGGTGCAGACGGCGCCGGCGCGGTCCTCCTCGCGGCCGGTCCAAAGGTTGCAGCCGGAAAAGCGGCAGAACACCGCCGGCCGGCCCGCCTGGCCGCCCTCGCCCTGCAGGGTCAGGAAGATTTCCTTGACCGAATAGGTCATTGCACAATCTCGGGGCGGCCGTCCTCCACCCAGGCGTCCCAGCCCCTGGCGCGCAGCTCGCAGGCCGGGCAGGCGCCGCATCCATAGCCCCAGGCGTGGCGGTGGGCGCGGTCGCCCAGGTAGCAGGTGTGGCTATGCTCGACGATCAGCGCCACCAGCGCCTCGCCGCCCAGCCCTTTGGCCAGGGACCAAGTCTCGGCCTTGGTCAGCCACATCAGCGGCGTCTCGATGGGATAGTCGCGGCCCATGCCCAGGCCCAGCGCCGCCTGCAGCGCGTCCAGGGTGTCGCGCCGGCAGTCGGGATAGCCCGAGAAATCGGTCTCGCACATGCCGCCCACCAGCGACTTGAGGCCCCGCCGGTCGGCCAGGGCCGCGGCGTAGGTCAGGAACACCAGGTTGCGGCCCGGCACGAAGGTTGACGGCAGGCCGTTCTCGGCCACCTCGATGGCGCGCTCGGTGGTCATCGCCGTCTCGCCGATGGCGCCGAAGCTGCGGATGTCCAGCATGTGGTCGTCGCCGAGGCGCCCGGCCCTCTCGGGGAAGGCGGCGGCGATGGCGGCGCGGACGGCGCCGCGCTGGTCCAGCTCCACGGCGTGACGCTGGCCGTAGTCGAAGCCGACCGTCTCGACGCGGTCATGGCGGGCCAGGGCCCAGGCCAGGCAGACGCTTGAATCCTGGCCGCCAGAAAACAGGACGAGGGCGCCCGTGGGGGAAGAAGACATGGCCGCTCACTACACCAAGGGCCGGCCGGGCGGCGCCCCTTTTTGCGTCCTTTGACCGGGAGCCGCCGAAGGCTTTCAGGGCTTCGGCGTCTGCTCGAAGGCGTAGCCGAGGGACAGGATCCTGGCGTCCGACCAGGCCGGCCCGATGAAGGACAGGCCGACCGGCAGGCCCTGGACGTCGCCCATGGGCACGGTCAGGTGCGGATAGCCGGCCACCGCCGCCAGGCCGCCGGCCCCGCCGCCGACGTAGCGGTCCTTGAGCACCGGGTCGATCAGCCAGGCCGGGGCCAGGGTCGGCGCGACCAGGGCGACCACGTCATTGTCCTTCAGCAGCTTGTCGATGCCTTCCGGCCCGGCCAGGCGTCGCCCGGTCTCCAGGGCCTTAAGGTAGTCCGGGTCGTTCAGGCCCTTGGTCTGTTCGCTGGCCTCGAAGGTCTCCTGGCCGAACAGGGCCATCTCCTCGCCGGCGTGGGCGCGGTTGAAGGCGATCAGGTCGGTTAAGGAGCGGGTCTTGACCCTGGCCGGGTCGGTGGTGGCCAGGTAGGCGTTGAGGTCGGCCTTGAATTCGGTCTGCAGCACCACCGTCTCGGCCTCGCCGATCGGCTTGCGGTCGGGGCCGTCCTTGATCTCCACCAGGATCGCGCCGGCCGCCTTCAGGCGGGCGAGGGCGGCCTCGAACACCGTGTCGGTGTCGCCGTGGAAGCCGGCGGCGAAGCGCATCACCCCGATGCGGGTTCCCTTCAGGGACTTGGCGTCCAGGGCGGCGGCGAAGTCGGTCTTGTGGGCGTCGGCGGCCTTGGTGGCCGCGTCCTCGGGGTCGGAGCCGGCGATGGCGGTGAGCACGATGGCGGCGTCGCGCACGGTCCGCGCCATGGGGCCTGCGGTGTCCTGGCTGTGGCTGATCGGCACGATGCGGGTGCGCGACACCAGCCCCACGGTGGGCTTGAAGCCGACGATGCCGTTGACCGCCGCCGGGCAGGTGATCGAGCCGTCGGTCTCGGTGCCGATGGCCGCCGGGGCGTAGCCCAGGGCCACCGCCACGGCGCTGCCCGCCGACGAGCCGCAGGGCGTGCGCCGCGGATCATGGGCGTTGGTGGTCTGGCCGCCCACGGCGCTCCAGCCGCTGATCGAGTTGCTGGACCGGAAGTTCGCCCATTCCGACAGGTTGGTCTTGCCCAGGATCACGGCGCCCGCGTCGGTCAGCCGCCGCACCAGCGGCGCGTCGCGGTTCGTGACGTTGTCCTTCAGCGCCAGGGACCCGGCGGTGGTCGCCGTGCCGTCGGCGCTCTCGATATTGTCCTTCAGCAGGATCGGACTGCCGTGCAGCGGGCCGCGCACGTGACCGGCCTTGCGCTCGGCGTCCAGCTTGCGGGCGTCGGCCAGGGCGTGGGGGTTGAGCGCGATGACGGCGTGGTGGAGCGGTTCAGAAGCCGCGATCAGGGCTTCCTGCCCCCGCACGACCGCCTCGGCAGAGGCCATGGCCGTCTCCCGTTGCTGGAATTCTCCGATCCAGCCCAGTGAGGGATCCGGGTCGCTGATGAACTCCGTCACGGCGGCGAATTCGGATGAAGGCTTTGGCATCGCTTTCCCGTGTCCCGCCTTCGTCGCCGTCACGGCCGGCGTCGCCGCCGTCGCCAACAGCGCCACCGCGCCCAGAACCATACTCAGACGCATGCGCCCCTCCGGATGGGAGAGGGTTAACCAATGGTTACCGCGCGGTCCAGCTTCGCGGGGTGGCTGGAGGCCGGAGCCTTCGGCCTTGCGCCCCCTCCGTCACGCCGTGCTGCGCACGTCGCGCCACCTCCCCCGCTGCGGCCACGGCAGGGCCGTGACCTTGCAGGGGAGGAGGAGGGGCGCTCGGCATCTTCTCCTCCCATGCGAGCGTAGCGAAGCGGGGGAGGTGGCGCTCAGCGCGTCCGCGCTGAGTGACGGAGGGGGCGCAAGGGGGCTCAGGCGCTGTCCTGCGTCTCCTCGATCCCCCGCGCCAAGGCCAGCACCACGTCTTCGCGCCAGCGGTGGCCGACGATCTGGGCGCCCAGCGGCAGCGCCCCGGCGCGGCCGGCCGGGACGACGACCACAGGCTGGGCGGTCAGGCTGAAGGGCAGGGTGTAGAGATAGTCCCGGGCGTCCAGCAGGCGATGCGCTGGCGCCGGCCCCGGCGTGGCGGGACAGAGGATGGCGTCCCACGCGTCCATCACCGTCTCCAGCCGCCGCTGCAGCCGCTCCCAGCGAAACAGGCTCTTCTCCACCTGATCGGCGCTGAGCGTGCTGGACCAGGGCGGTCGCCACTGGCGATGGGACATGGACTCCGGCCGCGCCCAGTAGGCCAGGCTGACGTCCAGCGCCTCGTCCAGGATCGGCAGGTCCAGCGGCTCGACCGCCGCGCCCAGCGCCTCCAGACGCCGGGCGACCTGCTGCGTCGCCGCCCAGGCCTCGGGCGTCAGGTCGGTGCCGCCCAGGTCGGAAATCCCGATGCGCAGGCCGCGCACCTCCACGTCCGCCGGGTCGCCGAGGGGGACCGGATGGGCCGAGGGATCGGCGCCGTCCGGGCCGGCGATCACCTTCAGCGCCAGGGCCAGGTCCTCGGGCCGGCGGGCCAGGGGCCCGATCGCCGTGCGCGGATCGCTGAGGTGGCCGATGGCCGGAAAATGCCCGGTCAGGGGCACGCGGCCCTGCGTCGGCTTCAGGCCATAGAGGCCACACCAGGCGGCGGGCAAGCGGATCGATCCGCCGGAGTCGCTGCCAAGGCCCAGCGGCGAGGCGCCCGCCGCGATGGCCGCCGCCTCGCCGGAACTGCTGCCGCCCGGGCAATGCGCCGGGGCGTGCGGGTTGTTCGGGCGCGGATGCAGGGGCTCGCCCTCCCGCGTCACGGTCTTGCCCAGCACGATCGCGCCGGCCGCGCGAAGGCGGGCGACGGCCGTGGCGTCCCGGCGGGGACGATAGCCGGCGCGCGGCTCGAAGCCGCCGTCGCAGGGCAGGCCCTCGGCCTCGATCCAGTCCTTGATGCTGACGGGCACGCCGTGCAGCGGGCCGGGCGCCTGGCCGCCGGCGAGGGCGGCGTCGGCGGAGGCGGCGGCGGCCAGCGCCGCCTCGTCGTCGCGATGGGCGAAGGCGTGGATCGAGGGTTCGGTCTCGGCGATGCGGGCCAGGTGCGCCTGCATCACGGCCAGGGCGGTGGTCTCGCGCGCGGCGATGCGGCGGGCGAGTTCGGCCGCGCCGGGCGTGGCGGGATCGGCCACGCAGGCGCTGTCGGCCGGCGCGGAGCCGGCGTCAGGAGTATGGGTCATGGGTCGTCCAGATGGCGGAGGCGCTGGGCCTCCGCTGGGAAGGGCTGGGCCCTCAGCAGGCCCCGGTCTGGCCGCGGCGATTTCGGCGGCCGTTGTGCAGTGTCGCCCTCATCGCGCGCCCTCCTTCTCGTCCTGGCGGGAAGCCTCGCGCCGAGACGCCGCGGCTGTCAACGTTGCATCCTGGCGGCGGCCTCGCTATTTCCGCCCCCGACTTTCCACACAGCCAGACTTCGGAGCGCCGACACCGCATGGCCGCCCAGTACATTTTTCAGATGCAGGGTCTGTCGAAGACCTTTCCCGGCGGCAAGAAGGTGTTCGAGAACATCTGGCTGTCGTTCTATCCGGACGCCAAGATCGGCGTGGTCGGGGTCAACGGCTCGGGTAAGTCCACCCTGCTGAAGATCATGGCCGGCCTCGACCAGGAGTTCACCGGCGAGGCCAAGGCCGCCGACGGCGTCAAGATGGGCTACCTGGAGCAGGAGCCGCAGCTCGACGACCAGCTCAACGTCTGGGGCAACGTCATCGCCTGGTGCCCCGAGAAGCAGGTCTTCGACCGCTACAACGAGGTCGCCGCCAAGCTGGGCGAGGATTATTCCGACGAACTCATGGAGGAGATGACCGCCCTCCAGGAAAAGATCGACGCCGCCGACGCCTGGGACATCGATTCCAAGATCGAGATGGCCATGGACGCCCTGCGCTGCCCGCCCAACGACTGGATGGTGGACAACCTGTCGGGCGGCGAACGTCGCCGGATCGCCCTGGCGCGGCTGCTGCTCTCCAAGCCCGACATGCTGCTGCTCGACGAACCCACCAACCACCTGGACGCCGAGTCCGTGGCCTGGCTGCAGCATCACCTCGAGAATTTCGCCGGCTGCGTGATCCTGGTCACCCACGACCGCTACTTCCTGGACCAGGTCACCAAGTGGACGCTGGAGCTGGACCGCGGCAAGGGCATCCCCTTCGAAGGCAACTACTCCGGCTGGCTGGAGCAGAAGACCAAGCGCATCGTCCAGGAGCAGTCCGAGAGCGAAGCCCGCCAGCGCGCCATGACCAAGGAGCTGGAGTGGGTGCGCTCCAACGCCAAGGCCCGCCAGTCCAAGTCCAAGGCCCGCCTGGCCGCCTACGACCGCATGATGCAGGAGGCCGAACAGGCCCGCGGCGCCCAGACCCACGCCGTCATCCAGATCCCGCCCGGCCCGCGCCTGGGCAATGTGGTGCTGGAAGTCGAGAACCTGGAGAAGGAATACGGCGACAAGGTCCTGTTCAAGGGCCTGTCGTTCAAGCTGCCGCCCAACGGCATCGTCGGCGTCATCGGGCCCAACGGGGCCGGCAAGTCGACCCTGTTCAAGCTGATCACCGGCCAGGAAAAGCCCGACTCGGGCTCCGTCCGCCTCGGCGAGACGGTCAAGCTGGCCTATGTCGACCAGAGCCGCGACGCCCTGAACCCCAACCACACCGTCTGGCAGGAGATCTCCGGCGGCCTCGACGTGCTCAAGGTCGGCAACCGCGAGATCAACACGCGCTCCTACGTCGGCTCGTTCAATTTCCGCGGCGGCGACCAGCAGAAGAAGGTCGGCCAGCTCTCGGGCGGTGAGCGCAACCGCGTCCACCTGGCCAAGACCCTGACCGAGGCCGGCAACGTCATCCTGCTCGACGAACCGACCAACGACCTCGACATCGAGACCTTGCAGAACCTGGAAGAGGCGCTGGAGGAATTCGCCGGCTGCGCCGTGGTCATCAGCCACGACCGCTGGTTCCTGGACCGCCTGGCCACCCACATCCTGGCCTTCGAGGGCGATAGCCACGTGGAATGGTTCGAGGGCAACTTCGAAGCCTACGAGGAAGACAAGAAGCGCCGCCTGGGCGCCGACAGCCTGATCCCCCACCGGATCAAGTTCCAGAAGTTCGGGCGGTAGGATCGCGACCGGGTCATCACGGAGCTCGCCAAATCCGTCCTTCTCCCCTTGCGGGAGAAGGATGATCTGCGCGCCATCTGGCCAAAGACCGAAACAAGGCGGACCCTTGCGCCTGGTCGCCGCCTATTGCGGCGGCTGGCCGGTCGGGCCGCTCTGGGGCGAGCCCATGGGCGCGTTGGCGCTGCCGCCCGCGGACGGCGGCGTCGGCGGGGTCGCGCCGGTGGCGCCCGGTCCGTTGTCCTGGGTCGCCGAGGACGGGGCCTGGCCGGCGGCCGCGCCGGTGTCGCCGGTGCTGGGCGCCGGATTGACCGGGGCAGGGGCCGCGCTCGGGGCGCCCGCGTCGGACGCCGAATTGACGCCCATGCCGGTGGAGGTGGTGGCCGAGGCGTTGGCCGCCGCGCCGGTGTCGGCCTGGCCGGCCGAGGCGATGATGGAGGCGCGCGTCCTGGAATCGCCCTTCACGTACTTGTCCACCTGGTCATAGGGGATCGGCTGCGAGGGCGGGGCGTAGGCGCCGCCGCTGGTCGCGGCCGTGTGGCGATGGGTCTTGGCGTCGGCCACGCCGGCGGTTAGGGCCAGCGCTGCGCCGCCCAGGAGGAGAAGTTTGAGCTTCATGGGAGGTCTCCGAGATCTGTCGCGGCGGATCGGCCGCGCCTTGCCAAACCCGCATGTCGCGAAAGTGTTGCGTCCCTGGCGTTGATTTCGCCTCAATGGCTCAGCTTAGGGTGGTGGAGCAGGCCCGCCAGGGTCAGGCCGAACAGCCCCTGCCAGGGCAGGAATACCCACAGGGCGTAGTCGCCGGGCGTCATCGCTTCCGGCCACCGGTGGTCCAGCGCGACGCCGCCCCAAACCGTCAGGGCCGCGCCCGAGACCAGCATCGCCGCCAGGGCCAGCGGCCGGCGCAGGGCGCGTCCGAACAGCAGCAGGCCGGCCCAGGAGGCGAAGGACCCGATCGCCCCCGCCTTGCGCCCGCCCTCCAGGGCCGTGCGCGCCGCCACCACCCGCTGGGCGGCGTGTTCGGCCTGGAAGGCGTCCATCTGGCCCTGGGTCTTGTCGAGGATGTGCATCCAGCTGTCGTCCTTCTGCGGCTTGTAGATGGACGAGGCGGTGGCGATGGCGGTGAAATGGACGGCCGTGATCATCAGGACCAGCAGCACCACGGGCCCGACGCCCAGCCGGCGGCTCCACACCAGGTAGGTCGCCAGGGGGGCCAGGAAGACGGGGGTCAGCAGCCAGGCCGCCCGCGGATCCCAGCCGCCGCCATAGCCGAAGCCCAGCCGCCAGATCAGCAGGGCGAACAGGCCCGCCCCGGCCAGCGCCAGGATGGCGCCGATGCGCGCGTCATAGCCGCCGCCATCTGCGGCCTGTGGTCGTCGCATCGTCGTCCCCCGCGCCCGAGGCGGCATCATGGGCGGATTTCAGGCCGGCGCGAAGGCCTCCAGCCACGCGGCGATGGCCGCGTCGCTGGTCAGGCGCACCAGGGGCGTGGTCGGCGCGTGAACGGCGATGGCTTCCTCGATGCGGGGCCGGGTCAGGCGGTTCCAGTTCCAGATGTAGATCAGGAACTTCAGGTCCAGGCGCTCATCGCAGCCCTCGGCCATGTCGGCGCGCCGCCCGCCGCCCTGGGTGAACACCCGCCAGACCGCGCGGCGCAGGCACAGGCTTCGCGGCTGGTCGACCCAGACGATCAGTTCGGCGCCGGCGAAATGCAGGTCGCCGTGGCGCGAGAAGTTGCCGTCGCTGATCCAGCGCCCCCCGGCCAGGGCGCCGGCGAGCCGTTCGCGAAAGCTTTCGTTGTCGCTCTCCACCCACCCCGGCCGCCAGAACAGCACGTCCAGGTGCGCCAGCGGCAGGCCCAGCCGCGCGCCCAGCTTGCGCGCCAGGGTCGATTTGCCGCCGCCCGAGCAGCCGATCACCGCGATCCGGTCCATGCCTTCCCTCCAGGATCGGATCATGACCGAGCGGCCGTGGCTGGTCAGCCCCGCCCAGGAGGTTAATCTTGGGGCGCTGGGAGAAGAAGACGATGTCCGACAAACCCGCCCTCCTGATCATGCAGCCGCACCTGGCGTTCCTGAGCCCGGTCCTGGAGCCCGACTTCACCGTCTGGCGATTTTGGGAGGGCCCGCCCCTGGAGGCCACCGAGGTCATCGAGGCCCTGGTCATCGCCGGCGAGTTTCCGGTCGACAAGGCCCTCGCCGAAAGCCTGCCCAGGCTGGGCCTGATCGCCTGTTTCACGGCCGGCTACGACGGGGTGGACCTGGCCTGGGCGCGGGCGCGGGGCCTCAAGGTCAGCCACTCCCCGGGGGTCAACAGCGAGGACGCCGCCGACCACGCCATGGGCCTGGTGCTGGCGGCCTGGCGCAGGATCGTGGACGGCGACCGGGCGGTGCGCTCCGGCGCCTGGAAGCCGCAGGAGAAGATGCTCACCCCCTCGCTGCGCGGTCGCCGGCTGGGGATCGTCGGCCTGGGCGGCATCGGCGTGGCCGTGGCCGAGCGCGCCGCCGCCTTCGGCCTTGAGATCGCCTGGTGGGGCCCGCGCGAAAAGCCGGACGCGCCCTGGCCCCGCGCCGAGACCCTGCTGGACCTGGCCCGCGCCTCCGACATCCTGGTGGTGGCCTGCCGCGTGACCGAGGAGACCCGCGGCCTGATCACTCGCGAGGTCATCGAGGCCGTGGGCCCCGAGGGCCTGCTGGTCAATGTCTCGCGCGGCCAGGTGGTGGATGAGGACGCCCTGATCGCCGCCCTCGAGGATGGGCGGCTGGGGATGGCGGCCCTGGACGTGTTCGGGGCCGAGCCGACACCGCCGGAGCGCTGGGCGGACGTGCCCAACACCGTCCTCACTCCCCACACCGCCGGCGCCACGAGCGCCGCCGTCCCCCGAATGATCGCCCTGACCCGCGAGAACCTCCGCCGCTTCTTCGCCGGCGAGGCCCTGATCAACCCCGTCCCCGACTAAGCCGACCGTCCCCCTCTTCCCCCGCGACCATCGGGAGTGGGGGAAGTGTCGCCTAAGCGTAGCGGGCGACGATGGGGGTGCGAAACTTAGGTGAGCGATCGGTTCCGCAATCGGACGCCGACATCGACGCCGCGCTTAGCCCTCTCAAGCAAGAGCCCGTCACCGGATACTTCCCCCATCGTCGCCCGCCTCCGCTCCGCGTCGGCATTGGCGACACTTTCCCCGCAAGCGGGGGAAGAGGTTTGTCCACGAACCCCACGAACGCGTTCGCACTGTCCCCTCTTCCCCCGCGACCAACGGGAGTGGGGGAAGTGTCGCCTAAGCGTAGCGGGCGACGATGGGGGTGCGTAACACGGTGAGCGATCGGTCCCGCAATCGGACGCCGGCGCCGACGCCGCGCTTTGTCCTCTCAAGCAAGAGCCCGTCACCGGACACTTCCCCCATCGTCGCCCGCCTCCGCTCCGCGTCGGCATTGGCGACACTTCCCCCGCAAGCGGGGGAAGAGGTTTGTCCACGAACCCCACGAACGCGTTCGCACTGTCCCCTCTTCCCCCACTCCCGATGGTCGCGGGGGAAGAGTTTGGCGTCTTTCCCGCTCTGGGGCGAAGCGGACCATCGCCGCTTGTCCAAACCGCGAATGCAGTCATCCTGTCGCCGATGATCCGCCGCGCCCGCCGCCCCGCGGCGCCCGGAAGGCCACCGTATCAACGGTGATTTACGGAGATTTGGCGGGCGCGAATCCGGTCCCGCGGCCCAAGGCCCTGCTTGACATTCCCACATAAAGATATCTTTATATCCCTCATGGCGATGACCTCGGACCAGGTGGTGGAGATGCTGCGCGCGGCCGGCGAGCCGACGCGCCTGCGCATCCTGGCCCTGCTGGCCCGCGAGGAGCTGGCGGTGCTGGAGCTGACCCGGGTCCTCGGCCAGAGCCAGCCCCGGGTGTCGCGCCACCTCAAGCTGCTGGCCGAGGCCGGTCTGGTGGAGCGGTTCCCCGACGGGGCCTGGGTGTTCTACCGCCTGGTCGGGACCGGCGCGGCGCGCAGCCTGGCTGACCAGATCCTGGCCCAGATCTCGCCCACCGACGCGACCCTGCTGCGCGACGCCGACCGCCTCACCGCCGTGGCCGCCGAGCGGGCCAGCGAGGCCAACGAATATTTCGCCCACAACGCCGAGCGCTGGGACGAGATCCGCTCGCTCTACGTCTCCGAAGCGGCCGTCGAGGCGGCCATCCTGAAAGCCGCGGGCGAGGGTCCCTTCAAGCGCCTGGTGGACCTGGGGTCCGGCACCGGCCGCATGCTGACCCTGCTGGGCGCCCGGGCGCAGAGCGCCGTCGGCCTGGACCTGTCGCGCCAGATGCTCAACATCGCCCGCAACCACGTCGCCGAGGCCGGGCTGGCGGCCTGCGAGCTGCGCCACGGCGACATCCTGGGCACAAACCTGGCCGACGGGGAGGCCGACCTGGTGGTCGTGCACCAGGTGCTGCACTACCTCGGCGAACCCGCCGCCGCCGTGGCCGAGGCCGGCAGGCTGGTGAGGCCGGGCGGGCGGCTGCTGATCGTGGACTTCGCCCCGCACGACCTGGAATTCCTGCGCGCCGAGCACCAGCATCGCCGCCTCGGCTTCTTCGACGACGAGATGGAGCGGTGGCTGACCGCCGCCGGTCTCGACAACGTCCAGGCCACCGCCCTGCCGCCGGTCACGCCGGGCGGCCTCACCGTCAAAATCTGGAGCGCCGAACGCAGTGCGGCGCGGATCAGGCGCATCGCATGAACGCCCCCATCTCTCCCTCGCTCCCCATCTCCCCCTCGCTCCCCGTGTCCGCCCTCGGCCCGGTGGCCCGCGCCGGCGGCCGTCAGCGCGGCGCGCTCAACGTCTCCTTCGAGTTCTCGCCGCCCAAGACGGACGAGGCGGAGCTGGAACTCTGGAAGGCGATCCGCCGGCTGGAGCCCCTGAACCCGCAGTTCGTCTCGGTCACCTACGGCGCCGGCGGCTCGACGCGCGAGCGGACCCACCGCACCGTCACCCGGATGCTCAAGGAAACCACCCTCAGGCCGGCCGCCCACCTGACCTGCGTCGAGGCCTCCCGCGCCGAGGTGGACGAGGTGGTCCAGGCCTATTGGGACAGCGGCATCCGCCACATCGTCGCCCTGCGCGGCGATCCTCCGGGCCAGATCGGCGGGGCCTATACGCCGCGCGCCGACGGCTACCTCAACGCCACCGAGCTGACCGCGGGCATCAAGGCCATCGCCCCCTTCGAGGTGTCGGTCAGCCTCTATCCCCAGGTGCACCCGGAGAGCCCGTCGGCGGATCACGACATCGAGGTGCTGAAGGCCAAGGTCGACGCCGGGGCCACGCGGGCCATCACCCAGTTCTTCTTCGATATCGACGGCTTCCTGCGGTTCCACGACCAGCTTCGCAAGGCCGGGGTGACCATCCCGGTCAGCGCCGGGATCATGCCGGTGACCAACTTCAAGGGTCTCAAGCGCATGGCCGCCGCCTGCCGCATCGACCTGCCGGCCTGGCTGGGCAACCTGTTCGAGGGCCTGGACAAGGATCCGGAGACCCGACGACTGATCGCCGGCTCCGTGGCCGCGGAGATGTGCGCGCGGCTGCAGGAAGAGGGTTTCAGCGACTTCCACTTCTACACCCTGAACCGGGCCGACCTGGTCTACGCCATCTGCCGCGTGCTGGGCCTGCGCGAGACCGCCGCCCCCTCGCAAGGAGACGCCTGAATGTCACTCTCCCGCCAGGACCGCATCGCCGCCCTCAAGGCCGCCGCGCGTGAGCGCATCCTCGTCCTCGACGGCTCGTGGGGGGTGATGATCCAGCGCGAGGGCCTGACCGAGGCCGACTTCCGCGGCGAGCGGTTCAAGGATCATCCCGTCCAGATCAAGGGCGACAACGACATCCTGTGCCTGACCCGGCCGGACATCATCGCCGGCCTGCACGACGCCTACTACGCCGCCGGCGCCGACATCTCGGAGACCAACACCTTCTCGGCCACCACCATCGCCCAGGCGGACTACGAGCTGGAAGGCGCCGTGCGCGACCTCAACCTGGCCGGCGCGCGCATCGCCCGCGAGGTCGCCGACCGCTGGACGGCCAAGGACCCGGCGCGGCCCAGGTTCGTGGCCGGCTCCATCGGCCCCTTGAACCGCATGCTGTCCATGTCGTCGGACGTGAACGATCCCGGCGCGCGGACGGTGACCTTCGACCAGGTCTACGCCGCCTACCGCGAGCAGGTTCAGGCGCTGCACGAAGGCGGGGTCGACCTGTTCCTCATCGAGACCATCACCGACACCCTGAACTGCAAGGCCGCGATCAAGGCGATCCTCGACCTGCAGGACGAGGGCTATGAGCCCCTGCCGATCTGGATCTCGGGCACCGTCACCGACCGCTCGGGCCGCACCCTGTCGGGCCAGACGGTAGAGGCGTTCTGGAATTCCGTGCGGCACGCCAAGCCCTTCGCCATCGGCCTCAACTGCGCCCTCGGCGCCGATCTGATGCGGCCCCACATCGCCGAGCTGTCGCGCATCGCCGACACCCTGGTGGCCGCCTATCCCAACGCCGGCCTGCCCAACGCCATGGGCGAATACGACGAGGACCCGCACGACACCGCCTGCAGCCTGCATGAGTGGGCGCAGAGCGGCATCGTCAACATCGTCGGCGGCTGCTGCGGCACCACGCCCGACCACATCCGTCACGTGGCCGATTCGGTGCAGGGCCTGGCCACGCGCCAGGTTCCGGAACGTCCCACGGCGCTGCGCCTGGCCGGGCTCGAACCATTCGAGATGGCGTCGTGAGACCGCGGGCGCCCGGCGCCTCGCAATCCGGCGCCGCGACCTTCGGCGCCGGTGGCGACGCTTACCGGCTTCACTCCAGGGCCGGGTGGGCCTCTATTGCGGCGGCGACAACAAACGCCAGCCCAGGAGCCCCCTGCCGATGAACACCCTCAAAGCCTTCGCCCTCGCCGCCGCCGTCTCGGCCCTGGCCGGCGCCGCCTTCGCCGCCGACAGCGGCGTGGTCCGCATGGGCGACGCCAAGTCTCCGCTGTCCACCAGCGCCAAGGTCCCCGCCGGGTTCGAGACCATCTACGTCAGCGGCCTGACCCCTGACCCGGTCGCCCCGCCCGCCGCCGGCGCCGCGCCCGACTACGGCAACACCGAGACCCAGGCCGAGTCGGTGTTCAAGAAGATCGAGGCCGCCCTGGCCGCCCAGGGCGCCACGGCCGGCGACATCGTCTCCATGCACGTCTACCTGGTCGGCGACCCGGCCAACGGCGGCAAGATGGACTTCGGCGGCATGATGAAGGCCTACCTTCGCCACTTCGGCACGACTGAACAGCCCAACAAGGTCACCCGCACCACCATCCAGGTGGCCTCCCTCGTCGGTCCCGGCCAGATGGTCGAGATCGACTGTATCGCGGTGAAGAAGCCCTAGCGGCGCGTTGGCCCTCCGCTCCCGCCGGGGAGGGGAGGGCGTTCGCGTCGGGGGCTCGACTTCGCCGGCTTTGAGAGCCCTAAGACGCGTATGAGACCGACCTTCATCAATATCGGCGAGCGGACCAACGTCACCGGCTCGGCGCGCTTCCGCAAACTGGTCAGCGAAGGCGACTATCCGGCCGCCCTGGCCGTGGCCCGCCAGCAAGTCGAGGCCGGCGCCAGCGTGCTGGACGTCAACATGGACGAGGGCCTGCTGGACTCGGTGAAGGCCATGACGACCTTCCTGAACCTGCTGGCCGCCGAGCCCGACATCGCCCGCGTGCCGATCATGGTCGACAGCTCCAAGTGGGAGGTGATCGAGGCCGGGCTGAAGTGCGTCCAGGGCAAGACCATCGTCAATTCCATCTCGCTGAAGGAAGGCGAGGAGAAGTTCCTGCACCAGGCCACCCAGTGCCTGCGCTATGGCGCGGCGGTGGTGGTCATGGCCTTCGACGAGCAGGGCCAGGCCGACACCCGGGCCCGCAAGGTCGAGATCTGCGAGCGGGCCTATCGCCTGCTGGTCGACAAGATCGGCTTCCCGGCCGAGGACATCATCTTCGACCCCAACATCTTCGCCATCGCCACCGGCATCGAGGAGCACGACAACTACGCCGTCGACTTCATCGAGGCGACGCGGGCCATCAAGCAGAGCCTGCCGCACGCCCGCGTCTCGGGCGGGGTGTCGAACGTCTCGTTCAGCTTCCGCGGCAATGAGCCGGTGCGCCGGGCGATCCACTCGGTGTTCCTCTACCACGCCATCGCCGCCGGCATGGACATGGGCATCGTCAACGCCGGCGACCTGCCGGTCTATGACGAGATCGAGCCGGAACTGCGCGAGGCGGTCGAGGACGTGGTCCTCAACCGCAAGGCCGGCGGCACGGAACGGCTGGTGGAGCTGGCCCCCAAGTACAAGGGCGGCAAGACCGTCGAGAAGGTGGTCACCCTGGCCTGGCGCGAGGGCCCGGTGAACGCCCGCCTGACCCACGCCCTGGTCAACGGCATCACCGACTTCATCGAGGCCGACACCGAGGAGGCGCGCCTGGCGGCGACCAAGCCGCTCGACGTCATCGAAGGCCCGCTGATGGACGGCATGAACGTGGTCGGCGACCTGTTCGGCTCGGGCAAGATGTTCCTGCCCCAGGTGGTCAAGTCGGCCCGGGTGATGAAGCAGGCGGTGGGCTATCTGCTGCCGTTCATGGAGGCCGAGAAGGCCGGCCAGAAGCGCGAGGCGGCCGGCAAGATCCTGATGGCCACCGTCAAGGGCGACGTCCACGACATCGGCAAGAACATCGTCGGCGTGGTCCTGCAGTGCAACAACTACGAGGTCATCGACCTCGGCGTCATGGTCCCCGCCGACCGCATCCTGGACGAGGCGGAAAAGCACGGCGTCGACATCGTCGGCCTGTCGGGCCTGATCACCCCCTCGCTGGACGAGATGGTGTTCGTCGCCTCCGAGATGGAGCGGCGCGGCTTTTCCCGGCCGCTGCTGATCGGCGGCGCCACCACCAGCCGCACGCACACGGCGGTGAAGATCGAGCCGGCCTATCGCCGGGGCTCCACCACCTATGTGGTCGACGCCAGCCGCGCCGTGGGCGTGGTCTCCGGCCTGCTGTCCGCCACCGAGCGGCCCAAGGTCGAGGCCGAGACCCGCACCGAATACCAGCGCATCCGCGAGCAGTTCGCCCGTGGCCAGGAAGCCAAGACGCGCACACCGATCGCGGCGGCCCGCGCCCGGCGCACGCCCATCGACTGGAAGGCCTACACGCCGCCCAAGCCCAGCTTCACGGGCGTGCGGGCGTTCGGCCCCTATGACCTGGGCGAGCTGGCCGACTACATCGACTGGACGCCCTTCTTCTCGACCTGGGAGCTGGCCGGCCACTACCCGCAGATCCTCGATGACGACGTGGTCGGCGAGGCCGCTCGCGGCCTCTTCAAGGACGCCCGCGCCATGCTGGCCCAGATCATCGAGGAAAAGTGGTTCGAGGCCCGCGGCGTGGTCGGCTTCTGGCCCGCCAACGCCGATGGCGACGACATCGTGGTGTGGACCGACGAGACCCGCACCCAGGAACTGACCCGCCTTCACAGCCTGCGCCAGCAGATGCCCAAGGCCGAGGGCCGGGCCAACGCCGCCCTGGCCGACTTCATCGCCCCCGTCGGCGCCGGGGCGGACTACATCGGCGGCTTCGCGGTCACCGCCGGCCATGGCGAGAGCGCCATCGCCGAACGCTTCAAGGCGGCGGCCGACGACTATTCGGCCATCCTGGCCACCTCCCTGGCCGACCGCCTGGCGGAGGCCTTCGCCGAGGCCCTGCACCACCGCGTGCGCACCGAGCTCTGGGGCTATGCGCCGGACGAGGCCTTCGACATCGACGCCCTGGTGGGCGAGCGCTACCAGGGAATCCGGCCGGCGCCCGGCTATCCGGCCCAGCCCGACCACACCGAGAAGGCGACCCTCTTCAAGCTGCTGGACGCGACCGCCAACACCGGCATCGCCCTGACCGAAAGCTTCGCCATGACGCCGCCGGCCTCGGTGTCGGGCTTCTACTTCGCCCACCCGGAAGCCTTCTACTTCGGCGTCGGCCGCATCGAGCGCGACCAGGTCGAGGACTACGCCCGCCGCAAGGGCTGGGACCTCAGGACCGCCGAACGCTGGCTGGCTCCGATCCTGGCCTACGATCCGCTGTCGGCGGCGGCGGCGGACGCCGCGGCCTAGGAAGGGCGCGAAGGCGCTATTGGCGGATCGTGGCCAGGTTGCCGATTCCCGCCTGCTGGATCGATCCGCGGGCGAACTGGCCCGACTGGGTGATGAGCGCGTTGTTGCCGAATCCCGACTGCTCGATCCGGGCGCTGTCGTCCCTGCCGAGGGACGCGATCATCGCGGCTTCGGCGTCTCCGGACTGGAGAATGAGGCTTGTCTCGCCGGCGGCCGCCGCGCTGCCCATCGGGACCGCCCGGACGACGGCCGGATCTACGGCGCGGTCGGCGGCGAACTCCAGGCCCGCGGGCGGCGTCGTGACCCGGCCGACCTGCTCGATCTTGACGGCCCAACCGGGAGCCGGCGCGTCGGGCGCCAGGGCGGCCTGAGCCGGCGCCGCGGCCGCCGTCTGCGGAATGACGGCGCTGAAGGTCAGGAAGAGAAGGACGGCGCGAAGCATGGCGCGATACTGCGCGCGGCGAGGTTGCGTCTTCGCTAAGGCCGCCGGCTACCGCGGGGGCGGCAAGGTGACCACGGTCCCGGTGCCGCCATTGACGACGTCGTCCACCAGTCCCGCCGCGCTGCGGTTGGGATCTGCCGGGACGGGCTGGGGTGTTCCGGTTCCGAAGTCGGCCGCCCGCCGGTCGAGAATGGCGTCGCAATCGACAGGTCGGGACTGGCCCCTGGTCGCGGGATCGCAGCGGTCCTGGCCCCGGACCGGGGCGACGACGACCGAGCGCGGGCGCTCGGCGCCCTTCGCTCCGGCCGCTACGCCCGTCCCTTCCGCTGGCGGTGGAATCTGCGGCGCCGAGACGGGAGGTGGGCCCATGGTCGTGATCTGGCCCGGGTCCACGCTCGTCCCCCTGACCGGGCCGATCTGACCGGCCTCGACGGCGGGCGCGGCGCCCCCAGGGCTCGATGAGAGGAGGGCTGCCGCAAGGACCGACGCGATGAGCCGCACGGTCATGTTCAGTGGCCCGCGAACGGCGAACCGGTCTGCAGGATCGTCATTGACATGCCGCCGGTCTGCACCACGGCCAGGTCAGGCAGGCCGGCGCCGATCTGGGAATAGACCGCGCGGTTGCCGTCGCCGTTCTGGGTGATGCTCTGGGTGTTTCCATCGCCAAGCTGAAGCTGGGCCGCGCGATTGTCGTCGCCGTTTTGCGTCAGTGTCGCCGTGTTGAAGGCCCCAATCTGGGCCAGGCTGGCCACATTGGCGACGGAGGTCCCGCCCTGCTGCGTCAAGCTGGCCCGATTGTCGCCGCCAAGCTGGACGACGGTGAGCTGGGCCTCGCCCGCCTGGCTGACGCTCATCTGGTTGCCGGCGCCGACTTGTCGAAGATCGGCGTCGACCTTGCCGCCCTGAGCGATATCGGCCCGGTTGTCATCGCCCTTCTGAATCAGGTCGAGGTTCGCGCCGCCGTCCTGACTGACCCCCGCCCAATTGCGATCGCCGATCTGATCGATCCGCGCCTGAGCCCGATCGCCGATTTGCTCGATCGTGACGGAATTGCCTGTCCCGGCGACGGCGGAGGCGGCGGCCAGCGACAGCAGGATGCAGAGCAAGTTCAGGCGCAGCGAGGCGTGCATGGCAAGAGGTGGCGCGACCGGACCCGCCAGGGTCCGGTCGCATCCGACCCGTCTACTGGTGGATGACGGCGAGATTGTAGGCGCCGCCCTGGGTGACCAGGGCGGTGGCGTTGGCGCCCGCCTGAGTCACGTAGGCTTGGTTATAGTCGCCAGTCTGGCGCACTTCGGAGCTGTCGCCGGCGCCGCTCTGGTTGACGGACGCGACGTCTCCCGTGACCTGCGTGCCGATGTCATTGCCGTCGCTGTTGAAGCCCTGCTCGATCGCCGAGTGATCGGAACTGGTCTGCAGCGAGTACGCCTGGTTCGAGTTGCCGTACTGCCAGACGGTCGAATAGCTGCTCGCCGCCCCGACCTGCGAGATGCTGGCGGTGTTGTACTGGCCGTACTGGAAGACGAGGCCGGTGGAATAGTACTGACCGGCGCCTTGAACGATATTCGCCGCGTTCCCACCGGTCCCGAAGATGTCATTCTCCTGGGAGACATTGGCGAAGTTCTGATAGCCCTGCTGGCTGATGCCGCCGGTGTTGTTGGAGCCGACCTGGTCGACGATGGCGCCGACCGGGCCGTATTGGGTGAGCCCCAACGACGCGCCGGGCAGGACGGAATCGCCAGGCACGTTCTCGTCCCAGATCAGGTTCGGCCCCCACTTGGGCGAGCTGTGGTAGGGGTAGGGCGTGTAGATGCCGTCACCAGCGCCCGCCTGAGCGATGGACGCCGTGTTGCCGCCGCCGCTCTGCTGGTTGACCACGGCCAGTTCGCTGTTGCCCGCCTGCACGACGGCGGAAGTGTTGCCGTTGTTCGACTGGCCCACGAGTGCGTGTTCGTTGGCCGAACCGGCGATCTGTTGGACGGACGAGGTGTTGTTGCCCACCTGGATGACGGTCAAGACGTCGTTGGTCCCTTCCTGGTCGGAGTTGGAGACGTTGCTCGGAATGCGGACCGCGCCGTAGACCCCTTGGCTCTGGGTGACGGACGCCTGGTTGCCGGATCCGCCCTGAACGACCGACGCCGAGTTGTAGGCGTCGGACTGGGTCACGGTGGCCACGCCATCGGAAGACGACGCGGTCTGGTCGATGGCCGCGGTCTGATAGACGCCCACCTGATCGATGGTCGCTGAATTGCCGGCCGCCAGGGCCGCACCGGCCAGTGACAAGGTCACAAGGGCGCTGCTTGCAAAGATGATCTTCTTCATTTTGTCTGCTCTCTTGAATGACGTGACGATGCCCGTTTTGGACATCACATGACGCTCTCAAAGATCCCAGGGAGCACTCATTCCCGAGGCTACTAGGGCGACGCTGTCGCCGACGCTCCACCGCCCGAGGGCGGCGTCAAACGGTTGCCGGACGCCGCCAGCAGGTCGCCGATGTGATCTTCCAGATCGCTTTGGCTGACGGCAGGCTGGGGGGCGGACGGCGCCGGCGGGGCGGGCGTTGTGGGCGGACGCCAGGCCGGCGGGGCGTGGGTATTGGCGGCGCTCGGCGGCGGCGCGGGCGGTGTCGCCGGCGCAAGACGCCGACCCCGCTTGGCCGACGCCAGGCGTTCACGCCGTTCGAGGTCCACGACGTCCTGCGCCGTCAGGGCGCCGTCGCGCTCGGCGCGATAGCGATCGATGAAGGGCTGAGCCACGGCGCTGTCCGCGAAAGACCACAGCTTCAGATCAGCGCCTTCCATGACCAGGCCGTAGACCGCCTTGTCGATCGCCTGCTGGAGGGCGAGCATGCCCGGCTCGTTGGTCGTGAAGCCGTTCTCGGTCTCCAGCAGTTTGTCGGAAGCCACATAGCGAAACACGTTCGTGTCGACCGCGTAGGACGTGATGGTCTTGGAGGCGGTGACGGAGGTGAGAACCTCGCCGGTCTTCACGGACACCGCGCGCAGGTACACGGTGACCGTGTCCTGCTGATACTTGGCGTCCGCCCCGATCCCCAGCATGGTGGCCCCGAGCCCACCGGTGACGGTGTTGGTGTCGTATCCGACCACGCCGCCTTCGAGCAGAACGCCTGCGAACAACAGGGCGGGGAGTGCGTTCGGATTGACGTTGTGCTCGCCGAGATACTGGGCGCGCATGTCGCGGATGATCTGGCGTTCGTTGAGCAGGTCGCGGAGCTGTTCACGTTCGACGATGGTGAACCACCGGCCCGCCGAGGGATCGGAATGCCCGTTGCCGGCTTCCTGGAGCGACCGGACCAGCATGGCGCCGCCCCCTTGGCTGATCGCGCGGGAAAGCGTCTGACCGAGGTTGCTCGGCTTGAACTGGCCGGTCTGGTCACTGAAGCCGTAGACCGCGACAGCGATCGGCTGGCTGGGGGGCGGCAGGGCGTTGAGCATGGACTGGCTCTCGGTCCGGCTCGGATAGATCGGCAGCTTGGTCATCGGCGCGGGTTTGGGCGCGTAGGCGCACCCGGCGAGCAATGCGCCTGCGACCAGGACCGTGAGCAGGTTGGAACGCATGGTCACCCGCCCGAGACGCCCGTGCCCGTCGTGGGTAGCTGAATGACCGTTTGCGCGCCCGTCGGGTCGGTGATCGTCACCGTGATTTCGCCCAGGCTGCGGACGAAACTGACAGTCTCTCCGCCGAAAGAGAAGGTCCCGGATGATTGCGCGTTGGGACCGAAGATGGCCTGGGACACCTGGTTGGCCAGACTGGCCAGGAGCTGCGACTGCAGTTGCTGGGCGAACAACTGCGCCTGGGTGAGATTGGCGGTGGTCGACTTCGGCTTGAATTCGTTCTGGGCGTTGGCGTCCGCTTCAAGCTGGCTGGAATTGAGCGGATTGCCCCCGAACGCCGGGTTGATCGGCGTGTAGACGAGCTGCTGCGCCTGAACCGACAAGGGCGCGGCGAGTAGGCTCGCACCGACCAGTCCCGCGAGGCGACGGTGCCTCATTTTCTCCCTCCCAACCCTCGGTGGTCTCAGACGGGTCGAAAGGCTGGAGCAACTGGGCTCCTGATCCGTTGCAGACCAACACCCGAATTAATGCACCGTTAAGATTGCACTAGAGGCGCCAAAACCTTTCTGGGCGTCAAGAGAAAACGCGTAGACTGCTCTGGTTGGTTGAAGAGCTCGCGTGACGAGAGAATTTAGGACCCCATAGTGACCCTCGACCCACTAGGGATTGTGGGCGCGGGGGCTGGAAATCCAGTGGGCGGCCGCCTTCGGCTTATTTGGGCGAAGGCAGGATCTGCCGGCGTGTCTGGGCTCAGGCTGACGCCGCCTCGGCCGCCGCCGCCGGGGGCGTCAACAGGTCCCGGCCAGCCCTGAGCACATCCGGGAAGCCGGCGACAAGCAGGCCCACGGTCCATCCGACCTGGATCACCAGGGTGAAGCCCAGGTTGCGTTGGTTCTCTGCGTCCAGCGGAACGTGGACCATCGTCATCAGCACGGCCGCCACGGCGATCAGGACCAGGGTGGCCAGGCAAAGGCCGACGCCGATCAGGGCGACGCACGCCGCCGGCGCCAGCGACAGCCGCCGCGAGCGGTCGATCATCCAGCCGCCGGCGTAGGCGGAAATGCCCATCATCAGCAGTCCAAAGACCAGGGCTCCAGGTATCGCCAACGCCAGGAGCAGCAGCAGGGCCGGCGCCAGGGCGGTGACCTTGGCCCCGGCGGCCGCGAACTTGACGCCCGTGAAGATCGTCACGCCCATGAACAGAGGAAGGCCGGTGAGCAACGCGCCGGCAAGGGTCGCTGCGGCGCCGCTGCGGCGCATCACCGAGGCCGCGCCCGCCTGCAGCGCCGCGCACCAGTAGTAGGTGATGACGCCGGCGGGCAGGGCGGCCAGCAGGATCTGCAGGCTGGCGGTGGCGTCGCCCTCGTGCACCCTTTCCTCCAAGGTGCCGTGCAGGACGGTGAGCTGAAGCATGAAGAACAGCACCAGCATGAACCGGCCGAAGGCGCGCGGCGACATGAGCTGCATCATGTGCTCGAAGCGGCTGGGCTCGGCCTCGTGGGTCTCGTGCTCCTCGCCGGCCTCCGCTGCCGGCCGCGCCGCGGCGAAGCGCGAGCCGAAGATATATTCCTCCACGGGGCCGATGAGGGTGATCGACACCACGGTCACCAGCAGGGTGAAGATGATCCGCGCCGGGCTGAACGCCTCCAGCAGGATGTGGATGAACTTGCCGTCGGTGATCAGGGTGCCGATGACGCTGCCGGTGGCGGCGGCGACGGCGACGAACCAGCGCTTGGTGAAGTCGGCCACGGACGGCGGCGGACTGGGTGGGTCGGTCCAGTATCGGGGCGACAAGGTTCCGCGCAGCAGGGCGGCCATCGTCGTGCGGCCGAGCCGCAGCGCGCCGGCCAGTCGCATGAGCCCATCGCCGGCGAGCAGCATCGCCAGGGCGCCCAGCAGGAACAGGAAGATGTCCAGCGCTCGCGAATGGCTGAGCGCCGTGCTGCCGGGCGCGGCCTGGTAGACGAGGGCGCCGCCGATGGTCACCAGGACCGTCAGTATGGCCTGGGCCCAGAGGAGTTCCACGGCGACGGCGAAGATCAGGATCGCGCCGATCACCGCGCACCCCATCAGCACGCCCAGAATCCGGGCGGCCTGGATGTCCTCGGCGGAGGCGGCGTCCTTGATGGAGAAGCCGTTGGCCTTGGCGAAGGCTTCCATGTTGGCTCGCTGCTGTTCGCGCAGGCCGTCCAGAGCGGTCAGGGTCGAGGTGGTGTCGCTGACCGGAATCAGGCGCTGCAGGGAGATCACCACAGGGGTGTCGCGCACCACTGTGACGCCATCGACGGAGACCATGGCATAGGGCTCGCCGCCCAGGTCGACGGGCTTGACGCTGCGCGAGAAGAGCACGCCGTTGCTGACGCTCTCGAGCCGGGACTGGGCGTCGGGGCTGGTCGGCAGGTCCCGCGAGAACGCCTTCAGGTATTCCGATCGCATGTCATCGCTGGCGGCGCCCACGACACCGTTCTCGAGCTTGAAGGCGACCACGCCGATGGTGTGCGGAGGCTTGTCGCGGTCCTTCAGGTCGTCGCACCCGAAGAACATCGCCTGGACGCTGAAGCGTCCCTCTTCGGCCGCGTCCTGCTGCGCCAGGACGAAAGGATAGTCGGGGTCGGTCTTGGGCAGGATGCAAAGCCCTGGAGGCGGCGTGAAATGGATCGCGCCGCCGCGGCCCGGCAGGTCCTCGGCCCAGGCGACGCCGGTCGCCAGGGACACCAGCAGGACAAGGATTGACGCCCACTGAAGCATCGACGTCCCCCGACAGCCTCAAGCCTGACAACAACATACCGGCGGCGCGAAGTTGGCAATGTCCTGAATGGGCCAGGCTCCTGGCGAGGCTTGAAATACGACTGTAAATTGTGTGGCGAAGATTGGCTCGGCATTCTGTACGTGGGGGGCGCGAATGACTCGTGGACGCTTCGGGGCCGGGCTGGCGGCGCTTGCAGCCGCGCTTTGCGGTTTGGCCGGCCCGCCGGCGGCGGCGGCCTGCCATGTGCAGCAGATCGCCGAACTGGCGGTGACCATGTCCGGCCAAAGCCCGATGGTGACCGCCAAGATCAACGGTCACGACGCCCGCTTCATCGCCGACAGCGGCGCGTTCTACAGCCTGATTTCGCCCGGCAGCGCGGCCGAGTTCGGCCTGAAGACCACGCCGCTCGACTTCATGCGGTTGAAGGGGATGGGCGGCGAGACCCAGGCCTATGTCACCACCGTCAAGACCTTCACCCTGGCCGAGACGCCGATCTCCAACGTCCAGTTCCTGGTGGGCGGCAGCGAGACGGGGGGCGTCGGCCTGATCGGGCAGAACATCCTTGGCCTGGCGGACGCTGAATACGACCTCGCCGGGGGCGCCATACGCCTGATGAAGCCGATCGACTGCGAAAAGCGCAACCTGGCCTATTGGGCCGGCCCGAAGCCGATCTCCGTAATGTCGATTGAAGCGCCCGACACGGTCAGCCACCACACCGTCGGCCCGGTCTACGTCAACGGCGTCAAGATGCGCGCCATGTTCGACACCGGCGCCAGCGGTTCGGTGCTCTCGCTGACCGCCGCCGCCCGGTTGGGCATCAAGCCGGGCGGCCCCGGGGTCGAGCCCGATGGTTGGTCCATGGGCCTGGGCCGCCGGCCCGTGCGCACCTGGGCCGCGCATGTCGACACCTTCCGGGCCGGTGACGAGGAAATCCGCTCAACCCGGCTGCAGATCGGCGACCTGGGGCTCGAAGAATTCGACATGCTGGTCGGCGCCGATTTCTTCCTGTCGCATCGGGTCTGGGTGGCCAACAGCCAGAGGCGGATGTTCTTCACCTACAGCGGGGGGCCCGTGTTCAACCTGAGCGGCCCGACCAAGGTCCAGGAAGCCAAGGACCAGGCGCCCCGGGATTCGCCGACCACCGGCCGCGACGTCGATCCGACGGACGCTGACGGATTCAGCCGCCGCGGCGCCGCGTTCGCCGCCCGGCGCGACATGGAACACGCCCTGGCCGACCTGGACCAGGCCTGCAAGTTGTCGCCGGGGGAAGCGCGATACTTCTTTCAGCGCGCCTCCCTGCGGCTCGAGAACCACCAGCCGCTTCTGGCGATGGCGGATCTCGATCAGGTCCTGAAGCTGCAGCCGGACCATGCCGAGGCGTTGCTCATGCGCGCCGAGCTGCGGGTCTTTGGCGGCGACAAGGCGGGCGCGCGCAGCGATCTCGACGCGGCGGCGTCCGCGGCGGCGACGGCCTCGGACCTGCGCCTGCGCATCGCCAGCATCTACAGTTCCGCCGAGGCCTTCGAGGCGGCGTTGCCGCTGTTCGATCAGTGGATCCGCTTTCACCCCGACGACGCGCGCATGGGCGACGCGCTCAACGGCCGCTGCTGGGCCCGTGCGGTCCTGAACCGGGAACTGGACAAGGCGCTGGCCGACTGCAACGCCGCGCTCAAGCGCCTGCCGGCGAGCGCGGCGTTGCTCGACAGCCGGGGCCTGGTGCATCTGCGGCAAGGCGACCTCGACAGGGCGATCGCCGACTACGACGCGGCCCTGGCGATCCGCCCCCAGAGCGCCTGGTCGCTGTTCGGCCGTGGGCTCGCCCGGCAACGCAAGGGGCTGAAGGCCGACGGCGACGCCGATATCGCCGCGGCCTTGAAGCTCAGGCCCAAGGTGGCCGACGAAGCCAAGAGATACGGCGTGACGCCGTAGCCTTGCTGCTCGCGGGCCGGGCCGGCGGGGCGCTGTTCCCGCCTAGAGGACCGGCTCCTGGGATTCCTCGGCGTTCGGCAGGGCGGCTGGCGTGGCCTGGGCAGGCGCCGGCTGGGATGGCGCGGGCGCGAAAGGCGCAGCCACGGGCGCCTTGTCTGGCGGCGGCGACTGGGGCGGGGCCTCGGGCGGCGCGGCGGTCGTCGCCTCGCTGGGAGGGTTGTCGCCGAGGACGCGGCTGGGCTGGATGGCGGCGACCGTGGCCTGGCCCGTCGGCGGCCGCTCGGCCGGCGGCGGTGCGACCGGCGCCTGGGCGGCCGGCAGGGAGGACGCCGGCAGGGAGGACACCGGGGGCGGACTGGCGCTGGCCAGGGCCGGACCGCTGGCGGCGGTGGGGTCCTGGGTCACCACCGGCGCGATGGGGGCCAGGCTCAGGGCGCCGGAGTCGGTCGCCGGGCTGGACTGCACCGCCGAATGCGTGCTGCCGCCGGTGTTGAAGCTGAGCGCCTTGCCCAGCACCGTCGACTTGGCCAGCAGGGCCTTGGCGTTGGTGTCGCACTGGTCGGGCATGCCCCAGGACAGCCACGCCCGGGCCAGCTCCCGCCGGCTGCGCAGTTCGGCCTGGCGCCAGATTCCCTGGCCGGAACGGATCGCCTGGGCGCCCTGGCCCGAGATCACCTGCGGACTGGCCTTCTCGGTGGCCTCGATGGCCTGGGCGAAGATCTTGAGTTCGTCGCGGTAGGCGGCGACGTCCGACTGATAGGGCTCGGCTTCCTTCACCGGCGTGCCGAACATCTTGTCGATGGCCACGAGGTCGGGCTTCACCACGTCATAGATCTCGAGGTACTCGGCCAGGGCGCCGTAGCACCAGCCGGTGAGCTGGTAGGGATCGGCGGGCGCGCCGGGAGGCAGCGGTTCGCCCTGGGCCGCCTCGGGCGCCGGGGCGCTGGTGGCCATCAGGGTCAGGGCGAGGATAAGCGCAGGCGCCATACGGGCTTGGTCCTTGTACGTCTCTGGGCGACCGGTTCGAACTCGGGTCGCTTGGTCTCACGTCGTCTCTGCCGGCGGCGGGCCGAAGCCGCCGCCGCCCGGAGTCTCGATCTCGATGGCGTCGCCGGGTTCGACCCGCACCGAGAAGCAGCCCGGAAGGTCCTCTACCGCGCCGCCGGCCCTGATCAAACGCTGGATTCCGGCAAGACCGGGGCGGCCGCCGGATATCCCCTTCGGTTGCGTCTGGCGGCGGGTCGAGAGCAGGGCGGCCTCCATGGGCGCGAGAAAGCGGATGCGGCGAACCGCGCCGTCGCCCCCGGCGCGCGCGCCCGCGCCGCCGGAGCCTTTGCGAATGTGGAACGTCTCAACGCGCACCGGGAACCGGCGTTCCAGGATCTCCGGATCGGTGAGCCGCGAATTGGTCATGTGGCTGTGGACCGCGCTCGCCCCCGCCGCGCCAGCGGTCGCGCCCACGCCGCCGCACAGGGTCTCGTAGTACTGCCGGGTCTCGTCGCCGAAGGTGAAGTTGTTCATCGACCCCTGCGAGTTGGCCATCACTCCCAGCGCCTCGTAGAGGGCGTCCACCACGTGCTGGCTGGTTTCCACATTGCCCGCCACAACCGCCGCCGGCGGGTTCGGGTTCAGCATCGAGCCGGCCGGGACGATCACGTTCAAGGGCGTCAGGCAGCCGCCGTTCAGCGGGATGTCGTCGTCCACCAGGGTGCGGAAGACATACAGCGCCGCGGCGTCGACGATCGCCGCCGGCGCATTGAAGTTGTTGGGGAGCTGTGCGCTCGAGCCTGAGAAGTCCAGGGTGGCCCGGCCCTCCGAGGCGGTGACGGTGATCGCCACGCGGATCTCCCCGCCGCCGTCCATCGGCATCACGGCCGAGCCATCCTTCAGCGACCGCACCGCCCGGCGCACGCAGGCCTCGGCGTTGGCCTGGACGAAACCCATGTAGCGGGCCACCGCCTTGTCGCCCCAGGCGCGGATCATGGCCATCACCGCCTCGCCGCCGGCCTGGCAGGCGGCGATCTGGGCCTTGAGGTCGGCGATGTTGCGGTCGGGGCTCCGGGCGGGCCAGCGGCCGGCGCCCAGCGCCGCGCGGACGTCATTCTCCAGGAAGCGGCCCTCACGCATCACGGGCAGGGCGTCCAGCAGCACGCCCTCCTCGTCGATGTTTCGCGAGAAGGGCGGCATGGAGCCCGGCTGCACCCCGCCCACGTCGGCGTGGTGGCCGCGGGCGGCGACGAAGAAGGCCGGCTCGCCGTCGTCGCCTTCCCCGAAAATGGGCATAACCACGGTGATGTCGGGCAGGTGGGTGCCGCCGGCGTAAGGGTTGTTCAAGGCGAAGGCCTCGCCGGGGCGCAGCATGGGATGGCGGGCGCGCACGGCGCGGACGCTGGCGCCCATGGACCCCAGGTGCACCGGCATGTGCGGGGCGTTGGCCACCAGGCCGCCGTCGGCGTCGAACAGGGCGCAGGAGAAGTCGAGCCGTTCCTTGATGTTCACCGAGTGGGCGGTGCGTTCCAGGGCCGCGCCCATGGCCTCGGCCACGCCCATGAAGCGGCGGTTGAACAGCTCCAGGGTGATGGGGTCGGGCGCCTCGGCGTCCAGCATCGCCTCGGCGCGGGGCAGGGTGCGGACGAGGCGGATCAGGCCGTCGGCGCCCGGCTGCGCCCGCCAGCCCTCGGCCAGCCAGATCTGGGTGTCGCCGCGGACGATCAGGCGCGGACCGCTGACCGGGCCGGTCAGGGCCTCGGCGTGCAGGGTCCGGCCTGTGGGTGAAGGGCGCGCAATGGCAGGCTGTTGCGGGACGTCCGGCGGCAGGTCGTGCGCCGGCTCCTCCGCCTCGACCTCGACGCTGGCGATCAGCACCGTCCGCGAAGGCTCGGTGAAGCCGAAAAGGCGGCGGTGCGCCGCCTCGAAGTCGGAGCGGGCGGCGCTGAAGTCGCCCGGCGCGACGGGCAGGGCGGCGTCGGCGCCGTCGTAGCTGAGAAGCAGGCGGCGCTGGATGGCCCCGGTCTCGGCGCCCTGGGCGCGCAGGTCCTCGCGCGCCTCGCGCTCCAGGGCTTCGGCCATGGCGGCGGCGCGCGCCAGGCCGGCGGCGTCCAGCGGCGCATCCAGCCCCGCCTGGCGCAGCGCCCGCATCCGCGCCTGGCCGATCCCCCAGGCCGAGAGCAGGCTGGCGTAGCGCGGGCACAGCACCTCGCCCATGCCCAGGGCGTCGGCCACCTGGCAGGCGATCTGGCCGGCGGCTCCGCCGAACGCCACCAGCGCATGGTCGCGCGGATCGAAGCCGCGTTCCGTGGAGATGCGGCGCACGGCGGCGGCCGTCTCCTCCACCGCCACGGCCAGGAAGCCCGCCGCCGCCGCCTCGGGGGAGACCGCCCCCATCGCCTCGGCCAGCTCGGCCAGCCGCGCCCGGGCCGCCTCCACGTCCAGGCGCTGGTCGCCCGCGGGTCCGAAGATGGCCGGGAACCAGTCCGGGTCGATGCGGCCGGCGACGAGGTTGGCGTCGGTGACGGTGGCCGGACCGCCCCGGCCATAGGCCGCCGGGCCGGGATCGGCGCCGGCGCTGGCCGGTCCCACCCGGGCCCTCAGCGAATCGAAGGCCAGGATCGAGCCGCCGCCGGCGGCCACGGTCTCAACGTCCAGGGCGTTGCTGCGCAGGCGCGCCCCGGCGACGCGGATTTCCGGCTTGCGGATCGGCGGGCCGGCGCTGCGGCAGACGTCGGTGGACGTGCCGCCCATGTCGAAGCCAAGGGCCGCGCGGGCGCCGGCCGCCTCGGCCGTCCGCCCAACCCCGACCACGCCGCCGGCTGGTCCGGACAGCACCGCGTCTCGCCCGCGAAAGGCGTCCGCCCGCACCAGGCCACCGCCCGAGGTCATGAAGTAGAGCGGCGCTCCGGCCACGGCCTGGGCGACCTGGTCGACATAGGCTCGCAGCACCGGGGTCAGATAGGCGTCGGCCACCGTGGTCTCGGCCCGCGGCAGGAAGCGAGGCAGCGGGGAGACCTCGCTGCTCAGGGCGACGAAGGCGAACCCCGCCGCCCGCGCCAGGTCCCCGGCTCTCTGCTCGTGCGCCGGATTGAGATCGGCGTGCAGGAAGGCGATCGCCACGCTCTCCATGCCGTCGGCCCTGGCGGCTCGAAGCGCGCCGGCCAGGGCAGTCTCGTCCAGCGCCCGAACGACGTCGCCCTGGGCGTCGAGACGCTCATCCGCCTCGACCATGGCGGCGTAGAGCGGCGGCGGACGCGCGATGGTGAGGGCGAAGAGGTCGGGCCGCGCCTGGTCCCCGATCGCCAGGGAATCGGCGAAACCCTGGGTGGTGACAAGAAGGGTCCTGGCGCCGCGCCGCTCCAGCAGCGCGTTGGTGGCCACCGTCGTGCCCATCTTGATGGCTTCGACCCTCTGGGCGGGGAAGGGCTCGCGCCCGCCGACGCCCAGCAGGCGACGCATGCCGGCCACCGCCGCGTCGGCGTATTGCGATGAGCGGGACAACATCTTCAGCGTCCGCCGCTCGCCGTCGGGCGTCACCGCGATCAGGTCCGTGAAGGTGCCGCCGCGATCGATCCAAAATCGCCAGCGGCCCGTACTGGCGTCAGGGTTTGTCATCGGGCCGCCCGCGCACTAGAATGAATCTCAATCCCATGACCTTCTGGCGCAACATAGCAAGTCTCGCGGCGCGGCGCGTCGACGAGGCGGAGTGCCCCGACTGCCCTGCAGGGCTGCCGGGCGAGGACCCCGCGTTCTCCACGGCCGTGACGGCCCTGGGGGCCAAGCTGGCCAAGGCCGACGGCGACGCCACCGGCGACGAGTTCGCGGCGTTTTCGGAGGTCTTTCAGTCCGACGCGGCTTCCGTCAACAACGTCCGGCGGCTCTACGACCTGGCGCGCCAGACGACGCACGGGTTCGAGAGCTACGCCCGCCGGCTGGCCAAGCGCTACGGCGGTTGCCCACAACTGCTGGAAGACGTTCTGGACGGCCTCTTCCATATCGCCAAGGCCGATGGTTTCGTCACCACCGACGAGCTGGACTACCTGGAGCGGGTGGGGGACCTGTTCGGCCTTTCGCCCCTGACGTTCCGGCGCCTGCGCGCCACCCACATCGGCTTCGGCGCCAACGACCCCTATGTGATCCTGGGCGTGCCGCACGACATCGGCGACGAGGCCCTGCGCGCGGCCTGGAAGTCGGCCCTGTCGGCGGCCCACCCGGACCGGGCGCGGGCGCGGGGGCTGCCGAGCGAATTCATCGAGGTGGCGGAGGCCAAGTCGGCCGCCATCAACGCCGCCTTCAGCGAAGCCATGCGCGAACGGCGCGAGCTCGCGGCGTCTTCCGCCGCCTGAACAATCGCCGCCTGATCACGCGACGCTTGATCGCGGCGCCCAGATTCGGTCGCGAGTTTGGTTGACGATGGCGTCCGGCGGGATGAAGTATTGACCAATCCGCGGATGGACGCGGCAGCGAGGATGGCCATGGAACGGCTGGGGCAAGGGAACCGGATGGCGCGATCGCCCGCCTTGAAGGGTCTGGCCTGGTTCGCGGGGGCCGTGGCCTGGGTGGCCGCGGCGGCCATCGGTGCGGTGCTGGCGGTGTTCTTCGCCGCCACGATGGTGGTGATCGTGCTGATGGCGACCGCCTTGCTGGCGGTGGCCGGCATGGCCCTTCGCGCCCGCCGCACCGTTCGCGCGCCGGCGCGGGATGACGTTCTGGAAGCCCGCAACATCGGCGGCCACTCCTGGGTCGCCTATGGCTGGGACGGGCATCGCTAGGCGCCGATCGGCAGGCCCAGCGTCTCACAAGGCGATGCTTCCGCGCTTGCTCTCCCCTGCGGCAGCCTCATAACATCGCCCTTCAAACAAGCGTTGGGAGCGATGCGCATGATCGGAATTGTGGCGACCCTGAAGGTTCAGGACGGCAAGGGCCCCGAGCTGGAGGCCGTGTTCGCCGAACTCGCCCCCCTGGTCCGCGCCAATGAACCCGGCAACGTGCTCTATCAGCTCACCAAGAGCCGGACGGACCCCAACACCTACAAGGTGCTCGAACTCTACAAGGACCAGGAGGCGGTCGCCGCCCATGGCGGCAGCGCCCACTTCAAGGAGCACTCGCCCAAGATGGGCGCCGTCCTGGCCGGCCGTCCCGACATCGAACTGCTGGACGGCGTGGGCTGATCCCATGGATCTGGACTTCAGCCCCCAGGACCTCGCGTTCCGCGACGAGGTCCGCGCCTTCATCGCCGAAGCCTTCGACGACGAGATGCGCGCCCTCATGGACCAGTCCAAGAACGGTCACATGAACCGCGAGGCCCAGATCCGCTGGCTGAAGCGGCTGGGGGCCAAGGGCTGGATCGCTCCGGACTGGCCGGTGGAATACGGCGGCACGGGCTGGAGCGACGGCCAGAAGTACGTCTTCAACATGGAAATGGCGCTGGCCGGGGCGCCATCGACCAGCAACATGGGCCTGCGCATGTGCGCGCCGGTGATCATGGCCTTCGGCTCTCCGGAGCAGAAGGCGCAGCATCTGCCGAAGATCCTGTCGAGCGATGTCTGGTGGTGCCAGGGCTATTCCGAGCCGGGCTCCGGCTCGGACCTGGCGTCCCTGTCGATGAAGGCCGAGCGGGACGGCGACTGCTATGTCCTGAACGGCTCCAAGATCTGGACCACCTACGCCCAGTGGGCCGACTGGATGTTCTGCCTGGTGCGCACCAGCGTCGAGGACAAGCCGCAGAAGGGTATCTCCTTCCTGCTGCTGGACATGAAGACGCCGGGAATCAGCATCCGGCCGCTGCCGACCCTCGATGGGCCGGTGGAGGGCGAGCAGGAGATCAACCAGGTCTTCTTCGAGGATGTGCGCGTGCCGGTGGCGAACCGCATCGGCGAGGAAGGGCAGGGCTGGACCTACGCCAAGTACCTGCTCCAGTTCGAGCGCGGCAACGCCTATGCGCCGGGCCTGACCAACATGCTCGACAAGGTGCGCAAGATCGCGGGCGTCGAGACCGCCGACACCGGCGAGCCCCTGATCCGCGACCGCGATTTCCGCCGCAAGCTGGCGGAGATGGAGATCAAGGTCGAGGCGATCAACGCCACGGAGCTCAAGCTCTTCGCCGGCCGCACCACGGGCGAGGCCATGGGCCCGGCCTCCTCTATGCTGAAGCTGGAGGGCTCGCAGGCGCAGCAGCAGATCACCGAGCTGGCGCTGGAAGCGGTGGGGGTCTACGGGGCCCCGTTCATCGAGGATGCGTGGGCGCAATTGCGCTCCGGCGTTAACGATACCCGCCCCGGACCCGACCACGCGGCCCCGGCGGCGCCGATGTACTTCAACTATCGCAAGACCTCGATCTACGCCGGATCCAACGAGATCCAGCACAACATCATGGCCAAGATGATCCTCGGCCTCTAGCCGAGCCCATTCCGCGCCCCTTGTCGGGGAAATCGCTGTGGACAAGCCGGTTTTCGCGCCTGCCGCGCCACGCCGGCTTGTTCGTCCACGGCGCTCTACCGGCGAAGTCGTGCGCTGGCGAGGGGCCCAATTTCCCTGCTGCACCTGAAGGTTTCCATCCCGCCGTGGTGTCTTCGCGGCGGCGAAACGGGCCTGCGCGCGGCCTGCAAATGAGTGCTCTCATTGCATAGAGTTGGCTGTTTCCCCTGCTCATGACTGGCTAGCCCAACTCGGTTAGACAGGGCATTGAACACCGTTCCCTGGGAGCGGTGCGCCCGCATGCAATGTGCCCAAGAAACGCTGAGGGGCTCCAACAGCAACACCTGGGGCGGCCAGCTGGAAGCCGGCTACGCCTTCCCGATCGGCGCCTCGTCGTTCGTCGAGCCCCTCGGCTCGATCGCCTACGGC